>OJIS01000190.1_pt1 | contig 22328 bp, 18 predicted proteins | sample 1595671 | NCBI WGS metagenome assembly OJIS01 (sample SAMN05416814, study PRJEB24817) | seawater metagenome | isolation source: Sea water | place: Canada:Atlantic | collected 2013-07 | reverse complement strand
TCTATTCTTGCTCAAGACAAAACTCAATTTCGACGAGTCACTGTCCTGATATTTCGTATCCGAAATACCTCGGCCAGCGCCCACACGAATTACTTGGTTAACTTTTTAAAGAGCGTTCGGGGCTTGCCCGATCAAGGTGGCGTATTCTACATCGAATCGCTGCCTTGTCAACCGCTTTCTGAAGAATTTTGAAACTCGAAATCTTCAATCAATTCAAACGGTTGTCTTTCAATTTCTGGCCCGCCTCAGTGGCGTGCCCCTCGAAAGAGATGCGTATTCTACAGAGCTCACTCCGACTGTCAACGGTTCGTTATAACTTTTTCAGGAAACCTGACGATTTATCGTCAAAGCTCGGTTTTCACAGCGGCCGCAGCCTGGGTTGCTTTCTCCCTGGCCTCGTCAATCGAGCTACCGGACGCAAGCGCGACCCCCATTCTCCGCCGCCCCTTCAGTTCAGGTTTCCCAAAGAGCCTGATAAAGATGTCAGGTTGAGCCAACGCTTTTTCAAGCCCTGTATAGGCAACCGCATCCGAATCACCCTCCGGCAATATCACTGCGGAGGCTGAGGGGCCCTGTTGGCGGATCGCCGGTATCGGCAACCCGAGGATGGCGCGGGCGTGCAAGGCAAACTCGGACAGATCCTGGGAAACCAGAGTCACCAACCCCGTGTCGTGAGGGCGTGGCGACACTTCTGAAAACCATACGTCATCGCCCTTCACAAACAATTCCACACCGTAGACACCATAGCCACCCAGATTGCTGGCAACCGCTTCCGCGATTTCCCGGGAACGGGCCAGCGCCTTGTCACTCATTGGTTGCGGCTGCCAGGATTCACGGTAATCGCCGTCTTCCTGATGGTGCCCAATAGGATCACAGAATGAAATACCGTCGCGGTGCTTCACGGTCAGCAAGGTAATTTCGTAGTCAAAATCCACAAACCCTTCGACAATCACCCTGCCCTTGCCGGCTCGACCACCGGTCTGGGCATAATCCCAGGCGGCCTCAATATCATCGGCGGACTTGACCGTGCTCTGCCCTTTTCCTGAAGAACTCATAACGGGCTTCACCACCAGAGGCATTCCGATGGCTTCGACGGCCGCAAGATACTCCTCTTTCGACTCGACAAATCGATAGGGCGACGTTGCAAGCCCGAGCTCTTCGGCGGCCAGGCGACGGATACCTTCCCGGTTCATGGTGAGATTGACGGCTCTTGCGGTGGGAATCACCCGATAGCCTTCCTGCTCGAGCTTTACCAGCTCCGGCGTGGCAATCGCCTCAATTTCCGGCACGATGAGGTTTGGCTTTTCCGCCTCAATAATTCTGCGTAAGGCAGCGCCATCGAGCATATCGACAACGTGACTCCGATGGGCCACCTGCATGGCCGGGGCGTTGGCGTAACGGTCAACTGCGATAACTTCCACGCCAAAGCGCTGGAGTTCAATCACAACTTCCTTGCCCAGCTCTCCCGAGCCACAAAAGAGAACCCGGAAAGCATTTTCTTTCAGCGGAGTACCAATACGAACTGTGTCAGTCATGAAAGTTTCTGCCTTTCCTGATATCGGGGGTCAAAGACCTAGATCAAAAATTTGCTTTCACGCTCGGCCACTTTGCGCAGCACTTCCTGGCGCTCTTCATTGCTCATCTGGGACCATCGCGTGATCTCATCACCACTGCGATGGCACCCAACACACATATCGTTGTCATCAAGGGCGCAAATACTCACACAGGGCGAGCGCACCTTATCAGCCACTTTCATCCCGCAACCTCACCTAACGTCTTGGCCACTACTTTAACCTTTCCTGATCTCTGCTTCTAACGCCGGTTCCGTCAACGGCTCATCCCAGGTGCTTCCATGCACGAGTTCAGCCAGAGGCAACCGCGAACGCCACCCCTTTTTCTGAAGCTCAGGCTGTTCAAGAAACTCGCTGACAAAGCCAAGGCACAGATAGGCCAACGGGTACACTTGTTCGGGGAGCTTGAGTGTCTTCGCCAGCTTTTCCTGATCCAGAATACTGACCCAGCCCACACCAATCCCTTCAGCCCTTGCTGCCAGCCAAAAGTTCTGTACCGCCAGGCACGTACTGAAAAGATCCGTTTCGACGATCGAGTTACGTCCCAGCACATGGCTACCACCACGACTTCGGTCACAGGTGATGCATAGATTAATCGGGCTCTCCAGGATGCCCTGGAGCTTCAGACTCTTATACTGTGTATTGCGATCGCCTTCATAATTTTCCGCGGCTTTCCGGTTTTCTTCCTCGAAAATGGAAAGCACTGCGCTGCGCACTGACTTGCTATCGATCACGAGAAAGTCCCACGGCTGCATAAAACCGACGGAGGGTGCGTGGTGGGCCGCGTCGAGCAGTCGGGCAAGGACATCAGGGGGAATCGGATCAGGAAGAAACTGCGAGCGCACATCCCGGCGTTCATGGATCGCACGATAAAGCCCGCTCGTTTCTTCATCACTAAAGGGGCGATTCTGATTTGGCCGGTGGGTTCTGTGGTCTGTCATTCTTTGCCTCTAATGCCGTCGGTTGAGTCCCAGCAAATGCTTCAGAAACCCCGTGTCCAGACACTCCTCAACGAGATCCGCCAGGCGATCCAGCTGTTCCAGGCGATGTGCCTTGTAGTCTACGGCCTGATGCTGAGCTCCCAAGCCCGCCCATTCGAGTATCTCACGGGTCGCTTCAGGCTGATCGAAAATGCCGTGAACATAGGTTCCAATTATCTGACCGTCCTCACTCACTGCGCCTTCAGGCTGTCCATTCAGCGTCGCCATGGGGCGTTCAAGCGCGGGGCCACAGGAAATACCGTTATGCATCTCATAACCTGTGAACCCCGGCCTTCCACTGCCAAGCGTTAACTCTCCGGAAACGTCCTTCAGCGTTTTGCCGGCAACCATCCGTGTGGTCATGTTGAGCAACTCAAGGCCAGGCGTGGTACCGGCATCCCCTTCCAGGCCGTCCGGGTCGGATACCGACCGCCCCATCATCTGAAAGCCGCCGCAAATGCCTAACACCTTGCCGCCATAACGGAGGTGTTTCTGAATAGCCTCAGGCCAGCCCTGGGATCTCAGCCATTGCAGATCATGCCGGGTGCTTTTGCTGCCCGGTAACAGGATAAGGTCAGCCGGGGGAATCCGCTGGTCGGGGCCGATGAATTGGAGGTTGACGCCCGGGTGCAGACGAAGGGGGTCAAAGTCATTGTGATTGCTGATGCGAGGTAACACCGGGACGATCACATTCAGTGCATCGGGTTCATTGGTGCCACTGGTGCCAACGCTGTCTTCTGCGTCAATCACCAAGCCATGCAGATACGGCAATACGCCAACTACGGCTTTATCAGTGCGTTCGGCCAGCCAATCCAGGCCTGGCTTCAACAAGTCAATATCGCCCCGAAAGCGGTTGATAACAAAGCCTTTCGTACGCGCTCGTTCGCTCTCGGAGATGAGTTCAAGCGTGCCCACCAGTTGGGCGAATACACCACCTTTGTCAATATCGCCGACGAGGAGCACCGGGCAATCGGCCGCTTCGGCGAAGCCCATGTTGGCAATATCATTCGCACGCAAATTGATCTCGGCGGGGCTACCGGCCCCTTCGGCAATGATTACGTCATAGCGGGCACTCAGGTCACGCCATGCCTCCATCACAGAGGCCATCGCCTCGGCCTTGTAGGCATGGTAATCCAGAGCGTCCATATTGCCGTGAACCTTGCCTCGCAGGATTACCTGGGCACCGCAGTCACTCTGGGGCTTGAGCAGCACCGGATTCATATCGCTATGCGGAGCGAGCCCGCAGGCCAATGCCTGAAGTGCCGTGGAACGGCCTATTTCACCGCCGTCTACGGTAACCGCACTGTTCAGGGCCATGTTCTGAGGTTTGAAAGGCGCCACGGAAACACCCTGCCGCGCCAGCCACCGACACAGGGCGGCGACGACCGTCGTTTTGCCGGCATCGGAAGTCGTTCCCTGTATCATCAACGTGGTCATGGGTAGCAGCCTCTGTTACAGCTCGACACCTTTCTGGGCTTTCACACCCTGGTCCTTGAAGGCATGCTTCACCACGCCCATTTCCGTGACAGTGTCCGCCAGGTCCACCAGTTCCTGTGGTGCCGACCGACCGGTCACTACCACATGCTGCATCTCCGGGCGGCCCTGGAGGTCGTCCAGAACACGGTCGAGATCAATATAGTCGTACTTCAGGGCGATGTTGAGTTCGTCCAGCAGGACCAGGTCGTAGCTGTCGTCTTTCAACATGTTGGCGGCCACATCCCAGGCGGCATTGGCTGCCTCCACGTCCTGCTCCCGGTTCTTGGTATCCCAGGTATAGCCCTGGCCCATCACGTGATAACTCACGTTGGGCAATTCGCGGAAGAACGCTTCTTCACCGGTGCTGAATGCGCCTTTGATGAACTGGACAATACCCACTTTCATGCCATGGCCGAGCGCCCGGGCCACCATGCCAAAACCGGAACTGCTCTTGCCTTTGCCCGGGCCGGTCAGCACCAGCAGCACACCCTGTTCTTTCTGGGCACGGGCGATGCGCTCCTGCATGATCTTCTGCTTTGCGTCCATGCGGCGGGCATGGCGTTCGGGGTCTTTGGCGCGTTCACGCATAGTCAGGCTCCTTATCGATAAGCGGGCGAATGGCCTGCCCGCGAAAAATTCCGGCCACCAGTTCTGGTGCGGAGGGGAAATAGCCGTGGAAATAGCTGGCCACCAGCCCCTTCCGGCAATACACCGGTTCAGCCTCGGTGCCCGCAACCTTGCGGGTTCGGGCCAGGGGGTGCCAGTCAGTCTCCAGTCGCGAGTGATGATAGGTATGCCCCCGCAACTGCCCCTGCTCGGTATTCAGGCTCTGCAGACCCAGCGCCTGCAGGCGGCCGGCCATACTGGCTCGACCCGGGATAATTCCGAGCAGGTTGTGGATCTCTCCGTCATGGTCCGCGAGTTCCTCCACACAGACCATTAACCCGCCGCATTCGGCCAGCATGGGTTTACCGGCGCTGTAGTGGTTGCGAATCGCCTCCAACATCGGACGGTTACCGGCCAGAGTGGCACCATGAAGTTCCGGGTACCCGCCTGGTAACCAGAGGGCGTCGGCGTCTGGCAATGCTGAATCTATCAGCGGGGAGAAAAAAGACAGTTTTGCCCCCATCGCCTGCAACAGGTCCAGATTGGCGCGGTAAATAAAACTCAGCGCTGCGTCCCGGGCAATGGCGATGCGAACGCCCTCAAGCAACGGTGGTGGGGACTCCGGGGGTTCAGCTTCCAGCGTCACGGGAAGCGGCAGGCCATCCAGCCCTGCTTCCGCAAGAACGTCAGCGGCGGCGTCCAGACGCTGCTCCAGATCGCCCAACTCGCCGGCCTGAACCAGCCCAAGATGCCGGTTTGGAAGACTCATGGCCTCGTTTCGGGGAATGGCCCCTAGCAGACTGATGCCTTCAGGCAGGCTCTCCCGCAGCATAGCCCCATGTCGGGGACTGCCGATGCGGTTGGCAATCACCTGATAAACCGGAAGCGCGGAGTCGAATTTTGATAGCCCCAGAGCCACCGCCCCAAAGGTCTGAGCCATGCCGCGGGCATCAATGACCGGCAGAGCGGGAATACCCATCAGCTTGGCGAGGTCCGCACTGGAAGGGTCACCGTCAAACAATCCCATTGATCCTTCCACCAGAATAAGGTCGGCATCCTGCGCGGCTTCCATCAGACGCCAGCGACACTCGTCCTCGCCCGTCATCCACGGATGTAACTGGTACACCGGCTGTCCGGATGCGACTTCCAGCACCATCGGGTCCAGGTAATCCGGGCCGTGCTTGAACACCCGTACCTTTCGTCCGGCATTCCTATGCAATCTCGCCAGTGCTGCGGTCACCATGGACTTCCCCTGGCCAGAACCTGGTGCGGTAATCATTGCGGCTGATACGGTTGCTTTCATATAGCTCCTACGTTCAATACTTAACAGGGACAAATAGCGGCGCACCATCCACGTCCACTGTTAGAAGTTCCTGATCATAAAGCCGTTCAAGCGCGGCCGGCACGAGCATTCGTTCTGCAGGCCCCCAGCACGCTTCGCCGTTGGGGTACAGCAACAGCAGATGGTCACACCATCGTGCCGCAAGATTCAGATCGTGCAGACACATGAAGACGGAACGCCCACTACGCGCCTGCTCGGTCAGTAACTGGAGTACCGACACCTGATGGTGCAGATCAAGATGGTTGGTGGGTTCATCCAGAAGCCAGGTATCAGGCGCCTGGGTCAGCACTGTGGCAATAGCTACTCTCTGGCGTTCACCGCCAGAGAGTGTGTTCACCAGCCGATCACTGAGATGGCCCACATCCAGCTGTTCCAGAGCGCCTCTCGCAAGACGTTCATCGGCTCCGGACTCCATCTGCCAGGGTGACAACCAGGGGTGGCGCCCGATCAGCGCCGTTTCCAGTACCGTCGCGGGAAAACCGTCCTGCCGTTCCTGGAAAACCATCCCCAGTTGTTGCGATATTGTCCTGCGCTTCAGGTCTGCCAAAGGATGCTCTCCCAGGCAAACCGATCCGTGACGTGGTGCTCGCAACCCCGCCAGTGTGTGCAAGAGCGTCGTCTTGCCGGCACCATTTGGCCCCAAAACGCCCCAGATCTGCCCGGGTTCCACGGCAAAGTTCAGCGCTTCCCCATCGCCCCGCCCGGGAATGTCGATGACCAACTGTCTAGCCTGCAACGGATTCATCAGCGGCTCCGATACAACAGGTAAAGGAAGGTGGGTACACCCAGCAAGGCCGTAATCACACCTACCGGCAACTGCTCGGGCGCAATCACCACCCGTGCCAGGGTATCCGCCAGTACCAGCAGGGTGCCGCCAGCCAGTGCACAGGCAGGGAGGATCAGGCGCTGGTCGTTACCAAGCACCAGCCGCAACATGTGAGGCACCACCAAGCCGACAAAACCAATACTGCCAGCCATGGTGACCGCGGTGGCCGTGAGCAGGCTGGCAAGGATATAGATCGTCCATTCCAGCGGTCGCACCGCCACTCCAAGGGCTGCCGCCTGCATGGGACCGCGTGCCAGTACGTTAAGACTCCGCCCCAGGGGTACCACCAAAAGACACACCAGCACCAGGAAAGCCAGTGCGGGCCAGGGCGTTCTAGCGTAGGACACATCGCCCATCAACCAGTACAACATTCCCGGTAAGCGCTGGGCCGGGCTGATCGCTAACATCAGGGTAATCACCGCGCCCCAGCCTGCGGCGACCACCACACCGGTGAGCAACAAACGCGACGGCGTCCAGCTTCCGGTCCCATGGGCCAGACCGAACACCATCAGTGTGGCCAACAACGCACCGGCAAAAGCCGATCCCGAAATCATCAAACCGCCCAGGCCCGCCAGCATCGCAAACAAGGCCCCGACGGCAGCACCGCCAGACAACCCCAGAACGTAGGGGTCCGCCAACGGATTGCGTAACAGCACCTGCATCAGAGCCCCGGCCACGGCCAGCAAACCGCCCGTTGCGAAAGCGGACAGTGTCCGTGGCAGGCGCAATTCCAGCACCAGGGTTTGCTGCAGGTTGCTGCCCTCACCCAGAATGACGGCGACAACGTCTCCCGGTGCCACGCTGACACTGCCAACACCCACCGACAACATCATGGCGACGAGGCTGGCCAGAGCCAACAACACAAGTGGCATGGTCAGAGGCCTGCTCAAGGGGTCTGTCTCCCACTAACGTTTGGCACGGGCATCATCCAGTTTCTCGCAAAACAGTTGTGAACCTTTCAGAATACGCGGCGTCGGGCGCTGGATCAGCGACGGTGGAACGAAGTACAGGTTCTCCTTCGCGGTGGCATCGATACTCTGGAAAGCCTCCCAGCGGGTCAGCCAGTGCCGGTTCTCTTCACCCATGCCACCGGCCAGAATGGCCTCAGGGTTGGCGCCGATAACCGCCTCGGCACTGATCCTCGGCACCAGGCGATCAAGATCACCGAATACGTTCACGCCACCGCATAGCGTTATCACCTTACCAATCAGGTGCTCGTCGTTCACGGTCATCAGAGGCTCATCCCACACCTGATAGAACACCGAGACCGGCTCCGCACCCTGATATTGTTTTTTCAGTGCGGCCATTCCCTTGCGGAAACGATCCGCTTCGGCAAAGCCTTCATCTTCGGTACCCGCCAGAATCGACAGCCGTTCGATGGTGCTTGAAACGCCCTCAAAACTTCGGGGTTCAATGGAGAATACCGGCAACCCCAGGTCCTTCAGGGCCGCAATCTGTTCCGGCGGGTTGCCCGTCACCCAACCAATGACCAGATCAGGTTTCAGTGCCATCAGGCGCTCAAGGTCCATTCGAGTGTGGCTACCCACAGAGGTGACCTGCTTCGCCTGCTCGGGGTAATCACTGTACGAAACCACCGCGATGACCTGATCACCGGCGCCTGCAGCCCAGACAAGTTCGGTCGCTCCGGGAGACAAGGCGGCGATCCGGCTGGCCGGTTGTTCAAGGCAGACTTCCTGGCCGGTATCGTCGGTAGCACATCGCTCAGTACCGGCCACAGTCTCCAGTGAGATGGTCAGAGCTAACAATATCAGCGCAGCGGTATACCGAAACGATTTCAACATGAGGCCCTCTGATTTCCCGGAGTCTGACAATCATCGTTGGCAGCACCTAACGGCGGAAAGTCGGCCGACCCACCTTTTCGCGCGGAGTCGAAGGCTTCCCGCTGCTGGGGACCCAACTGGTCCGCGACCCAATCCATCAGGGGGTGATCCGGACGGGTGTGGCCACTGCCGGGCAGGCCATGGTCGATGATGTTTCCGGCGAAGTCACGTGCCAGGGCCTGACGGGTGAAGACGTCCGCCTCCCAGAACCCCCGTTTCGCGGCCAGGAGCGCAATCGCCTGCATGTGGGTTTTGACATGCACGTTGTGGCCCTCTGCCAGGAAGTCGTCCAGGCCAAGGCCGTGGCGATCCTGAAAGTACACTTCATTGACCTCGTCCCACACACTGGAACGAAGCACTTGTGGGCTTGTGATCTGCCAGCCCCAGAGGTTGTCGAGAAAATCACTGCCCATGGTGCGGGCACCGGCATAGCCGTGCTCCATCAGTGGGGCCAACCATTGCGGGTTCAGATTACGGGCTCTCAGCTCTACCTGCAGCGCTCGCTGAAGCGAATCCACCCGGGGATTTCGTGGGTCTGCGTACTGGAGCACCCGGTTCTGCGGTGGCTTGCCACGCAAGTGCTCCACGGCGTTGGACAGCCCGCCCTGGAAATCAAAACCGTCATCGTTGTCCAGCAGGCCATAGAGGTGGCTGGCCCGCCCAAGATAGGTATGGTTCACCGACCGCAATTGTCGGTCGAAAGCATCGTGAGCCGGTTCACCCTGGCTGCCCTTGCCATAGACGTGCCCCATGCGCCGGCGATAAGCGTCACCCAGTTGCTCCCGGTCCTGCCAGGCTCCCGTGCGGGTAGCAAGCCGGTTAACCCCCGCACCGTATGCGCCCGGAGCCGTACCGAAGACCCGGTAAGCGGCCTTTGCCCCCGCATCCCGAGCCGACGCACCTGCGGCCAGCAATACCCGTGCATCAGCGACCCAGTGGGCGGCAACACCGTTGGTGGACAGGGATTCCTCGCCCGGCTTACGCATGTCGACCGGCAGAACCGATAACGCCTGGTCCAGTGCCTCGTTCAGCTCCGGGTGCTCGGCCCTGATGGATCCCGCCGCACCCGCCAAGGCGTAACGCGATGCCATATCCAGCCATTCCAGTTGGCTTTCATAAAGATCCCGGAACAAGCCGGACGTGGTGAAAACCACATTGCGACGAATGGGTGTATCGGTTCCCGGGCCGGCGGGCAAACGCTCCAGGCCTTTCACGATGCCCCGACTGTTCCACACCGGACGCACACCCAAAAGCTTCATGCCAAACGCGATCATGACCCCTTCGTCTCGCACCGTATCCGAGGCCCAGAGCACCAGTGCATCGCTTTGTTCTGAGGTGCTGACTTTTGTGGCCCTGGCCTCCTCGACCAGTTCTTCAGCCAGCGACCAGGCCACACGGGTTGGAATCAGGTCATCCGACAAGGCGTGAAAATTGCGCCCCGTTGGCAATACCGCCGGCGTTCGCAATGGATCGTTGCCCTGCCCCGGAGCAACAAACCGGCCATTCAACGCGTTGAGAAAGCTGGTGCGCTCAGAAGCAGGAGACGCTTCAAGATCGGTGCGCCAGGCCGGTTCTGGCTTGCCGGCCTTACCCGCCATGGAGTCGAGCATGGTGTCCACCATGTCTGTGCTCCAGTCCCGGCCAAACACGTGCAGCCCCAAGGGCATAAAGTGTTCCTGCATATCAGTGACATAGTGGCCGGCTTCATGAACCAGCAGGTCGGGTGAAAGTTCATCGAGGGACACCTCCTCCACCGACAAACCCATCTCGCCAGCGATTTCCTGTTCGAGATCGTCGGAGATATCCAGCACCTGGATTTTCTCCCGCAGCATCTTCAGCGCCCGCTCCCTGGTAGGGCTGTCGGGCTCATTGGCGGACTCCCAGGTTTCCACGAGCTGTCGGAGCTCCAGCAGTTCGTCATAAAGCTCCGTTGCGGCCAGCGGCGGCGTCAGGTGACTGATCATGACTCCCAGCGCCCGGCGCTTGGCCTGGATGCCCTCACCCACACCGTCGACGATGTAAGGGTAGATCAATGGCAGGTCACCCCCCAGCAGATCGGGGTAGTCATCCCCCGTCAAACCAGCACGGCGGCGTGGCAGAAATTCCCTGGTTGAGTGGCGCCCAACGTAGACCAGCGCATCAGCCTGGTAGTGATTCCGTAACCAGTGGTAGAAACCCACGTACTGGTGGGTCGGGGGGAAGGTGGTGTTGGCGTGCAACAATTCTTCATCCACTTCCCAGCCCCGGGGCGGTTGCGGACCGATGTAAATATTACCGAATCGAAGCCCAGGGAAAATCAGCCTGTCATCAACCACCATGGACTGGCCCGGCGCTTCTCCCCACCCCTTTAGTCCGGGAATGCCCGTATCGGCCAGTGCAACCCGGCTGTCATCCAGTTCCGCACTGTGACCACCTTCATCGAGACGTGCTTGCCAGAGCGCTTCGTACTCGTCCAGTCTGCTCAGAGCCGACTTTCGGTTCGGGTTCTGGAGGTGTTCAATCAGGTGCCGCAAGTCACGAATGCCCCGACTCAACAGACCGGTTGCCAATTCTTTCTCGCCCAACCTATGTGCCTGCTCAAGTCGCTCATGCAAATAACCCAGGGGGCCATGGACCATTTCCTGCTGGACAACCCTGGGCAAGGTTTCGAGATACTGACGATAGGTTCTGCCCGCCATTGAGGCAACGTCACCGGCCATTTCCCTCAGCGCGCGAGGATCATCCGGCAGGCTCACGCCTCGTTGCTGGAGGAGGTCGGTGAGGGCTTCCGGACTCTCCGGCAGTGGGCCGGTTTCGTAGCCCTCGGCTTTAAGCCAGTGCAGCATTTCATATAGGGAAGCTGGCACATCGAGATTGTCCGCCCCAATATTCTGCCGGCCCGGTGGATGATTGTAGTAGATGATGGCCACGCGCTTGTCGGCGTTGCCCTTGGCTTGCAGCGTCTGCCAGCGTTTCAGGCGGTCCGCAACGGCGTCCACCCGCTCCGGCACCGGCTGGGTAAGCGTCAGAGCCACACCGGTGTTTTCGTCAATCACTTCCGGCTCCGCCGTAGCCAGCACCATAGGCTGACTGACCCCCTGGAGCTCGGGCATCGCCAATTTGTAGTGCACCTTGTCAGACGGAATACCATCGATCGACAATTGCCATTGGTTGGTGGTGCGGGAGGCCAGGCGCAAGCCCTTGATCACCGGCACATTCAACCGGACCAACGCTTCCGTGACCTGACGCCGACCCTCACCGCCTCCAATAATAAAGTCCTGAAGACTGACAATACCGGACAGGGTCGCCGGGCCTACCGTTTCATTCAGGGCACGGACAGCCTCCAGGCTGGCACCACCCCATCGGGACAGAATCGCAAAGCATTGCATTCCTCTGGATTCCAGGACTGCACAGGTTGCGTCCAGCAGCGCCCGATCGCCGGGGCGATCACCACTGTCCAGATCCAGAAGCGCGACCACAGGGCCGGATTGCAGGCTAAGGTTCGCCGCGTTATCTGTGGCTTCACCATTACGGTAATAGCGGATCAGCGACCGGGGCGGCAACTCCGGCACGTCAAGCTCTTCGCCCGCCTGAACAAGCAACCAACGCAATAAGGCATCCAGGTGTTGCGGGGTGCGTCCCTGGTATAGGGCCCGGCCTTCAAGCCAGGGTTCCTGTTCGGGGAAACGGGTCTTAAGCTCTGCCAGATGGGCTTTCAAGTCCGTGCCGGGGTCCGGCGCTTTCATCAGGTTGTTCAGGGTCGTGGCATCCAGCCCTTCCAGGGGCTTGCGCCCCTGTAACCGTGACAGCACAGTCAGCGCCCTGTCGCCATTCACCCCCAGAATCGGAAACTCGCGAACGGCGGCCTGCTCGCCCACAGCACGCTCAATCCGGCCCACCTGCTCTCCGAAAACCGCCGCCATCAATAAGGCATCGGCCTGGCCCACCAGATCGTCGAGAGCGCTGTTGTCCAGGTTTGCCAATTGCTCCGGTGTTCGCAGAATAATGCGGTGATCTGGCTGGGCTGCCAGCAAGCGTTCCGCACCAGCAGCCATCTCCGCAGCGGAACGCTCAGACACTACCCCAAATACCGTGGCGCCGGACACCGGTTGGGACAGCATTAACAGAAGCCCGGAAAGGCAGCCGAACAACGGGCGTCTCAGAGTCCTATACAGGCGCTCAATCATGCCCTTACCTCTCCATGGTTGATCATAGGTCGTAGCGAATCGTCAGCATTGCGGTGCGGCCAGCGGCTATGTAAGCACTTCCATCAAAGCGCTGCGCCGTGGCGTATTCTCTGTCCAGCACGTTGTCGACCGTCAGATTGGTGGTCCAATGGCTGTCGATTTCCCACTTTGCCCGCAGGTCCCAAGTGACAAAGCCGGCGAGGCGCTCTTCGTTTTCGGCATCGTCGTAACGATACCCCTGGCCCTTGACGGTGGTTCCCAACGACACTCGGCCGAAGTCCCGATCCAGATCCACCCGGAACTGTTTCGCGCTACGGCGACGAATTCTATTGTCGGTCTCACGGTCGCGGGGGTCGGTTACCGAGGCCCCAGCCTGCACGGTCCATTCGTCCAATTCCAGGCCAGCACTCAGCTCAACCCCCCTGATGCGTGCTTCGTTAACATTGAATGGTGCGAACCGACCGTCCCTAAAGACAAATACAATCAGATCATCAGCGTCTGTCTGATAGATCGCGGCATCCCAGAACCAACGGGCGTAATTTCCGCCAATACCAAGCTCCACGCTACCTGCGGTTTCCGGTTGAAGATCCGCATTGCCGAAGTTCGGGAAGTAGAGGTCATTGAACGTGGGCGCCCGGAAAGATGTGCTGTAGCTCACCCTTACTCTATGGTTGCGATCCATATCGACACCCATGGCGATCGCACCGGTTTCCTCACGACCAAAAGCCTCGTTATCGTCGGCGCGCAAACTCAACTGAAAGTCCGTCGGACCGAAATTCAGCAGGGCCTGACCAAAAACAGCGGCGTTGGTGCGGCTGGTTTCGTCAAAGTCGGTGGTGCTGTCTACTTCATCCATCAAGAGTTCACCGCCCAAGATGTACTCATGGCGGCCGATACTGATCTGGTTCTCCCAACGGGCACTGCGGGTTTTGGTGTCGAAGGTGCTGTCACCAAATTCGTCCCGTGTATCCTGCTCATCAATGGATTCGGCTAACAGGATACGGCTCCGCCAATAGTCGCTGATCGGCGCGTCCAGACGAACACCAACGGTTTGGATAGCAAAATCTGTATCACCGCCCTCGAACTCGGTATTGCCCTGGGCACGCATGAGGACAACGCCGGCTTCCCCACCGGAGTCGAACTGGTGAGCAACGGACGCCAGGGCTGAGGTGTTACGAAAGCCCTTGTCTTCGCCCCCTTCAACGATGGCCGTGCCGTCAGTTTCCAGATGGCTTGCGCTCAGACTGTATGTCATCCGGCCTTCAGTACCGGCCGTCCCGGCCACATACTCCTGGGTGTTAAAGTTGCCACCGCCGGCCTGAACCCATCCCTCGCGGCCCTTTTCGGCGCTGTGGGTAAAGGCCTGGATAACGCCGCCCACGGCATCGGCCCCGTACAGGTTACTGCGGGAACCCCGAACAATTTCTACCCTTTCCACCATTTGCGGCGGGAAATACTGCCAGGCGGCACTACCACTGGTGGCCGAGCGCAAACGAATGCCGTCCACCAGGAAAACCGTGGATTCGCTGCCGGTACCCCGGGTGTAGACACTGGTGTTCTTACCGAACGAGCCGTTGCTGGTGATATCAATGCCGGGTTGGCCCATCAGCAGCTCGTCGAACGTTTGAGGCTGCAAGCGTTCGATCGCCTCTTCATCGATCACCGTGACCGATGAGTCACTTTCGCCCCGGGTCTTCGGACCAAGCGTGGCCGTAACAACAATGGGGTCAAGCGCCGAGACCATTACCTCTTCGTCGGCTAGCGCACTGGAAACTGGCAGGAACACAAGGGGGAGGCCGGAAAACAGGACCGGCAAAGACTTCGGACAACTCATAATCAACACTCGCTGGCAAACCACGCGCACCCGCGTGATGGTTATTGTGTTGCGGAGTTTGAGTATGAGATTGGGGAGGCAGGATACGAGTCAGAGTACGGGTGTGAGACCGACGCAACTCTCCCACCGCCGTCGCCCTCCGCAACTTCCGGTGTGTATTCAGGCCGGTCTCCGGGCTTGCGAGTGGATCAGCCGATGGGCCGGTCCGGGGCAATCACCTTCCCATGCATGACGCACAGTGGCTTTTTCGATTGCCTTTAGCTCACTTACCGTTGCGGGGGCAGCGTCGGACTTTAACCGACTTCCCGTTTTACGCTTTCCGGCGGGGATACCGCAAAAAAGCGTTACCTGAACACGGTGTTCATCGAATCGGGCGCCAAACTAGCAGCCCTTATGTGCTAAATCAATACAGATGACTTAAATACAGTGCCTGCTCTAACCGGGTCCATTCCGGTTCCGAACCGGGCAATCCAAACCGTAATGCGGCAGGGTTCTCAAACTCCCGAACGAGGATTCCCCGCCGTGCGAGCTCGCCTGCAATATCCGCCGCCCGGCCATGCCGAACATATCTAAAAAGCGCCGTTCCAGTAGCGCCTTCAAAGCCGTGCCGCGACAAGCAGTCCGCCAACCGCTGGCTTTCACTGTGCAGCCGCTCCATCGTCGCCGCCTGCCACTGGGTGTCCGCCAGCGCCTGGCCCATGATAAATCGCGCAGGGCCACTGATTGACCAGGGCCCGATCACTGCGCTCAATCGGCGAACAATATCCGGGTCTCCCACCGCAGCTCCGGCCCGCAGGCCCGCCAGGCCGAAAAACTTACCCAGGGATCTCATGACGATAAGACCGGGTCTGTCGGTCGCATACCCGACACTGAGTTCCGGAGTGGCATCGACGAACGCCTCGTCTACAATCAGCCACCCACCACGACGTTGAAGCCGCTGATGCCAGCTCAGCAACCGGTCCGGATCAACAACCTGGCCAGTGGGATTATTTGGATTGATCCACACCAGCACGTCCAGCTCGTCCAGCCAACTTTCGTCATCGTCCTCTCGCTGGTCGTTGCCAATCTCGATCACCCGATGGCCGGCAACAGCCCAGTTGTGACCATGCTCCTGGTACCCGGGAGAGGGCACACCTACCCGGCACGGCTTTCGTATACGGGGCAAGTGCATGATTGCCGCCTGGCTGCCGGCCAAGGCCATACAAGCAGCGGCGTCCGGCGCACCTACCCATTGCCTGATGAGTTGCTCCAGGCCATCGTCAGGGTCCGGCAGGCGACGCCAGACCTCTTCCGGGATCGCCGGAACAGGCCACCCATGCGGATTGATACCGGTGGACAGGTCCAGCCATTGATTCAGCGGGGTGCCCCACGTCTCTGCAGCGGCGCGTAGCCGGCCACCATGTTCCAGCGGCGACAAATTCACGCTTCAATACCCTGGTCTCGGGCCAGCATTATTTTCCCGGCACCCAAAGCACATCGTCCTTACCCTGGTTGTTGGCGTGTCTGGCAAGAACGAACAACAAATCGGACAGCCGGTTCATGTATTCCAGCACCAATTGACTGATGTCCTGCTCTTGCTGTAGCTGAGCAATGATGCGCTCAGCACGCCGCGTTACCGTGCGGGCATGGTGGAGATGCGTAGCCGCAGCATTGCCTGCGGGCAGGATAAAGGAGCGAAGCGACGGAATATCCGCGTTGAACCGGTCGATCTCCTGCTCAAGCTCAACGGTCTTGCCCTCGGCGAGCCTCAGTGGCGGGTATTTCGGGTTCTCCACGATCGGGGTACACAGATCCGCCCCGACATCAAACAGGTCGTTCTGGATGCGTGCCAGTATCACGTCCAGTTCGTCGTCCACATGCAGCCGCGCTAGACCAATCACTGCGTTGGCCTCATCCACCGTACCGTAGGCTTCTACACGCAGGTCATGCTTGGCGACGCGGCTGCCGTCGCCAAGGCCGGTATCGCCCTTGTCTCCGGTTTTCGTATAGATCTTGGTGAGCCTGACCATTCATGTCTCCCGTGAACCGGTTCTGTCAGTATTCAAAGCCGGTCAGATTACAGGTTTTTCGCGATAGGTTCCCCATATCCCTTTCAGGGTTTCAACAATATCGCCCATCGAGGCACCCTCTTTCACCAGCTCAATGGTGATGGGCATAAGATTGGCCGATTCCTCCTCGGCCTGCTCTTTCAGTTGCTTGAGCATGTCCTGGACTTTCTCCTCGTGGCGATTGTCCTTGACCCTATTCAGGCGTTCAATCTGTCGGCGTTCGGTTTCCGGGTCGTGGGGATGGGTTTCGATTTCAACATCCTCTTCGTCCTGCACGAACATATTGACGCCGATTACCGGTCGCTCACCGCTGGCCTTGCGCAGCGCGAAGTCATAGGCGGAATCGGAGATGCCTCTCTGGAAGTAGCCGTCGTCGATGCACTGGAGCGTGCCGCCGAGCTCTTCCACTTCGTCAAGAATCTTCCAGACTTCCTTCTCGATCTCATCGGTAAGATTCTCGACATAGTAGGAACCGCCCAATGGGTCCACCACCTGGGTGATGTTGGTCTCGTAGGCGATGATCTGCTGGGTTCGCAGGGCAATACGCATCGCCTCTTCCGTTGGAATAGCGAACGCTTCATCCATGCCGTTGGTGTGCAGGGATTGGGCGCCACCCAGTACCGCAGACAGTGCCTGAAGCGCGGTACGGATCGGGTTGATGGTGTATTGCGGCTTGGTCAGGGTGGCCGCGGCAGTCTGGGCGTGAAAACGAAGCCGGCTGGCCTCGGGTTTGGTGGCGTTGAATTTTTCGCGCATGATCTTGGCATAGACCCGCCGGGCTGCGCGGAACTTGGCAATTTCCTCGAAGAAGTCGGCCTGGCTGACGAAGAAAAAGGACAGGCGCGGCCCGAACTCATTCACATCCACACCCGCATCGATGGCGGTCCTGACATACTCCATGGTGGTTGCCATGGTGTACGCCACTTCCTGGACCGCTGTCGAACCGGCTTCAGAAATGTGATACCCGGAGATATTGATAGGGTTGTACCGCTTCATGTTTTCGGAGCCGTACTGGATGCAGTCCCGCACCAGTCGAACCGACGGCCGCACCGGGAATATCCACTCTTTCTGGGCAATGTATTCCTTGAGAATGTCGTTCTGGATGGTGCCCGACAGGTCATTGAGATCGTATCCCCGCTTCTGCGCCAGGGCGATGTACATGGCGTAGAGAATCCAGGCGGACGGATTGATGGTCATGGATACCGAGATCTTGGTCAGATCAATATCGTCGAACAACTCCTCCATGTCGGCAAGGGTGTCGATGGCAACGCCTTCTCGGCCCACCTCACCCTGGCTCATGGCATGGCTGGAGTCGTAACCCATAAGCGTCGGCATATCGAAGTCGATGGACAGACCGGTCTGGCCCTGGGCGATCAGGTACTTGAAGCGACCGTTGGTTTCCCTTGCCGTACCAAAGCCGGCAATCTGGCGCATGGTCCAGTTCCTGCCCCGATACATGGTGGGGTATGGCCCCCGCGTAAACGGGTATTGCCCAGGGAAACCAATATCCTCAAAGGGCGTATTCTTCAGGTCCAGTGGCGTGTAGGTACGTTTCGTCGGCATTCCCGAGGCAGTGGTGTATTCCGTCTTGCTCTCCGGCGCCCGCTTGATAAAGGACGACACCTCGTTCTGTTCCCACTGGTCGAACTCTTTTTCCATGTGCTTGAGTGCAGCGGGGTCATACTGGTCAGTGCGCTTCATGAATGGTCTCCTTCATGGCTTTTAACAAGGTTACTGCGGCTCCATGGGGGTCCAGTTCGCGCTGGGTAACCTTCTTGAGCAGCTCTTCGGTCTGCGACCTGCTGTCACGTGCAAAATTATCCCGGACAATCTCTTCAGCAACCTTCACCACCCGGGTTAATGCAATCTGGTGCCGCCGCTGGGTGATTTCGCCGCTTTTTTCCAGGTGCTCAGCGTGACGATCAATGGCGGCCATCAGGTCGTCAAAACCGGTATGCTTTTCGGAACTGGTAGGCACCACGGGCACCCGCCAGATTCCCTCGCCCGGCTCCAGGCTCATCATCAGCATGGCCTTGAGCTCCTGAATGGTTTTGTTGGAGTCCGGCCGGTCCGCCTTGCTCACCACGTGAACATCGGCGATCTCCAGAACGCCGGCCTTGATGGCCTGGATGTCGTCGCCCAGCCCGGGCGCGTTGACGACCACGGTCGTGTGGGCGGCACGGACAATATCGACCTCGTCCTGCCCCACCCCGACCGTCTCGATCAGGACCACGTCAAAGCCGCCTGCATCCAGAAGATCAACCGCATCCAGGGCTGGCCTGGCGAGGCCGCCCAGGGTTCCCCGTGTGGCCATGCTGCGGATGAAAACGCCGGGGTCGGACACCAGGTCGCCCATGCGGATACGGTCACCGAGGATCGCACCGCCGGAGTACGGGCTGGACGGGTCAATAGCAACAACGCCGACCTTGCGGCCGCTGGCCCGGTACTCATGGACCAGTTGCGTGACAAGGGTGGACTTCCCGGCTCCTGGCACACCGGTAATGCCCACCACATGGGCGTTGCCGGTGCTTTTGTAAAGCTCGGCCAGGGCTTCGCGCACCTCAGCATCACCGCCGCTTTCAACGCGGGTAATAAGTCTGGCGATGGCGCGAAGATGCCCTTCCCGCACACGTTCAGCGAGCTTCATCGAGGGTATGCGGTTAATCATTTAACCTCCTCGCTTCTGGTTGAGGCTCTGGTAAAGATCGCGGTCGTCAACCACACGCTGGGCTTTGAAGTCCGTGCGAGGAAAGGTCTCGGGGTCAACCATGACGACCCGTGCGCGCACGCCCAGTACCCGGCTAAGTTCAGCCTCTGCTTTCTCACCAAGAGATCTGATCGCATCCGGGCCCCTACCTGCGACCTCCTGATCAAACTCCGCTTTGACAGCCAACTCATCCATAGAGCCACCGCGCGAAATGATGATCCGGTGCTCGCCGCCATAACCAGCCAGGCCTTCCAGAACTTCCGCAATGGCGCTGGGATACACGTTTTCACCGCGGATCTGGAACATGTCATCAATTCGGCCGTAGATGCCTTTGGGCAGCCTGGGATAGGTGCGACCACAGGGATTGTCTTCCATCACCCAATGGGTCAGATCGCCGGAAACCATCCGGATCATCGGCTGGGACGTTCTCTCGAGATGGGTGTAGATCGGCGTTCCCTGCTCGCCGTATGGCACCCGGCGATGGGTGTTGGGGTCTGCCACTTCGGTGTAGACAATGTCCTGCCAAAGCAGCATGCCCTCGGTGTCTGCGCTACCGGAGGCATGCATCCAGGGGGTCAACTCTGCCATCGTTCCGCAGTCAACTACCTTGGCACCGTAGATCTGCTGAATCTTGTCGCGGATGGACGGAATAGAGCCGCCCGGTTCGCCGGAGAAGAACAGCACCTTGATGCCGAATTCTCTCGGGTCTACCCCTTCCTCGCGGGCCACTTCCGCCAGCCTTAACGCGTAAGACGGCGTTGAATACAGCCCGGCTGGCTTCATCATTCCGAGCCAGATTACCGCTCGCGCAGTCATCCCGGGCGCACCAGCGCCGAAGGGGAAGGCTTTGCAACCCAGTCTTTCAGCCCCGATCAACGCCCCCCATGACCCCATGTAGAGGCTCAGGATCGCCGCCACAAATACCGTATCACCGGGTCGCAACCCCATACCCCACATGATCCGGGCATGGTTGTTGGCAATGGTTTCCCAGTCACGCCTGGAAATGCCAAAAGCGGTGGGTCGGCCGGTGGTACCAGAAGTGCCGTGAATATGATGGATGTCGCTTTCGGGACAGCAGAGGTAATCCCCGAAAGGTGGATTTTTCGCCTGGGAATCGCGCAGTTCCTGCTTGGTGACGACGGGCACTTCCTCGAAGTCTGCGAGGGTACGGATGTCATTGGCCTTTATACCGGCCTCATCCCATTTGCGCTGGTAAAATGGCGAGTGGTCGTAGGCATAGGCCATCACCTCGCGGATGCGCGCAACAATCAACTCATCGCGTTTTTCCGGGTCCATCGTCTCCCGGTCCCGGAACCAGTAGGGACTGTTCGTATCCGGAAAATAGTCGTTGCGATAACTGGGGGGAAAATTCCACTCTTCCATCGGAGACTCCTGATATTGTTATTGGTTGTCGTCTGAGGAAATCTGCGGCCACGGCCCTGACTATCGGGCACCTCGATCTGCGACCATTTGCCGGAACGAATCGATGATTTCTTGCGGAGGAGTGTCCTGAAGAAGAATCTTGTGGACGCCCATCTGGTAGAGTTCTTTGACATCGTCGTCGGGGATGACACCGCCACCGGCAACGATCATGTCTTCAGCTTCCTTGTCTTTCAGAAGCTCCAGTACCTTGGGGAAAATGTGCATGTGCGCACCGGACAGCAGGCTGATGCCGAGGATGTCCACGTCTTCCTGAATGGCAGCGTCCACGACTTCTTCAGGCGTGCGATGCAGTCCGGTATAGACCACATCCATGCCGGCATCACGCAGAGCACGAGCGACCACTTTAATGCCGCGATCGTGACCATCCAGACCGATTTTTGCCAACATTACCCGAATCACAGCTGCATTTTTGTCATTGTTTTGCATCGCGTTCTCCTTGGATTAACTAATCGTGCTCCCGCTTCTTTTCAGGGGTTCACGGCAGACTTGAATCTCTTTCTGAAGCCATTTTGATGCGGTTTCCACATGCTCTCTGGCAAGTGTTTCAGCAGTCCGTGCATCACCGGCCAATACCGCGTTCAGTATTGCCTCGTGCTCTTCCCAGATCTGTTTCTGGTTTTTCTCGACAATGAGAATGTCACTCATGACGCGCCTTACGTGGTTCCAGTGCGCCTCCATTGAATCAAGGATGAAGGTGTTACCCGCCAGCTCGTAGATGAAGCCATGAAAGCGCATGTCAGCATCGATCAGAGCGGGGAGATCATGCGCTTTCCCTGCCGCGAAACCTTCGGCAATGATGTCCTCACCTCGTTTTCGCGCCCCGGCATCCACTCGCTGGGCGGCAAGCCCGGCACTCACCAGATCGATCCCACACCGGAATTCGTACAGCTGCGCCACAAAACTCTCATCAAGCACCGACACCATCAGGCCCCGACGCCCTACCGCTGACAGGAACCCGTCATCACGCAGACGCTGCATAGCCTGGCTTACCGGCAACCGCGAGACATCAAGTCTCTCGGCCAGCGTCTCTTGTGTGACCCGCTCACCCGGCTTGAGCAAACCTTCAACGATCGCATTGACCACAGAGTCGTAGATCAACTCCGGCAAGTTTTTTTCGGTCTGAATTTTTTTCATTGATCGCACCCCACGACGCAACTCCTTTTTGTCGTTTGCATACAGTATTCACCATGTAATACCTGATCGATTTATAAGCATATTAGACCTTTGTCTAATATTTGAGCATTCAGGGACACATAAAACGTCAGCGGGTCCAAAAAATGGGCCCGCTGATAAACGCGAAAAAAGAGGAGAACTCGAAAGGAGGGATCGGGAGACGCCTGTCAGCGTTTCGGCGGTGGCTCCAGCAAATCAATACCGGCGTCGTAGACCGCATTGAGGAAATCCACCAGAACGACCGCAGACAGGCCCCATATCTGATAGCTGTCTCTTATACACATCTCCGAGCCCACGAGACCGAGGCTGATCTCG
>OJIS01000188.1_pt1 | contig 22415 bp, 16 predicted proteins | sample 1595671 | NCBI WGS metagenome assembly OJIS01 (sample SAMN05416814, study PRJEB24817) | seawater metagenome | isolation source: Sea water | place: Canada:Atlantic | collected 2013-07 | reverse complement strand
CTACACAGAGTAGATCGTCGGCAGCGTCAGATGTGTATAAGAGACAGGTGCCAGGCGTTTCGCGGATGGAAGTCCAGTTCGGTGGCTTCGCGGAGCTGTCGGTTGAGTTCGGGGCTCTCAATGAGGAGCCCCATCTCGGTGTTGATACGCAGGGAACGGGAGTCGAGATTGCAGCTGCCGATGAAGACATGGTCGTGATCGACGATGAGGGATTTGGCGTGGAGCGCGAGGCTGCGTTGACCGGCTGCTCCCTGCATGTGGCGGCTGCGGTCTTTAGCGTCGGAGCGGAGTTCGTGGAGATCGGCGCCGTGATCGACAAGACGGGTGATGTGGTGCCGGTAGGCGGCGTGGGCCGCAGTGTGGTTGTTGGAGCGGAGGGAATTGGTGAGAATGCGGACTTGGACACCGCGATCTTCGGCACGTTCTATGGCGGCTTCGAGTTCGGGGGTGGGGATGAAATAAGCGGAGATAAAAACGACTTCAGAATCGGCGCTGTCAATGAGCTCGCGGAGTTCGTGGGCCACTTGCACCGGTGCTTCCTTACGATTGGCAGGATTTTTATCGGGAGGGCGATCGACGAGAAGGCGGGGTTTCCCGGAGACTCCTGCCTTGAAAACCGTGCGCCATTGGTGATGGCGGGCGGATGCTGATTCGGGCTTGAGGGCAAAGGTCGGTCGCTTGAGGGTCTTGCGGTAGGCCTCGAGTTTCAACGTGGACGTTTCACTTCCAGGGAGATCAGCTGCGGGAATGGCCCAGTGATCGTTCCAGTAGCGATCGTAGGCCTTGCTGAGTTTACGAACATGGGGACCGCCGGAAAGAACCTCCATGTCACGAAAGTTCGAGGTTGAGTCGTGACCGTAATATTCGTCGGCGAGGTTGCGTCCTCCGACGAGGGCGACGCGGTTGTCGACGACGAGGAGTTTGTTGTGCATGCGGTGATCGACGCGGGAGAAGTCGCCTAGGTTCAGGAGGACGCGCACGGCGCTGCCGCCACCGCGCCGGCGATACGGGTTGTAAATCCGGAACTCAACATGGGGGTGGGAATCGATGGCGTGGACAATGGGATCGGCCTTTTGCAGGAAGGAATCGTCGAAAAGGATACGGACGCGGACTCCGCGGTCGGCGGCAAGGAGGAGTCGGCGAAGGACTTCTGAGCCGTAGGCATCGTGGCCCAGAAGAAAAGACTGGAGGTCGATGCTCTCAGTGGCACTGTCGATGGCGCGGAGACGCCAAGTGTAGGCCTTCGGACCATTGGAGAGGAGGGAGAACCAATCATCGTGGCGAAGACTCACCAACGCGGGCCACGGAGGATTGACCGAGGGAGCGAGGGCGGGTTCAGCGGGGCCTTGAAAAGTTTCGATCGTTCCCGAGCAGGAGACCAGAAACAGAACAACCACGGAGAGGACGCGAAAGGAAGAAATCACCGAAAGCGCGGCGAGCTTTCGTCCGCAAGGTGTTTTAGAGGATCCGACCACTGCCTAAGAGCGTAGTCATCCTACCAGCCGTGCCAAGATTGTTTTAGCGGGATTCAGGCCGGGGCAGGTGGATAAAAAAACCTCCTCGCCGCCACCACTCCGATCTACCCGCCAAACTAATCCTTGGCATGGCAGGGAGAGAAGATTACAATCTTGAGCTATAAATTTTCGACCTGAAACTCTCGGCTGAGGCAAGCCACCAGCCCTTCCGCCTGATTCTCCGCCTCACTGATCCCCAGCTCAAAAATCCCGGCTCAATTTCTGTCCCTAGTCCCCGTATCCTCTCTCGCCCTTCACCGATGCCCCAACAACCTATAGAACTCATACTCGCCAGACAGTTCGCAGACAGCATGAATATGGCTGCATTTCTGGTGGACTCCACGGGGAACCTTCTGTTTTACAATGAGGCCGCCGAGGACATTCTAGGTATCAGATTCGCAGAAACTGGAAGCATGCCTGTTGAAAGTTGGTCATCTATTTTCACCCCCTCCGACGAAAATGGAAACCCCATCCCACCAGAAGACCTCCCATTGGTTCAAACTCTACAGACACAACAACCAGCCCATAAATCAATTTACATAGACAACAAAAAAAACAAACGTGTCCCGATTACGATAACCGCCATCCCTATTGAAGGAAGACCCAATCGATACCTGGGAGCCATGGCCTTGTTTTGGAAATCGAAAAAATCATGAAAGCAACCGTATGGGGTTGTCGCGGCTCTTTACCGTCTCCGGGACCTGAAAAAGATAAGTACGGAGGAAACACATCGTGTGTTCAAATCGAACACAATGACACCTGTTTGGTGTTGGATGGCGGATCCGGCATTCAAAGACTAGGTGCCGCTTTGGGAACGAACTATAAAGAGGTTCACATTCTCTTAACGCATTTGCACATTGACCACACCATGGGCCTCGGGTTTTTCCTTCCTTTATACAATCCAAATCTCGAAATTCATATTTGGGGACCGGCAACCACCATAGAATCCTTAACGCAAAGGTTAAGAAGATACTTTTCACCACCCTTGTTCCCCGTTCGTTTGAGCGAACTCCCTTCCGAACCTGTCATTCATGAAATAAGTAACAGTGAATTCACAATTGGCAGCTTGAAAATCAACTCAAGTTATGTGTGTCACCCGGGCCCCACCCTTGCTTATAGGATTTCTGATGGCCAATCTGATATCGCTTACATGCCGGACCATGAAGTCTCCCTGGGGTCGTCTAATTTTCCAAATGAGCCCGAATGGACGAGCGGTTTTAATATTGCGAATGGAGTGGATCTCCTTTTTCACGATTCGCAATACAAGACGGAAGAGTATGCGAGTCGGGTCGGGTGGGGCCACAGCTCCATCGGAGACTCCGTCAACTTTGCTCGAATGTGCAAAGTCAAAAACCTTCAACTTTTTCACCATGACCCGATGCATACCGATGACTCTTTGGATGCTCTTATCGATGAGTATAAAGCTGAAAACATGACTCCTTTTAAAATGGAAATGTGCGCTGAAGGAAGCGTGTTTATTCTCTGACCGAAAACTGACCCCCTTTCACTTCCCACCTGGCATAGGGCATTGGGAGCTCGCATCGAAAAACTACAGCGATCATCAGTCGGCTCAATCCCGATTTTATTTACTTCCGACGCCCCAACGGCATCACTGATCCTTTTTGGGAAAGGGCCGGAGCCCAAGGAGCACCTCAGCCCTTTCAGTAAGCGGTTTGGCCGCAAATACTTCATCCGTGTATTCGGCAAGGTTCCGCGACACCAGATCGTAGACCGCCTGGCGATCGTGACTCGTGTCTACCTCGAGGCACTTGTCCTTGCTCTTAAAGAATTCCACGGTGGGAAGAGTTTCCGCCTTAAACGTCTCGAATCTCTTCTTGATGCTTTCGACATTATCATCACTTCTACCGGAGTATTTGGCCCGTGCAAGGATGCGCTTTTCCAGCACTTCGAAGGGACACTCGAAGTATAACATCTTGGGCAAGTCAGCTTCCTCTCCGAAGACTTCATGCCAACCTTCGAGGTTCTCCATGGAGCGAGGAAACCCATCCAGAAGAAAATTTCTCTTCCCGGTGGTTCGCGTCACGGTCTCCATGGTGTCCTTGAGAAGCGCCACCATGATCACGTTGGGAACCAATTTCCCTGCAGTCATAAACTTATCGATCGTTGCCGCCGCGGGTCCACCCGCTCTCCGCTCGTCGCGCAAAAGTTCTCCCATCGACAAATGCGTCCAACCCAGTTGGGATTCGGCAAGCTCACACATCGTCCCCTTTCCCGCTCCGGGGCCTCCCAACACAAAAACGACATTGGGTTTGGGACAGGGTTGTCTCGGATCAAAATGATGAAGGATGACACCAGGAGCCGGAGCCACTCCCTTTTTGTAGACGTGCCATTCGCGGTCCGTGGGCGGGAAGTCATCCTCTGAAGTAATGTCGTAGGCCAGATGACCATCGAGTCGACAAATTCTCCACGAGGTGTAGCTGTTGGAGTAGGAAAGAGCCGGGCTTCGGGCTGACTTTCCATCCGCCCGGTCCCACGCCCTCTTTCCATTCCAATAGCCCAAACTGGAAACTGTCCCGGACTCTGATTTGGCCGGCGGAGCAGTGGATGGAACAAACAGGCCATCGACCTCGGGAAGACCGGATCCGGTCACTTCGAGGTAGAAGGTATTTGGGGGGAGCGCGTTGGTTTCTGCCATGATCGGTTCAGTCGAAAATTCGACTCAGGGAATGCCACCGAGCCCTTTTTGGCAAGGTCTCAGGGATCTTTCTCGAAACCGGGCATGAAGACAACGAAGTGCAGAACGCGTCAGAGTTGTCATCCACCTTCATCCAGACGACGATAATATCAAAGCTCCATAGAAGCCACTGGAAGCAACTCAAAAAAAACCTCTCCTGAAGCTTATCTTCATGAGAGGTTTGGAATGATCCATTTTTATTCGCTCGCGCCTTGGAAGGGATTCCAGTCAGCGTCGACTTCGATAATGTTATTCTTGGCTACGTAGGATTCGTAGAGCGCGATCATTTCTTTGAGTTTGGCAGGATTTTCTCCTTCGAGAGGCCTGGACTCTGATGGGTCGGAAACCACATTGTAGAGGTGCCATTTACCATCACCAAACATGCCGGTACGAACCTTCATCGCTTTCAATTCACCCATCATGACATAGCCATTTCCAAACAGCTCAAAAGCCCACCAATCCTTCTCAGTTCTGACGACCTGAGACTTCCCTTCGAGAAAGGACTTAATGCTAATTCCGCTGGGGGCCACGATCTTGCGATCTTTGTATTTCGTCATCGGGTGTTTGACGTTTGCGTATTCCAAAATCGTCATGGGAATGTCCTTCACATACACGACGGCATTGGACTTCTCTCCGGCACGATCATACTTTTCGCTAAATCCGCCTGGAGGAACGATCATCATGGGAACTCTGATTCCACCTTCACCGATGAACCACTTCCACCACTGCAGGCCGCCGGTCGCAGCATTTGCCCAGGAAGTGCCGATGACATTTTCAGAATTTGCGGTCCCGATTGCCTCAAACGAGGAGTCGAACTGATTCTCAATCCACTTTGCAAGTTCCGGGTTCCCGGTCTTCGGATTAGTTGGCTCCAAACCTTCAGGGCCGTTGTCTGTGAGGTAGACAACGAGCGTGTTGTCCAACTGGCCTGAAGTCTTGAGGTAGTCGAGGATTTGACCAATTCGATTGTCTTGGTCTTCAGTCATCGCGGCGTAGGTCGCCATGATCTTCGCCTGTTTTTCTTTGTCCTTCTGGGAAAGGCTCTCCCATTTCTTGGTCAGGTTATTAAATGGCGCCTCTGTCGCTTCATGAGAAATGAGGCCGTGCTTTTTAAGGCTCTCATATCTCGATTTTTTTAATCCCGTGTAACCGAGTTCCAAATATTTCGGGTAATACTTCATGATCAAGCCCTCTGGAGCCTGGATCGGGAAATGGGCAGTCGTGAAGGCCATATAAGCAAGCCACGGCTTTTCTTCTTTCGCTCCTTCTTTGATGAAATCCAACATGTAGTTCGTGTAGATTTCTCCCGAATAGATGCCTGATGGTCGATCAAACGGCTTTCCGTTGAGTGTCCATTCTTCCACTCTCTTCTTGGTGAGCCCTTCCGGGTCATGGAAATCCGGCGTCATTGCCAGGTTGTTCCAGTGGTTCGATCCACCGGAATAGATTCCAAATTCTTTTGTGAATCCCCAGCCCAGCGGACCTTTACTTCCAGGCTTTTCACCACCCAGGTGCCATTTACCGGATTTATACACTCCGTAGCCATCATCGCGGAGCAACTCGGAAATCGTGACGGCATCATTGGTCAAAAACGTTTCATAGCCCTTTTTCCCTTTGGTCGCCGGATAGACCGAATAGTCAAAGGCACCCAAGCCCACTTCAATACTGTTGTTTCCGGTGAGGAGCATTGATCGTGTGACCGAGCACACCGGTGACACGTGGAAATTCGTGAAGCGAACTCCGGCCTGGGCTATTTTATTCAAATTCGGAGTCTGAACTTCCGAGCCGAAAGCGCCAATATCTCCAAATGCGGTATCATCAGCTACTAAAAGCAGGATGTTGGGCTTCTTGGATTTCTCTGCGGCAGACGCAAGGCTTGCGCTGCTGAGGATTGCGGCTGTAGTCACAGCACCGACTAAGGATTTGGCTCCTGCATTCCGCAGTAACTCAAATGATCGTAGTGTTAGTTTCATGATAATGATCGGGGTTTAGAGCGACATTAATCTGTCGCTCTGTCGCAAAAACCTAACGAGTGATCCGTTGCCTACCCAGCAACAAACACAAACCATTGTTGCTGTTTTGGGCGCAATATGTTGTTCCTAAGAGAACGATGATCGAGCTTCGCCATTTTCAACATTTCATTGCCGTCGTAAACTCAAAAGGGATTCGACAAGCAGCCCGTGACATCCATATCAGCCCCTCCTCGTTGACACGCAGCATCCAATTTCTGGAGGAATACTACGAAGCTCCTCTTCTCCAGCGTCACGGCAAGCAGATGATCCCCACTCCACACGGAGAGTTGGTTTTTAAAGAATTCAAAGGAATCTTCAAAGGGGTGGAATCGATCAAACCCAAACTCGCTCAACTCGATTCCCTGGATCACGGCTCACTACGTGTGGGGCTAAACCCCACCGTTGCCGACACTCTGCTACCGAAGATCGGGACTCGCTTCATCACCGAATACCCCAATGTCAGAATCACGACAGACATCGGAACGGTCACTCGCTTGATGAATCTCTTGGATGACGGAGAACTTGACCTCATCATCGGGCTCGACGGTGTTCTTGAGAAAGAAAGAAGTATCGAAGTGATCAGCCTTTTAGATACGGAGGTGTTTTGGTGGGTTCGAAAGAATCATCCCTTGCTTCGTAAAGAAAAAATAGGCCTCGCTGACTTTGTGAATTATCCTCTCCTTTCCCAGTATCTCCCACCGGTCTATGAAGACTACCTGTATGAGTTGTGCATGCAGGACGGAGTTCACCCGAGCTCGGTCAAGCAAGCGCACCAGTGCGATGATTATCGAGCGCTCTATCTTATGACGAGCCAAAGTGATGCCATTTTCATGTCCCACGCGTTCATCAGTAATAACGACTACTTCACTGACAAGCTCTGTCGACTCCATACGCACCAGCAGATGCCAAACGCCAAGTTCTCAATAGCGCTGCCCCTTCAGCCTATTCCTTCACCTCTTGCACGTCGCTACATTGAGATCCTTCAAGAGGAAACCGATCTCATGATCTCCTTTTCAGGGTAAGCATTCTTGACTTAAATCAGCGTGGATTTTCGGCGGAGAAACCAAACGAGAGACAAGAGCAGGGGCACCTCGGTCAGGAAATAGATCGCGGCGACACTGGCGTAGTCGAGGCGGCCAAGCAGGGTGATGGCGATGAGGCTGGCAACGCCGACATTTCGCACCGGGAAGCAGAGCAGGGAGGCCTGGGCGCTTGATGGCGGCAGTCGAAGCAGCCGATTGCAAACGAGCCCGCAGGCAAGGCATGCGACCATGAAAGCGAAACATGTCAGGGCAAACGGCAGCCCGTTCTGCTTCACCGTTTCCCATTGGGAAGAGAGGATGACGGACAGCATTATGAGAATGCCGACCCCGACAAAGCGGTGAAGAAGTGGCCTTATTCGACAAGCGAAGCTTTGCTGCTTCCATACAATCAGCGCGCCGAGAGCCACGGGAAGGAATAGGAACAAGACGAGTCTTCCAAACAGAGTCGACGCCGGAACCGCGAAGAAAGTGTGCTCGAATCCCATGGCACTCGTTGCCGCGAAAACGAGGAGCATGCTCAGGGGGGCGAGCAGGCAGGTGGCGGCATTCAAGGTAAGGGAGATTGCGGGATTCCCCCGCGCCAGAATGGTGTAGACGTTTGCAATGTCGCCGATTGGGCACGCGGCCAGAAGTAGGATCGCTGCGGCAAGTTCCGTCCGCATGGGTATTAGTAAGACAATGACAATACCGATCACCGGAGGAATGACGAGGTGGCACAGAAGCAGGAATGTCACTCTGGCCCTGTTTCCAAGCAGAGCCGAAATGGACTTCCGGTTCAGGTCCAGCCCAACCGTGAGCATCATGAGCACCATGACGACGATGATACCGATATCGATGAAGAGCTTCAATTGCGGGAAACTTTGATTTGCGACGTCGGGTTCATGGGGCGGGTGGAGCGGTGGTTGGAGAGTTTCAGTGAGAAGTGGGGAGATTTGAGCTGGCAGAAAAGGTTTCTGGCTAGAAATTTGGTCTGCGAAGCATTGAATCCGTGGACGAATTCTGCGACCGGTTGGAAAAACGCAAACTTTCTTACTCCGAAAAACTACGGTTCCAGACCCACACCGTCAATACAGACGCGGTAAAAGGCATGCTAAGCATGATGAGGATTCGTCCCCTTCCACCTAAAAGCAAAGGCTTGATGATTTAGAAAGGGGAAAGGTAAGCAAGGCACATTTTGCACCCCCCCCTAAACAGCTTGCATCATATTTTCACAAGAATCAGCTCGCCACCCAAACCTATCTCTCACCGGACTGGGCGTGGGCGAGAGCTACGACACACGCCTTTACAGCCGACTTTGGGACACCGAAGGAACAGGCCGCCGCAACCAGCGGAAGTGGGTTGCCGATATTCTGGAGAGGTCCATTGAATCTCTCGAATTCTAACCTCCAACCAAACTTAGGTGGATCCATGCTGCCAACAGTCCCCCAACCAAGGGGCCAATCACAGGCACCCAGGCATAGCTCCAGTCACTGCTCCCCTTCCCTCTGATCGGGAGCAGTTGATGCATGATACGCGGTCCCAAGTCGCGTGCCGGGTTGATCGCGTATCCGGTGGTTCCGCCAAGTGACAAACCGATTCCAAACACCACCAAACTGATCGGCAGCGCTCCAACGGAACCCAGACCGACCTTGCCGACGGCCTCCGGATCCGCCCCTAACTGAAAGTTTCCGTCAGTGATGCTCAAGGCCGCAAAGACCAGCACAAATGTCCCGATGACTTCACTGAAAAAATTGTTCGGCAACGAACGAATGTTCGGAGTCGTGCTGAAGGTTGCAAGCTTGGCTCCGGCATCGTCGGTCACGTCATAATGCTTTGCGTAGGTCAGGTAGACCAGGCCCGCGCCGATCATCGCTCCGATCATTTGCGCCGCGATATAAGACGGCATCTCCGCAGCGGGAAAGTGCCCGGCCGCGACCAGGCCGACTGTGACTGCGGGATTCAAATGCGCCCCGCTGTATTCGGCCGTACACATCACGGCCACATAGACAGCAACGCCCCAACCCGCACTGATCACGATCCATCCCCCCGCGCTGCCCTTGGTGTCCTTCAAGACAACATTCGCGACCACCCCGTTTCCCAAAAGAACGAGAAGCATCGTACCAAAAAGTTCGGCAATCCAAGGTGTCATAATGTCGGGGTTCTGGAGGTTGAGGAAACGAGGTAGCCTTCGGCAATGGCCTCGAACGCGGCCACCTGATCCTTCTGCCAAGCCTCATCGTGACCGAGTTCTTCAGCCAAGAGTTCCGCGACTTTCGGCGCCATTTCGATGGCAGCCTTCGCGTTGAGCAAGATCGCACGCGTCCGACGCGCCAGGCAATCATCGACGGTTCGCGCCATCTCGTTCCGGGCCGCCCAGACTACCTCTGCGGCAATAATGGGCAGGGCATCGTGAAGGCGCTCGCCCCACTCGGGACGCGTCCTCACCAGGTCGAGAATCCCCCTTGCATCGGAACCATAGACGGCGAGATCACCGAAGCGCTCCGGATTCGAGTGATAGCCGTGAATATTCAGACGCTTGGTGATGCAGGGCTTTTCATCAAGAGCCGCGACGGTCTCGGCATGATTCACGCAGTCCTCCGCCATGTTGCGGTAGGTCGTCCATTTGCCACCACAAACGGTCACCAGTCCGGACGAACCGATGTGGATCGTGTGATCGCGGGACAATGCCGCCGTGTTCTTCCCCTCGCCCGCCTTGACCAAGGGCCGAATGCCCGCGAACGCAGACAGGACATCAGCCCTCGTCGGTTCTCGTTCGAGATAATCGGCCGCAGTCTCGAGGATGAAATCAATTTCTTCATCCATCGGACGAGGTTCCAGGGTGGCCTCGGGAACCAGGTTGTCGGTCGTCCCCAGCACCACGTGCCCGTGCCATGGAATCGCAAACATCACGCGGCCATCCGAGGTATGGGGCACCATGATCGCGGTGTCCTTCGGCAGGAAGGATTTCTCCAAAACCAGGTGAACCCCCTGGCTCGGCGAAATCATGCCTTTCGTTTCCGGATCGTCCATCCGAAGGACGCTGTCGGTGAAGGGCCCGGTGGCATTGATCACCGCCTTGGCTGAAACCTCGATTTCGTCGCCGGTTTCAAGATCTTGAAAAGCGACACCCTCGATGAATCCCTCCGAATTTTTCTTCAAGGAAGTCACCCTCGCGTAGTTCAGGAGCACCGCCCCTTGTTCCGCTGCCGTCTGCGCCATGTTCACCAGGAGGCGTGCGTCATCGAATTGACCGTCGTAGTACTGCACTCCCCCTATTAAGCCTTCGGTCTTGAGCGTCGGAATATGCGCAAGCGTCTTCTCCTTTGACATCAGCTTTGACGGACCAAAGCCGTACTTCCCGGCGAGCATGTCGTAGACCTTCATGCCAATTCCGTAGAAGGGCGCTTCCCACCAGGTATAGTTGGGCACGATGAATCGCAGGTCGCTGACCAGATGCGGCGCATTCTCGCGCATGATGCCCCGCTCCTTGAGTGCTTCCATCACCAGTGAAATATTTCCCTGCTGCAGATAGCGCACTCCGCCATGGGCCAGCTTGGTGCTCCTGCTGCTGGTTCCCTTGCCGAAATCACACTGTTCAAGCAGAAGCGTCGAATAGCCGCGTGATGCCGCATCCACCGCCGATCCCACGCCGCTGGCGCCACCGCCGATGATCACGACATCCCAGGTCTGCTGTCCAGCCAGCCGATCTATCATTTCTTCTCGATTCATAATTTTGCCAATTTAGGGTTCACTCCTCCGAGAGCCAGCCAAGCGACCGCCTCACCGCCTTATTCCAATCCGCACGCTTCCGGGCCACTTGGTCCGCCGACATCTGAGGTTCGAAAGTCCGGTCGACCTTCCAGTTGCTCTTTAATTCCTCTGTCGACTTCCAGAAACCGGTCGCCAGCCCAGCCAGATAGGCCGCCCCCAGAGCCGTCGTTTCGACCACGGTCGGCCGCACGATCGGGATCCGCAGGATATCCGCCTGGAATTGGAGAAGAAGATCATCCCGCGCCGCTCCCCCGTCGACCCGCAGTTCAGGGATGGGTTCATCAGCGTCTGAAATCATCGCATCCAACAGATCGGCGCTTTGAAACGCCATTGACTCAATCGCCGCCCGGGCGATGTGAGCCGACGTCGTTCCCCGTGTGATTCCAAACATCGCCCCACGGGCATACTGGTCCCAATGCGGGGCACCGAGCCCTGCAAACGCAGGGACCAGAATTACGCCACCCGAATCCTCCACCGACTCCGCCAATGCCCGTACATCCGAAGATTCCTTGATCATCTGCATCCCGTCCCGCAGCCACTGGACGACCGCACCGCCGATGAAGACACTTCCCTCCAAGGCATAGCTCACTTTGCCATCATACTGCCACGCGATCGTGCTCAGCAATTGGTTCGATGAAGCCTTCGGCTCGTGCCCGCAGTTCATCAGCATGAAACAACCGGTCCCGTAGGTGTTTTTCACCGTCCCCGGATCGTGGCAGAGCTGCCCGAAGAGCGCTGCATTTTGATCCCCCGCCATGCCAGCAATCGGCACTCCCTTACAGGTCATTTCCGCTGAAACCTCGCCGTAAACCTCGCTCGATGAACGGACCTCGGGAAGCATCGACTCCGGCACCTCAAAGAGCGCCAGCAAGTCTTCGTCCCAGCGGCATTCGTGGATATTGAAAAGCATGGTCCGTGCCGCGTTCGAAGCATCCGTGACGTGCACCGCGCCATTCGTCAACTTGTAGACAAGCCAGCTGTCGATCGTGCCAAAAGCGAGTTCACCGCGCTCCGCACGCTCCCGTGCTTCGTCGACATGCTGTAGGATCCACTGAATCTTACTGCCTGCGAAGTAGGCATCCGGCACCAGCCCTGTTCGCTCCGTGATCATCTGGCCGGCTTCCGTCTTCTTGTGTCGGTCAATCATCTCGGCGGTCCTCCTGTCCTGCCACACGATCGCATTGTAGATCGGCCGCCCGGTCGCACGATCCCAGATCACGGTGGTCTCCCGCTGGTTGGTGATGCCGACCGCCGTCACATCGGCGGCAGTCGCTCCGATCTCAGCCATCGCAGTATCCGCCACCTGCGACTGCGTTGCCCAGATCTCCTCCGCGTCGTGCTCAACCCAACCCGGTTGCGGAAAAATCTGCTCGAATTCCTGCTGCGCGACGGCCGCAATTTCACCCTCGCGGGTAAAGAGAATGGCACGCGAACTCGTCGTACCCTGATCAAGTGATAAAATGAACCGGCCCATGGATCTAATAAGATAATCTGGATCTCTCACTTCCGCCCGGAACTCTGAATATCCGAATCATTGAAAGAGAGCCTGCTAGCTTTACTCCTTGTTGATTCCAAGGTCAATCTCAGAGATATCATTTTCTACGGACATGAATGGGGCGATCAGCCCAGGTGCATGTCCTCATGCCCGTGATGCCGTTCTCGGTCGCGCCGTGACGGATTCTTTCCAAGGAGAACAACAAGATCTGCCGCGATATGGCCGAGCTTCACTTTGAGATGGATGAAAAAATCCTTGGCTTGGCCAAGGAGGCTTTTTTTTAAGATGCGCGAAATGAGAACGAGTGCTCTTTTTCTGTCCTTCTTCTGGTCCGCAGTGACCTGTGTCAGTCTCCCAGCTGAGCCAACTGAGGAGCGCGAGTGGACTTCGACGACGCTAAAGAACCTGGGCGTGCTCAGCGGATTGTAGGGTTCATCGATGGTCACGCGCACCCACTGAGGATCGATCACTTCTGCGAAACCAATACCGGTTATTGGCTCAAAAGATCCCGTCTCAAGAGTGGTCGACTTCTCCGGAAGGTAGATCAGGTCGCGGCCAACCTTCCGCACATACTGAACCCATTAGTGAATGGTCACCCCTGAGCCGTTGATCGCAGTGAAGTTCGGGAGGAGAGGGTTTTGTTTTTCATATTGGAGGGGTAGTGGAATCTCACAAAAGGCGGATCGCAAGGGCATGCCCCGAGCCCATACTGGAATTCCGGTGAAAAAGTGATCGAGGGACTAACCGAAAATCCCGGTGACCGGGCCGGCGTTTTCCTTGTCGGGGCCGGCCATGCGGAAGGGGCGCTTGCTCGGAGAGTGGATGACTTTGGCGTGATCGATACCGAGGCTGTAGGCGATGGTGGAATTCAGATCGTGGAAGGTGACTGGATTTTCAGTCACGGCCCGGGCGTGTTCGTCCGTCTTACCGTAGACCAACCCACCTTTGACTCCACCGCCCGCGAGGAGGCTGGTGAAGGCTCCGGGATGGTGGCTTCGTCCGTTACGATGTTCTTTCTGGATCTCCGGCGTCCGTCCGAATTCGGAACTGAGGACGACGAGGGTGGAGTTCAGCAAACCTCGTTCCTTGAGATCCGTGATGAGAGAGCTGTAGGCAGAGTCGAGCAGTTGGCAGCGGGCCTGCACCGCGGTGAAGTTGTCGTAGTGGGTGTCCCAGCCGCCGAGAGTAACTTCGATGAAGCGCACGCCATGTTCGACGAGTCTCCGGGCGAGGAGACAGCCCTGCCCGAAGGAATCCCGACCGTAGCGGTTCCGGAGAACGGGGCTTTCCTTGGTGAGGTCAAAGGCGGCCAGATCTTCGCTCTTCATGACGCGCACCGCTTCGTCGAACAAAGTTCCGAAGTTTTTGGCATTGGGAGAGGGATTTTCGCGGTGGAAGCGCTCGTTGACGACATCGGCAAGACTCAGACGTCGTTCGAAGTCCTCTTCGCTGACGGAGGGATGCCTGCTGGTTCCTTCGAGTCCCTTCTCGGGATTCGTCACGACCGCTGGCGCAAATTTGGCACCCATCCAGCCGGCGCCGATCATGTTGGCGGGGCTGTTCACCGCGATGTATCCGGGGAGGGTGTCGTTCTCCGTGCCCTTCAGACGCGTGACCCAACTGCCGACTGCGGGGTGGACGATTGTTCCGAGTTGACTGTAGCCCTTGTGAAGGAGGTAGCTGGCCTGGTCGTGGTCTCCCTGTTTCGATTGCATCGAGTGGATCGTGCAAACCTCCCGCATGATCTCGGCAGTCCGGGGGAGGTAGCTGGCGATCTGCAGCCCGTCTGCGGTGGTGGGGATTCCCTTGACGGGGCCCTGGACATCCTGGCCGGGCTTGAGGTCGAAGGTGTCGATGTGGCTCATCCCTCCCGCCATGTTGAGGAAGATGACATTGGTGGCAGCGCCCGCTCTTTTCGGCGAAGCTTGATCACCGAGGGCTTGGGAGGCGAGCGATCCTCCGAGCATGGGGGCGAGGCTCACGCCGAGGAATCGGCGGGAAGCATCCCGGAGAAATTCACGACGAGAGTATTCACCGTCGAAGTTGAGAAGTGGTGGGTTCATTAGTAGATGAAGAGAAATTCCGGAGTGCAGACGAGGGCGGAGACGATGTTGGCCAGTCCCTTGCCTTTTCGATCGTTGAGTTCATTGGCGCACAAGGCTTGCTCTTGAGCGGTGGGCTTGCGGGTCAGGATCGATTGGAAGAGGAGGGCTCCTTTGTCATCGTTTGAGGCGGGGCCTTGGAGGATTTTGCGGATGATGGTGTCCTTTGGGTTGGCGACGATTGTTTGGGTGGCTCCGTTGAGCATCTGGAGGGTCTGGGTGAGGCTGCCCTCATTAGTGGCTCCGTCGATGCTGATGCGCTCGGATTGACCGAATTTCTGGAGAAAATGGTTGGGGTCTGCGGGGCTGGGAAGTTCCGAGGCCCTGGCGATCCCGAGGATCGCGGAAGTCATCAGGCGTCCGTGTCCCGCGATGTAGGTTGGGGGCCGAGGCTCCGGAGCCTCGGGTCCGGTGCCGTCCCGTGCTTCGTTGTACTTTATGATGATCCAATCCTGGTATTCCTTCACGGTCTTGAAGGAGTGGACCTTCTCAATAATGTCATCGAGACGACCGATGTAGCGTCCGTGGATGTAGAGATATTCCATGCTCTCGATTCGTTGCGCGGATTCCGGATCTTCGAGCACGAGGGTGACCAGCGAATCCCAGATTTGTTCGGCGCTCATTCGTTCGATGGGACGTCCCCGCAGCCCGTGAAAGGAGGTCTCCTGATCCGGGGCTGATTTTGCGGCAAAGGCCTTGGTCAGCATGAGGGTTTGTTGGAAGGCCCGGAGGTCGTAGTCGTAATCCTTGATCAGCTTCACGAGACCGCTGCTGAGTGCTCCTGTGACGGGATCTTTGAGGTCGAGATACTCTTCGTTGTCATTTTTGTGGAGTGCTGCGCCCATCACTCGCAGCCACATCCGGGCGGCGATTGAACCTGCGAAAGTGGGGTTCTCGTCTCCCACCACCCAGGCCGCAAATTGTTCGAGGCTATCGGAAGTGGGCTTCTTGGGGTCGAGGCGGACTTTCCCGCCGAAGGGAGTTCGCCCTTCCACCAACTCGCCGGGATCACCGTCGGAGTATTGGTAATCATTGGGGAGCTTGATGCGTCCGGAGCCCTTGTTGGGCTCGATGCCACTGGCAGCGTACTGCCCGATGGCATCGCTGAAGAAGTGCAAGTGATGAAGTCCCGGGGCATTGTATTCCTTCTCGGAGGACATGTTGACAAAGAGTCCCCTCCCCGTGAGGAAATCGAGTCGGCCGAGGTTGCTTTTGCCGTGGGTGAAGGCGGCGAGATTATAGAAGTCGATACGTTCCCACCTCGAGCCGGGGTCGTCGTGACATTGGGCGCACTCCATGCGGATCCCCAGGAAGGCCCGCATGGTGTTGGCGGAGTTGTCGAGGGGCATGCCGATGTCCCGGGTGTAGTAGTGGGATGCTCCCGAACCGGTCCATCCGTTGCCCCGGGCCGAAAGTAACTCCCGGGTCATGACCTTCCAGCTTTTGTTTTCGCGCACGGATTGTCTCGTCCACTTGATGAGAGGGGCGTTGGAACTGAAGTATCCTCCCTGAAGTTTCACCTCGTTGAGTCGCAGATGGTCGTGCAACCAGTTGTTCATGTGACTTTGATAGCCTTTCGACTGATAGAGTCGGGAGACGAGGCGGTGGCGTTTGTCTTTGGCGGGATCGTTGGTAAATTTCTGAATCTCAGCGAGGGTCGGAATTCGTCCGATGGCAACCAGCGAGGCGCGGCGAAGAAAGGTGGCGTCTTCGACGGGAGCGGGTTTGCTTTGCCCGGAACTTTGAAGAACAGAACTGATGAGCTTGTCGAGGCGCGCCGCTCCTTTGGCCATGTCCTCGGGCGTGATCTCCGCAGCAGGAAGCGCGGGGGCAAGGACTCCGAGTGCCACTAAGGCAGCAGACAAGAAACGAATCATATTTGATGAACTACGAGAATGCACCGCCCGAGTTTTCATGATTTGGAAACTTAGTGAGGGGAGGCCGAGGAGGAACAAGTAAAAGGTCCTTATGGACACCATACAAAGGCGCGGAAGGGCACGCCGGAGAATGAGGACTTGTCCTTCCTCGCCTTTGGGGCCGCGGAGGCCTCCCCCTCCCCAGGAAGAGTCACGCCATTCTTGCCTGTCATTACCGCTACGCCAAGGCTATGGCTTCCTGTAACGGATGCCTCGTCACCCGAAGAATCAGGAACCGCCATCCCGACACCGGAAAGCGCCGGCGTCTACGAACCCACCGGGAACTACACCGAGATGACCGTCGCGGGTTGGAGCGTGCTCGTGCACAAGAAACTCTTGCCGGACGGGGAGCTCGCCGAGACAGGCAGCGCGGCGCTTGAACGACTCGAGAACGCCATGGTCAGGCTCAAGACCTGGGTCGCCGAGGATCGGCTGGCCAAACTGCTCGTGGTGAAGCATTGGCTCGAAGTCGATTCCACCAGGGGACCGCATGGAAACACCTCCGCCTATCAGTATCATCCGGGCCTGGACTGGTTGGTCGACATGGATTTCAACCCGGCCAAGCACAAGTGCGTCGAATTTGGAAACGCGGCCTCACTCGCCAAGCGAAACGACGAGCGGACCGTCACGGTTCTTCTACACGAACTCGCCCACGCCTTTCACGATCAGGTTCTCACCTTCGAGCATCCCGAAATTTTGGCGGCCTACAAGCGGTGCGTCGAAGGAACCGCTTACCCCGGGAACGATTGGGTGAAGAGCGATCACAAGGAGTTTTTTGCGGGCGTCACGACGCGCTATTTCGGCACCAGGGCCGAACGCGATGCGTTGGTCAAACGCGATCCAGTGCTGGCGAAAGAACTCTTGAAGATCTGGGGCACACCCAAAGCGACCATCGATTCTGACGAGACTTCGGGTAAGAAATGAGTTCTCAAAGCGGCAGGAACAAGTAGCCGCACACGATCTCGCGTCCCACTCGACGGGCCGTGGCGAGGGAAGCCGCATTCCTGACATCAATTGTCCCCCAGATCAGGTCCTCCGCCGGGAGGGTGTCGAGAAAGGCTCGTTGCATAGCGGGGGCGAATCCCTGACCACGGAAGCGAGGCTCTAAAAAGAGAGCCAAAACCTGCCATCCGGAGAGCGGCCCGGAGTCGTCCGTTTTACCGGCGATCCATCCGGCAGGCTCGCCGTCGATGTGAACCCGGTAATACTTTCCATCCTTCGCAGAGGCTTCCATGAGTTTCCGGTCCGGGGATTCCAGCCAAGCCTCCATGCCGGGGTTGTCTTTCAAATAGTCCCGGTGGCATTTCACCAATGCGGAATATGAGTCCAACGCCGGATCTGCGACGAGTGAGATCCGGGAACTGTTTACCGGCAGCCCGGATTTCTGAATGTCGCGAAGCGCGCCGGCTAGAAACCAATTGTCCAATTCAGCACCTGGGAATCCGGCTGCGAACGAGTGTTCCGAATCCACCCAAATTCGAAATTGCACCGGGGAGAACACCGAGAATTCACGGCGAATCAAACTCTGGAGAAGGCTCGCGTGATCGGCATTCAATTCAAAATCAAAAGCACTCACATGCACGAAGGGTCGGGCCAAATCCAATCCATAGAAGTGAATCCCCGCCAGGAGGCTGCCGACGCCTTCAAGCTCGAGAAAGCGAATCCCGTAGTCCCCGGGCGAGGCTCCCTCGACAGGACATGCCTCGGCATACTTCCGCTGAATCTCCTCGTCCCCCAGCCGGGCCAGTTCACCATAAATCGATGTTTCAAGATTCGCGCGGGTCTTTTCCTCACCCTGCCACTCGAGGATTCGCGGGTGGCACTGCGTGAGACGGAACGAGAGCCAACGCCCTATCCACCCTTCGACCTCGTCCGAAACGGCATCAGGCTTTTTTTCCATTCAACCACTCCTCTCCAAACCGCAGCCGATGTCAAGTTGGCAACACTCACACCTGAACCGCGGCCAAATCGGACAGACCTTCATGACATGAAGACTCGCAGTGCACGACCGGCCACTTTTGTCTCCCCCGATCATCGCCTGGCCATCTCGGCGGATCGCGATGGAATCGCATCCCGGTTTTCACGTGTTGGGAGAGCGGTGGTGAGGTCATTGCCGGCTGAAACCTCCTAAAAAAAAAGCACCCCAATGCGGGGTGCTTCATGATTGGCACGGAAAACCGGGGATCCAGAGCCCCGGAAATGATCGCTATTTCTTGGCGTGAGGATGTTGCTTCAAGAGCTCATCAGGGCTGAACATATCGACCTTACTTTTCACTTCGGCCCGAACTTTCTTCACTTGGGCTGCTCTGATCGCAGGAGCTTTGTTTCCGAACGAATTACGAACATAGGTCAACACAGACGCCATTTCTTCGTCGTTCAGCAAGCCGCCAAAGGCCGTCATGGGGACCTGTCCAGGGTACTTTTTACCTTTTACTTCGATGGGTCCCATCAGCCCCTTGAGACTTAACTTAATGAGACGATCAGGATCTCCAAGCGCCCACTTGGTTCCTGAAAGCGATGGGAATCCGGCATCAGGAAGACCTTCACCATTGGCCTGGTGACAGGTCATGCAGTAACCATCCCGGGCATATATCGCCCCTCCTTTCACAAACAAGCTCGCGTCCCCCTTTGACAGGTGCTTCGGAGCCACAACAACTTTTTCCTTTTCCTCTTCCACCGCTTCACCTGCGAAAATGGCATCAGCGAATTGCAAACTCTGTTTCATATATGAGTCGACTTCCTTCGCCTTTGCGATGGAAAGGACTGCGGCCCCTTGATCAGCGGGAAGGTAAGTTGCCGCCGCGATCGCTTCCAAGCGAACTCTTCCGTGATCGTCGTTGGCCGCACTCGAAAGAATCTGAGCCAGGTTCTTCAACTTGTGCTCGTTGTATCGGGCAACCCGGACGGCCGCGCACCGAATCTTGTGATCTTTCGAAGCCAGAAGCTCGGCGAGCAATTTTACGTCAACCTTATCAGCGCCCCATGTCACCCACAGTGCTTCCAGCTTAAGGCGCTCGTCGCTCTGTGTGGAGGCCCATTTGATCGCGGCAGCGGCAACCTCCACGGGATCCCGTTCGCGCAATTCACGACGAGTGCGATAGCGGGTGCGATATTCCGGGAGAGCGAGATTCTCAAGTAGCCCGGCGATGCTGGCTCCGTCAACCTTGGCTGGTTTCACCAGAGGGCGGCTTGGATAGGTCACCCGATAGATCCGGCCGTGCTCGTGATCACGAAATGGATCTCGGGCATTGTGCTGCATGTGACCAATCAACATATTGTGCCAGTCGGCTACGTAGAGTGATCCGTCAGGGGCAAATTCGAGATCGACAGGACGGAAGTTCAGATCCTTTGAAACATAGAGATCCTGCACATACTCGGTGGTGAAGCCCGTGCCGTCCTCGATGACACGATGCTGTTTTGCACCGAGGTAACCGATGCTGTTGTTGATGAGAACATCACCTTGCACTTCATCCGGGAAGTGTCGGCTTGAAACAAACTCCACCCCTGAAGTTGGGCGCACTTGATTGCTCTTGATAATATTCGGTGCTCTCAAATTCGCGCCGTAGCGGGCTTTCACCGTTCCGGGAAGCATCCAGGAAAAGCTGGTTCCGGAGGTATGGAGGAAGAAATCCTGACCGTAGTCATCGAAGGCCACTCCCCATGGATTTGGAATCGAGAACTGTGCGTATCTCCGGATTTGCTTTTTCTGCGGACTATAGCGGAAGAAGCCACCGTTACTCCCGCGCTCGGGTCCATAGACACTCTCAGTATTTGAGTGGAGGAAAACTCCCTCACACATCACAAAGGCCCCACTTGGATCGGCACAGAATGCTGAGATCGCGTGGTGAGTGTCATGGTCATCGAAACCGCTCAGAAGAAGATCCCTCTTGTCATAGTGATCATCACCATCGGTATCTTGAAGCCTAATGAGAGACCCGCTTTGCGACACATAAACACCATCGTGGGAGATCTCGAATCCAATCGGAATGTGCAGGTCATCGGCAAAGACGGTCTGCTTATCTGCGACTCCGTCCCCATCGGTATCTTCAAGAATGAGGAGCTTGTCCTTGGGAAGCGCATCGCCAATCCGGTAATGGGGATAACTCTCCATCGTCGCCACCCAGAGGCGGCCTTTGTTATCAAAGGCAATCTGCACCGGGTTTTTCAAATCAGGAAAATTCTCCTCGGAGGCAAACAAGTCGATCTTGTATCCCTTGGGAACCTCGATCTTGGTTTGGGATTCCTGACCCGGACGATACTCGGGGGTTCCGTTTTTGTTACTCGGCTTATAGTTGGATTTTACCGGGGGAAGTTTCGTGGTCTTGGCGTCCTCCCCGGCCACATCAAACTTCTCTCCTTTCAAAGTCGCCCAGATTGCCTGATCGCGGATCCGGGTAAACTCCCGGGTCTTCTTCAACTCAAACGGATAGTTTGCGGGGCCGTAGGGATTGTATCGACGACCGTAGACGTGCACGCCATTGGGAACCTTAAAATCATTCAGCCACATGAAATTCTTCTCCTTCACCGCAGCGGTCACGGCGTCGCGCCTGCTCTGATTTGGAGTCGCGCCACTGAAGAGAGCATCGGCAAGCCAAGGCGCGAGCTTTTGGTATCCATCATCATTAAAAAGAGCACCATCAACGGTCAGTCTCTCATCGGAACCTGCGAACCACTGGGCAGAGGTCGCAAAGGCATCCACAAAAAGGGCCCCGGTGGCACTTGCGACCTCCTTCATTGCGGCGGCATAAAGTTTCAGGTTTTGATTGCCCTCCTTGCCATCAGGCACGCTGAACTCCCCTGACAAATCCTGTATCGCTGTCGGTGAGACCAAGGCCAGCTGGGGAATATTTTTGCCGTTGTATTTTTGGGAGAGCGTATGCTGGACAAAAGCGGTAAGCTCCGCTTTGTAGCGATCAACTCCCTTGGGTCCCTCAAAGGACGAATTGTATCCAAAGAAGGCAATGATGGTATCAGCTCCGAGACCGGTCAGCCACTGATCGGGCGTTTCAAAGTGCCCTTGCGGCCGCGAACCCGCCTGGAGTTCTTTTGGCAGTAATTCTTTCGCTCCTGGAAAGGCATATTGTCCTTCCTGGTTCCTACCGGGATGAGGACGAAATCCGGGCGTATTACCTTCGTCCCCCATGTTACGGATCTTAAGTTCGCTGTTCGGGAACCGCAGCTGGATCTCGGTCTCGAAATATCCGAAGTGGTTCATCCTCGAGGCCATTCCCGAACCAAGCAAAACGATCGTGTCTCCCTTCTTGAGAGCTAGCTTCGACGGAGCCGCCTTCACTTCGAACTTTACGCTCTCAGGATTCATGGGCGCAAGCACCCCGGGGGCGAGCTTGGCCACTTTCTTTTTGGCGGGCTTGCGATTGCGCTCGGTTTTCGCCTTTTCTTTTGGAGGGGCCACTCCGACCTCGGAGATCGGAATTTGGGCATTCGCAACAGGGCTGTGCCACGTTATGGCTGTCAAGAGGAGGGTTTTAATGACCGGGAGTTTCATAGAGATACGTTCTGGGAATATTGGAAACAAAGTTTTGCTGGATCAGATTTTACCGGGTTCATCTACACCGAGGAAATACCGCTCCTTTCCCCTTGGTTACGGAAAAGGCAAAGATTCTCAATCTTATTTCGTGCTCAAGTTTTCCATTCCCAGAGTTTGAAGACCTCGAAGCGTTCCAAAATCGCTGCTGATAATATGGTTCTTGGTATGGTGGGAGGAATGATTAGGATACCGAGTGATAGTTTACCGCGCCAAAGCGCACCGGGGGCGAAACTGATCAGTGTTTTTGGAGATGTCTTAGCCTCAGCGTTTCAATTTTCGAGCACTTCAGTTCCTGTCTCTTATACACATCTCCGAGCCCACGAGACCGAGGCTGATCTCG
>OJIS01000187.1_pt1 | contig 22425 bp, 15 predicted proteins | sample 1595671 | NCBI WGS metagenome assembly OJIS01 (sample SAMN05416814, study PRJEB24817) | seawater metagenome | isolation source: Sea water | place: Canada:Atlantic | collected 2013-07 | reverse complement strand
ACGAGATCAGCCTCGGTCTCGTGGGCTCGGAGATGTGTATAAGAGACAGCTATCTCCGTGTCCCTCGAACAACTCACCCTCCGCGTCAAGCCCGACGAAATCCCGAACGACGTCGCCACCATGCTTGCCGAGGCCGACCGTCGCTGCGACGACTTCTTTGGCGCCGGCCTCGGCCGGCGCTTCCCCCGCTACCTCCCCAGCGATCCCGCCATCGTTCACGCCGCCATGATCTCCCTCAAGGAGGCCGGTTATATCCGCGGCAATGTCTTCTGCGAATGGGGCTGTGGATTCGGCGTCGCCACCTGCATGGCCTCCCTCATCGGCTACGAAGCCTACGGCATCGAGATCGAACCCGTGCTCGCCGACCTCGCCAGCCAACTCGCCGACGACCACAACATCCCGGTCGAAATTCTCTGCACCAGCTATCTCCCCGAAGGCTATGAGGAATGCGACGGCATCGGTGGCAAGGACCTTCTCCCTCCCGAAGCCACAACTTCGCACGGCGAATTCATCGACACCGCCCCCAGCTACGACGGCCTGGATCCCGGCGAGGTCGATGTCTTTTTCGTCTACCCCTGGCCCGGTCAGGAGGAACTCATGATGGACCTCTTCAGTGCCGTCTCTACAGAGGACGCCATCCTGCTCATCTACCTCGGCGACCGCGAAATCGCCGCCTACCGCCGAAGCGTCGGTGACGACGACTACTAGATCACTCGCAACTCGACAGGCAGAAACATGCTTCGCGCAACGTCCGGCATATTTTCATTTTTTTCAAACCCCTTGGTAAGGCCAGGCGGCTGCCAGTTGGCGACTCATCAAGTCATCGGAAATGTTCGGTTTTCCTGTGATCAAAAAGAAGCTTCTTAACTGGGGCCACTTCATTGAATTGGCGGATTGGTTACACTCAATAAAGCCGAGTCAGCACGGTCGACCACAGGCTCATTTCCGCTTGAGCCCGACATGGAGGTAGAGGATGCGCCACACTTCCTCGAAGCACTCGTCCTTCTGCAGGACCGTAGTGTGGTTGGCCCCGGCCACGACCACCTCGGAGACCGCCTCGTCGAGATGGGCGCTGGTGTAGGCAACGACTCCGTCCGAGCTCTCGAGGAGAGACTGATTGGGCTTCTTCTTCGCGACAATCGTGTGGATCGGAACCCCCTTCCTCACCGGGCACGTCAAGACCCCCGCCAAAAGCGGGTTGTCGGGCCGGAGGCCCGAGACGCTGTTCCGGGGGCGTTGACTCGCCTGTTGCGCAATATCCGTCATGGCACTGATTACCTCGAATTGCCCCAGGGCCGCATCGACTACGTTGAAGGGGAGGCGAATCAACCAGGCACCCAACTGGCCAATCTTGTTGGTGGCGAAGTCACTACCGCGAAGCGGGGAAGCGATCAGGATGGCGCGGTCGATATCGGAATTCGCATCAAAGAATCCAATCCTCCGGATCTCCGCCTTGGTCGTGGCGTCGAAGTCCATTTCCTTCATCTCCTTCGTGAAGTAGGTCTTGTAAAGACGATCCCCGCTATCCCGAATCTGCATGTTGGAAAGAATCCCGCCCATGCTGTGGCCGAGGATGACCATGTTCTTCATATTGGGATTCGTTCCATTCGGATCATAGTCCTTGCGATACTTCGCCAGAGCCTCGCGAAGATTGGCGGCATTGCCGCCGATCGCGCTGCCGGTAGGATAATTGAAAAAGACAAGTTGGTATTTCTCCCGAACCAGCGGGTCCCCGCGCAAGTGATTCGCAAACGGCAACCAGCCTTCTGCGGTAGACATCAATCCGTGGACCACGATCAGCGGGATCTTGTCCTTCCGGTAGGGCTCGATCGAGAAGAGACCGATGGTGTCTTTGTAGGCATCCGGTCGCAAGGTCGCGAGGATCTTGTTGGGACGCTTTATGCCATCGCGATAGAGAAAGTAAAATGGCGCGGTGAAATTGCCCGCGAGAGGAAGCTCTTTCCCTCCCATCTCCCCCAGCCCTTTCACCATGAGATTCTGCAGGACAAGACTGGCCTGCGACCCGGAAAAACGCAGTGAGGCGTTGAGAGGGATTCCGAACCCGGTCCCGCCCATGGTCGGCTCAACCTTCTTGAGCTCCGGAGTGGACTCCAGATGTCCAACCATCGCCACCCCGAATCCAACCTGCCTGACCGGCTCGAGCCGGATCCCATCCGGCTTGAGCCAGGTGTCGGGAACCAGAACATCGTAACTCGCCGGGTTGACCGTCTCCCGCCCTTGCGCTGCGCTGAAGCGGTAGGTCTGCAGCGGCCCCTTCACGCTGCGCGCAATCTTCCCGCTGTCGTCCTCGTCGTGAAGGAGCCGCGCCACGCGGGCTGCACAGTAGTTGTAGATCACTTGGTCCCGGTTCTCCCCGATGCTCCCGATCGCCTTCAACGCCGCCGCCTCGGACAAGCGGGCCGCATCGAGGTAGTGCCCAATCGCATCGTAAGGGCGTTCCGCCGTGATCTTGTCCCCGGTATCCGATGCCATCTCGGCGAGGGCGAAGCGACGCTCCTCGGTGGGCTCCCCCTTGTAGCGGCCTCCGAGGGCTTGGATCGCCGCCTCCGGATCGCTCTTGTAGGTCTCAAGCAGATTCTCGGAACGGAGGACGGAAATCGTCTCAGAAGCCAGCGCACTGGAACTGGTCAAAGCCCTCGAACTCTTGGTCTCGGTAACCGGCCGATCCCGTATTTCCAGATGGGGTCCGCCGCAAGAGGTCAGCAGAAGAGCGGCCAGGAGGCCAAGAGCGGAAGGAAGGCGCAGGGAAGATAGGGAAACATTCATACGGAAGGAGGAGGGGTTATGTTTTATCATGGAGAACCCGAGATTAAAACTCTTGTTAGCAACAGGAAATATTCATGGATTACCATTCGTGATAGACAGCGTTCAGGATCTTATCGTCACTTCTACTTTGCCTCGACCGGAGCCGGGAACTTCCAGCTGCCGTCCAGGATTTCCGGTCCCGGCTTGTACATCCTGACGAGGTAATTCCAGCCCTTCACGATCGGCAGGAAGTTGTCCGCCTTGGGGTCACCGCCGAAGTGGATGGTAATGCTGCCGTCTTTGGCCTTCTTAGCGGTGATGTTGTTGAATGAGTGGGCGTTGGACTCGTTGTCCGGCATATACCCATCGGCATCGTAAAGGGTCACCGACCAGAAGGCATCCACCGGGACATCCTTCGCGGTGAGCGTATAGGCGGTCTTGCCGTCGTTCTTTTCGGGGAACACGCCCGCGTAGGTGGCCACCTCTGCCGGCAATCCACCCCATCCGAACGCAGCGCCCAGCATATGGTAGACCGGGTCCAGGGTCTCTTTCTTGCCAAACATCTTGGAGGTTTCCGGGACCGTGGCGGAAATCACATTGATCGTCTCTCGCATCTGCGCGACTTCTTCTTCTTTCCAATCGGGCACACCAAACTTCCCAAGTTCGGCCTGCTCGACCATGACGGCATCCTGGAGCTGGTGCGCCGCCTTGATGTCTTGCTCATCGTTCGAATCCATAAAGGTCCGAAGGGCCAGGAACACATAACGCGAGCCGACCTTTTCTTCGGTCAGAGTTCCTGTCTTAGGGCCGTAGAGGCCCCAGATCGAATGATCCTGATTCACGATCATCATAGACTGATAGCGCCCTTCGGTTTCCGGAAGCGTAACCGTGACCGGCGACTTCAGGTCCCACACGCCAAATGAGTAGAGCGTGTCCTGGTTGCCCCGAATGGTCACCCGTTGCTCTTCGTAGGGCTTCCGCATATGGTTGAACTTTCCAAAGCAGTCCAATTTCTTGATCCAGAGCTTCATCTGGAGGTCTGATTCGGCACGGACGTAGTCGTTGGCGGTGACTTTGGGGGCCTCCTCCGCGTGGGCCGTCGTGAGGGCAGAGATTGAAATTCCTGCTGCAAACAGGGCTTGTAGGGGGCGATTTCGTTTTGTTTTCATATCTGATTCTCCTTTGATCAAACTGTGTGTTCTATTTGATTTTCTTGATATCCGGGAGTTTCCAGGACTTATCGAACAGCGCCTTTTCTGGCCCGTAAAGTCGAAGGCACACCCAGAAGGCTTCTCTCGTCGGAATCCAATTCGACTCCTGACCTTCCGGCGCACTGGGGGCGAAATAGAGATCCACGGAGCCATCGGCGTTGACTTTCAGGCGGTCCTTGTTGATCGATGAAATACCAACACGCTCCGAGCCCTCGATGAAACCATGCGTGGCAAAGCTGTAGGCAATCGCCGACCAGAAATCGCCGGCCGGCGTGTCTGCCGGGACATTCATCTTGTAGGTGGATTCACCGTCGAACAACTTGCCTTCGCTATCGAAGATACTGGTGAGGTAGAAGCTGCCTCCTCCCAGCACCTTGGGCATGAAGGTGGCGTAGTGGTAAAGGTTGGCGCGCTCGTCAATGAGCATGCTGTCCTTGGTGACAAAGGGCCAGCCAGCCTTGGACTGTTCTTCCGACAGATTAAAGACGGACCACTGGGTGCCTTCGATGAAGTTCTTGAATGCCTTCCTCACAAACAGGTCCTGCATGTAGTCGTAGGCGTCCTTGATCGCCATCTCGAGAATTTCCGTTGTCCTCGCGTCGGGATTAAACGGCTTGCCCTTCTCGATGCCGATGGATGAGAGAATTCCCATCATCGCCAGATCGCGTTCCAGCACCGGTTCCTCGTTGATCGTGGCGGCCATGTCGCCGAAGAAGGAAACGTCGTACTTCGGGAGCGTGTCCCACTTCTTGGGGTAGGCATCGACAAAGTTCGTTTTAGGTGGATTCGACGCCTCACTCAAGGGATAGACCTTCAGCGTCTTGGCGTAGGCCACTTGATCCTCCATCTTCGCACCCGGCTCTGCTACGGGTCGCAATGCGATGTGAACCGCATAGCTATACGGGCGAAAGACAAGGTAGCCATCCGGGACCTCTCCTTCGTAACCGGGTGGCAGAAGTAAGAATTTTCCGCCCTTCCCCTTGTCTGCGCCAGCAGGTCCGACATCCGCGAACGGGTAGTCCCAGACGTCCACCAAGGAGCCAAAAAACTTGGCCTTGTCAGATGCAGCCGGCACCTCAAGAACCAATGGGCCGTCCTTGGTATTCAGTGACGCGACGACATAAGGGACCTGGTTATTCGCGGTCAGGAAGCCGTGCCGTGACTCCATGGGCTTGGAGAAATAGATAATATCGTTCCAGTCGGCGCCGAGATCGCTACGGGCAGCTAAAAGTAATCCACGCGTGCCTTCAATGGGCATTCCCCATACGGCTGCTTCGACCGCGCGGCGGTGAATCATCTGCTCTTGTGGGTTCAGTTCCTGCGCCTGAGTAGCATGAGGCGTCGCCAGAACAGAGATGGAAATTCCTGTAGTGAGCAGGGCTTGTAAAATTCGATTTCGTTTCGTTTTCATAGTGATCGTTTTATTTTTGTGAGTGGTCTGATCGTCCGCGTCGCCGTGAATCGTTCATTCTTATTTTACGGCTTTCGGCTCCGGGAAGGTCCAGGTGCCGTCCAGGATTTCCTTCCTCGGCTGATAAAGCCTTACGATGAAATTCCAGCCCTCTACGATGGGAAGGTAGTTGTCCGCCTTGGGGTCACCACCGAAGTGGATGGTGATGCTGCCATCGTCGGCTTTCTTGGCCGTAACGTTGTTGAAGGAGTAGGCGTTTAATTCGTTAATCGGCATCCTACTTTCCTTGTCGTAAAGGGTCACGGACCAGAACCCATCCACAGGGACGTCGTCCTTCACGGTGAGGGTGTAGAGGGTCTTGCCGTCGTTCATCTCAGGGTAAAAATTGACATAGATGGCGGCTTCCTTTGGGAGCCCTCCCCATCCGAATGCCGTGCCCAGCAGGTGATGGATGGGATCGAGCTTATCCTTCTCTCCAAAATATCCGGAGGTGTCCGTCATGGTGGCGTTCAGTACGTTGAGCGCCTCACGTAACGTCTCCACGCCCTCCTTGTCCCAATTCGGAAGCTCGAGTTTACCGATGTCAGCCTGCTCGACCTTGACCGCATCCTGCAGCACATGGGCGGCCTTCATATCGGCGGGGGCATTGGGATTGGCAAAAGTCCGAACCGCGAGGACGACATACCGGGTTCCCATGTTCTTCACAGTGAAGGTCTTCTTGGTAGGTCCGAAGATGGTGGGCGGAATGGAGTGATCCTGATTGAGCAGCATCAAGGACTGGTAGCGACCTCCCGGTTCCGGCATCGTGATGGTCAGGGGCGAGGTGAGATCGAAGACTCCAAAGGAGTAAATCGTGTCACGATTTCCGCGAACGGTCACCTGATTTTCGACGTCATAGGGCTTCCGGTTGTGATTGAACTTGCCGAGGCAGTTCATGGTCGCGACGTAGCCCTTCATTTGAAAGTCGGTCTCGGCGCGGACGTAGTTGTCGGCGGTGACCTTAACGAGGTCCTCCGCGTGGGTCGATGCCAGGGCAAAGGTTGAAACCCCTGCGATTAACAGGGCTTGTAGTGTTCGATGGAATTTCATTTTTGTTTTCATGGCGGTCTTACTTTTTGTTGCTGGTTACCTGAATTATTTGGGCTGCGATCCGCTCCCTAGTGGCTCTCAAGGTAGATATCGCGCAGCGCCTTCTGGGCGGCGGCATCAATCCCCAAGGCTTCGGAGAAGTAGTTTTCGATCGTCCCATACTTGGACTCCATTTCATCGAAAGAGGCTTCGAGGTACTCGACCTTGACGCCGAAGATGGCTTGCGGAATTGACGATTCCCCGCCTCCGTCAACGAAGGAGTCGATGACCTCCTTGTAGAGCGGGAGGATGTAGTCGTTGCTGCGCAGGTAATCCTCCATGATCGTTTTCTTCGGCACGTCGAGCAGTGTTAGCAGTGCTGCCGCGGCCCACCCCGTCCGATCCTTGCCCGTCGTGCAGTGAAACAGTGCCGGCAATTTGCTCTGGTCGGCCAGCGAAGTGAAGAGCTCGCGGTATGCGGTCCTTGCGCTGGGCAAGGAAATGAAATCACGGTATGACTTGATGAAAGTGGCTTCAATCTTGCCACCACCCAGAGCTTTGTTTCCCTCCTTTGGATCCTGCAATAAAGCCAGGAGATTTGTTGGCGCGGATCCGCTGGCGTCTTTCAGGACGTCAAGCCAGACATTGTTCACACCAGGTGGAAGCTCATCTGGAAGCGGCGTTCGCTCTGCCTCGGTGCGCAGGTCATAGTCATTCTTGAGACCGAGCTGAGCAAGCTTTTCCATGTCGCCCGGACTGATCGAGGCGAGCTGATTCGATCGATAGACGAGACCTCCGACGACCGTTGCTCCGTCGCTGGTCTCATAGCCACCAAGATCGCGCAGGTTCGGGACTGATTCAATGCCCAGACTCAGTCCGGGCGCAGAGGGAGGCGCATCAGTCGCAGTCGACGAGTCCGGATTGCTTTTGCAGCCAGTCATTCCAGCAATTGCCACCAGCAACAAAATCGCTTTCGAGATACGCGTGTGAGGTGTCTTAATAGAGTGACACTGCATGTTTATCAGGCTCATGGAATTGCTCTTGGTTTTCATTGTTGTTTCTGTTTTGGGTTGGGCTCGATCTTCTTAAATTGTTTCCGCTGATTTTCTCATCCTTCTTTTTCCGGCATCCTAATCCGGGTTTGGCGCAGCCATCGTTTCGGCGGCCCGTTCAAGGCTCTCGACGCCGATGCTAATTCTCCCGCGTTGCGGACGGTTCACGTCCATGATCAGAAGGAGGACCGCCCCGATCAGCAGCGCCAGCATGAAGGTGGCGGTGCGCCCGCCTTGGTTGGCCGCGCCGAAGGCCCAGGAAAGATACCCGACGGAAATCGCGGCCACCGTGATCAGCATCAGGAACAGGGGCGCCGGCAGGAAGTTCCAGATGGATGCGACCCGCAGTTCGTGGATGTCGATCAGCTCGTTGGCCGCAGTGATGATTGACGCCAGGACGGCGTTACTCCGGCCAGGTTGATCGGCACGCTCGACCGCCGACCAGATCGAGGCGTGAAGAGCTTCGCTCTCGCTCCTGGCGGCGCGCAAGCCCTCGCGATCACCCCGCGAGCCGCCCAGCGCAATGCGGGCCTCCGTATACTCGCGCAGGTCTGCCCGCAGCTCGTCGCGCAGGGGATCCTCGAGTAATCCAGCCCGCAGCCAAAGTGTTCCAATGGCGTTGGCCTCATCGACAATGACATCACGTCTGGCGTCCCAGCGGGAAACCGACATGGAAAGAGTGAAGCCGAGCAACAGCCCAAGCAATCCCAGCATGGCGGCACCGATACCGCTCATCAGGGATCGGAAGGAATCCTGAGATTCCCGCTTTCGAGATCCCCTCCGGAATCCGATTTCGCCGGCAACCACAAGTATGGCGACCATTGCCAGGATGATCAACCGGTGGTCAATTAAGTAAAATAGGGTGTCGAAGTTCATGGTGTGATTCTTATTTTGGTTCTCCTTCGGAAATAATTTTCAGCTTGCCTTTAGTGGGCTGGTTCTTGGGGCACCTCTTCCGAGGTGTCTGGAGACAGGTTTTCCAGCGCCTCCAGGGGGAGGTGCAGATTGTGCAAACTATTCAGCACCCCCATCAGGGCGCTTTGATCTGCCAACTCGCCTTCCAATATGGTGGTGGTCTTGGCTCCGAATTTTCCGCTGGTGGTGATGGCCAGTCCGCAGAGGCGATCGGACCAACTTGGATCGAGAGACCCTTCGATTCGGATTCGGTAAGCTCTCCGTGAGGTGCCGGATGTGTTGATATTGGACATAAAGGTGATCATTGAGAAGTTTGCGGCGAGGTGTCCTGTAGCCTGGCCCATCTATTGATAGCCTGTCCCGCTCTCCCGCGCGCCTCCCGGAAGGGGGGAGATATGGGGTACTTGGATTGCAGATCTCCCAAAGGGGAGGTTCCCGTTGAACTGAATCCAATGATGCAGGAAGAAGCATTGCTTGTTTATCCGGCCGTATGCGCCGGGAAACGATCTCATCTGTCCCTCCCCCTTTTCGGGGGTTGTGGAAATGAGGGGAAAGCTCAATGATGAACTTGTTAGCATGAAGAAGAAAATGAAACGTCGCATCCCGAGAGTCCTGCTCCGTGTGCTAAAACCGCTCGCCTACGCGGTAGCAGGCGTAATCTGCACGCTTCTCGTGGTCGGAATCATCGCTCTGAATAACAAACCGGAGTTGAAGCTTTGGCACACCGCCGATCTCGATGAGGAATTCACGGCCGAAAGTAGCATCAAGAGTTTCGCCGACTATTTGGCCTTGGAAGACCGGCTGTTTGCCCAGCTCAACACGGAAGTCTACGATCGTATCGAGCCTGACGAGACGCAGATGATCAGCCGCTACCATCGCGGGAGCCTTTCGGACCCCGAACGCTGGTCTCCCAACTGGAACCGCAGCTTCGAGCTTGTGCCCACTCCCGACAACGCTGGGCCGAAGGCCGGCGTGCTCCTACTCCATGGCTTGACGGATTCCCCATACAGCCTCCGCAATCTCGGCCGAAGCCTCCATGAGCAAGGGGCACACGTGATCGGCCTGCGGGTGCCCGGACACGGAACGATCCCCTCGGCGCTGACGCACACGACGTGGCAGGATATGGCGGGGGCAGTGCCTCTTGCGATGCGACACCTGCGAAAAGAGATCGGCGATCGTCCCATTTATATGATCGGCTATTCCAACGGCGGAGCCCTGGCGGTGCACTACGCGCTCTCCAGCATGGAAGATTCCGAACTGCCCCCGGTGAAAGGGATCGTCTTGATCTCGCCTGAGATTGGAGTGAGCCGGATGGCTGGTCTGGCAGTCTGGCAGGAGAGATTTGGCAGCCTGTTGGGCCTGGAAAATCTGGCGTGGAGCAGTGTCCATTCGGAATACGACCCATTCAAATACGTTTCCTTCCCGGTGAACGCTGGCAACCTCGCCCACGAATTGACCAAGGTGAACCGCGAGAAGATCGCCCGCCTGGCTGCGGCAAAGGAACTTGGTTCGTTTCCTCCCGTCCTCGCCTTTCAGTCTGCGCTCGATTCCACGGTTTTGGCCTCGGCCCTGGTGCGAGACCTCTTCGCTTATCTTCCGGATAAGGGACATGAGCTGGTGGCGTTTGATGTCAACCGGACCAACGGAGCCACGCCTCTCTTGAATCACGATCCGAAATCCGACCTTGGGCTCGTTCTCGAAGAACCCGATCGCGCTTTTGTCTTTAGTCTCCTGACCAATGCGAGTTCAGGAGATGAGCGAATGGTGGTGCGCAAATGGGGCATCCGACAGACGGCCCCGGTTGACGTTGAGACCCCGTTTTCGTGGCCGAGAGGTGTGTATTCCCTGTCGCATGTGGCACTCCCCTTTCCACCCGACGATCCGCTCTATGGTGGCCCGAATGCCGGGAAGAGCCCCGGGCTCCAGATCGGGAATGCGGCGCTGCGGGGAGAAAAAGGTGCCATCACCATTCCTGCCCAGGACATGCTGCGCCTGAGATGGAATCCCTTCTATCCCTATCTCGAGGAGCGCATCATGGAGACCTTCGGACTGGGTAGGGATCCGGAGTAAGGTGATGGATTCGCCCAGCTCCAATCCGCATTCAAATGATCCCCAACGCGAGCGCCCGGTCGCCGGCCGCTCGCCGATTCCCCACGCCGAGCTTCTGGTAGATGTGTCTCAGGTGGGACTTCACGGTCCCCGGCGAGATTGAGAGGCGGTCTGCGATCTCCTTGTCGTAGAGCCGCTGGTGGATCAGTTCGAGGACATCGAGTTCGCGGTTGGTGAGGGGCTCGCTCAAGGGTTGTTCGGGGGCGTTTTTCGAGGGAGGATCTTCCACTTGGTTTTCTCCAGATTGCTGGCGTCCGAGCACTTTTTTTCGAATTTCCATGCGGAACGGGGAATGGTCGCCACCGTCTGCGCCTAACAGCGCAATCACCAGCTCTCCGGCTTCCAGGAACGGCCGGATCCACCAGCCGGGTTCGGCAAGCCGCAAGGACTCCTCGAGGGTTTCTTTCGCCTTGCCAGGCTCGCCCATAAGCTGAAGAGCCCAGGCTTGCAAAACCATCACGTCGATGAGTTGCAAGGTATTGTGCAGGTCCTCCAGCCCCTTGCGGAGATCCGCCAAAGTCTTTGCCACCGCAGCCACCTCTCCCGTCGCTCCTTTTGCCAGCAACACCCGGCAGCGCGTCAGGCAAGGAACTTCTACGAAGTAAATCATGGCCGCGGGATCGGGTGTTCCCTGCTGCGGTGGGAGGAGGCGAACCGCCGTGCCCAGGTCGCCGCGCCACAGGGCGACACGCGCCCGGCTGGAGTCGGCGACTGCGAAGCTCGCGGCTTCGCCGTCCTCCCGTGCGAATTCCTGAAGCAGGTCGAGGACCTCGTCGGCCTCGCCCTGACGCCCCATTGCTTCGCAGGTGAGGGCCAACCCCGCCAAGCCAAGCACTGCAGCCTGACGATGAAAAATATGCCGCTTCTCCGCGACTTCCATAAAATGGGATCGCGCCGATTCAAAGTCACCACTCTGAAAGCAAGAGATTCCGTGGATGCAGGATGACCAAACGATCGTGTTTGGCAGCGAGTTTTTCTCCGCGGCGTCCCTGAGGCGCGTCGCGGCCTGCTGCACCGCCGCGGGCTGACACGCCAGTAGTTGAAGGAACCCGATTGTCACGATCCGCCGCGTGACCATCATTGGATGGGAGTCCGGATCCTCCCGAATTTTTCTCTCCAATTCTTCGACCGCCTGCTCGCCCCGGCCGTTCATTTGATCTCCCATGCCCCAGTAGACCTCAAGGTCGGAGCGGACAAAAACAAACTCCGGAGGAAGCTGCCGCTCCGCCTTCCCGGCAAATTCGAGAACGCCCCCGGCATCCCCCTGCCAGAACCGGAAGACCGTCTTGTGGAAATTGATCTCGCCGCTCAGTCCATCTCTCTCTTCCTCTGCCACTTCGCCCAGACAAGCTTCGGCCTGCTCAACGAGTTCAGCCATCTCGGACAATCGGAGTTGATTGTAACAGACCCAGGCCTGCGCCAGCAGAAGACCGGGTCGTCTTTGCTTCACTTCCGCCGGAATCTTTCGCAGCCAATCTCTGACGACGAACCAGTGGTCGGCGTTAAACTCGGCGACCCGCTGTTTCTCCACCACCTCCGCAGCGCGTACCGGATCTCCGGCCTTCAGAGCGTGATCGATGGCTTCCCCAACAGAACCGAGCCCCTCGAACCAACGACTGGCGCGGGAGTGGAGAGATGCGACGCCATCCACGCCGGCATTGCGCTCAAATTGAGATCGCAACAAGTCCTGGAAGAGGTGGTGGTAGCGAAACCATTTCCCCTCGGCATCGAGCGGAATGGTAAAGATCCCGGTCTCGGTCAGGTTCCGCATCATGGACTCTCCGGCAAGCGGACAAGTTTCGCAGCTCTCGCAAACTCCCTCACAAAACGACCCCGAGAAGCGATCCACCACCGAGCTCTTCAGGATACACTCCTGCAACTCCGGAGGCTGCTGGGCGAGGACTTCCGAAAGCAGGTAGTCGCGGATGTCCGGGATGGATCCCTCGAGCTTCAAGAGAAACTCCTCGGCATCGGACCGGTTCCGCATCGCCAAGGCCACCAACTGCAATCCCGCCACCCAACCTTCGGTGAGCTCCATCAAGCGGTTCATCGCGACATCGCTCAGAGCTTTGCCATGCAGGTCTCCCATCAACGCCGCCGCCTCCTCTCTCAAGAATTGCAGATCGTCGAAACGGGTTTCAACCAGACGTCTTTTGGCACGCAACGAGGCGAGCGGCAGGGGCGGATCGTGGCGGGTCACGATCACCAGATGGACATCTGCTGCCGGATACCTTAGCAGCTCGCCGATAAGATCGTGAATCGCCGTCTCCTCGATGAGATGATAATCATCGAGCACCAGCGTGAACGAAGCTTCGATCGCATCCAACTCATTGGCGAGCTGGCCGGCCAGGATCTTGGCGGAAGGGAGTTCTGATGCGGCCAGCGCGGATTTCGTTAGTGCACAGGCCCCTGGAAAGATGCCATCGATGGCCGTCACCAGGTAGCGGAGAAATAGGGACGGATCACTGTCGCCGCTGTCGAGAGACAGCCACGCCACCGGACGGTCGGACTTTTCCAGCCACTCGGCCACGAGGGTGCTCTTGCCGTATCCAGCCGGAGCCGAGATCAGGACCAACGGCAAGTCCCGCCCCTCTTCGAGTTGGTCGATGAGCCGCTGACGGGGCAGGAAATGCGAGGGAAGCTGCGGCCGGTGCAGCTTGGTGGTGAGCAGCGGCATCGCCCCGGACCGATCATCCGAGGAGAACGCTTGCCCCTGTTCATTTTCCTTCGCCATTTTTTTTCACCATAATTCGCCAGCCTCTCCGAATACAAGTGCTTATAAATTGAACTCCGGGCGATCTGCACTTGCTCCACAATTAACCAGGGCTGACACCCTCTCTACAACGGCCCGGTCGCGCTCAGGAAACGGGAAATCATCGAGAGCGACGACTCCGAACCGAAGCCTCCGGCTCAACAATCGGCACTTGGAAAACCCGTCATCTCGCAACAAGGTTTTCGCCAGTCTGAATCACCTATGAAACCACACCTCTTCCTCGCTCTCGCCGCCTCGGCTGTCCCCGTCGTGGGACAAGAACAATTCGATGCCGTGGCCCACGGAAAGGAGGTGTTCTCCTCGATGGGTTGCATCGAATGCCACGTTACCGAGAAGGACGACAACTCGATGAAGACAGGGCCAAATTTGTTTGGTCTCTTTTTGACGGTAGCACGCAGTCGCGAAACCGGCCCGGTGGGCGCACGGAAGACGGTGAAGGCGGACAAGGCTTACTTGATAAATTCGGTGCGCCAGTCATGGGACGAACTCGCCGTCGCGGAACGCGGACCGTCCAAGGGAACAACCTACTTGCAGATCATGCCCCAGTATGGGGAGCTGGCCATCTCGGATCAGGATCTGGATTCCCTCTGGCACTATCTACGGACCCTGGCCGACAAGGATCAGGCCGGGCCAAGCAAGGTCCTTCTGACCAAAAAGAAGGAAGCGGTCATCGCGAACCTGATCGACGTCCCCGGCGAGATTCCTGTGACCAACCGGCCGCGGGTCTTCAGGGCTCCCCTGGCGGGTTCGAGTGGGCGCGCTCTGCACGTGGGGTTCCCCAATGGCATGAACTACACCTTTGATGCACGAATGCTTTCGGTGCGGAGAGTCTGGAGCGGAGGGTTTCTGAATTTGCGTGAGGAACGCTCCGGCCGCGGCAAACGTCCCTCCAAGGTTGGACGCAATGCCGTCGTCTTTCTCGATCAGGAACCCGTCCTCGCCCCGTTGACCCCGGACGGTCAAGTGGTCGATTTCGAGTTCAAGGAACCCGACGTGCAAGATCACCCGATCATCGAGAAATACCTCTGGGACCCCACGGACTTCAGCGAAATGCTCGCCAAGCTCGATGCGGAATTCCTGGGTCATTGCCTGGAGTCCGGGACCGGACTGCCCGGCTTCCAGTTTCGCGTCGGCCAAAACGTCTTTTCCGAATCCGTCATCCTCACCAACGACGGACGGATCGAAATCACACTCGAGGGAAAGGTTCTTCAGCCCCAAAAATTCCAACTCCGCTCAAGCGACTTGACGGAAGTGGAGGTGGACGGCGGAAAACTCGACAAGGGAACTTGGACCCTGCCGACAGGGAAGACTTCGAAAGTCTATCGATTGAAAGCCAAGCTTCCCGGCGGATTAATAGCCCGGCCCAAGGTGGTGCGTCGGGAAGACTGGGCACCGCAGCCGGTCGTCTCCACCCCCACCAAGGTGATCCAGCCTGATCTCAATCGACGACGGAAACCGGGCAAGCCACTCGCCGTGCAAGCCGGCTACTCCGTCAACACCTGGGAGGCTCCGGTGGATCTCTACGGACGCCCGCAACTCTTTGCCGCGACCGGAATCGCGGTCGCCAGGGACGGGACCATCGTGCTGGCCACCCGCGCCTCGGGCGTGTGGCGTATCCGGGATGAAAAATGGAGCCTCTTTGCGGAGGGAACCTTCGAGGCGCTGGGCGTCTCCATCGAGGATGACAAGGGCGACCGGATCGTCATCACCCAGAAGCCGGAGCTGACGCGGATCAGCGATCTCGATGGCGATGGTCGGGCCGACACTTTTGAAACCGTTTGCGATGACTTCGGGTTTCATGGAAACTACCACGAATACACCCACGGACCGGTCCGCGATCAGGCGGGCAACTACTACTTCAATTTGAATCTTACTGACTTCAGTGAAAACGAACGGGTCTCGTGGCGGGCCGGAGGCAAGTTCATGGGGTCGATGGGCGGCTACCGGGGCTGGTCCTGCCGGGTCACCCCGGAGGGCGTCTTCGAACCTTTTGCGAACGGCTTGCGCAGCCCGGCCGGGATGGGCTTCGCTCCGGATGGTCGACTCTGGTATTCGGAGAACCAGGGGGAATACGTTGGTTCTTCGAAGTGGGTCCCGCTGGAGCAAGGAAAGTTCTATGGCCATCCCTCGGGCCTCATCAGCCTGCCGGGCATCACGCCCGCCTCCAAACTCGATAAAACAGCATGGAGTGCCAAGCTGCGCAAGGGCGCGGTCTGGCTCCCGCACAACAAGATCGCCAACTCTCCCGGCAATCCGGCCTGGGACGTGACAGGCGGAAAGTTCGGTATCTATGAGGGTCAGGTTTTCCTTGGAGACCAAACTCTCTCACAACTCTTCCGGATCGTGACCGAGCAGGTGAAGGGCGTCGATCAAGGTTGCGCCATTCCCTTCGCCGAAGGGCTGGCGTCCGGGGTCATGCGTCCCTGCTTCCTTTCCGACGGCAGTATGCTCATCGGGCAAACCGGTCGTGGTTGGTACGCCACAGGCGGCTTTCCGGCTGGTCTCCAGCAGATCCTATGGGATCAAAAAACGATCCCGGGCGACATCTTGCGGGTGACGGCCACCCCGCAGGGCTTCGACGTGCACTTCACCGCGCCGTTGGAGAAAGAGATCACAAGCGAGCGATTGAAAAAGACCATTCAGGTGAAGTCCTGGTTCTACACCAACACGGCTGAGTATGGCTCGCCGGAGCACGACCTTCGTGACGATGCCTTGGCAGAAGTGAAGATTTCAAGCAACCGGGAGGTTCTGCATCTGAGAATCGCGGACTTCGGAACAGGAGACAAATGGCTGGATCGGCTCTATCATATCTCGGTGCCAGATTCGCAGGAGCTTCTCGAAGGCGTTGCGTCCTGGAACACGCTGGAATCCTACTTCACTCTCCGGGCAATCCCGGAGTGAACCGGATCAGCGCCCCATGGAGCCAGCGGCGACAGCTGCGGCAGAACCCCCGCTTGAGCCCAACGTCGATTTCGACAAGTCCCACGGATTGCGGGTCAAACCAAACGCGGAATTGTTCGTAACGACCCCAAGGTGGGCAAACTCCGGCACGTTGGTCATACCGATAATGTTCATCCCAGTCGCCTCAACTCCGTCAATGTAGGCGACATTTTTTTGAGGTACATTCGAAAGCCATAAGCGTGATCCATCGGTGCGGCGCACGCCTCCGACATCGATCATATCCTTAACCAAAATCAATCAATTCATCGTGCTGCCGCAAATTTGGTAAAGTCGCTTCCGCCCGGGAACAAATAGGTGCTGATGCCGCAGCGAACACGCCCCCGGCAGCCAATTTGAGAAATTCTCTTCGATCTCTATTCATGATGTGATCACCGCTGCAATTCATTTTCTGAAGCGATAGCGAAGTCAGCGGGCCTGCAATCTCCGAACACTCGAAACTCCTTGCGATCAACAGACGGCGTTGTTGCAGCTTGTCCTCCTTAACTTGTTGGGCCAAGGGTCATTTTGGAGTCATTGTCACGTCCACAAATCCGTCGAAGTGAAGTGTGATCTCGCTACGAGCAGGAACATCCGCGTCTCCCCTCTCCGATTCTCTCAACGGCGTTCCCAAGCGCCCCACCTCAAAAGCAAATCCCCGGCAATCAGCTCCCGCGTTTCGTAAATCTCACTCGGAGTGATTCGTAGCCAATCATCCGCGTGTAGTCGGGCTCTCTTTCGATGAGTTCCATAGATGCGAGGATTTCAATTTTGGAAACCTGTTCGGCCAGGGCCCGGATCAAGCCGCGCATGATGGCACGGGCGTGATGCGCTCCGAGGCAGAGGTGCGCTCCGAAACCAAAAGCGACGTGCGGGTTTGGTCGTCGATCGAGCTTGGTGGTGTTGGGCTCGTCGAAGACTTCGGGGTCACGGTTGGCAGAGGACCAGCAGAGCGAGACGCGCCCTTCCGGTGGCACTTCGAAGCCATGGACATCTGTCTTCACCGGACAGACCCGCCCGATGTGGGTGAGGGGAATGAAGAGGCGGAAGAATTCTTCCGAGGCAAGATTGACCCGCTTCGGGTCTTCGCTGATCCACTTAAGGTCTTGAGGGTTTTCGGCGAAGTGGGCAATGATGCGGGTGGCGGTGTGGATGATGGTGTCCCGGCCGCCGGCGAAGGCGATGTTCGCAAAGCCGAGCTTCTCTTCCATCGTGAGAAGGCGTCCTTTGAACTCCGCTTGATTGAGCGCGGAAAAGAAATCCTCACCGGGCTTTTTGGCAGCCACCTCGAACATCTGTTGGCTATATTCTTCCATGAAGGGGCCTTTGGATTTGCCGTCGCCATCCTTAAAGACATGAAGTCCCCAGCTTACCCATAACTCCGCTTCTTTCTCGGGGACATTGAGAAGATAAGTCAGGGCGTAGGATTGCAGCGGGATGGCAAAGTCATTTACGACATCAATGGTGTCCGCTTCGAGGGCCTTGGAAAGGAGTGAATCGATCAGGCCATCAATCTTCGCAAGGATCTCCGGCTGCTTCGGGCGCAGGAAGAAGGGTTCCACGATTTTGCGATACGCCGCGTGCACCGGCGGATCGACTTCCAGAGGATACTGGCGAACGGTTCGGACGTCCTCTTCCGAGGGAATGGGGATTCTCCGCGGGGCATCAGAGCTGAAGGTTGTGGTGTCTTTTGCGGCCTCCCGGACGTCCTTGTGACGTAGGATCATGGGGACGCGCTCGCCCTGAAAGGTTCCAACATGAATCGGGCATTTCTCTCGTGCTTCTTGAAACGGGTCGTCGTAGTTGCTCATAGATGGATTCAAGTGAAAACGTCCCGCAGGCAAGGCGCTTAACGCGTGCATCGTAGATCAGCCCGGGAACCAATTCAAATCTCGATCTTGGGGTATGAGGCGTCAGGACCCGCGCACTATCATGCTCGCTCCCTGGCACCTGCTGAGACAGAGTAATGCCGTCCCCAAAGACCTGTTCCGAATTTGCTTCCGATTCCGCGGCACAAATGTCTTTTGTAGTTTCGTTAATACAACAGCGAAGCATGACTTCCGCACGAGCGATTCAGGTCTTTCGGTCGATTTTGCCCTCGCTCTACAACGTCAATACCAAGAACCAATGAAACTACTGAACACAACGCTCGGCGTGCTTTTCGCCGGTGCCATCTCGCTCGCCGCCCAGACCGACGAAACTCCAGCCGCCGCAGAGACGGTGCAGATCGACGGTGCCAAAATCGGACACTGGACCATGGACTTCGACGCCGCCAAGAAAATCGCGGCCGAGAAAAAACTCCCCCTTATGATCAACTTCACCGGATCCGACTGGTGCGGCTGGTGCAAACTCATGGACAAGGGCGTCTTCGCCAAGGATGAGTGGAAAAAATACGCCGGAGAGAACGTCCTTCTCGTGACGCTCGATTTTCCAAAGGACAAGAGCATTGTTCCTGAAAAATACGTCGCCCGGAACGAAGAGCTGAAGAGTAAGTTCGAAGTCCGTGGATTCCCAAGCTACGTCATCCTCGCCAGCGACGGTGAGACCAAGATCGGCCAACTGGGTGCCGGTAAGGAAAAGACCCCCGCATCATTCATTTCGGAGTTCAAAGCCGTCGTCCGCCTCAGCCCCGCCAACATTGAAGCCTTCGTCAAGGCCAACCCGGACAAGGCCAAAGCCTTCAAGGCCGCGATCAAAGGCGTCGAGGACACCAAGAAGGAACTCGCCGACTGGATCAAGACCAAGCCCGAGCGCAACGAGGAAAACACCAAGAAGTTCCAGGAGTTCCAGAAGAGCATCCAGGCTGCCCAGGACGAACTTGGCAAGTTCTAAGCCCGAATCCATTTCCCCCACAAGGCGGCTCTCCGGAGCCGCCTTGTTTGCGTTCGGATCCATCGCGTCCAGGAGCATCCCGGACTTTGCACCAGTCCGACAATTTTGAGCATCAAGCCATGGATGCGCGATTTTTCTCCGGCCAAAGTCCAGCGACGGTGACTTATTGACTCGCTGAACAAAGATGGCATGGATCACCTCTCCCTTTCTGCAGTCACGACCAATCGCAGAAAGCGTTTGCTGGAGCTTCTGTTAACAGAGGCAGTGCGCCGCCCGTCGGGGTCGAGCGGGGAAAGAATAACGCCTTCCGGGATCCAGTCCACAAAATCTGTGCTGGTTTCTACCTTGTAGACAATGCCGTCGCTCGTAGCGAAATAGGAAAGGCTCATTTTTTCCGAATCAAGAACGACCGTTGGTAGTTGGTTGGTGAGATGATCGTTTGGATTTAGATTCAGGGCATAGGCCATCAGTAAGCTCACGCCATCTCCGTTGGTATCCTGATCGGAATCCGTGTCGAGGGGGAACCCGTTGCCAAGGAACCAGGTTTTAGGGGCGGACGGTGGTGCGGCGATTTCCAGCGAAGGGAAGCCGCGCCAAGTCGGAAAGGTGAATCCCGTGCTACCACTGATGAAATAGATTCTTATCAACACGACGCCCCCAAGCGATCCACCCCAAAAAAAATCCTGACAGCCGTGAAGGATTGGGACAACGACCTCGATCTGATCATCGGCGCCAAGTCACAACATACTTTCACCTTCAATCGATCAATATTGTCCGCGAGCATCTGCATCGACAAGCAATCGAAGAAATCTACTCAGCCCGAATCCCCACACTCGCGCTGTGGGATGCAAATTCAGGAGCATACATGCAGCGCACTTCCGCGATCCCGGTCTGATACTCTCCGGCATGCTGGACCCGCACGCTCGTTTCGAAGACATGAACTCCCGGCGGCAAACGATCGATGAAGAAGTGGCTCGCGGTGTCCCGCGTCACTTCATAATAGCCAAAGCCATCCTGCCAACGGTAACCGCTCAAGACATTCACCGGCTCGGTACCACTTCCCCGGAGATCCTTCAGATGAACAAACTCCATCGCCCGATCATTTTTTAAGATCACTCGCGTCACCAATTCATCGCCCACTTGAACCGCGCCCTCCAAAGGCATCAGCACCGGCCCCTTGTCGGTATTTTTTCGTACAAAGAGCTTCTTTTCAAGCTTCAGCTGCGCGCCCTCATCCTTCGTGACCTTTGCCATGTCTTCGAGGTACTGCCAGTGAACGCTCGCCCAGCTCACACCCTCATCACTTTTTGTCAGCGCAATCTTCCCGAGCGCCGGCTTCACGGCATCTTCGACGAATCGACTTTCGTAAAAACCCGTCCCCGCTTCGACCTTCTCAGGCTTCACCTCTTCTCCACCCAGAGAGATCTGCAACAAGGCATCCGAACCCAACAAATTCCGCCCGCCCATCAACAATGAGTAGACCGCATCGGCCGTGGCTTTGGTTGTCCTCCAATCACCCACCTGCTTTTGCTTGATCAACCACACCTGACAATCATCGACCGCCTTGTCGTCTTGATCGACCTCACGAAACGCCTCGATCATCATCGCTTGCGTCTCGATGGGCGCCTGCCACCACCACCATCCTTCGCCTTCACGATCCTTCCAAAACATTCCCTGTTCTTCTGTCACCTTTGCGTTCTCCTTCAACGAGCGCGTGACTAATTTGGGAATCTTTTTGTCACCCAAACGATGTAAGGCCAGCGCGACATGAGCCCGCGACATCCGGCTTTGCAACTGCACCCAATGCTTCTTCGCCTGACCCGTGAAGTAGTCGAAAGCCACCTTGTTCCGCTGGCTCAATTTCTTTTCCTTTAGGAAGAACGTCCGCGTATAGAGATGGTGGGCGATCCACGGCGTCAAATTCATCTCATCCAGATTTTTGTCCTTTCGCAATCGCTCATACCGCGTGGTCAATGCCGCGTCCAAAGGCACCAAGGCCTTCAAGGCGGGCGTGATATCTGTCGCTATCCCCAAGGACCGCAAACGACCAAATCCCGTCGTCACATAGAGCGAAATATACTCACTCCCGCGCCCCCCCGGGAACCATGGCCACAAACCATCCCCCCGCTGCATTTTGCTGAGCTTCCGCAGAGCCTTCTCCAATTCGTGGTCCATGTGATTTTCATCAAACAACAGGCCCACGCGACGCCTCGCAGCCGCCTCGTTCGTGGCCTCCCGCAACCAGGGAGTCTCATCTAACAAGATACCTTTGAGATCCGCATTCTTCATCAGCGGACTGTCGAGAGTATCACCGCCAGCTTTCCATTGATCAAAGATCCGACGCATCTTGGGATCGGATCCTGCGATGTGTCGTGCCAGCGCGTTCGCATAATACCGGTTGAAAGTCTGCTCGGAACACTCGTGGGGATATTCCATCAAATACGGCAACGCCATCACGGCATACCAAGCCGGTTGCGACACCACTTGCACGTGAAGGAAGCGGTTTTCCAAAGTCTCCGATTCGCCACTCTCGAGTAATTTTGTAAACTCGAACTCCTTTGTTCCGGCATTTCGAATCGGCAGAGACATCGACTCCGTCACCAAAATGCGTCGTGAAATCACCGGCAGCCAGCCTTCCTCACCATCGGTAAGATCATCAGTCGCCGCCACCGCCTTGTATTTCAAAAACCCCGCACCATCCGGCACCGCAATCTTCCACTTCAAGGTCCGGCTTTCCTTGGCCGGCACTGTGAATTTTTGATCGGGTGATTGGATGCCCATCTCCTCCGTCCGATCCTTGTCCGTCATGGCATCCGCCAAGGTGAACCTTGCCGTTCCGCTCTGCTCAGTCTCGCTTTGGTTTGTCACCTTGACCGTGAACTCCAACACATCACCCTCCCTCACAAAGCGTGGTGGATTTGGCTGAACCATCAGATCCTTCGCCGTGACCGTCTCCCCTTCCAGGATACCCGAACGGAAGTTCGCATCGTGTGCCATCCCGAGAAAACGCCACTTCGTCAAGGCTTCCGGCATCGTAAAACTGATGCGCACCTTACCATCGGCATCACTGGTCAGACTGGGAAAGAAGAACGCGGTTTCTTGCAAATTCTTGCGAGCGGTCACTTGTGAGACGTCGGGACCTTCTCCCTCTCCCCCAACCTTCGCTTCATCCGCCATAACACCTCCATCTCCAAATCCAAATCCCTCTACGGTGGACCCCAGGGACGTCATTGGGGCAGAAGGCATCGACATCGCTTTCGTGGGCGACGCCCCGAAACCACCCCTGATACTCTCACTATATCCTGTCTCTTATACACATCTGACGCTGCCGACGATCTACTCTGTGTAGAT
>OJIS01000186.1_pt1 | contig 22527 bp, 23 predicted proteins | sample 1595671 | NCBI WGS metagenome assembly OJIS01 (sample SAMN05416814, study PRJEB24817) | seawater metagenome | isolation source: Sea water | place: Canada:Atlantic | collected 2013-07 | reverse complement strand
ATCTACACAGAGTAGATCGTCGGCAGCGTCAGATGTGTATAAGAGACAGGCAAAGTATCGTGGTGAATTCGAAGACCGTCTCAAGGCTTTCCTCAAGGAAGTCACCGAAAGCGATGGCGAGATCATCCTCTTCATCGATGAACTCCACACCATTGTGGGTGCCGGAGCCAGTGAAGGTGCTGTCGATGCTTCTAATCTGCTCAAGCCCCAGCTTGCGCGTGGCGAACTTCGCACCATCGGTGCCACCACCCTTGATGAATACCGCAAGTATATCGAAAAGGATGCCGCTCTCGAGCGTCGTTTCCAGCCCGTGAAAGTTGGCGAACCCACTGTCGAAGACACCATCGCCATCCTGCGAGGCCTCAAGGAACGCTACGAAATTCACCACGGCGTGCGCATTCAAGATGGTGCTCTCGTTGGGGCTGCCGTCCTAAGTGATCGCTATATCTCTGATCGTTTTCTGCCGGATAAAGCCATTGACCTCATCGACGAAGCGGCTTCCCGCCTCAAGATCGAACTCGACTCCATGCCAACCGAGATCGACCAAATCGAGCGCCAGATCATGCAGCTTGAAATGGAAAAACGCGCCCTCGAAAAAGAGAGTGATAAGGCCAGTAAGGCTCGCCTTGCCAAGGTCAAAGAAGAAATGGCCAATCTCAAGGAGCAATCGTCCGGCCTCATGGCGCAGTGGCGGAATGAAAAGGAAGTCATTGACGTTGTTCGGGGCCTTCAGGAGAAGATTGATTCTTTCAAGACTGATGTCGAACAAGCCAAGCGGCTTGGTGATCTCAGCCGCGCCTCTGAGCTGGCCTATGGTGCCATCCCTGACGCAGAGAAGGAACTCGAAGTCGCAAAGGAGAAGCTCGCCGTCGTCCAGCAATCCGGTGCCATTCTTACCGAGGAGGTCACCGAAGCCGACATCGCCCGGGTGATTTCCGTCTGGACCGGCATCCCCGTATCCCGTCTTCAGGAAGGGGAGAAGGACAAGCTTGTGAAAATGGAAGCGCGGCTTGGTGACCGTGTCATCGGTCAGCGCAAAGCGATTACGGCTGTCTCCAATGCGGTCCGCCGGGCCCGCGCCGGTCTGCAGGATGAGAACCGCCCCATCGGCTCTTTCCTCTTCCTCGGACCCACCGGGGTGGGGAAGACCGAGCTTTCCAAAGCTCTCGCCGAATTTCTTTTCGACGATGAAGGCGCGATGATCCGCATCGATATGTCGGAATACATGGAAAAGCACAGCGTCGCCCGTCTCATCGGGGCTCCTCCGGGATACGTCGGCTATGATGAAGGAGGCCAGCTCAGTGAAAGAGTTCGCCGCAAGCCCTACTCGATTGTTCTCTTTGATGAGATTGAAAAGGCCCACTCTGATGTCTTCAATGTCCTCCTTCAAGTCCTCGACGATGGCCGTATTACCGATGGCCAGGGCCGCACCGTGGATTTCCGAAACACCGTTATCATCATGACTTCCAATATCGGGAGTCAGTATATTCTCGGCGACGAAAATGCCGAACAGATTGAGGCGAAAGTCACCGAGTCTCTCCGCGGTCACTTCCGTCCGGAGTTTCTTAATCGTATCGATGAAATCGTCATCTTCGATCGCCTCACTGCCGGGGACCTCAAGCCCATCGTCACCCTCCAGCTTGAACGTGTTCGCCAACGCCTCGCCAAACAAGGTCTTGGTCTCGCCCTCTCTGAGGACGCCAAAGCCTTCCTCGGCGAAAAAGGCTACGATCCGGTCTATGGAGCCAGGCCTCTCAAGCGCGCCATCCAGCACGAACTCCTCGATCCCCTTAGCCTTGATGTTCTTGAAGGGAAATTCATCGATGGCGATGTCATCGAAGTCGTCCTTGACGGAGATCAACTGGGGTTTGCCAAGAGCGATTCGGTGATGAAAGGGGATTAATAGAAGCCGATGACCGCACCGAAGCGCTCTTCCGGTTCGTGGAGCGTGATAGGCTGAGATCCGCAAGGATGACGGTCTTGGGATGTTCTCGTGGTCCCATGGCGTTTTTAGATTGGGTGATGCTGGGAAATACTCCGGTGCAGGTTGAGGGGGACTCGCAGAGTTTACTCCGGAGTCGGTAGTAATTGATGCCACCGGTGCGGAGTTGATGGCAAGGAGTGCGTAGTTTTATCCGGATGGGAGGAGTTAGGTCGTGGGCATGATACCGCAATCTCCAGATCTTCAAACAGAGTCACTCCGGATGAATCTTTGTCTTGGGCGGGTGCCCGAGATGTGGGACCGGAACGTGCACTACTTTGCCAATGTTCGTGAAATGTTTTTTGGAAACGAAGCACAAACGGGGGAGCTTGAGCGTCGGGTTGGAGGAGTGGCGTCACACGGGGGACGTTTTCTTCCCGTTCTGAATCTCATGTATCAGGGCACCGCTGAGAATACTCTTTGTCTTGAGAAGATGCCCAAGATCTTAATTTCAGCAATGATGTCGATGCTCTTGCTGTGCTCCTGTTCGAGTATCTCGAGAACTGCAATAGGAAGCATGGAGCTAGCTCCAATTCAAGGAATCACTTTCGCGGGAGAGCGGGGGGTGGTTTACCTCCCTTTGAAGGAAATTAAAGTCCGCTTCGGTGGGGGCTTGAGGTCATTAAAGCCCCTCCCTGACCACAGATCACTGACTGATGGGATCAAGCTGATTTCACTTGCAGAGCTGGAGGGGGTTGGGATTTCGGTGGAACGTGATCCGAAAGAGAAGTGGGCAAAATTGCGCCGTAAGTCATTTCAGGCAATGGTAATTGTGGGTGACAAACGTGCCGAGGTGAATCTCACCGAGCAACGTCTCAGAGCCTGGCAGGGGGGGCGTCTTGTTCTGCAGAGTCGGGTGAGCTCAGGCAGGAATGGCAGGACTCCTGCCGGAATCTTTCAGGCTGGTCCCTATAAAGCACGCCGCCACTATTCCAGTCGCTATGACAATGCTCCGATGCCGTGGAGTGTTCAAATGACCGGACACGTTTTCATTCACGGATTCTCCTCCGTGCCGAACTATCCTGCCTCGCATGGTTGTATCCGGGTTCCATTGGACGAAGGAAATCCGGCAAGATTTTTCTACGAGTGGATCGATCGAGGGACACCGATTCTTGTGAAGAAATAGAGTGCCAGATTTGAATTAGGACCTTCACATGAATTGCAGGTCTGAGGATTGAAAATTGACCAGCGCTATGGAAGATTGGCGGGATCAGTCTGTTCTGGAGCTGTTTCCGCAATTTTCGCTTCCAGCGACGGTCGCGACTTTTGCAAAATAGTTCGCTCCGATAGTAATGGCTTCTTCATCGAAGTCGAATTCACTGGAGTGCAGGGGGTGGGCTTCTTTGTTTTGTGGATGAGAACCGATGCGAATGTAGCTGCTGGGGATCTGTTGGGCGTAGTAGGCAAAGTCTTCTACGCCGAGGCTGGCGTAGTCCATGACCCAGACTTTCGCTTCACCTACGATGTCTTTGGCGGCATCACGCGATAGCGTGACCGCTTCGGAGCTATTGATGAGCGCCGAAGGCCATCGCGACATTGTTGAGAGCTCCCGCTTCGATCATGGCTTGCGCACCCTGACCGAGTTCTTCGGCGGGCTGGAAGATGAGTCGGATGGGGAGCGGAGGGCTGGTGATTTCACTGAGTAGAGCCGCCGCACCTAGAAGAATAGTGGTGTGTCCATCGTGTCCACAGGCGTGCATTTTTCCGGGATACTGGGAGGGAAATGGCAGGTCTGTTTCTTCTTGGATGGGAAGGGCGTCCATGTCGGCCCGGAGTGCGATGACCGGGCCGTCCACTTCGCCCGGAAGATCGAGCAACTCTTCCAAGAACTGAGCCAGAAGAAATCGAAGGGAAAGGCGACCAAGCTCAAAGAAGAACTTGGGCTCACGATTTCCCGGACTTCTCTCGAGTTTCGCAATTCTAAAAACGCACCCGATCAAGTGGATCGAGGTGTCTTGGAAAAGTGGCAGGCTCTCAGTGACAGCAAACAGGCCCTTCCCGGTCACGAACTCATTCCTCCGGGCCAGGGTCGCGCTCTTTTCTATAAGCCCATCGTGACCCAATCAATCTGTCTTCGCTGTCATGGCTCGGCCGAAAGTTTCTCGCCCGAGCTTCTCACAATTCTTGAACAGCGCTATCCTCATGACAAGGCGCGGGAATACTAAGAAGGTGATCTGCGCGGAGCATTTCGAGTCATGATCGATCTGAATGTAGCCGCCTCAGAGAAGTAGGAGTCAATCTATGGTCTGTCATGGTGACTATTCTTTGAATTATCTCATGAGAGTGGAACAAGCTTGGGATGGTATCGCGTGCCTGGACCGTCATAACCCGCCTCATGTTCTTGTTTGCATGCGTTCAGATTCATTATGGCCGAACCCCCAATGACTTCTGAAGAGATCGTTGTTAATTATAGGTTCATCGCTTTGGTGAGGGTTGGTATTCAGTTCCTCTATGAAGAAAGGAGGTAACGCTCCATCGACGTCAGGGTGCTGTGACTGCGTTTGCTGATCGATTTCCTGGTCTTTTTGATCCAAGAGGAAAAATCGGAAGTGATTTCTTCGGTGTTCTCCTTCGCGAGATTCCCAATCTTTTTGAGATCGTTCATGAGTTCGGCCTTTGCTACAGCCAACTTTTCTACGCCTGTTTCATGGGCAAAAGCAATCCGCAGATGGAGAAGAGAGATTTCCATTTTTAGGCGCCTCCAGCTGTCGTGAAGGCTCTCGATGAGAGCGTCGACTTGTTCGGATGTGAGTTCTTTAGCTCGTTTGAGGGCATCCTTCATTTGACGAAAGCCCTGTTCGATTCTCCTTTCAAGCTCCTGAAGTTTTTCAGTCCCCTCCATCCGTCCAAGAGCAAATTGCACTCTCAGTTCACCGATTGCAGTTTGCAGAATTTCTGCCTCTCTTTGGCCGATGGTATCCACGTGTTTTTCGAGAGCCTTGATGTGATTGAGAATCCCATTTGCGGAGGTGTCGAGTTGCTTGTTGGCCTCGGCGTCGCTCATTTCCATTCCTGTCTCTACTTCTGTAAGGTAGTGTTCGATTTGGATGCCGGTCTGTATCATTGTATTCATTTGTCGTTTTAATGGATGCCGGGGCAGAATGACTGGATGTTGATGCCCGCGCCGTGTGAAAATTGCTGCCGGCTCCGCTTAGATTGTCAGACGGGACGATTTCCCCCAGGGCAGCGAGACTCTGTTTGTAAAAGCTCTCTGCAAAGTCCGGGCTCTTGCGGTGGGGAAAGGGAGGTGCCAGAGCCTACCGCTTTGAGCTTTGAATTCACCCGGGCAACGTCGGGGTGGAATTTTGCAATAGAGGTTGAATTCCGAGGCCAAAAAAGTGCTCCCTCCACAGATCTGTGGAGGGAGCGGGTTCTCGTTGGATTCCTATGGAACGGGGGTTAGGACTTGGAATCCAAGAGATATTTTTCCATGGATCGAACAAGCTTGAGGGAGCTCTTACGCACGGACTTTTCAAGGTTTTTGCACCAGAGTGAGAGATTGTCTTCGATGAGTTTGGCTTCTTCCCTGCCCAGTTTGGCGATGAGTTTGGCATCTTCGGCGAGTTCCTCTTTGGCGGCGGCGAGTTTCCCGCTTCCGGCATCGTGAGCCAGACTGATACGGAGATAGAGGAGGTTGATTTCCAGCTTGAGGCTCCGCCAACCTTTCCGGAGGGCGTTGTTAAGTTCCTCGCTTTCATGCCCGGTGAGAGTTGTAGCCCGGCGGACGGCGTCTTTGAGTCTTTGGTAGCCGTTTTCGATTCGTGCTTCGATCTCTTCGAGTTTTTCGGCTCCTTCCATCTTTCCGAGAGCATAATGCACCCTCAGTTCGTCAATGGCAGTCCGGAGAAGATCGACTTCTTTATGGGCGTTTTCGTCGAGATGGTTCTGCGCCTTCTCGAGTCGTGCGAGTGCTTTGTCGGCATCTTTATCAAGCCGTTTCTGTGCGGCGGCATCGCTCAAGATGATGCTTGTTTCGACCGCGTCAAGATAGCGCTGGATGCTTTTATCAGATTCTAGTTTCGCCATGGGTTTGGGTGGTTGAAGTTGTTCAAGAATTTGCAGGTGGATTCAGGAAACGTTCCTCCAACTCACGAAGGGAGATGTGAGTGAGATCCGCCTTGAGATTGATGGCGAGGAATTCGCAGGTTTCGGGAGATACTTTGGCGAGAAGCCGTTTGTTGATAGCTTCGGGAGCAGCAAGGCACCAGAGCCTGGAGTCCTCATGGGAGAGGATGGTTTCAATTTTCCTTGCCAGGAAGGCGATGCGTTTCTTCTCGTGATCAGATTTTTCATGATGGTTTTCACCAGGACTAACAGAAGTGGTTTCACCGATGCTCTTGCCTTGGGGGAATCCGCCGGGGCGATCACTCTTCCACTCCTCGGTTGGGAAATCTAATTCCTCAATATGCGCAGGGCCTTTGTGAGGGGCGAGAGAGTCGTTATTCTTCGGTGAAAGGCGAAAGGCGCGAAAGGTTCCAAGGTCGGTGAGGATGACGATTTTGCTATGTTCTTGTGGTCTCATGAATATTTTTAGCGGTTGATGGTCACAAGATAGCGCAGGGGAGAAGGGCAGCGCTTCGCAGGGATTGCCCCGGAGTGCGCTTGTATTGACTAATGAGGCTTATTCTTTTGGACTGTTCTGAAAAGCGGTGCTGCCAGGATTCCATCGGGGTTTCCGCAGCGCGAGAGTAGGTGGCGATAGCTTGGCAGAGGTGGGTGTCGCTGGGTGGCGAGCTGAATCACAAAGCGTTTGAGCGCGGGAAGATACTGGTCCAACTACTGATCAAGAAGGGCCCGCAATCCTTCGGGGAGCGTCAGGCGGAGATCCTCAATTTCGGCTTCAGAGACGTATTCCCTTATGACACGGAAGACGGCATGGACGGCGAGGTAGCATCCTTCCTGACTGGTGAAATTATCGTGTCCCGCGGCACGGCATCTTTTGTGGACTTCTTCGATGAAATCATCCAGGTGACGCACCTTGGTCTTCTTACCCGAGACTTTCCAACCGTCGACATAGATCGCCTTGATAAACATCGGGAGCTGGCTGATGAACTGCATTGATTCTTCCGTGCTGGATTGATCGCGGAGAACATGGAGGGTCGAGCGGAGAATGCGGCCTGCGGTGGAAGTGTCCTTCTCATCTCCGAGCTCCGCTGCGATTTTATTCACGAAGGTGTGTCCGCTTTGAGCGTATTTGTCAAAATTCAGGGTCATATCAATGGGAAAGTTAGATTGTCTGAGCGCGAGGTGCTGCGCGGATTTTGCGAAGGATTGGCCCGCCATTGCGATTGGGGCAAGGAGACAATCCGAGCTGATCCCCGGGCAAGAGGCGCTCGGTATTTCAATGAGTAAGGCAACGTTGGAGCGCCAATTCGGGTGCGGTAATCGTCATGGAACACGTTTCGGAAAGACTCATTTTTCAGCGAATTTTTCCTCGATTCCTCCGGTTCAAGATGAGGAGCGTGAAAGCAAGGAGCGCTATGATTACCAGTAGCGCAAGCGCGAGTAGTTCCGGTCGGGTCTGATTCACCCAAGCACCGTAAAGGAGTCCGGCCAAGGTGCTGAATAGGGCGATCAAGCCGACATAAGTCATGGCCTTGCGCCGCCCGATGATGGAGACGGTAATGAGAATGCTCTGGAGACTGAGTTCCGGATCAGAAAGCAAGTAGGCCAGGAGCGGGCCACGATGCATTCCCAGATCGAGAAACATTTGTGCTACCGGAACTTCCACCAAGGTGGGAAAATACATGAACACGCCGAAGACAACGCCGATGATATTTCCAGAAAGAGTATTTTCACCGGCGAGAGTCTGAATCCACTGCGGTTGGATCACTTCCCGGATGATCCCTACTGCGAAGACCCCGATGAGCAGGAGTGGGAAGATTTGTTTTACGAAGCGCCATGATTCCCAGAGCACATTGCGAACTTCTTCCTCTGAGTGGCGGGTCTTAATCATCCATCCCAGAGAGCTCATAATGAGGAGGACTCCGAGGGTCTTGCCGCTGAGGTTCAAGGCGAGCCCCCCCGGGGTGGGCACCATTTCCAGCGAGGCGACCAAGAGAGTCAGCGCGACCAAGATGAGACATCCCCAGGTCCATGGGTTTTGCCCTTCAAAGATATTTTCGATCCCTTTCCAGGCTGTGATGCCAATCAATCCGAGCATGGCGATGAGGATTGCGCCTTGTGCTGTCACTCCTTCTTCACCCTTCGAGGGATCAAAGGGAACCAAGTAGCGCAGGGAATCCTCGAGGGATTGAAAGCCGGGCAGGGGAAGGGAGATTTGGAGCAAGGTGGTTTTAAGCCATGCGATTTGGAACGTTCCGACCACCAGTAGTGCGAGTAAGAGAAGAAGGGTGATGACAGCGTTCCGCCCCATGGAGGCTTCTCCGGAAAAAAGGGTGTCGGAGGCTTCATCACGAGACAGATCATCCCGATAGAAGGCCGCCGCCATGATGAGGCCGATACTGATTCCGAAAATGATGGCGAGAAGGAAGCGAGCGATGGCAAGGTCCATCCCGATCATTTTCCCAGTGTATGAAATGGCCATAATATTGACCGCTGGAGCGACGAAAAGAAACGTGATGGCAGGCCCGAGGCCGGCCCCCTTTTTATAGATTCCGGCGAAGAGTGGGATGACCGTGCAGGAACAGACCGCGAGGAGAAATCCAGCCGATGCGGAAGCGGGATAGGAGATCATCTTGGGACGATCCCGCCCGAGAAAGCGAGTGATGATCTCTTTTGGAATGAGCGCGGTCATGGCTCCGGCAATGAGAAAGGCCGGAAGGAGACAGAGAAGAACGTGTGCCGCGAGGTAGGAGGCGAGATTTTTGAATCCGCTGCCCAGAAGGTTTATTGCAAAGTCGATCATCCAATTTTAAGGACTTACTTCTTAGCCAGATGGGCTTGGATCATCTGAGTCAGTTCACTCATGGAGGGAATGCGGCCACTACTGACGCACTCTTCATTGATGACGAGGGCAGGCGTGGACATGACTCCGTAATCGAGGTAGGTGGTGGGATCGGTGACTTTTATCACCTCTGCCTCCACGTCCAGCCCAGCGATTACCTTTCGTGTGAGGTGTTCCAGTTGTTTGCAATTCGCACATCCTGGACCGAGGATTTTGAGTGTTTCCATGGAGGGATGATGGCATTTTTGGAGAGACAACGTTCCGCATGGGTTGCTGAACATTGGTCACCTTCTGCACCCGTGACTTCAGATTTTCATTTAATCCAGTGTCCGGTACTAGTCATCGAACAAGATCCGGAGATCCCCGGGGAGAGTGAGGAGGAGGTCGTCCACCTCACCCTCGGAGACATATTCCTTGAGAACCCGGAAGACGGATTGAACTGCCTGGACGCAGTCATACTTGTCGATGAAGTCATCAATGTCATCAGCCCCGGCGGCATGGTATGCCTTTTGATGTGTATTGTGCATCTCGGCGACAAAATCATCCCAGTGACGCACCCGGCCCTTCGTGCTCCCGATTCGCCAGCCATCCACGTAGATGGCCTTGATCGCCATTGGGAGTTGGCTGATGAACTGCACCGATTCTTCAGGAGTCGATTGCTCCCGGAGGACGTGGAGAGTTGAGCGAAGGATTCGGCTGGCCTTTGCCGTGTTGCGATCGTCCCCGAGTTCGAAGGCGACCTTATTTACGAATTCTTTTCCCGTCCGGGCATATTTTTCAAAATTGATGGTCATTGCTCCGTGATCGTAGTCAACTTGTAGGCTGGATGCTGCGCGGATCTTGCGGCGATCTCACTTTAGATTGATCGATCTGGCTTTAAAGTCAGCAGAGATTCGGCATCTGCGACATGTTGCTTTGCCCGGAGCATGCTGTCTGGCGTGAGCGAAATGGAATCGATGCCTTCTTCCACCAGGAATTTGACAAAGTCGGGGTAGTCGCTGGGTGCTTGGCCGCAGATCCCGACGGGGGTGTTGTTCTTGTGGGCGGTTTCAATAAGTTGGGAGATCATGGCCTTGACGGCGGGATTGCGTTCATCGAAGAGGTGAGCCAGGAGGTCGGAGTCACGGTCGCAGCCGAGGACGAGCTGGGTGAGATCATTTGAGCCGATGGAAAATCCGTCGAAACGCTGCGAGAACTCGCGTGCGAGGATGATGTTGCTGGGGATCTCGGCCATGATGTAAATCTTAAGGTCATCCTTTCCCCGGGTGAGTCCGTTTTGGTCCATGACTTCGAGAATCTTGTAGGCTTCTTCAAGCGTACGGCAGAAGGGGATCATGACGATGATATTGGTGAGTCCCATTTTCTCGCGGGCTTTCTCAATGGCGGCGCACTCAAGCTCGAAGCCGGGGCGATAGGCGTCGCTGTAGTACCGCGAGGCTCCCCGGAACCCGAGCATGGGGTTCTCTTCCTCGGGTTCGAATTGAGCACCGCCAAGGAGGTGGGCGTATTCATTCGTTTTGAAGTCACTGAGGCGGACGACGACAGGTTTTGGATATTGGCTTGCGGCAATGGTGGCGAGACCGGAGGCGAGGGTTTCGATGAAGAAATCAGTGGGAGAGGGGTGGTCCCTGGTAAGCTCTTCAATCTGTGCTTTGATCCCAGGGTCGGCGAGATCGTCGAAGCAGGCGAGAGCCATGGGGTGAACCTTGATGGCATTGTTAATGATGAACTCCATGCGGGCGAGGCCGATGCCATCGGAGGGAAGTCGCCACCAGTGCATCGCCGCTTCGGGGCTGGCAATATTGAGCATGACCTTGGTTCTTGTTTCGGGGAGATCGATAAGGGAAATTTGGCTTTCCTTAAACGGAAGGAGGCCGGGATAAACTTCGCCTTTTTGGCCGAGAGAGCAGTTTACGGTGACGGGATCTCCTGTGGAAAGTTTCATGGTGGCATTGCCGGTCCCGATGATGGCGGGGACATCCAGCTCACGGCTTACGATGGCGGCATGGCTGGTGCGTCCGCCATGGTCGGTGATGATGGCGGAGGCTTTCCGCATGAGAGGGACCCAGTCGGGGTCGGTTCGTTCGGCGACAAGGATTTGCCCTTCCTTGAATTTCCCGGCATCGGCGAGGCTTTTGAGGACAACGACCGGGCCGGAAGCGATGCCGTTACCGATGGCGAGACCTTCGACAAGGGAAGCAGGTGCTTTTTCATTGAGGTGATAGCCGCGGATGATGGAGGCGTCTTTTTGGGTCTGGACTGTTTCGGGGCGGGCCTGGACGATGAAGAGTTCCTGTGTCCTGCCATCGAGGGCCCACTCGATATCCATGGGGCGTCCGTAGTGTTGTTCGATCTCGGCCGCCCAGCGGGCAAGCTGCAGAATTTGGTCATCATCGATGCAGAAGCGGGATTGATCCGCCTTGGGCGTTTCAATGGTGCGAACACGGGAATTGTCTTGGTCACTATAGATCATTTGGATGGCCTTGGTGCCGAGCTTTCGTTGGATGATGGGTCGGTATTCCGAGTGATCAAGGAGGGGCTTGAAGATGCGGAATTCATCAGGTGTGACCGCTCCCTGCACAATGGTCTCTCCGAGACCATACGCGGCATTGATCACGACGGTGTTGGGGAAGCCGGTCTCGGTATCGATGGTGAACATCACGCCGGAGCAGCCCTTGTCGGAGCGGATCATTTTTTGCACCCCTACAGAAAGTGCGACGGCGGTGTGTGCAAAGCCCTTTTGCTGCCGGTAGCTAATGGCTCGCTCGGTGAAGAGGGAGGAGAAGCAGGTGATGGTGGTTGCAAGAAGGTCATCCGCGCCAGTGACATTGAGGAAGGATTCCTGCTGTCCGGCAAAACTGGCATCCGGGAGATCCTCGGCCGTGGCACTACTGCGGACGGCGACGTCGGTGGTTTCGGTTTGGTAGCGTTTGGAAAGTTCGGTGTAGGCCGTGCGGATTTCATCTTCGAGTGCCTCGGGAAAAGTGGTGATTTCAAAGAGTGCGCGGATTTGATGCGAGGTCTCGGCGAGGGAAAGGTGATCTTCCGAATGCCGGGAAAGAAGGCGGGCGATGGCTTTGTCGAGTTCATTGAACTGAAGGAAATCGCGGTAGGCTTGAGCGGTGATGGCGAAGCCATCGGGAACGCCAATGCCCTTGGGGCGAAGTGCGCGGACGAGTTCGCCGAGGGAGGAGTTCTTGCCGCCTGCGATTGGAACATCGGCGACCGTAAGGTCTTCGAACCAGACGAGGGAAGTTGTCTGGGTGGGGGACTTTGTTTGATTGGGGGTATTCATGATTCTTGTTCAGTCTCGGCTGACGATGCCCTTGACTCGCCGAAATCGCACCACGTGGATTGCTATTGGCTCCGCTGATATTGCACATCAAAGAGATGAGCGAGGAGGCTGGAGTCACGGTCTCAGTTGGGGACGAGCCCGGTGAGATCATTTTGAATACTGACTTCGAGAACCTTGTCGGTTGCTTCAAGCGGCTGGCAGAAGGGGATCATGCCGATGTGAGGGTTCGTTTGTTTCGTCAAGCAATGCGGAGCTCGGATCAAGGGAGGCGGAGACCTCACCCTGGCTTGCGCTACGGTGAAACCGTGAATCTTGTGCGCCTATTGCTGGTTGGGGGGATGGTGTTGCTCCTTGGTTGCACGGCGGGAAAAGATTATCAGGAACCGGAGGTCCGTTTCCCGGAGTCCTGGAAAAATGGTGGACGTGCGAAATTGAATGAGAAGGAATTACGGAGATGGTGGCGGACTTTGAATGACAGAAAACTGACGGAATTGGTGAATCAGGCGGTGAGAAAGAGTCCGCAGCTACGGATCGCGGCGGCGAGCTTGAAGGAGGCACGAGCTTTGCGCGGGGTGACTGAGAGTGGCAGGTTTCCGACACTGCAAGGAGGCGGATCAGTTAATCGCGGACGTAGCGGGATGCGGGGAAGACCGGCCACCAATACCTTGTATTCCGGCAGTTTCGATGCGGCGTGGGAGGTGGATGTTTTTGGGAAGGTGCAACGTCAGGTCGAATCGGCAGAGGCACAGGTTCAGGCGACAGAGGAAGACTACTATGATGTGCTGGTCACGTTGACAGCGGAGGTGGCATTGAATTATGTCGAGGTCAGGGCTTTTCAGAAGCGCCTCGAAGTGGCCCGGGAAAATCGAGCGGCACAGCGGCGGACCCGGGAATTAGTAAAGGGGAGCTTTGAGGAAGGTGAGGTTTCGCGATTGGATCTGGAGCAGGCCCAGGCGAATTTGGAGACGACGGAATCGCAGATTCCTTTGCTGGAATCCGGGCTTTCGCAAGCACGGCATCGCTTGGCGGTGATCGTGGGATGTGCCCCGGGGAGTCTGGATGCCACGCTTGGGAGGGGGGTGGGGATTCCGTGGGACCGCGTTCCATTGCCGTGGGTGTGTCTGCCGAGGTGATGCGTCGGAGAGCCGATGTCCGGCGCGCGGAGAGGCTACTGGCAGCGCAGTGGGCACAAGTGGGGGCGACGAAGGCGGAGCTTTATCCAGCGTTCCAACTCCTGGGAACGGTTGGGCTGGAATCGATCGGGACAGGAACTTTTCTGAAGAGTTCGAGCGGGATTTTTGGGGTGGGACCATCAGTGCGATGGAAGATCTTCAGTGGTGGAGAAATACGACAGATGATCGAGGTTGAAACAGCACGGCAGGAGTGGCAGCGGCGAAGGCGCGCTTGAGAACCATCCAGAAGGGGGTGGAAGCGGCCGAGGCCTCGGCAAAGAAATCGAAACACGGATTGATGACTGTTTCTTAAGAGCCCCGGTGAGCGGGAGGGTTCTCTATCGCCTGGCGGAACAAGGCGAGGTAATCGGCGGTGGCGGGAAAGTGCTAACTCTTCTGGATCTGAGCCATGTTTATATGGAGATCTCTTTGCCTGCTCGGGACTCTGCCAAATCGGCGATCACGACGATGTTACCAGTCTCGACCTTGGAAGGATGGGCCAAGGTGATCGGATCGATGTGGCCGACAACTTACTATATGCACTTGAGTGTGGGAGCTTTTACCAAGGGGTTGGGAGCCGGAGATCTGCTACCTGATATTGTCGCCCTCTTCCTCTTTATGCCGGTTTTCACAGTGCTCGCAGCTTTCTTTCTCAAGAAACAGGAAGGATAGAAGATGAATCGATTAAGACATATTTTTTGGCTTGGGATAAAGGAGATGCGCAGCCTCGGGAGCGATACCGTAATTGTGCTCTTGCTGATTTATTCTTTTTCTTACGGGACCTATACCGAGGCCACGGGAATGACGGTGGAGGTGAATAATTCGTCCATCGCAATTGTGGATGAAGATCGATCAAACCTTTCGCGGCGGATCAGGCAGGCTTTCCATTCTCCGAGATTTTTTGACCCGGTCTTGATTGAAGCGGAAGAGGTGGATGAGGTGATGGATCAGAACAGGTTCATGTTTGTGCTCGATATTCCCCCGCGATTTGAGGCGGATGTGCTGGAGGGGCGCATGCCGGAAGTGCAGGTCAATATCGATGCCACGGCGACGATGCAGGCTGGGATCGGCTCAGAGTATATTCACCAACTGGTGACTGATGAGGTTGATCGCTTTGTCAGTCGCTCGGACGAGCCGCCTCGTCTGCCTGTGGAGCTGGTGACGCGGTTGGCCTTTAATCCAAATGGAAGCCAATGGTGGTTTTCGGGGATCGTCTCCATCATAAATAACGTTGGAATGATGACGATTATTCTAACCGGTGCAGCACTGATCCGGGAGAGGGAGCATGGGACAATCGAGCACCTTTTGGTGATGCCGCTGAGTCCGCTGGATCTGGTCTTGGCCAAGGTCTGGTCGAGCGCTTTGGTGATCCTCGTGGCGTCAGCACTTTGTCTTGTGATCGTGATTGAGATGGTGCTTGAGGTGCCGATTGCCGGTTCGCGACTGCTTTTCCTGGGAGGGAGCGCGCTTTATCTTTTCTTTGCTGCGGCGCTGGGGATCTTTCTGGGAACGGTCTCACGGTCGATGGCCCAGTTTGCCCTCCTCTTTATCTTGACCATGCTCATCCTCCAGATGCTTTCCGGGACCGACACCCCGATTGAAAGCCAGCCGGATTGGCTTCAGCGATTCACCTTCTTCCTTCCTTCACGGCACTACGTGAGTTTCTCACAAGCCATCATCTGCAGGGGTGCGAATTTTATGACGGTGTGGCGGGAGTTCCTGATCGTGGCGGTGTTAGGGTTGGTGTTTTTCATGCTGAGCTTAAGGCTCTTTCGGAGGTCGTTTGCAACCTATCACTAGAATCCGCATGAGTGAGGAGACTGGTCAGGGAGGCCAAAGTGACGTTCCCGGAGGGGGGCGGGCTGATTGTCAAGATCGCCTGACCTCTTTTTCCTCGGAGAGGTCCTGGGGTGAGGTCGAAAATCCTTCTGCTCTGGACGTATCTTCCAGCGGCTCCATCCAGCCGGGAGTCCTTAAGAAATCGTGACATTCAGCAGTTAAAAGGAAGGTAGGGAATTTCTTTAGATCATCACTGGGCAGTCTCCTGATTTACGAGAACAGGAAGTCTGATAGGATTAGGAATGTAAACCGAGGAACTTGGAGGATTACTCCACTGTTGGAAAGCCATGAACATCGAAAATAATTCCACGATCCGCGAAACTCGCAGCCTTTTAAATCGTTCCAATGTGGTGTCCCGCCTCGTTGATTCGGAGATTTTCAAGAGCTATCAGGAAGTGTTTCAGGCTTCGACTCATCTTCCTCTTGAGCTGCATCCCGTCTGGGGGGAGGAAATGAGAGCTTCCCCCGGGAGTGTGAATCAGAGTCGATTCTGCCATCTTCTTAACCGAGGTGATTCAGGGTGTCATCAATGCCTCATTGCTCGGAAATGTCTCTCTTCATCTGGGAAGCCAGGGATACAGTCGATCACTTGTTTCGCCGGGCTACAGGAAACGGCGATTCCGATTATGGTGGGTTCAGTGATCGTGGCTCAGTTGAAAACAGGACAGATTGCCCATGAAGCACGGGATCAAGAGAGTTTTGCCCGGGTTACAGGGTTTCTTGATGATGTGGAGGTGAGTAAAAATGAGCTTGAAAAAGCCTACCTGGCAACTCCCGTGCTAGGAAAACAGAGGTATCAAGCGATGGTGACCCTACTGGCTGCTTTTTCCCTACAGCTCACCAACTTGGCCAATCAAATCGACAGGGAACAGGAAGCGGAGGAAGAGAATTTCATCGATTTGGCCAAGGATTACATTGAGGAAAATCTCATCGATACGATTCATCTGAATGATATCGCCCGGGAATTAAAGATGAGTCCTTTCCATTTCTGCAGGAAGTTCAAAGCAGCAACGGGCATTACGATGACCCAGTATATTTCGGAGGAGAGAGTGAAGCTTGCCAAGGAGTTTCTTCTGAACACGGGGCAGCGTATTACGGACATTGCTTTCGATGCAGGCTTTCAATCGCTCTCACAGTTCAACCGAAAATTCCATAGGGTCACAGGGATGAGTCCAACACAGTTTCGAGCACAAGTGGCTGCCTGAGTGTCCAGCGACAATTAGAAATTCCCTCAGCGACAATTAGAATTGCCCCCTGACGACCGTGATTTGGGAAGAGTAATCCACTGGTCCTGCTGCGGATCGCTTGATTGAGGGAAGGACCCGGGGGACGGCGTAGCCGGACTCCGGGGACCGACCGAGATCAAGCGATCCGCAGGCGATTTTGAGGGGGCCGCTTATTCTGGCTCAGGGGGCTTTGAGCTGGTTTTTCCGGGCTTTTTGACCCGTTGGCTCGGGCCGTTGAATTCCAGAATGATCGAGTGGTGCACCAGCCGGTCGATCGCCGCCATCGTGGTCATGGGGTCCTTGAAGATCTGATCCCATTGGCTAAATACGAGGTTCGAACTCAGCAACACACTTCGTCGTTCGTATCGCTCCGCCAGTAGCGTGAAGAGCACTTCCATCTCCTCACGGCTCTGCTGCAGGTAGCCGATGTCATCGAGGATGAGCACTTCGTAGCGGTCCAGTTTTTTCAATTCACTTTCCAGGCGCAGGTCGCGCTTGGCCACCAGCAACTGATTGACGATTTTATAGGCTGGGCGAAAGAGCACCCGCTTGGAATGCCGCAGGATGAGTTCCCGCCCAAGCGCCGCGAGGAAGTGCGTTTTCCCTCGGCCGGGCAGACCGAAGGCGAGGATATTGACCGCGCGATCTACGAACCCGCCTTCGATCAAGGCTGGCAGTTGACGCCGAATCTTCACCGGTAGTTTTGCCTCATCGAGACTGCTGAGTGTCTTTGTTTCGGGCAAGCCGGATCCTGCCAGGAGTCGGGCGGTGCGCCGTTGTGCGCGGTCCACCGACTCACTCTCGCAGAGGTGGCGCAGAGCCTGCCGGTGACTCCAACCTTCCTTCTCCGCACGCTGCATCACTTCCTCGTATTGCCCGGCCATCGTGGGGAGCCGGAAGCTGCGCAGGAGTAATGCGGTGGGATCTTTCGTGGCACTCTCTTTTCCGGCGGTCTTCTTTCCGATTGCTTCGGACTTGCTCATGCCGCCTCCTCTCCCGTTGGGGTTTGGACATCAGCTCCGGATGACTCCTCTTCGAAGCCCTCGTCACCATGTTCCAGGAGTTCATCATAGGAGCTCAAGTCCACCTCCAGTGGCGGTCGTTCCCGGCTCTCTCGTTCCACGTCTTGCCACGTCTCCAGTAAACCTCTGACTTCCTTTGCCGAGACCACTCCCTTTGGAGACGCGAGGAGTTGCTCCAAGGCGTTTTCCACCACGGTCTGGCCTTCGTCAGCCGCTACCTTCAGGATCTCCAAATAGGGCCGATCCGCATCCATACCCTGCTTTCGCTCCAGGTGATCATAGGCCGCCCGGTAAACAGGGGCGGGAAAAAGCTCCTCCCGCCAACGGTATCCCGCAAAGGCTCCCGGCTTGCGCACGAGGTGACCGATGAGGTGGCGAAAATCAATCACCGCTCCGCAATCGCCGCTGCCCAGAGGCAACCGCGCCACCTCCTGCGCGCCATAAAACAGGATGATCCGGTTCTCATAAATACGCGCCAGAAGCTTGCTCCCGATCAAACGACTCGGCACCGAGTAGACCAGCTTGCGCACCCGGATCGTGCTGTTATTGCTCACGCTTAACATCAACTCCCGGTAGTCAGGCAGGTCCGGAACCAAGCCCTCCCGCATCCCCGCCAGCTCTTCACCCAGTCGCTCCGAGCGCAACTCATTGGCTGACTCCAGCACCGAAGTCAGAAAGGTATCGTACTTTTCCTCGCTCTCAAAATCACGACTCCCGCGCAGGAGCAGATGCTGCTTGATACGCCGCTTCAAATGCCCGTGACTGCTCTCGCAATCGCCGTTTTCCTGCGGTCGGCCCACATTGATTGTCCGTGGCTTGAGCCCAAAATGCGAACAGATCCCGAGATACTCATCATTGAATCCTCGTTTGGCACTGCCCTTTTTCAACTGATGGGTCGCGGTCGATGAATGATCGCTCAGGATCTCCCGAGGCACCCGGCCCAGCCGACCGAGAGTGGCCTTCAGTCCGCAGCGCAGCGATAGAGTTGACTCACTGCGCGCGCGCACCGCCCACTCCCAGTTCGAATACGGCAGCACCGCATGGAACAGTTTATGCTCGAGCGGGCGGCCTTGGATCGTGATCCCCAGCTTTTTCATGTCAGTCCAATCCACCGCCAGCACCTTGCCCGGTGTGTGATCCTGCGTGAAGAAGACCTCCTTCTCCGGCCCGTTCTCCAAACGCCATCCACGCACTCGTCGTTGAAAGGTTCGCAGCAGTCCCGGCTTCAACTCACCGGGATGGCATTGGCGGAGATGCTCGAAAAGCGCCTTCGCCTCCAGTTCCGGAGCCTCCCGCAACATCTCCTCGGCCTTCGGCCAGATCGTCTCCAGAGGATCCTTGCGCGTCCTCCAGGTGTGCGGCGCGCGCCGCTGATCCATGACATCATCCTGGCGCAAATGCTTGCGCGCGGTATTGCGGGACATTCCCGCCTTGGTAGCACTCATAATAATGGTTCTTCCTTTGTTACGCTCGGAAACAAGCTTCGTGAGTTGGGCTCTCGTGACCACAACCCAAAGCAGCACCCGCCACCCCACCCGGCGTCAAACAGCAAGCTGCCCACACCTGCAAAAACCTCCCGCCCAACGGGGTCAGTTTTAATTGTCGTCAGGGGGCAACTCTAATTGTCGTTCTACAGCCTGAGTGGATTCCCCCTCATGCATATGAAATAAACGAAAGTCGCGCGCCTCTTGGGACCGTTCCGGAACATGCCATCTGGCGATGAAGCTCAACTCGTGGAGGCTTTCCTGAGATTTACTCAAATTGTCTTTGAGTTGCCTGAAATCGTCGAATTCGACATCAATCCACTCGTGGCTCATCCGGGAGGTGTCATGGCATGGGACGCCCGTATCCTGGTCAGACCCATCCCTGCGATGAATGCTCCCTACGATCACTTGGCAATTCGCCCGGAGTGAGCTGACCGCGAGTATTCTCCTCCTCCTTTTCTGGCAAAGGACAGGAACAAACGATCTCCCTCCCTCGAATATCAGTCCTGTTGTGAAGATCCAACTCCCCATCAATGAGGCTGGCACGATAGGCCATTGTGCGCAGTCCGATCCCATCTGAGCCGGTTGATTCTTTAGCGCCAACCCCACAACCGTTATCAGTGATCCTGAGGTAAACTTTTTTCTCAACCGCTGAGAGATCGATGATGATTTCATCCGCCCCGGCGTGCTTCAGTGCATTTGAGACCGCCTCCTGGGCGATTCGATAGAGGTGGTTCGCAATGGCGCTATCGTGGAGTAATACCGGAAAAACACAGTCGAAAAAACAGCGAACCTCCGCTCGAGAGGTTCGTATTGCGAGTTGCTGGAGTGCATCCATTAAACCGGTGTCAGCCTCCTTGATGGGATAGAAACCATGGGCAATCTCACGCGACTGTGTCACGGCCTCAATGATCAACTCACTGATCTCATTGGCCTTATCAGAAGCTGGAGAGCCTTCCATCGACAATAATCGTGCGTGTTCCTTGCAAATCAAAGCAAGCCCGCCCAAATGCGAGCCAAGACCATCATGCAGATCCAGGGCAATTCGTCGTCGTTCCTCATCGGCGATCCTAACAATCTCCCGCTCCAGGTCCTTGCGTGCAGCTTCCGCCTCTCGAGTCTTAGTGATGTCGCGCTGGATTCCTACGAAATTGACCACCTTGCCCTCACTATTTCGAACCGGAGAAACAGTCAGCTCATTCCAAAATGGCGTTCCGTCTTTCCTGTAGTTCGACAAAACGACCTTGGCCTCAGCCTCCTCCTTGAGGGCTGTCCGTAATTCCTGCAAGCCATCCTGATCACGATCACCCCTTTGTAAAAAGCAACAGTTGTGATCAAGAACTTCTTCGGATGAATAGCCGGTGATCCGCTCCGACGCTGGATTCACATAGATGATCGGGTTTTCGGGGAGACAGGGATCTGTGATAATGATGCCATTCACTGTCGCATTGATTGCTCCTTGTTTCGCGCGAAGAGATTTTTCATCTTGTTGGAGCTGACGATTTGCCAAACTCAGAGAGATTTGGTCTGCGACCTGGCTCGCAAAAGCGATTTGATCAGCGGTCCATTCTCGCTCAAGCCCCTGATTTTCCACGCAAAGCACCCCGTCGAGTTCTCCACCTATCCGAATGGGAGCATCCCGTAGTGATTTAATCCCCAGTGGGATGAGAAACCCTTTCGCAAAATCCATCGTGTGGACTTCAGAAAAGACATCATGTGCATTGATAGGACTTCCCTTGGCAAGCTCCTTGAAATGATTGGGGTGGTCCTCTGACTCAAGGTAGGGCTCCTTGAAGTGTTTTCCTTCATTTCGCTCGTAGAGAACATGACAGCAAAACTTTGAACCTTGGTTTTTTGATAACCAGACGCTTACTTGGGGTATTTCCAAAGTATCTGCCACCAATCGGGTTGCGTTCTCTAGAAACCTGTCCAAATCCCCATCGGGAATTGATCGTTCTTTGGAAAGTTGAACAACCGCATTCAGTTCCTTTTGCGACCTCTCCAGCCAACGACGCTTTTCCGCTTCCGCTTCATTGCGCTCGGTAATATCGAGAATGATGGCTACGAAAACACTTTGCTCTTGATAGTCTCCCATCTGAAGATGGACCTCCACCTCATAACAACTGCCATCTTTGCGGCGATGCAGCGTCTCAAAAACAAGCTTCGTTTGTTCGCCAGTGCGCAGTGGCATGATCGTCGCATTGAATGACTTCTGGGTGTGAGCAGGCTTGATGTCTACCGGGGTAAGTTTGCAGAGTTCCTCAATCGTGTAGCCAAGATTCTCGCGTGCTCCACGATTTGCACATAAAAACCGCAATGAACTGCTCTCAAAGATGTAGATCTCGTTCAGCGAGTCCTCGAGAATTCGGCCCAAGTTTCCCACCTGCTCCTCGGCTCTGGTATTCTGGTTCATGATCTGATCTGTGCTGCTACTTTCATTGGTCAGTGGAATGGTCCACCTATTGGGGAAATTCTAATCAAAGAAGCTCGATGCCGCCACACTGATCTTCTCAGCGTGGATGATCTCAAGAAAATATCACGCGCTACTAAACCTGAGCGAAAAGGTCAGCCTTCGGATCCCGGTAGCCGCAATACACACAGGCTGGATGACGTGAGTTGACGTTATGACCACATTTTTTGCAGGGAAAGACCTTGGCCTCGATATGCCCGTCAACGGAGCCGTCCCTCGCGTCAATCTCCTTAACCCGCTTCAGGAGATCCTCCTCGGTCAAGCCATGTTGCTGATTGATAAATTCCCAAAGAGCACGACAAATCAGCGATAGTTTTTCAACCCGATGCTCCAGGTGAAGGTAATCTTCGCGAAACAGATCAGAGGCGCGACGGCGGGAACTACGGTCGATTTCCGACTCCAGCTCGATCCGTGAAGTGTATTGTTTCCACAAAACATCGTCCAGCTCGATGCCCTTTCTCTTACCGATTACCCCGCCCTTGGTATTCAAAGGAAGATCTTCATCTAATAACCAACTCTCGGCAGCCTCACTTGCTGAGCAATCATAGTACCGAATTTCGGCAGGGATGAAATAGGCGGAAGCCTTGGTCAGCCACTCTTCCCATTTTTCACTGCCGACCATCGCGATCCTTGAAAAGTGGCGAAAATGCTTCACATCGAACTTCAGCTCCTCCCAGATGGTATTTGGTTTCCAATGTTCCATAAGACACAGATTCACCAGAAGAGAAATCTTCCCGTGTTGGGCGATGGCATCCTCCAGGATGGGGATGGTTTCCCGGTAATCGATCTTTTCGACTGAGCCGGAGAGGAAGAGTTCGAGCGCTTTGTTACCGTTAAGCTTTTTAATTCTGATGGGCATCCTGACGTCAGAATGCACAGGTTGCGAACTCACGGCTGGGCGTTTTTTGCCAAAGCCTATGTGTTGATTGGCATCGACCGGAATCAGAACGGCCCGGAAAGAATCCCTTGGCTACCGCTTCAGACACAAAATTCGGGATTTTATGGTTTTTCTAGAATGCAAGCATTCCACCTGATCGATTGAAGGTGACGAGTTCATCTTATTTCAGCTTTCCAGCATCTTTCTGTCTCTTATACACATCTGACGCTGCCGACGATCTACTCTGTGTAGAT
>OJIS01000181.1_pt1 | contig 23004 bp, 19 predicted proteins | sample 1595671 | NCBI WGS metagenome assembly OJIS01 (sample SAMN05416814, study PRJEB24817) | seawater metagenome | isolation source: Sea water | place: Canada:Atlantic | collected 2013-07 | reverse complement strand
GATCAGCCTCGGTCTCGTGGGCTCGGAGATGTGTATAAGAGACAGCTTCAAGACATTGCCAACGACCACTTTGACCAACTCAAGATCGCTCTCGATCAAACCTTGGCCATCCAAATCCCATCCAAATCCCATCCTACTTCCATCCTACTTCCATCCTACTTCCAATTGATGAACGGAAGCTTTCTGGCGAAAATCTTCCCAGAGTCTCTTCAGGAGATCGTTCACATCGATGGGCGCGTCATGACGCCCCCTCCGCCAACAGAATATATCCATGACCACGCTTCGTTCGAATGACATTTGGAAGACCATGGACATTTAGCTTCTTTCGGAGATATCCCACGTAGACGTCCACGACATTACTGGTTCCCCCTTCGTAATCCTGATAGGCATGCCTCGAAATATAGTTGCGGGACACAACCTCTCCCTTCTTGAAAAAGAGGCATTCAAAGAGGGTATACTCTTTTCGGGTTAATGGAATCTCGTGACCTGCACGCGAGACGGTCTTCGCGGCAGTATCGAGGACAATATCTCCCGACGTAAGACGAGGCGACTTCTTCTCATGCCTTCTCCGAACCTGCGCACGAACACGTGCCACCATTTCAGCAAGATCAAAGGGCTTGATCAGGTAATCGTCCGCGCCCATCTCGAGGCCCTCGATTCTCTGGGAAACAGTATCTCGCGCGCTGATCAAGATCACAGGAACATTGTTGAGACGTTCCCGAAGACTCTTCAGAATATCAAGACCGCTAACTTCCGGCAGCATGATATCCAGAAGAATGGCATCGTATTCGTGATTCCTCGCATACCACAACCCCTCTTCACCAGAGGCCGTAGCATCGACCACATAGCCTTCTTCGGTAAGGCATTCGACAATACTTCGCTCCAAGGGCGGGTAGTCTTCAACAAGCAGAACTCTCATTTCTATCTAGAATCCTCTACATTGTCGAACATGAGAATTTGATGAAAAAAACACTTATTTAAAATAAGTGAATTCTCACCAAACTCTCATCTTCTCATCGTTAGGACTAACAACGATGAAACGAATTCTCACCACATTTGCCGGAGTCGGGCTTCTCGCCCTCTCGACCACAGCTCAAGCCGCAGACTTCGCCGTTGATAAGGCGAAAAGCACGATCACGGTCAAGGCGAAGGCCACCGGCGGTGGCTTCACGGGAACTCTCAAGGATTATAGAGCAACGATTTCCGGTAACGCTTCGACCCTAAAACCTTCGTCCGCGAAACTCACCTGGCTTTTCAAAGATCTCGACACGAAAGAAAAGAAACGCGATGCCAAAATGCTCAAGTGGCTCGACGTCGGAAAACACCCCGGCGGTGAGTTCACACTCAAGCGGATTTTCGATAAGAAGGTTCTCGGAAAGGAGCAAAGCTACGCTCTTGGCACCATCAAGATTCATGGCGTCTCCAAGCAGCTCGTCTTTCCAATCAACACCGCAAAAAACGGGAACGCTTTAACCATCTCGGGACAGGCTGTTCTAGACACCACAGACTTCGCTCTGCCCATCATTCGCATGGCTCTGGTCGCCACCGTCAAACCCAAACTCGTCATCGATTTCTCCTTAACAGGAAAGATTAAGTAATCTGCCGCTATGTTTGCTACCCAACGTTCAAAATCTCTAACTCACGATTCCGCCCAAGATCGCACGGCGAATCTTGAGGCCTGTTTCAGAGACCTCATCCTGCCTCAAGGAAAGGCCAACACCACGCTCTCCCAAGCCATCCGCTATGTCCTTGATAGCCCGGGAAGCTTCATCAGGGCCCGGCTCGCATGGCAGGCAGGATACACCTGTGGCTTGTCCGATACGGTCGCGGCACGGATTGCGATCGCCGTCGAATACTTTCACACCGCTTCCCTTATCTTCGATGACCTCTCGTCCATGGATGACGCTGAGACCCGACGGGGAAGCCGCTGCGTGCACGTCGTTTACGGCGAGGCCGTCGCCATGCTCACGGCCCTCGCATTTATCAACCGGGCCTATTCTCTGATCTGGAGTGAGACCAGGATACTCCTGCCCGAGGTCTCCCGTGAGGTCACAGAGTTTGTGGAATCCTGCCTCGGCACCAGCGGCGTATTGGAGGGCCAGGCCAAAGATCTCAGCTTTGGACCGAAGGACAATACTCCGGAAAAAATCCTGGAAATCTCGATGGGCAAAACCGTCACCCTGCTGCGACTTTCTCTTTGCCTTCCGGCGATGATTGCCAACGCCCCGGCTCGAACCGTCTCGCTCCTGCGTCGACTCGCTGTCTTCCGTGGTCTCGGCTATCAGATTGCCGATGACTTCAAAGATGTCTTCCAAAGCGAAGAACAATCTGGAAAAACCTCGGACAGAGATCGGTCCCTCTTCCGTCCGAATATTGTTGTAAGCGAGGGAGTCCCGGCGGCAGCACGCCGCTTGGCAAAATTCGTCGAAAAAGGTGATCGCATTCAGCGACAACTCACTTCCCGCCAAGGGAACTGGGATTTTCTAAAAGAGCTTCGTATCTCCGTCGGTCCGAAACTCCTCAATGAGAATGGCATCCCCATTTCGGGAGATCTTTAAGACTATGAATTTCCTCAAGCTTGCGCTGCTTAATTTGCGGCGCCACTTTGTCCGAACCCTCATCGGAGCAGCCGGGATCACCTTCGGGGTCGTGGCCATGCTCTGCGTCGTCACCATTCTGCAAGGAGCGGTGCGCATGTTTGAGCGCATCCTGAGCAGCGATAGCGAGATGATCGTTTTTGAAAAAAATGTCTCGGACCTCTTCTTTAGTAATGTCCCCCTCGATGCCATCGACAAAATCGGCGAGCATCCGGGGATTCAAGAAATCGAGCCCGCTCTCTTCGGCATCGTTTCCAGTCCGGAAAATCCAGTGGTCACCTGCTTCGGCATTCGCGCCGACTCCTCGCGACTCTCCAAAGCCACCTGGCTGGAGGGGAGTTCCGAAAAATTCACTAACGACGGTAAACTCGTCGTCCTCGGCAAACGTGCCGCCAACTTTATGGAAGCTGGCATTGGGAGCATCATTGATGTCGGCCATAAGAAATTTGAAGTCACCGGCATCATCGAGACTGAAAACGGCTTTGAGGACGGCGGCGTCTTCATGCCCCTCGCTCTCTGTCAGGATTACTTTCACAAAGAAGGTGTTGCTTCGGTCGCTACAATCAAAGTCACCGATAAAAAAGAAATTGCCGCAGTCAAAGATTACATCGAGGAGACTTACCCCAACCTCGTCGCTCTCGAAAATGAGGAGTTCAGCCAGAGCTACTCCCAGTTCCGCATTCTCAAAACCACTTCGTGGCTTGTCGGCGGGATCGCCTTTCTTCTCGGAGGACTCAGTGTGGCCAATACCATGACCCTCTCGGTCTTCGGTCGGATTCGTGAGATCGCCATCCTGAGAGTCTGCGGATTCTCACGCGGCCAGGTGGCCCGACTCATTTTCGGTGAATCAATTCTCGTGTCCCTCTTCGGAGTCACCATCGGCACCTTGATCAGCTTTGCTGTGCTCCATCTTTTGAAGGCCCTGCCAGCGCTACAAGGATACATCGACACCAGGCTGGAGCCCAATCTCATCCTCGCGGTGATCGCGATGTCCTTCATCACCGGCATCGGCGGAGCCCTCTATCCCGCGCTTTACGCCATGAAAATCAAACCCGCGGATGCCCTCCGCTTCGAATAAGCCATGAATGCTACTCAATCACCCATCCAGGTTCAGAACCTCACTAAAAGTTTTGACAGTGGAAAAATCGAAGTCCTCCGTGGCGTCGACCTCACTGTCCCTCAAGGAAAAATCTATTCAGTTTGTGGTCCGTCCGGCTGCGGTAAGTCCACCCTGCTTCATATCATTGCAGGCATCGAATCAGCGGATTCCGGTTCGGTGCTTGTGGAAGGACAGTCGTTGAACTCCGAGAGAAAACGCCTCGCAGCACTTCGTCACACCATCGGCTTCGTTTTCCAACTCCACAATCTCATCCCAGATCTCACCATGGAAGAGAACTGCCTCATTCCCTCCATCGCCGCAGGAATGAATCATGGCGAGGCCATGGAACGGTTTCACTGTCTCGCCAAGAAAACCGGACTGGAGCATCGCACGAAAAACCGCATTCAAGATCTCTCCGGAGGAGAACGTCAACGCACCGCCATCTGCCGGGCACTCATGAACTCTCCAACGATCGTCGTGGCAGATGAACCGACCGGATCGCTCGATGAGAAAACAAGCTGGGCCATTTTCGCACTGCTGGGTGATCTCGTCGTCTCCAACGGTGTCACCATGATCATGGCAACCCATGACCTGGAGCTTGCGAATAACAGCGATGGCGTGATCCATATGCGGGACGGAAAAATTGCCTAATACCGTGAATCCGCTTCCTCAATCGAGAGACCCGGTTCTTTGTGGAGCGCGACACGCTCTGTTCTGGATGATGGTGGCAAATGCCGTTGGGCTGCTACTTTCTATCCTCTTAATTTTTCCGAAGGTCGGCCTTATTTTTGGCGAATGGACCTACGGTCGCTGGCTCCCGCTTCATCTCAACTGGCAGCTCTACGGATGGACCGCTCTTCCCCTTGTTGCGTGGGTTTTCTTTCTCCTACCTCAAAGCCGGAATTCACTCGCCAAGGCCAGCTGCCTCGGCATCCGGGCTTGGTCCGCCGTGCTGGCTCTAGGGGGAATCTCTTGGCTCACCGGGCACACCAGCGGGAAGATCTTCCTCGATTGGACCGGCTTCCTACGCGTTCTCTTTCCCGCCGTCATTCTCTATCTCTGGGGAGTGCTCGCTCTCGCCTGGTATCGTGGAGAAAAGCGCAACTGGTTCGTCGTCCCCGGCTTGCTCGTTCTCCTCGCCGTTCCATTCGGACTCTACTTTGCTTCCAGCCCCGAGGTCTACCCCCATGTCGATCAAAGCACCGGAGGTCCAACCGGAGCCAGCCTTCTCAACTCCACTCTCTCGGTGGTTTTCCTCCTTCTGATCCTGCCACTCGCTCTTCGCCACAAGCCACCAGGAAAATCTCTCGACCGCCTCGTTTGGGGATTCTTCGCCGTCAATTTTTTCCTCGGCCTATACTCCGAAACCCTTCCGCACTCCCACCATCACCCGGGACAGATTACATGCCTTGCCAGCCTTCTTCTCTGGCTCGGGCTGCTCCCCTACTACTACTCAAAGCAAGAATGGAAGACGCCCCACCCGCTTTGGCAAAAGGCCATGTTCGTCTGGCTTGGAGTTTTGATCCTAAATGGCTTCATCACTTTCCTTCCCGGTATTCTCGACAGGCTGAAATTCTCAAACGCCCTCGTCGCACACTCCCACCTCGCAATGGCAGGCTTCACCACGAGCCTTCTCATCTTTGTTCTTCAGCAAATTCTCCCGCAAAAGATTGCCCTGCGCATGAACAACCGCCGTGCCTTCTGGAGCTGGCATCTGGCAACCGCCGGATACATTGTTCTGATGATCTTTGCGGGAATTTTCGAATCCACCGATCCTTCCTTCCTCACCTATCCGGGCGTCCTCCGCGATACGCTCTATGGACTTCGCTCGCTGAGTGGCCTCGCCCTCTTCCTTGTCTCCATTCACTGGTGGAAAGCCCTTCAATCATGAACCGACCTCTCCTCATCACTCTTTTTCACTACGGCACCGGAATCATGGATGCCCTCACCGGCCTCTGCTTGATCTTCGCTCCGGCCTGGACTCTCGGCATCATGAATGTCGCCCCTCGTCCTGAAGCGCCTCACCTTGTTTCCTACATCGGCGTGTTCGTCTTTGCGGTGGGATGCAGTCATTTTCTCGCGGGGCGATTTCCAACTGATTCCACGTCCCGTGAGCGCTGGAAGACGATTTGGAAAACCACCTCCATCGTCCGCTTCAGTGTTGCCGCCTTCGTTCTCTCCCGTGTCCTGACCGGCACCTTTCAGACCGCTTGGCTCGCAGTCACAGCGACAGATTTCACCGTCGCCCTCATCTTCATTGTTCTTCTCAATAAGAAGCAACTCTTCCCATCATGATCCGCTTCTTCCAGCGCAATGGCAGCGGCATCGTTCTGATCGTCGCGACCTACTTCTATTTCCTTATCTTTGCCCAGTTCGCCTTTGTTGAACTACTCAATGCCGACCTCACTGATGCGCTCAAACCCATGATGGCCGCGATGGCTTTCAGTGGAATCGTCGGAAGCCTCACCACGCCCCTGATCCTCAAGCACCAGGGAGCACCCCGAACACTTGCACTCGCCCTCATCGGCTGCGCCAGCATGAGCGCACTCTCCGTGCCCGCGCACACCTTCATCTCCTACCTGTGCATTGCAATGGGCACCGGCCTCAGCCTTGGCCTTCTCACCGTGACTCTCACTGCCAATCTCCGCTCCCTCCTCCATCCCAATTCATGGGGACCAAGTATCGGCATGGGGACCGGGCTCGCTTACTTCTGTGCCAATCTCCCACCTGTCTTTGCGACCACTTCCGCAAACCAAGCCCTCATTGCCAGCGTCTTCGTATTAGTCGGGCTTCCAGCAGTTCGGAAGCTCGGGAATGATGAAAGTCCAGGAATCACCGCACCACCATCCAAGCTCAACTATTTCCCCTACGCCGTCCTCGTCTTCCTTGCCCTCGTGTGGCTCGACTCCGCCGCCTTCTTCATCATCCAACACACCAAAGAACTCAAAGAGAACAGCTGGGGTGACTCCTACCTTTGGCGCAACGGTGTCATCCATTTCATCTTCGCTCTCTTCGCCGGAATCCTTCTTCAAAAACGAAGTGCAAGCATCCTCACCATCGGAGCCTTCACCCTCCTTTCAATTGCCAGCCTTTGCCTTAATCAACCGGAACTCGCGATCACCGGTGGCTGGCTCTACCCTGCCGGTGTTTCACTCTACTCAACCGCCTTGGTCGCCTGCCCCGTCTATCTCACCCGTTCTAAAAACCCCGCCTGGGCCGCCGCCATCCTCTATTCTGTCGCCGGTTGGTTTGGCTCCGCCAATGGCATTGGCATGGCTGAAAACCTCAGCCATATTCCCCTTCTCTTTCTCATCATCGCCGGAATCATATTTTCCCTCCCTCTTATCAAGCCCCATAAAACCAAGATCGCTATCGCACTCGGACTCATCATCGTCACCACATTTTTCTCCGCCCGACCTCCTGCCCTTTCAGCGAGGTCCTCCATCGACCGAGGCCGCCAAGTCTACCTCTCCGAAGGCTGCATCCACTGCCACTCCCGTTACGTCCGACCTGCAAGCATCGACGTGGAACTCTGGGGTCCCGTTCTTTCCCTTGCTGAAATCAAAAAAGAATCTCCCGTCATCATCGGCAACCGACGCTCCGGTCCCGATCTCCTCAACATTGGCAATCGCCGCTCCCGCGCCTGGCTCAAGCAGCACTTCATCGATCCACAGTCGCTCAGTGCTAAATCCCCAATGCCCTCCTATCGTCACCTCTTCCAAGAAGGCGACTCCCGTGGCGAAGACCTTATCGACTTCATCAGCCTACGCGGCATGCAATCCTTCTCCGAACGCTACGAATTCACCCAAGCCTGGAAACCCAAACCAATGACTCCAACGCACAATGGCGGACAACTCTTCACCAAACATTGTGCCTCCTGCCACGGTTCCGAAGGCCGTGGGAATGGTCCGCTTCACGATCTCTGGATCCGACCTCCCGCCAATCTCGCTGATGGCCCCTTCATTCATTCACGTGAGCCTGACACCCTCGCCCGAATCATCAAATTTGGCATCATGGGAACAGACATGCCCGGTCATGAGACACTCAGCGATGACGAAGTGACGAGCCTGGCTCAGTATCTTAAAAATCTCCGAAGCAAGAAAGGCTGACAAAACCACCACGTCGAAACGTTTTCCCATTAGTCCCAACATTCACATGTTCACAGCCGCCGCCCTGATCCCCAGCTTCCTCTTTAGCGCAATTGGCTTTATGGCATTCTGGTATGGGCGAAAGCTGCAACTTTGGAAACCTCTGTCGCTCGGCTTGATTTTGATGATCTATCCCTATTTCTGCCCCGGGCCGATTTGGCTCTGGGTGCTGGGAATCGTCTTTACGATTATTTTGTGGTTTCACCACGACGAATAAAAAAAGACCTTGTTCACACAAGGTCTTCCAAGATTCAATTTCTTTCAGGACCCTCGCTATTTCAGGTAAGCCTCAACATTATTCTTCTTAGGATCCCAATAAGAAACCTTCAGAATCTTCCCCTTCGAATCCAACTTCAGAACCGTGACTTTATCCTTTTGAGTCGGAAACGGAGTCATGAGATCCTTGTCATCTCCATAGATGATTCGATGGGCATATTTCTTCATCTTCCTGAAGGCAAACATCCGCCCGATTCCAGGCATCCCGTGAATATTCGCGACATAGGCAGCCTTCTTCTTGGGAAAGTAGGCCGCCCCCTTGGCATGAAGAACTTTATTCGCCTTCTTACCGGTCGACATATCCAAACTTAAAAGGAGGAAGCGGGTTTTCGAGTCAAATTTGTAGGCCTTACCATGCTGATCATTTGCCGCAAATGGTTTGACCTTACTTCCAACTTTATACTGCTGGGCACTCGCACTTCCGACGAAGAGCGTGACGAACAGCAGAATGTATTTCGTTATTGTTTTCATAGATTATTCTTAACTCAAAACTCTTTCACCGCTTCCCAACGCTCTTGCCCCCCCCAAATCCGCTCCCAGATCAGCACGCCAGCCCCCGCATAGTCCAAGCCGGTCGGCCGCTCCATGGGAACGCTCACGGAGCCGGATTCAGCTCGCTCCAAATGCCATTGAAAAATTGGCTGCAAAATTCCGCTGCGAGGATCCCGAATCTCAGTAAACCGCATATCGATAAATACCGACCTCCCATCCTTACCCTTCCGCGCTACCCAATGCCGACGGGAAAACCACTTGAGAGCATCCAGTTCAGCCGTCCCTTCATACGAGTTCATGATCTCACACTTCTTTTCAATGTAGTCGTAAGCTGCCCCCTGCTCTCCATCAAAGGGTGACCAGTAGGTCAAATAGTATCCCTCCTTGGTCTCTATTAAACCACGCCAAAGAATCGTGTTGAAGGAACTCGGAGCCACCTGCACCAGTTCAGCATCCAGCAAATCATTCTTCATATGCCTGGAGATTTCATTCTCAGCCCAACTCTGCATCGCAAAGCCAACCATCACGTATAGAGAAGACACACAGACCGAAATCCCCATCACTCGTCTCCGTCTCCATGAATCTCGAGGGAGTCGCAAGGCCATCCATAACCCGATCAATAATGGCAGGGTAAAGAGGGGATCGACAATAAACATCACGTTCATCGCCACCCTTGCATCTGAGAATGGCTCGAAAATCTGGGTTCCGTATGTCGTAAAACAATCGATTAAGACATGCGTGCTCCATGCCCAAAAAATCAGCCAACCGGCCTCCACCGCCTTCACGCCTCTCTCGCGATGACATCGCGCCACCGGCCTCGCGAGAATGAGACTCGCCATGATCATGATCAAAATCGAATGCGAAAGCCCCCGATGCCACCGGATCCCGGCCGCCGCATCCAAAAACGGAAGCGCGATGACATCCAAATCCGGAAGTGTCCCGAAAAACGCTCCCCATGCGGCGCCACGCCAGCCCAGCTTCCGCCCCAGCACAAGCTCGCCCATCACTGCTCCGAGAGCTGCCTGTGTGAGAGAATCCATATTAAATAAACCTCCTGCGGGACCTTAACTCCACCGCCATTGCCACCGCCTGAATGGCAGCGAAAACCAACAAGTCTTCATCAGAAAGAAGTCCTATTAGGAGATAAGGAGTAACGGTCACACCGGCACGCTACAGCCCCTTAGATTAAGATTGCATGAGAATCCCGGCAACTTCATCAAGGAAGGCCAAAATAGCTCAGGGAGAATTCACAAAGAGGCTTTGATCCAATGCAAGGTTTCCACGTTCAAAACTGAAAGGCCACCGCTTCACGGTCATTGCGAACCAAAAGAATCCGCCCCGCCAGCGTGGAGTGATTCCAGGTGCGATGATCCATCGCCTCAAATTCCTGAACCACTTCTTCTCCCTCTGAAGTCATCTTGAGAATCGAAACTTCGCCCTGCTCACCCTGCAAAATCATGTGCTCTCCCACTCCGAGCAGCTGACCATGACCAAAGTTGCTCCCCCGCCACTTCAGCCCGCCATCCTCGAGATCGAGACAGACCAAGCGCCCTTCGTTCAAACCGTAAAGATAATCACCATTCACGACCATATCCGCAAACTTGGACTTCAACTTCCGACTGTGCCAAAGCTCCTTCGCTTCGAACCCACCGCTTGTCGGAGAAATTTTGATCCGATGTGTTCCATAGCCATAGCCGCTGCTGGTGATGACCGTGTCGCCCACGATCAAAGGTGACGCACAGTTCCCCTGATCATTTCCAACCGGGAAAGACCACAGGATCTCGCCACTCTCAACATCGTAGCCATCGACCGACTTCTGCTGGAAGGCGACGATCTGTCGTTTCCCCGCCAAAACAGCCAATACCGGCGAGGTGTAAGATGAACTGTAATCTCCCGCCCGCCATACCGGTTTACCAGAAGACACTTCAAAGGCTGCCAAGTTCTTCTCCGCCTGACTTCCCAAAGTTACGATCACTTTCCCATCCACAACCAAGGGGCTGCAGCTCTTCGCCCACTTCGGAACACTCTGATCCACTTCAGCCAAGACGTCCTTGCCCCAAATCAGATCTCCAGTTCGTGCATCGAGACAGCTAAGAATCCCGGTGGCTCCGTAAGAGAAAACCTTCCCATCGATCACCGTGGGAGTCGACCGCGGACCATCATCACCCATCGATTCCTCGAACCTTACGTCCTCGCCATGCACCCAGACCGCATCACCGGTCATGAGCTCATAGCAAATGGTCGTCTCCACTTCGCCCCGTTGCTCCATCGTGTAGGCAAACCCACCTGCCACCGAAAACGCCGACCATCCCTCGCCAATTTTCCTCCGCCAAAGCTCCTTCGGTTTTGAGTCATACCAACCATCCGGCAGCAGCTCTCCGGACACGCGATTCTTCATCTCTGCCCCTAGAAACCGAGGGAAGTTCTCAGGCCCCTTTGTCTCGATCACCGTTCCTTCCTTCGCCATCGTCCCGGTCACTTCAGGAATGTCAGTGGCGGAATCCTTGGACCACCGAAACGAGAACTGAGGAAAGAAGCTCCCGGTGTGCCCATCCATTTTCACCATGGCCATCATTCCCAATACGACACCCAACCCCAACAAGCGGAACTTCCAGCGAAAACGACTTAAGAATAATAGCCAAATTAAGGAAGTCGCTACGACCAACAGCACGAAAACTAAATCAATCGCCCCGCCTGCGCCAAACTCCTCGAAGCGGGGCACCTTCTTTAAAATGATCCACAGAAGGACCAAAATTGCTTCCATCCAGATCAGGAGCTTCCAGCGGGGCCGCGGCTTTGAGTTGGGGGGAGTAGATCCATCCATAACGGTAACTTAGAAGAAACCAACAGAGTCTCAAGCCCACTTCCTTTCTTTTCCCCGCATCGTCACAAGGTAGAGTGGTAGAAACACGGGCCAGATATCGTAGAAACACATCTCGCAAGTCATGAAACCGCTTTTCCTCATCGCTCTCACTCTCGGCCTTGCCAAAACCGAAACCACCTATGACCTTGTCATCCCCGCCGGAAGGTCCAGTGCCGTCGGCTTTGACGCCGCACAAAAGGAGGTTTCCAAAGCAGATCCACTCTCTGTCTATCTCGACACCTCAAAAGCCCCCATCGCCAACAGCGCTCACTACAACACCAAAGGCACCCTCCAGGTCGGACAACAACTCGCCGAGGCCCTCCTCAAATTCACACCATGAAATACCTCCTCCTTTTTCTCCTCACTAATCTGGGGTTCTCAGCCGTCAAACCTAACATCATCGTCGTCTTCATCGATGACATGGGCTACTCCGACTTCTCCTGCTTCGGCGGCACGGTGAAGACCCAACACATTGACCGCCTCGCCTCGGAAGGCCTCAAGTTCACCAACTTCTACGTCAACTCGCCAATCTGTTCCCCTTCCCGTGTCGCTCTCACCACCGGCCAGTATCCACACCGGCACCGTATCACCTCGTATCTCAACAACCGCCGCGACAACAAGAAGCGAGGCATGGCCCAGTGGCTCGACCCCAAGGCCCCCACTCTCGCCCGCCAACTCCAGAAAAGCGGATACGCCACCGGCCACTTTGGCAAATGGCATATGGGTGGCCAGCGCGATGTCGCCGAAGCTCCCGAGATCTCAAAGTACGGCTTTGATGAGAGTTTGACCAACTTCGAGGGAATCGGCCCCAAGCTCCTGCCCCTTACCCTAAAGCCCGACCCCAAAGGCGGCGACCCGATCTCGGGCCGAATCTGGGCCGATGCCGAACGCCTCGGCGCAGGCTTTCAGTGGATGCAGCGATCTGAGATCACCACCGGCTTCGTCGACAAGGCCCTTACCTTCATTGACAAATCCCAGATCGAGCAAAAGCCCTTCTTCATCAATCTCTGGCCGGATGATGTCCACGGTCCCTGGTGGCCGCCACTCGACAAATGGGGCGGCAGCAGACGCAAGCTCTATCAAGGTGTCCTCGACTCCATGGACGAGCAACTGGCCCGCCTCTTCGACCGCGTCCGCAAGGACCCCAAACTCCGCAACAACACCATCATCACAGTGTGCTCCGACAATGGCCACGAGCCTGGTGCAGGCACCTCTGATCCCTTCCGCGGCGCCAAGACCTGGATGTATGAAGGCGGCATTCGCTCCCCCCTCGTTATCTGGGCCCCCGGCCTCATCCCTGCCGACAAGACAGGCACGACCAACGAGGCCTCCGTCTTCTCTGCCATCGATATCAACCGCTCGCTCTACACCCTCGCCGGAACCAAACCGGCCCAAAAACTCGACGGCGAAGATATCTCCGAGACCCTCATCGGTAATTCAACAGCCTCTCGCACCGCTCCCATTTTCTGGCGACGCCCACCCGACCGCCCCGGCTTTGGCCATGGTTATGACGAGGACAATCCCGACCTCGCAGTCCGCGATGGCAATTGGAAATACCTCGTCAACCATGATGGCTCCACCCCCCAACTCTACGACCTCCCAAACGATCCTTCGGAATCCAAGAACCTCGCCAAACAGCATCCCAAGGTCGTCAGCCGCCTCGACAAGGCCCTCCGCGATTGGAATGCCCAAATGCCGGTTGATGGCTCCGATCCCACCTTCAAGAAAATCGGAGCCCTTCCGGCTGACCACTTCGTCAACCCCATCGGAGAAGGAGCCGACCCCTGGGTGATCCGAGACCCCAATGCCAACCGCTATCTTTGGTGTTTCTCCGATGGCAACCGCAGCATCGCCATTCACACGGGTAAAAACCTCTCCTCCCTTGGTCGGAAACACACGGTCTGGACTGCTCCCAAAACCGGACCTTACTCCAAAGAGATCTGGGCACCCGAGCTCCATTTCCTTCGCGGGAAGTATGTCATCTATTTCGCCGCCTCCGATGGTCAAAATAAAAACCACCTCGCTTATGCCCTCCAATCCAAAACCAGTGATCCCCTCGGCGAATACCAACTCCACGGACCCTTCCAAACCGGAGAAACCAAGGACCAAAATCTATGGGCGATCGACATGACCCCGCTTGAGCATCAAGGCAAACTCTACGCGCTTTGGTCCGGCTGGGACGGTCCCAATACTGACCAACAATTCCTCTATATTGCCGAGATGGAAACGCCCGTCAAACTCGCCACGAAGAGAACCTTGATCTGCCAAAACGACGATCACCCTTGGGAAATCACCGAACCAGGTCCAACAGGCCGCGGCCTCAACGAAGGCCCGCAAGTCCTCAAAAACGGAGACCGCACCTTTGTCACCTACTCATGTGCCGCCTCCTGGCTTCCCAGCTACAAACTTGGTCTCCTTGAACTCACCGGCGACAACCCACTCGACCCAAAATCGTGGAAGAAATCCAAGAACCCCCTCTTTCAATCCTACCAGAACACCTTCGGAGTCGGACATTCCTGCTTCGTGAAATCTCCGGATGGATCCGAGTGGTGGCACGTCTTTCATGCCAAACGCGCCCGCTCCCCCGGCTGGCAGCGAGCCATCTTCATCCAGCCGTTCAAGTGGTCAAAAACCGGCATACCGCAACTCGGTCGCCCCCTCCAACCGGGTTCGTTATTCCCTCGCCCCGCTGGTGAAAAAACCAGCATGCTTGAGCTTCCTTACAAGTCCGACCTCCAAAATGATCATTCCTACTTTGGTCACCACCAATCCTACCTCGCAACTGCCGGAGAACTTCAGCTCGGCCGGACTTCCACTGCTCCCGTCAACCCTTATCGAAGCGGCGAAAAAATCATCCTCACCAAACAAACTCCGAACAACTTCGCTGCGGCCGTCACCCTCGACTTCCAAGGCAAAAGCGCAGGACGAGGAGCCGGTCTCCTCTTCCGAACCACCGCCCCTTCCATTGGCTACGATGCCCACCGCGGCTACTTCGTTGGCATCAAACCCAGCCAAAATGCGATCCTCCTCGGCAAGATGGACGGCTCGGGTTGGAAGGAGCTCGCCCGAAAAGAACTCCCCATCGACGTTTCAAAAAAACACCGCCTCGGCGTCACCGCCATTGGCCCCAAGTTCTCAGTCACCATGGATGGCCGCACCGTCCTCACTCACACTGATCCAGACTACAAGGAAGGCCACATCGGCCTCCGCGTTGTCGATATTCCGACCACCTTCTCAGATCTCAAAATCACGACCGCTCCTTAGGAAAGCGCGATGAACTTGACCATTCTTCCTGCTTCCAAATTCAAGATCCCAAAAACCTTCTCATAAAAGGGCGCAAAATCGACCTCAATGAGGACGTTCCCAATGTCAAAAAGAATGGTCTTCGGTTTCATTCGTGTTATTAAGAAAGAGAGCCCCAATCACGAGACCGGTTTCCGAAAGAGCGGCACCAACACAGCCACTCCAGCAATGAGAAGAGCCACTCCCTGAAGATAGTCACCGTAGAGAGTCCAGCCAGTCCCCAGTAGGATCGCGATAATCGCAGCACTTCCGAAAAACACTTTGATCAAATCACTCCCCACCGAGACTTCGTTGGGATCGCGTTCTGTGATTCGAAAGCGCTCCCACCCCTTCCCCGGAGGAGAAGTCTTTTCCGCAAAGTTCGAGAGCGTCTCCTTTGATTCGGGCTTCGTCATAAAGGTCACAATCAACCACACGGCAGTGGTCAAAATCACCGGTCCCACATAGGCCCATGGTCCCATTGCAACCGCCCAACCAAAGGGATCGGCAAAGGGCAACTTATCCTTTCCTACGAAAAGGTAGCTCGAAATGATGGCGGCAACCGTTGCCGAAATTTCGCTCCACGCATTCACGCGCCACCAGGTCCAACGTAGTAAGTAGACCAAACCAGTCCCTGCACCGACCATCAGAATCAACTCGAACATCTGCGCTGCGTTGGTCAGCACAAGCGCCACCAGGGAACCCAGAGTCAGCACCAAGGCACTGGTGATCCGCCCGACCATGACCTGCTGCCGTTCGCTGGCATTCGGTCGGTGAAAGCGCACCCAGAAATCCTTGGTCAGATAAGACGAAGCCAGGTTCACCTGGGTCGATAGAGTCGAAATATAAGCTGCGATCAACGAAGCCAGGACCAGCCCTTTCAAACCGACAGGCAACTGGGCAACCATCGCAGGATAGGCGGCATCATGCCCCAACTTGTCTTCAGCCAAATGAGGGAAGGCGGTCCCAATTGACTCAAGCGAGGGAAAAACCACCAAAGAAGCCAGCGCCATTAAAATCCAGGGCCAGGGACGCAAGGCATAGTGGGCCACGTTAAAAAAGAGACTCGCCTTGGTCGCATGCCCCTCATCCTTTGCCGCCAAAATCCGCTGGGCAATGTATCCGCCCCCGCCGGGCTCGGCTCCCGGGTAGTAAGCCGTCCACCACTGCAAGGCGATCGGGATGATAAAGATGGCCACCCAGGTATCCGCGGTTGTTGGAAAAAGACTCATCTTGGACTGCACCAATTCATTCGCGAACAAGCCTTCGAGTCCACCGATCGCGTCCATATTCAGAATGAAAACGGTCGCCGCAACTGATCCAATCATTGCCAGCGCAAACTGAAAAAAGTCCACCAGCAAGACCGATCTCAAACCGCCGGCCACACTGTAGAGCATCGTCGCGCCCGCCCCGATCAGGATTGTTTGAAACGGGGAAACTCCGATCAAAACCCCAAGAATCTTGATCGCCGCAAGCGACACGATGGCTATGATGAAGACATTGAAAAAGAGCCCCAGATACAGCGCTCGAAATCCTCGCAAAATCTTCCCTCCCGCGCCGGAGTATCGAAGTTCGTAGAACTCCACATCGGTCATTACCCCGGACCTCCGCCAACGCCGGGCAAAGACATAGGTCGTCAAAAGCCCTGAAAATACAAAGGACCACCAGAGCCAGTTTTTGGAAACGCCCTCCTGCCGAACCCAGTCTGTGATCAAAGTAGGAGTATCTGCAGCAAAGGTCGTGGCCACCATCGACACCCCGAGCAACCACCACGGCATTGAGCGACCCGCGAGGAAGAAACTCTCGGAAGTTCCCTGGCTTTTCTTCATCGCCCACCAGCCGATTCCCAGACTTATCACGAGCGAGGCGGCAATCACCACCCAATCAAGAGCTTCAATCATGGAGCAATCTGTATCAGCTTCCGGGGTTCAGGTCTAATCAGACTTTTTGATCATGATCTCAGACAACCGCACTCCTTTCCAAAGAGCACCATCTCCGCAAACGCGAATCGATAAACTTTTTCTGAACAACACCACGACCTTGCAAGATTTCAATGATCGCAACGGAAGGTCCGGCACCAGCTCGCAGCGGGAACCGGCCTCCGGTCACGCGATGGCGAAAACCCCTCGATCTTGGGCAAGGTCGGAAAGGCACACCTTCCTTTCTGAATAATCCCCATCGCCGGGTGCGTATCCCTCATTCCAGTAAATGAGAAAATCATTCGTCTCTCTCTTCTTCGCCATCCTCCCGGGCATCTTCTTTCTTGTTTCAGCTGAGGAGAAACACGACGAGCCGAAGTTGCCGGATCCGCTTGTAATTATTGAAGCAGGAGACCTCCCGATCATTCTTTCAGCCCCTCACGGAGGCCGCCGACCCGTTCCCGGCGTCGTGCCACGGAAGGGAGAAGATGTTCCTCAGTTCGTCGCCAGATCCGATTCATGGACGGACGAACTCACCGAAAAACTCGCTGACGAAATCGAAAAAAACACGGGTAAGAGACCCTATGTCGTCATTGCCAAATTCCACCGCAAGTTCATCGATGCCAACCGCCCTCCGGAGCGGGCTTACGAATCGAAGGCCGCCAAGGAAACCTACGATGTCTACCACAAGGCGCTCGCCGACGCTCGCGCGAAAGTCATCGCGCGCTGGGGAACCGGGATCCTTCTCGATATCCACGGCCAGGCCGCCGAGCCCGACACCATCATTCGAGGCACTCGCAATGGCCGGACCATCACCCACCTCATTGAGAAATTCAATCGGGACTCCCTCATCAGTGAATCCAGCCTCTTCGGCCACCTTTCCGCACAGGGCCTCGCAGTCCACCCACCCGTCAACTCCACCAGGAATGAACAGACATCATACAGCGGCGGATATATCGTCGGGACATACGGGAGCGTGAAGGGAGGCGCCCTTGATGCCATCCAGCTCGAACTCGGTCGCAACCTACGCCGCCCCACGACCAACTCCGAGACCGCAAAAAAACTGGCAAATGCGATCGAAAATTTCTCCAGTCAGTATCTTCCTTCCGAGAAGTCTGCCGATGCTATAAACGTCGGCGTCTATCTCGATAAAGGGGCTGGTAAAAGTAAAATCAACCTCCTCCACGCCCTCTCCACTTTCGACGAAGTTTCCATTCAACACCTCACCGCCAAGGACATTCAATCAGGCAAGCTTGATCAGCTGGACGTCCTTATCCAACCCGGCGGCAGCGGCGGTGGACAAGGCCGCCACCTTGGAGAAGATGGACGTGAAAAAATTCGTCACTTCCTCAAGAACGGCGGCGGCTACATCGGCATCTGCGCTGGAGCCTATCTCGCCTCTGCCGACTATTCCTGGTCTCTCAATATCCTCGACGCCAAGGTCATCGATCGAAAACACTGGGCACGTGGAAATGGCACCGTAAAACTCACTCTTTCCGACTCCGGTAAGAACCTTCTCCAGGCTCCGAACAACAGTCTTGAAATCTTCTACGCCCAAGGCCCACTCCTCGCTCCCGCGAACAACCCGAACATTCCCGACTACGATCCTGTCGCGACTTTCCAAACTGAAATTGCAAAAAAAGGTGCCCCAAAAGGAGTCATGATCGGAACCACTGCCATCGCAGAAGGCAGATTCGGAGAAGGCCGCGTCATTTGCTTTAGTCCCCACCCGGAACTCACGAAAGGACTGGACCACTCCATTCAATTCGCCATTCACAAAGTGAGCCAAGGCCGGTCCAACAAAGTAAAATAAATCACCATCAATCGCTTCACGAGATTGCCACAGGGAACCCACCCGCTACACTCGCTCGACAAACATCATCGATATGACCACCAAACTCTTCGCTATTTCAGCCCTTCTTCCCCTCTCGGCTCACGCCGCCAAGTTCGCAATCAGCGCACGCCCTTTTGGCGAAGTCGACAACACCAAAACCGAGCTTTACACCCTCTCCAACGAGTCGGGCGCAAAGGTCTCCATCACCAACTATGGTGGCACCGTCACCTCAATTGTTGTCCCTGACAAGGAAGGCAAGATGGGCGATGTCGTCCTCGGCTTCGATACCGTGGCCGAGTATGTTGAAAAAAGCCCTTACTTCGGCTGCATTACCGGCCGCTATGCCAACCGTATCGCCAAGGGCAAATTCTCCATCGACGGCAAGGAATACACCGTTGCCACCAACAACGATCCAAACCATCTCCACGGAGGGCTCAAGGGCTTCGATAAACGAGTCTGGAAGGCCAACCTCGGAAATGATGGCGACAACCCGACCCTGACCCTGACTTACACCAGCCCGGATGGCGAAGAAGGTTATCCGGGCACACTCAAGAATACCGTTACTTACACTTGGACTCAGGACAATTCCCTGCGCATCGACTATCGATCCACCACCGACAAGCCCACTGTTCTTAACCTCACCAACCACAGTTACTTTAACCTTGCAGGCGAAGGGAGTAAAACGGTTCTCGATCATAGCCTCCAGGTGAATGCCAAGCATTACACCCCGATCGATTCAACCTCGATTCCCACCGGTATTTCCCCGGTCAGCGGCACGCCCTTTGACTTCAGTAAATCCACCCGGATTGGTGAGCGTATTGATCAGGAAGACGATCAACTCAAGAACGGCAAAGGCTACGATCACAACTTCGTCCTCAAGAAGGAAGACGATGGCAAGCTCATGACCGCAGCCATGGTCACCGAGCCGACCAGCGGACGATTCCTCATCGTCAAGACCACCGAGCCAGGCATTCAGTTTTACTCAGGCAACTTTCTCGACGGTCCTGCAGGAAAAGGAGGCAAGATCTACCCCCACCGCTCCGCGATGTGCCTTGAAGCCCAGACCTTCCCGGACTCTCCCAACCAAAAGGAATTCCCCTCTGCCGTTCTGCGCCCCGGCGAGGCCTATACCCAGACCACGATCTACCAACTGGGAGTTTCCAACTAAGATCTTTTCATCACAGAGACCCGGCAGGCCATCTGTCGGGTCTTTTTTTCTCTGCGTTCCTGGCGACTCCGTTGAGGCAATTCGCTTCATTAAAAATAGCGAGAACCTGGCGTAGCCAGATGACCCAACATGGCTGAACCTAAGCACCGGAATGATCTTCATTTCCCACCTATGAAAAGACCACTGTTTCAGACCCTCACCTCACTTTCCCTCATCTCCGGGGCCCTATCCGGCGAATCTCTGGATTCCAAACTAGTCCTTGATCCCGATACCAAGATCACTCTGCGGGAAGGCTTCGATGCTGAGCTCCTCTACGAAGTCCCTCCGTCTCAAGGTTCATGGGTTGCCATGGCCTTCGATCCCAAAGGGCGACTGATCGTCTCCGACCAGGATGATCAAGGGGTCTTCCGCGTGACCCTTGCCCGGGAAGAGAAACCGGATTCCATCATCGCGGTCGAAAGCCTGAAAGGATTCCCCTACCTGCCCATCGATTGGGGCAAGCGCAAGGTCGGCGGTGCCTTGGGTTTTCTGCACGCCTTTGACAGCCTCTACATGTCCTCAATGAAGGGCTTCTATCGAATCAGAGACACCGATGGCGACGACCAGTACGACGACTTTAAACTGATCAAGGAGCTGGGCGTGGGATACGAACACTCCGCACACTCCATCATTCTATCCGAGGATGAAAAGGCCCTCTACCTCGTCACCGGCAACCACACGCCCATCCCAAAAGAGGTCCCGACGCTCCAACCTCCGGTCTGGCAAAAAGACTCTCTCCTTCCTTCCATGCCGGATCCCATGGGCCATGCCGTCAGCATCCGCCCCCCCGCAGGCTGGATTTGTCGGATTTCGCCGGATGGCAGCGATTGGAAGATGATCGCCTCCGGCTTCCGCAACCCCGTCGACCTCGCCCTCAATCAGGAAGGCGAGCTCTTCACTTTTGACTCCGATCTCGAATTCGATATCGGCAGCCCCTGGTATCGCCCGACCCGCGTCAATCACGTCACCTCAGCGAGTGAATTCGGCTGGCGCTCCGGCTCGGCCAAATGGAACGAGCACTTCGCCGATGGCAATGGCGCGGTCATCAATGTCGGCCCGGGATCACCTACCGGTATCAGCTTCGGACACCACTCCGCTTTCCCTATTGCCTATCAAGACAAACTCTTCGTCTGCGACTGGACCTTTGGCACCATCTACACCATTGAAATGGAGGAGGCCGGCTCCAGCTACACCGGCACAAAGCGTGAGTTCTTGCACGGCACTCCGCTGAATATTTCAGCGATGAAATTCGGACCGGATGGCCACATGTATTTCCTGACCGGCGGTCGAAACACCACCTCAAAGCTCTACCGGGTTCGCTATACCGGAGAGGAGAAATCAACAGGTAACCCGAGAAGGCTGGCAAAAAATCAAACCCTCCGAAACCTCAGACACGCTCTGGAAACCCATCACAAACGCCAGGAAGATGGCTTGGGAACGATTAACAAGTGTTGGCCCTATCTCGCTCATGCGGACCGAAGCATCCGCTATGCGGCCCGCCTTGCCATCGAGAATCAGGACCTTGCTCTCTGGCAGGAGAAAGTGTTCTCGGAATCAAACAACCGAGCGGTGATCTACTCGGCAATCGCCCTTTGTCGTCACGGAGAAAAAAACCTGGCCGGGAAGCTACTCGACAAACTCAACGAAGTCCCGTTTCAGATTCTGAATCCTGAAGATCGCCTTGCCCTTCTGCGAGCCTACTCGCTTTGCTTTATTCGACTTGAAGAGCCCACGCAAAAGATGATCCAAACGGTCATAGCGAAACTCGCCCCGACTTATCCCGCGAAGGATGAAACCTTGAACATGGAACTTTGCCGCATTCTCAGCTACCTCGATGCACCATCCGTCGTCACAAAAACCATCGCTCTCATGAAGGTCACACAGGCTAAAACGGTGGCCTTCGACAAGGAGATGCTCGACCGCCACGAGTATGGCAAAAGCATTCTCGAAATGATGAGCAATGCTCCCAACAGCCGGAACATCCAGTTCGCTTATTCCCTTCGACGGGTGCAGAATGGATGGACTCTTCAAGACCGAAAATACTACTTCGGTTGGTTGAACGAAACCTTGGAAAAAAGCGGCGGCAAAAGCTTCGCCGGATACATTCGCGCGATCCGCGAAGATGCCATCACCCACCTCCCCCCGAAGGAAGCGGCTTCCATCTCATGGCTCTTGGGAGAGATTGCCGCCGTCGATCTGAGCAAGCTTCCTCTCGCCAAGGGACCACCTGTTGTCTGGACCGTCGAGTCTGCCTCGAAGCTCTTTGAGGTGGACCTTAAGGGACGAAATTTCGAGAATGGGAAGAAGATGTTTTCGGCCGGCCGCTGCGTGGCATGCCATCGCTTCGACGGATCAGGAGGCTACTCCGGACCAGACTTGGGCTCAGTGGGCAACCGGTTCTCAATTAAGGACATCTTGGTCGCCGTCTGCGAACCAAACCAATCCATCTCGGAACAATATCAAGCAAGCGAGATCACCCTGAAGGACGGGTCATCACTCTACGGTCGAATCATTTATAAGAACGACAAAGAGATTGCCGTTGCACCAAACCCTTACAATTTTGCCGAGATCGTGAAGACTCCGCAGGACAAGGTTCGGAAAGTCGAGTGGTCTCAAAATTCAATGATGCCGGTCGGAACAATTTACCCCATGAATGAGGACGAACTCAAAGATCTTGTGGCCTATCTTATCTCGACCGGGAACCCCAGGCATCCGGCTTTCAAGAAGGAGTAGGATCACGACCAAAGAAGACCATGGCCGATTATCTGGATCGCTGAATTCAGCGTTCCTCGGAGATCGGCCCGTTCAACTTCCCCCGCAGGTGGTCCTTCGTCGAGGCAGGCATTTAAAAAACACCTCTTCCTCCTATTTTACGGGTTCAGCATTGAACAAAAGGAACGGTTGGAGCCTTTCCAAAGTAGCCTTCCCGATTCCATCGACATCATCCAAGTCCTCTAATTTACGATACGGGCGTCCTTCAATAATTCGATTCGCCATAGTTTCTCCTATTCCAGGAAGAAGCATCAGTTCATCGCGAGCAGCCGAATTCACATTCAAGACTTGTCCCGAATACTCACCTTTTGCTCCGGTGGCCATTTCAATCTCCCTCTCTTCCTTGCGTTCATCGTTCCGCTCCTGGGTGAACTTTTCCCAATCGGTATACTCCCATGCTCCCAAGCCAAGCTTTGCCGCACGTAGCTCAAGGTCCTGCAATCCCTCCCGATAGCTGGCGCCAGACTCTGTCTCTTATACACATCTCCGAGCCCACGAGACCGAGGCTGATCTCG
>OJIS01000180.1_pt1 | contig 23088 bp, 19 predicted proteins | sample 1595671 | NCBI WGS metagenome assembly OJIS01 (sample SAMN05416814, study PRJEB24817) | seawater metagenome | isolation source: Sea water | place: Canada:Atlantic | collected 2013-07 | reverse complement strand
AGCGTCAGATGTGTATAAGAGACAGGTGTTGTGCTTCTCCCCGGATACTCCGCCGAGCGTGTCCCCGCCCCCACCGATCCCCACGGGCGCCCACAACTCTTCGAGCCACTCGGTATGGACCTCGATCCCAAGGACAGCTCTATCGTCGTCTCGACCCGCACCGCCGGAGTTTGGCGCCTCAAGGATAACACCTGGACCATGATCGCCGACGGACTCCTTGATGCCCTCGGCTTGATTGTGGAAAAAGACCGTATCGTGGTTGGCCAAAAATCAGAGCTCACCGCAATCTACGACAAGGACGGCGACGGATTCTACGAGACCTATCGCACCTTGAGCGATGACTTCCTCTTCACTGCCAACTACCACGGCTACCTCCACGGCCCCGCCAAGGACAAGGCTGGCAACTACTACTTCGCCTTGAACCTCGATCACCGCAATGGACGCCAAATCCATAAGGCCAATGGCAAGTTCATGGGATCCCAGGGCGGCTACCGCGGCTGGGTTCTTCAAGTCACACCGGAAGGTAAGACCATCCCATTCTCGATGGGACTTCGCAGCCCCGCTGGCATCGCTACCGGCCCTGACGGCAAAATCTACTACACCGAGAACCAAGGTGAATACAACGGCACCTCAAAACTCCACGTTCTCAAGAAGGGCGGCTACTACGGCCACCCCTCCGGCCTCGTCGACCTCCCCGGCATGAAACCCGATTCACCGGAAGTCGCTTGGGACAAGTGGGTGCCCAAACGCGAGGTTTCCGTCGCGCTCATGCCCCACGCCCGCATTGCCAACTCACCCGGCAGCCCGACCTGGGACACCACCGGAGGAAAGTTCGGCCCCTTCGGCGGCGATATGTTCTGCGGCGATCAGACTCTCTCCACCCTCTTCCGCATGCTGCCCAAGGAAAATAACGAAGCCGCAGTCATCCACTTCGCCGAGAACTTCCCCTCCGGCCTCATGAGACTCTGTTTCGACAAGACCGGCAGCCTTTATGTTGGTCAGACCGGTCGTGGTTGGCGCGCCCGTGGCGGAAGCCAACACGCCCTCGTCAAACTCACCTACAGCAAGGTCGACACCCCGACGCTCAAGGACATCACCCGCAAAGGCGAGACCTTCACGATGCACTTCGCCGGCAAAGGTTCCGAGCTCCCTGACAAGCCCGAGATCTCGGTCGAGTCATGGTATTACCACGACAAGCCCGACTATGGCTCACCTTCCAACAACAAGCTGACTGAAATCATCGCCAAGCAGACGGTCAACATGGACAAGGGAACGATCACCATTACCCTCGCGCCAAGCGCCAAGCGCCAAGCCGGGACCCGCGTCTTCCGCTTCTTCTCCAAAGACCTTCCCAAGAACCGCAAGGACACCCACGAGTCCTACTACACGAAGTCCAAATGAGAATTGCCCTCCTCTCTCCCGTCGCAGCTTCAATTCTTCCGGCGTAAATTCCCGGAACATTCAAGCAGATCGATATTAATGAAGGAGGTTGGTTCACGGGAATTGCCCAACACCAGTCCGGTCGCCTCGACGGCCGGACCGATGCCGGCGGAGTCTATCGCAGCAATAACCGCGACGATTCGCGAACTTATTTGAACTGCGACATTTCCTAACCCGGCGGTCTCTGCATTCAGGGAATCGCCGTTTCAAAAGCGGACCCGGATATCGTCTCTCAGGCCTACGGCGTTTCCGATTTTTCGAACGACCCCAATCGCGGAATTTGAAAAAACTCCGCGCCTATGGACGCCCAAAGTCCCGCCGGTTGGCTTGGAGTCGATGGCCGGTTCACAGCAGTCTTTACTCCCTCGGAGTAGACGCATCCTCCAAGGTCTTGGCCGAGAGAAAAAAGGGAACGAAAAGAGTGAAAAAAATGAGAGAACGCATCGTCTTACGGGGTTTTCTAAATCTTATCCATACGCTACTTTGAGACCAATGACCAAACTCACCCTTCTTCTCGCCACTCTGGGCACCGCTACTCTTGCCGCCGGGGACTGGCCCCGTTTCCTCGGACCCAGTGGCAATGCCACTTCTTCCGAAACCGGCCTCATCAAAAAGTTCCCGAAATCCGGCCCACCTGTCACTTGGGAAACCGCTCTTGAAGGAGGCTTTGGAGGCGCCGCCGTCTCGGGCAACGAAGTCTTCCTCGGCGATCGCGTCGAGAAGGAAAAGGACATGCTCCTCTGCCTCGACTTCAAAACCGGCAAGGAAAAGTGGCGCTACGAAAGCCCCTCCGAAGGAGAGCCATCCTTTCCCGGCTCCCGCAGCGTCCCCACCGTGGAAGACGATGCCGTCTACTTCCTCGGGACCTTTGGCGAGGTCTTCCGCATTAACCGGAAAACCGGGAAAGCGGACTGGAAGATCAAGCTCTCCGACCGCTACTCCGATGCAAAAGCTCCTCACTGGGGATACGCCCAATGTACCTTCGTCGTTGGCGACACCCTCATCGTCATGCCCTTTGGAAAAGAAACGGGCATCGCCGGTTGGGATAAGAAAACCGGCAAGGAACTCTGGAAGAGCGGCGGCATCGGCAACACCCACTCGTCTCCCGTCATCGCCACCTTCGGCGGAATGGAACAGGTCATCCTTCTCACCACCGGAGAAGGCGGAGGCCTCCACAGCTACGAGCCCAGAACCGGCAAAAAACTCTGGTCCTCCGATCTCTACAAAAACCGCATTCCCATCACCATCCCCCTCCAGATCGATGACAACCGCCTCTTCGTCTCCGGTGGATACGATGGCGGATCCAAGATGCTCTCCGTAAAGAAGTCCGGTGAGAAATATGAGATCAAAGAACTCTGGACCACCAAAAAAGGAACCCAGGTTCACCCTCCCATCCTCATCGACAAGCACCTCTACTTTCTCGCGAACGAGAACTCGAACCACAAGGGCAAGCCCCGTCGCAAAAAAGGCGGATTGGCTTGCTACACCCTTGAGGGCAAGGAACTCTGGAATACCGGCGACGAACCTTTCATGGGACGCGGCGGAAGCCTCTATGCCGATGGTATTCTCATGATCCAGGATGGCGAAAACGGAGTTCTACGTTTCGTCGATCCCTCTCCCAAGGAATTTAAAGTCATTGCCGAATCCAACGTTTTTGGCACCGACCCCGGGAGCAAAAAGGACCTCCGCTTCTGGAGCCCCCTCGCGCTCTCGGAAGGAAAACTCATCCTGCGCGGTCAGGACAAGCTCATCTGCCTCGATCTTAAAAAATAGCATGCGGGTCCTTTTTCTCTGCTCCCGAAACAAACTCCGCAGTCCCACTGCGGAGTTTATTTTTGCCAATCAACCCGGAATTGAAACCGACTCAGCCGGCCTCGCTAAAGACGCCGAAATCCGACTCTCGGAAGAACAGATCGAATGGGCCGATCTCATCTTCGTCATGGAGCGGGTCCACCGCTCCCGACTCAGTCAAAGCTTCCCGCGTGCCCTCAAAGCTAAGAAGATCGTCGTACTGGGCATCCCCGATAACTACGAATTCATGGACGAAGACCTCATCGCCATCCTGAGAAAAAAATGCACGCCCTACTTTCGTTAAGGAAGTTCAACCCAGTCCCAAAACGAAAATCCCCGCAACGCAACAAACTGGCTAAAAAGCGCCCCACGAAGATCAGAAGATGAGGATTCCGTTTGGAGGCATGGTGAAGTAAGCTTAACGCCATCTGATGAAAATTGACACCAATCTTCTTCTCGTCGCGGCGGCTTCTTTTGCGATCGGAATCGCGGTAGATCGCATCATCTCTTCACCCGCCGTGGAGAAGGGCACAGCGGAGGCTCTTCCTGCCAGGGACGGAGCGACTCGTCCGCGAACCGGCGATTCATCGAGGAGTCGCCCGATGACCTCCCAGCCCGGTCGCAGCGACTCGGGGCAAGGAGTGGACGAATCACGTGACGAGGGCGATGATCGCTTTCCAGGTTCGGTAAGGCAGGCTCTCGAAGCGCTGGAGCGGAATGGTCGCATGGATGCCGGGACCGCGAAACGTCTTTTGGAAATGGCTCCGGCTGGCCGGGAGCGCCGACGCATTCTCGAACATCTCGCACACCTCTGGGGCAGGCGGGATGGCGAGGCTGCCGCCGAGTGGGCCAACAGCTTGGAAGGAATTGACCGTCGGCGAGCCTTGGAAACAGCTCTTCATGGTTGGTCGGAAGAAGACCCCGCCGCCGCCGCTCAATACGTCGGTCAACTGCCAATCTCCGAGCAGAACCTGCACCTCGTGCACGCCATGGCTCGCCGGTGGGCGGAACGCGACCGGAGTGCGGCAATGGAGTGGGCGTCGGCACAGACCGATCCGGCCAAACGCGAGCGGTCGATGGGCGGAGTGATCAGTTCCTGGTCCGACTCCGACCCCACTGCAGCAGCAAATTTCGCTTCATCGATCGAAAACAATTTCGAACGGAATCGGGTTCTGGAGGTGGCGGCCCGGCGCTGGGCCAGCCAGGACACCGCTGCAGCGATGGAGTGGGCCCGGGGATTGCCGGGTGCAGATCGTCAGCGCGCCACCGAATCAATCCTGCGCGAGGTGGCGGAATACGATCCGGGGCGTGCCGCCACAATGTATGAAGAACTTACCGCCACCCTCCCACCGAAGTCGCGGACGGCCCACGAATACCGGCGCATGGCCGAGGAGATCGCCTCGGTCTGGTCATCGACCAGTCCGCAGGAGGCCGCCAACTGGGCAATGGAACTCCCGGAATCGGGGGAGGTTCGGCGCGCCGCGATCGGCAACGTCGCCGAACGTTGGCTCAAGATCGATAGCTTGGCAGCTGGCGAGTGGATCCTGCAGCTCCCCCCCGGCAACGTTCGAGACGCAGCGGCCGAGCGCGTGGTCGGTTCCACCGTCCAGAGTGATCCCGCCACCGCTTTCGATTGGGCCAACAGTCTCAGCGACGAGGGGCACAGCACCGGTCTCATGCGGGAAGTGCTTCACCGGTGGAACTCCACCGACCCGGCCTCGGCGCGCGCCGCCCTCGATACCGCGAGTGTCTCGTTCGAGCAACGTCGCGAACTCAATGAAGTGTTTTTGGGAGAGGAGGCCCCCTCTCCTGCGGATCCGAACAGCCAGGAATCCGAGTAGGCGAAGAAGCCCCCGCCGAGAACCCACCAGGTGGGCCACCTTCACCGACTCGAAAAACAGCCAGCCCCTGCCTTCTTTATCCCCTCTCCGATCCCCTCAACGGCGGCCGCAAGCACCCCGGAAAAAAATTGGCCCGCTGAGCCTTCGCGATCCCGGCTTGCCATCTGTGCGCCGCCCATGAAATATACTCATATGCCAAACCTGCAAAAGTTTCTCACGCTGACCGTGTTCGCATTCGCGGCGGCTGCCTCGCAGGTCTATTCTCAGGCGGATACGGATTGGTGGTCTCTGCAAAAGGTCGAGCGCCCGGAACTTCCTGAGGTCGTTTCCAAGGAGTGGCCACGTAACGCGATTGACCACTTCATCCTGGCAAAGCTCGAAAAATCCGGACTCCAACCCGCACCAGAAGCCGATGCGCGCACGCTGAGCAGGCGATTGCACTTCGACCTCATCGGTCTCCCTCCTGAACCTGGCGCAGAGGGCGATATCGATGCGCTGCTCGCTTCACCGCATTACGGCGAGCGCTGGGCACGGCACTGGCTGGACGTGGCGCGCTTTGGCGAGAGTCAGGGATTCGAATACGACCAGCTACGCGAAAACGCCTGGCCTTTCCGTGACTGGGTCATCAACGCTCTCAACGACGACATGCCCTACGATCGCTTCGTGCGATTGCAGATCGCCGGCGATCGCTTCGAGCCGAACAATCCGGACGCGATCACCGCGACCAGCTTCCTCGTGTGTGGATCATTCGACGGCCTCAAACCCAACGGCGACAAGCAGCGTAAAATCATGCGCCAGGACGAGATGGAGGATCTTGTCGGCACGGTGTCGCAGACCTTTCTCGGGCTCACCGTCAATTGCGCACGCTGTCACGATCACAAATTCGACCCGATCACACAGATCGAATATTTCCAGATTGCCTCCTCCCTCGCCGGCGTCCACCGCGGTGATCGAAACGTGCCCGCCGGCGGCGACCCGAGCGCGTTGAAAAAGCGGATTGAGGCTCTGGGAAAGCAACTCGATCAACACGACGCAAGAATTCGCACCGCGATCCTCGCCGGCAAACCCGACGAGTCGGCAAAGCAAACCGAGCCACCGAAACCAGTCTCGCGATGGACCTTCGATAGCGATCTCCGCGATCAGATCGGCACGGCCCACGGAGAAGCCAAGGGCAGCGCGAAAATTGTCGACGGCGCGCTCGTCCTCGACGGAAAAACCGCCTTTGTCACCACCGCGAGACGTCAATCCGAGCTCAAAGCGAAGACATTGGAAGCCTGGGTCCAACTCGACAAGCCCGGGCAGCGCGGCGGCGGCGTGATCAGCGTGCAGAATGTCGACGCGAATCAGTTTGACGCGATCGTCTTTGGCGAAAAGAAAATTGGTCACTGGATGGCCGGCAGTGATAGCTATGCGCGCTGGCAGAGTTTCCACGCGAAACCAGAGAACGAGGCCACAGGGAAATTTGTGCATGTTGCGATCACCTACACCGAAGACGGCACTATCACCGCCTACCGCAACGGGCGACCGTATGGCAAAGCCTACAAGACCGGTAGCTCGAAATACCTCGTCAACAACCACCAGGTGGTCTTCGGATTACGACACGGGACTACGGCAGGTGACGGGAGAATGTTGGCCGGGAAGATCGACCGCGCCCAGCTCTACGACCGTGCCCTGAGTGCAGACGAGGTCGCCATTTCGGCAAATGTTAGGATTGTCACCGAAGCGCAGATCGTGTCGCAGCTGAACCAGAAACAGAAGGCGGACCGGGAGAGTTGGAAAAATGAGATCGCGCAACTCAATAGCGAGCTCTCGAAGATCAAGGAGAAGAAAGTCTACGCGGTCACGCCCAAAAACCCCGGCGTCACCCGGCTGCTGGAACGCGGTAGCCCGTTCGAGCCAGCCGGTGAAGTCGCGCCCGGGGGAATCGCCGCAGTCGCAACCGCACTGCCAGCGGATTTCGGTCTCAAACCGGACGCACCCGATCAGCAACGCCGCACGAAATTGGCCGAATGGATCACGCACCCGGACAACCCCTTGTTCGCGCGCGTCATGATGAACCGCCTGTGGCATTACCACTTCGGCCAGGGACTGGTTAAAACCCCCAACGATCTCGGTTTCAGCGGCGGCGAAGCATCGCACCCCGCCCTGCTCGACTGGCTCGCCGCGGAATTTCGCGCCAGCGGCTGGAGCCTGAAAAAAATGCACCTTCTGATCTGCGATTCCGCCACCTACCGGCAGTCGTCGAAGGCAAATTCACAAGCGCAACAGGTCGACGCTGGCAACGAGCTACTGTGGCGGCACACTCCGGCTCGACTTGAAGCCGAAGTGATCCGCGATTCCATCTTGAACGTTTCCGGCCAGCTCAACCCAAAGATGAGCGGTCCGGGATACCGCGATTTCAAAATGTTCAAGCACAAGGGATCGTGGGTCTACGATCCGATCGATCCCGAGGGTGCCGAGTTCAACCGGCGCAGCATCTACCGCACCTGGGCGCGCGGCAATGTACACCCCTTGCTGACACCACTGGATTGCCCCGATCCGAGCGCCGCCACGCCCGTCCGCAGCGTGACGACGACCCCGCTGGGGGCGCTCGCTTTGATGAACACCTCGTTCTCCTTGCGTATGGCCGACAACTTTGCGCAACGCCTTAAAACCGAAGCAAGTGAGGGCATCCGCACCCAAATCAAGCGAGCCTTCCTGCTGGCCTTCGCGCGCGAACCGAGCGAGGAGGAGCTCGTGCTAACAAGCGGGTTTGTCAAAAAGAACGGACTTCCCGCCTTCTGTCGTGTGCTGTTTAATTCCAATGAATTTCTCTATGTCAACTGAGCCACGATAGACAAACAAGAATGTCCGCTCCCCGACTCCCATGATCACCCGACGCAACTTCCTCGACTGGACTTCCACCGGACTTGGCACCGCCGCAGTCTCCTCGCTCATGCTACGCGACAGCTTCGCCGCCATCCCAAAACTCCCGCAAAACGCGCCAAAAGCCAAACGCGTTATCCACCTCTGCCTTTGCGGGGGGCTTAGCCAAGTCGATTCCTTCGACTACAAACCGAAACTCAAAGAGCTGCACGGGAAATCACTTTCCGCAGACGAAAAACCCGACGTGTTTTTCGGCAAAGTCGGCCTGCTGCGGCAAAGCGACTGGGAGTTCAAACAGCGTGGCCGGAGCGGGCTGTGGATCTCCGAGCTTTTCCCTCACATTGCCACCGTCGCCGACGAGCTTGCGGTGATCAACTCGATGGTCGCCGAGTCGTCGAGCCACACGCCAGCGACCTTCCAGGAGAGCAGCGGCTTCCGCCTCAACGGATTTCCCGTGATGGGTTCGTGGGTCTCTTACGGGCTCGGCAACATGACCGAGAACCTGCCCACCTACGTCGTCCTTCCCGATGCTCGCGGCCTGCCCGCCGGTTCGACCAGCAACTGGACCAACGGTTTCCTCCCCGCCGTCCACCAGGGTGTTCCGTTTCGCACCAGCGGCGAAGGCGATGCGATCAGCAACCTGTTCCCCGCCAGAAAAATCGACGCGCGCATCGAAAAAGAGAGCCGGGCGCTCTTGGAAAAGATCAACCGTCTGCACATGGAAGAAAACGGTGCCGAGGACGCCTTCTCCGCACGCATCTCCAGCTATGAGCTCGCCGCACGCATGCAGCTTGCAGTTCCCGAGGTCACCGATATAAACGCCGAATCCGAGGCGACACGTGAGCTCTACGGGCTGAACGGCAAGGAGACCAAGGACTTCGGGCGCAGTTGCTTGTTAGCGCGGCGCATGCTCGAACGCGGCGTTCGCCATGTGCAACTTTTCTCCGGCGGTTCGTTCGGCTCACCACGCATCAACTGGGACGGCCACGAGGACATGAAACGCAACCACGGCCGCGAGGCTGCACGCATCGACCAGCCGGTCGCCGCTTTGATCAAGGACCTGCGCCAGCGCGGCATGCTCGACGATACCCTGGTGCTCTTCACCTCCGAGTTCGGCCGGACACCCTTCACCCAGAGCGGAGCCGATCAGGTCGGCACCGGCCGCGACCACAATCAGGCCGGCTTCAGCGTATGGATGGCCGGCGGCGGCGTAAAGGGAGGCATCAGCTACGGCGCGACGGATGAAGTCGGCTACAAATCGGACATCAATCCGGTGCCGTGGCACGATTTCCACGCCACCGTTCTGCACCTGTTAGGGATCGACCACACCAAGCTCACCTACTACCACAACGGCATCCAGCGCCGCCTGACCAACGTCCACGGCGAGATTCTGAACGGCATCATCGCCTAGGCCTATCAAGCAATCACCCTTTCAAGTAAGTGCTCGACAAAGTGAACGATTCACTGACCCTATCAAAATTATGCTCAAGCCTCTCCTGACGACTGCCACCCTCTCGCTGTTTACGCTTTCCGGGCATGCCGGACAGAACGCGGCGCCTTCCTCGCACATGGTCTACAACGATGCCAGTTTCGACGGTGACATTCTGATCAACGAAGTTCGTGTCCCGAAGAATGGCGAGGCGATGTATACCTACTACGAAGCCCTCGGTTGGGGCGGCAAGGCCGGGGGCTACGCAGGTATTCAGGCTCACCCGAAGGCCCGCAACTACATCTTCTCAATCTGGGATCACAAGGAACACACCGCCCCGATCAAGGCTGTCTATCATGGACCAGGAACCCTGACGGAAAACTTCGGAGGAGAAGGTACCGGACTGAAGTCATGGAACTTCGAATTAGGATGGGACCCCGATGTTTGGTACACTCTCGTTTCCCGCTGCTGGCCGGTCGATGATCACACCTTCTATGGATACTGGGTCCGCTCCTCCAGGAACAACGAATGGACGCACATGGTCACCATGGATGTTGCCACCAAGGACGCCTATTTCAAAGGCGGAAACGATTCCTTCATCGAAGACTGGCTGGAAACGGGCAAGAACGCCCGCACCACGCACATACGCAACGGATGGAAACGTAAACCCACCGGCGAATGGCACGCCTTTGGCAAGGCCCGCTATTCAGTAAATTCCTGGGATTTAGTCGAAGGAAAGCGCTCCTTCAACTTTAAGACCAATTGGAATGGCGGAGTCGCCAAGGACACGACTGGCGAATTCTACTTCATGACCAGTGGCGGAGCAGACACCCAACCCACCACCACAAACCCGTCGACCCACTCGATCAAACGAACCGAAACCAAACCCGGATACGCTCCTGCCAAAATCCTTTCTGCCACCGCAAAATCCGACACAGTGAACACAGTGAACATCGAATGGAAACTCGATCCAAAATCGGCCCCTCAGTTCAGCATCGAAATCGCAGCCAAGAACAAAGCCGGCACTGCCGTCCTCGAAAAACTCATCACTTCTCCCCACACTAGAAGCGCCACTCTGGAGCTCCCAAAGGGCATCGGAGCCTCCTCCCTAAATTTCGAGATTCGTTGCCGCGATATCTTCGACAATGAATCCAAGGTGATCAAAGCCAAGTAGGCTCTCCGACTTCACCACCGGGATATGATCATCACTGATTGTGCCGGTTCCAAAGCAAGTCGAAGATTGGGGCGACATCCTGGTGAGCTTGGCGATGGAGGAACCCGCAGTCGGCGCGGTGAAACAGCCTTCGGTGACCCACTGCGCTCGCCTCCCAAGCTAAGAGAATTGGATTGGAACCCCCGGAGGAAATCGCTAGAACTCGTGACTCACTCTTCTGCCTCACTATGAAATCCCTGTTCAAAAGCCTCGCCCTGCTTGCAGCCCTCGCCTTTTTCGCTGGTTGCGATGGCGACAAAAAAGACCAAAAACTCCGTATCGCCGTCGTCCCGAAAGGGACCAATCACCTGTTCTGGAAAACGATCCACGCCGGCGCCAACAAAGCCGCTGCGGAAGAAGACGTCGAGATCATCTGGAAAGGCCCGCTGGTCGAGAGCGATCGCGAAGGGCAGATCAAAGTCGTTCAGAATTTCGTCACCCAACAAGTTGATGCCATCGCTCTCGCCCCGCTGGATGACGAGGCCATGATCCGCCCGGTCAAGGAGGCCCATGACGACGGAATCAAGGTCGTCATCTGGGATTCCGGTCTCGCCCCTGCTGGCGACGATCATTTCGATAGCTTCGTTGCCACCGACAATTTCGCCGCCGGAGAAAAATGCGGCAAGAAACTGGCCGAACTGATGGGGGGCAAGGGCAACGCGATCCTCCTCCGCCACATGGTAGGCTCCGCCAGCACCCAGAAGCGCTCAGAAGGCTTCTTAAAGGGCCTGAAAGAGCACGGTCCGGACATCGTCCTCATCTCCTCGGACAAATACGCCGGCGCGACAGTCGAAAAATCACAGGAGGTCTCGAACAACTTGCTCAATCAGTTTTCCGACGACGTCGATGGCATTTTCACGCCGAACGAATCCGCCACCGAGGGCATGATGGCGGCAATGAAAGGCGCCGGGATCGCCGGCAAGGTCAAGTTCGTCGGCTTCGACGTCAACCCCGCCCTGATCGGTGGGATCGAAGACGGGACGATCCACGCGCTCGCGGTGCAGGATCCGTTCAACATGGGCTACCTCGCGGTGAAGCATGCCGCCGCCCACATCAGGGGAGAGAAAGTCGAGCGAGTCGTTGATACCGGATCTCTCATTCTCACCCCCGAGAACCTCAACGACACCCGCACCCAGGAACTGGTCTCGCCCGATCTCGACAAGTGGTTGAAAGAGTAAACACCACCGCCGCACCGCCACTTCTGCGGCTCGATTCGATCACCAAATCGTTCGGGCCGGTGCGCGCCTTACGCGGTGTCTCGCTCGACATCCGCGCCGGACAAGTGCTCGCCCTCATCGGCGAAAACGGCGCGGGTAAGAGCACCCTCATGAAGGTCCTAAGCGGTGCCCACCGCCCGGACTCCGGCTCGGTCGAGATGGGAGGACAGCCGCTCACCCTCGCCAACCCGCTGGCCGCGCGCCGCGCGGGTATCGCGATGATCTACCAGGAGCTCACCCTCGCGCCGGACCTCACCGTCGAGGAAAACATGACACTCGGGCTGGAGCAGGCACGCTTCGGATTTCTACGCTCACAGTCTGAAAAAATCGCAGCCGCGCTCAAACTTTTGGGAGCCGAAGACATCTCTCCGGATCAGAAAGTCCAGACCTTGACCATCGCGCGCCAGCAAGTGGTCGAGATTGCGCGCGCCATCGTCAGCGATGCGCGTGTCGTCATCATGGACGAGCCGACCAGCTCGCTCTCCGGGGAAGACAAACGGGCCCTGTTCCGGGTGATCAACAAACTAAGAGAAGAGGGGCTCGCGATCGTTTACATCAGCCACTTTCTCGACGAGATCGATGAGATTGCCGATCGCTACGCCGTCCTGCGCGACGGCGAATCTGTCGGCGCAGGCCTCGTCTCCGAATCGACGACCGAATCGCTCGTCGAACTGATGATCGGCCGCGCCATTGACGACATGTATCCGAGGCCAGATCACGACCTGGGTGAAGTCGTTCTCTCGGTAAACGAAGTGCACGGCTCGCCGCTGCCACGCGGGGTTTCATTCGACCTCCAGCGTGGGGAAATCCTGGGCATCTTTGGGCTCGTTGGAGCCGGTCGCACCGAGCTCGCGCGCTGTCTCTTCGGTCTTGATCCGGTCAGCCGGGGCAGGATTGAACTCCATGGCAACACCCGGATGAAGCTCGCCGGATTCCGCCCCATCAACGCCCTGCGCGGCGGCTTGGATTACCTCAGTGAGGACCGCAAAGAAGAAGGGCTCGCCCAAAACCTCAGTATCACCGAAAACACCACCCTCTCCGCGATTCGCAAGACTTCGCGCTACGGTTTCCTGCAGCTCCGCAAGGAACAGGCAACCGCCGAAGAGCTCTCGAGAAAGCTCGACGTGCGCTGCTCCAGTACCAGCCAGCCAGTCAGCTCGCTCTCCGGCGGTAATCAACAGAAGGTCGCTCTCGCGCGCATGATCCACCACGATAGCGACATCTTTTTCATGGACGAGCCGACTCGCGGCATCGATGTCGGCAGCAAGCACGAGATCTACGAACTCATCCACTCGCTCGCCGCCGCCGGGAAGAGCATCATCGTCGTCAGCTCATACCTTCCGGAACTGCTCGGCACCTGCCATTCAATCGCCGTGATGCATCGCGGAGCTCTCAGTGAGAAACGCGATGTCGCCGGGCTGACCGAACACGACATCATGGTCTTCGCGACCACTGGAAAAACGATGCCCCTAGAGCGAGAATCCGATCTCGTTTAGTCCCCGCCACGATAATCTGACAGCCTTGCCAAATGCCAAAACTTCCCACTGCGCACTCCAATTGGAAATCGTTACTGCTCCCCTTTATCGGGCTGCTGTTCGTCTTCATTCTGTTCACGGTCCTCATCGCCATCTTCGAGCCGGACAACCTCGAGGCCTTCCTTTCTTCACGCAATGCCAAGACCGTCATCACCCAGACTGTGATTGTCGGCATCGGCGCGCTCGGCATGACCATGGTCATCACCAGCGGCGGCATCGACCTCAGCGCCGGCTCCCAGATCGCCCTCGCTTCAGTCGCCTGCGCGCTAACCCTCAACGCATTCTCCGGGGGCGACCCTGCGACCATTAGCGTGCTCGGGATGTTGGTCGCCACCTTGGCCGCAATGACCGCCGGCGCCGCCACCGGAGCCTTCAATGGCACCGTCTCCTGCGCGCTAAAGATTCCCCCCTTCATCGTTACGCTCGGCACCATGATGATCGCGCGCGGTGCTGCCGAGGGCATCGCCAAGCAATCGCAAGTCCGTACCCCGGACAACACCTTGCAAAACTTTATGCAGCGGAATCCGGATCCCGAGTGGTTGATCTTCGCCCCCGGCGTTTGGATCATGATCTTACTACTCGTCGTCGTCGCCGTGACCATGCGCTACACCGTCTTCGGACGTTACATCTACGCACTCGGATCGAACGAATCCACCGCGCGCCTGTGCGGCGTCCCGGTCACCCGGACCCGCATTATAATCTACACCCTGTGCGGCCTCCTCATGGGAATCTCCGGAGCCATGTCCTACGCCTTTTTAGGAAGCGGCGATCCCACGACAGCCGTCGCGAAGGAACTCGACATTATCGCAGCGGTCGTCATCGGCGGCGGGTCGCTCAGCGGCGGAAAAGGAAGCCCCATCGGCAGTATTGCCGGCGCCTTGATCATGACTTTGCTTGTGAGCGGCTGCGGCATGCTCAACGTCCCCGACTGGTCGCAGAAGATTATCATCGGCTTCATCATCATCGGCGCCGTGGCCGTCGACACCTTGAAGAACCGCCGCCAGATCGCGTCGTAGGATTGCGAGATCAGAAATCCCCACAATTCTTGCGCCTCCGCTCCAATTCCCCTAGTTTCTCAATATGATCTCGCCTTCAGACTCGACACCGCTCGCAGATCTCGACGAATGGGAGGACGACCTCCTGCGCCGCTATCCGGAAGAGAAAGCCAAAGAGGAATTTCGCGACTACGACGCCGAAGCCCGCCCGGGAGTGCGTGAGTTCTACCGCCTCAACCATCGCTACCAAACACTCGACTTCGTTCGAAAGAAGCGCGCCGAATACCTTCCGCTCACCAAAAGGCAGATGACAGTCTGGGAGGCGCTGGAATATTTGAACACGCTGGTCGACGACAGCGACCCGGACATCGACCTCCCGCAGATCGAACACCTCTTGCAAACCGCCGAGGCGATCCGGGCCGACGGTCACCCGCGCTGGTTCATTCTCACCGGCCTGATCCACGATCTCGGAAAAATACTCTGCCTTTTCGACGAACCACAATGGGCCGTCGTTGGCGACACCTTTCCGGTCGGCTGCCAGTTCTCGGACAAGATCGTCTTTCACAACTTTTTTGCCGACAACCCGGACTCGAGAACCCCCGAATATTCGACACCGAGTGGCATCTACGAGGAAGGTTGCGGGCTCGACCACGTGACCATGTCCTGGGGGCACGACGAGTATCTCTACCACGTCGTCAAGGACAAGCTCCCCGACCCGGCACTCTACATGATCCGCTACCACTCGTTCTATCCGGCGCACAAAGAAGGCGCATACGATCACCTCATGAACGAGCACGACCGCGAGATGTTTGACTGGGTGCGCAAATTTAATCCCTACGACCTCTATACCAAGAGCACCGGGCGCGTCGACGTCGAGGCCTTGCGACCATTCTACGACGAACTCATCAACGAATTCTTGCCGGGGAAGCTATCGTGGTGAGATCCCTCCTATTTCTCGTATTTGCGATCACCGTATCAGCCGGGGAGCCATTGCAAAGAGCCCACGCGCACAACGACTACGAACACAACCGTCCGCTACTCGATGCCCTCGAGCACGGCTTCTGCGGCGTCGAAGCCGACATCTCCCTCGTCGACGGAGAACTGCGGGTCGGCCACGACCCCGCAGACCTCAAGCCCGGGCGCACGCTGCGAAAACTCTATCTCGATCCGCTCCGCGAGCGGGTCAAGGCCAACAAGGGTCAGCTCTACGGTGGGAAGAACACGGAGTTCACCTTGCTCATCGACATCAAATCGGACGGCGAGGAGACCTATCGCGCCCTCAGCAAAATTCTCGGCGAGTATCAGGAAATCCTCACCGGGACACGGGACGGCGTCACCACCAAACGCGCCGTCACCGCGATCATCAGCGGCAATCGCGCCAAAGAAACCATCGCCGCCGACAATCCCCGCTACGCCGGCATCGATGGACGTCTCGGGGATCTCGAATCGGACCTCGACAAAAACCTCCTCCCTCTCATCAGCGACCGCTGGAGCAGCCACTTCAAGTGGAAAGGTGAGGGTGAAATGCCCGCCGACGAGCGCGAGAAACTGCACACCATCGTCAAGAAGGCGCACGCGACCGGGCGACGGATTCGCTTCTGGGCGACGCCCGAAAAAATCGGCGTGTGGCGCGAGCTGAGAGCAGCCGGAGTCGACCTGATTAACACCGATGACCTCGCGGGCTTGCAGCGTTTTCTTTCGGAAGACTCCCGCAACTAACCTGAGCTTCCGCGTCTCCTCTGGCCATGCTCCGTTTTGATGAAGACTGGAGCATGGAGGTTGAAAAAATCCGAGGCGAGTGTCCAAGCCTGTCCCATTTCCCGTCATCTAGGTAACTCCCGGGAAAAGGGGAAAAACACTACTCGCGGAGACCATCACCGGGCAGCGCGCGTGGTAGATCCCAGCGGACTTTGTAAATCTTCTCGCCTTCCATCACCTTCGTTTTTCCTTCTGGTAAAAAACGAATGGCATGACTCCACCAGCTTGTCTCTGTCCCCTTGTGCCAGACCACTTTCCCCGAACTCGCTGGCCGGTCAATTGACTTTACCTTCTTCTCATCAGCCAAGCTCGCCAAGGGGCGAAACTTCTCCTCCTTGAGATCAAAGAGGTAGCAATGATCATCAACCGAAATCGCAAACGTGTCCTTTTGCCACCACGAAAGATCGTGTCCCCCGCTCGTTGGAAGTTCAAACTCTTCGGTGATCTTTGCTCCGTCTTCGCCAAACCGGATCTTTAAAAGCTTCCCGGTCCCCAGAGCCCAAAGTACCTTTCTCTGTTCATCCCACTCGACTCCATGAGCCCCATAGAGTGGAATTTTAGCGGTGGGTTTGATTCCGACTCCCGACTCCTTTCGATTAAAAATCCTCACCTCGTCACCGCCAAAACTCGACGCCACTGCCACCCTTTCTCCGGGAAGCAAACAAGCGCTGTGAGCATTCTTTACCGTCGTGTGAAATAGGCACTTCTTGCTCGCACGCTCCACCAAAGCCACCCCGCCGCTCGAGGACGTGATGAGAATCAAGCCAGCATAAGGTTTGCAATCATCGGTCGTCGCAAAGCTGGTTCGCATCGTGGCCGGGATCTCTTTTGAATCGGTCACCTGCCACTCCCAGCTCCTCTCCCCGGCTCCATCTGTCGAAGGGATGACAAAGACCTTCGCCATTCCACAGACAATCAAGCGCATCTGCTCATCGGCAAAGCCCTGTCCGATGAGCAGAAGTCCCAAAAATCGTCTTAACCAACGCTTCATATTGACTCAAACCTACCAAGCTCACTTTAAAACCCAAGCCTCACGAGCTTGGATTTAGCCCCTTGTCTTGCGTGAGCTTTGTCGGTAGATCAGAAGTCCTAAAGGTGGCGAATTTTTTCTTACGACGCCCCTGAACTCCTTGTCATGAAAAAAATAGCACTCACTTTGATTGCCCTCGTCGGATCTTTATTTCTTGGACATTCTGCGAGAGCCGAAAATCTCCCGGTTTATTACAAGCCAATCGCTCCCGCAGAAGCTGAGGAAATTGAGTGCGATATCCTCGTCTATGGCGGAACCCCCGCTGGCGTGACTGCAGCGATCCAAGCGGCTCGTCTTGGAAAAAAGGTCGTCTTTTTTTCCTTCAATCAACATGTCGGAGGAATGACCTCCGGCGGGTTGACTGCGACTGACTTGGGACAAAAAAAATCCATCGGTGGGATGGCTTTGGAATTCTATTCCCGGATTGGCAAAAAGGCGAACTTCAGCTCTGCTGACGCGGAGGCACTTTTCAGAGTGATGTTGGATGAAGCCGGCGTCGATGTTCGCCTGGGGCGTTGCTTGCAGTCAGCCACCATGGATGGAAACCGCATCAAGGCGGTCAATTTTGAGAGCGGAGAGACGGTAAAAGCCAAGGTCTATCTCGACACCACCTACGAAGGAGATTTGATGGCGGCGGCCAAGGTTTCGTATCATGTCGGCCGGGAACCGACCGAAACCTACGGGGAATCGCTTGCCGGCCAGTGGCAAAAGATCTCGTGGAAGAATGTTTACCAATTTTGCAGATTGCCGGTGAGTCCCTTTAAAAGAGAAGGGCAACCTGACTCCGGGCTCCTTCCGGAGATTGCTCTTGGGAAGGGAAAGGCCGGTGATGGGGACTACAAAATCCAAGCCTATAATTTCCGGATGCATCTCTCGAACAAGGATCACAAGATCACTTTTCCAAAGCCTCCAAAATACGATCCGTCCCGCTATGCCTTGCTTGCTCGCTTCCTCAAGACTGACCCTGTCGTAAAGTGGACGCTCAACTACACCGTCAAACCCATGACCGATGGACCGGTGCAAATGCGAAATGGCGATAGTAATAACGCGGGAAGTTTTTCCTCAGACTACGTGGGTGGAAATTATCAATGGGCCGATGGCACCTATGAGGACGTGGCCTTTTCCGAACTCCCTCCGCCTCGCCGTGGACTTCCCGTCAGTTTTGCAAAGCTATATGAGATCAGAGAAAAAATCTTCCAGGACCATGTGAATTACCAACTGGGGTTGATGTTCTTTCTCGCCAATGATCCACGAGTCCCGGAGAAGCTCAGACAGCGGGTGAACAAGTTTGGCCTCGATCCCCTCGAATTCAAAGAAACGGGCTTCTGGCCTCACCAGCTTTATGTGCGGGAAGGACGCCGCATGCTCTCGAGCTACGTGATGACCCAGGCGGATTGCGAATCAAGGAGAGTGCCGCAGGATTCGATTGGCTTGGCCTCCTACCCCATGGATTCCCATTTTTGCCAACGCGTTGTCGTCGAAGAAAAAGGAATAACCACCGTCCGCAATGAAGGAGGATTTGGACATCCCTGCCCGAAGCCGTATCCGGTCTCTTATCGCGCGATTGTTCCAAAGAAGAGTGAATGCACGAACCTCTTGGTCCCGGTTTGCCTCTCCTCGTCGCACGCCGCATTTGGGTCCATTCGGATGGAGCCGGTCTTCATGATTCTGGGCCAGAGCGCCGGAGTGGCCTCCAGCATGGCGATTGACAAATCCATCGCGGTGCAAGACGTCGATTATGATAAACTCAGAAAGAAATTGCTGGAGCTCAAACAGTTCCTCGAAGCCAGGTAGTCGCATCTCAAAAACTACCTCGCTTGTGCGCGCGCGGTTGGCAGGAATTCGCGCAGCTTCTGAATCCGGGTCGCGCTCACCGGGTGCGTGCTCAGGAACTCGGGAGTGCTGCTCTGTTGACTCGCTCCCATGCGCTGCCAAAGCGTGATGGCATCACCAGGATCATATCCGGCCCGTGCCATGAAAACAGTCCCGATTTGGTCGGCTTCCAATTCCTGCGTGCGGGAGAAAGTCAGCCCGAAGGCAATATTCCCCCCCGTCTGGGCCAACTCACCGAGTTCCTCACCGTTTTCCGTTCCACCAAACATGGCACCAACAATGGCTCCACCAAAAGCAATGGTCTGGCTCCTCCGCACACGGGATTGGGCGTGATTGGATGTCACATGGGCCATTTCGTGAGCCACCACGGCAGCAAGCTGCCCATCGGTGGTGGCAATCTTCAACAATCCCGTATTCACACCCACCTTCCCTCCGGGAAGAGCAAAGGCATTGGCTGAAGGATCATTAAAGACTTCGAACTCCCATTGTGCCCCCGGAAGATTGACGACCGGCCGCAGTTTATTCGCAACTCTGAACACCCGGGCCCGGGCAGCCGCATCTCGGGAAATCGGAGTCTTTAGTTTGTATTGCTTAAAGGCCGCAGCTCCCTCCCGCTGTAAATCAGCAGAGGCAGGACGAATGGCTACCTGTCCCGTTCCGGCATTATAGGCTGCCGGAGCGGCGCAACTGATCACAACAATTGGCAGAAACAAGGTAATCCCTCTTGTCTTCAAAATCTTTCCAAGGCCTTTCTTCATACCAGTCTTCTTAGCGTGAGAGACCCGTCCTTGTCAAATCACGGGCTCGTTCGTGCAAAAGGTTGTTTCTCTCCGACGACTGCGCCACAATCCATCCGCCCTGTGAACCTTCCAAACTCCATCACCCTTGCGCGTCTTATTTTAACCGTGATTTTCATCCTTAGTGCGAGCGTGGGTGGAACCACTGCCCTCATCGTGGCCTTAACCACTTTTGTCATCGCCACGATCTCGGATTGGCTCGATGGCTACCTCGCCCGGAAGATGAATCTCGTCACCTCGCTGGGGAAACTCCTCGATCCCCTCGCCGATAAGATTCTCGTCACCTCCGCCTTCGTTTATTTCACCAGTATGGACCTCTGCCCTGTTTGGGTCACCTGCCTCATCATTGGCCGGGAATTCATGGTCACAGGCCTCCGGCAAATTGCCGTCGATAAGGGCCAGATCATTGCGGCCGATAAGTTGGGCAAATGGAAGACAACCTTTCAACTGGCCTTCGGCATCACCTGCTTACTCTGGCTCATTCTTGACTCAATGGCATCCGGCAATTCCTTTCACTCATTTCTCCAAAACCTGACTTCTCCGCAGAATTGGCTCTTCAAAGGTTTCCTCTGGGGAGCTTTGGCCTTGACCCTTCTCTCCGGTTTAAACTATCTCAAGAAATCCTGGAAGCTGCTACTAGACTGATGTTGTTGACCAATGCCCACGTTATTTCCCCCGGTCTGGACCTCCCGAACGCCAGTGTCCTGATCGAGGGTGGAAAGATCGCCGAAATCGCAAACCATTCCTCGGGAGACCTCGATCTCGGGGGAAAAATGCTCCTCCCCGGATTCATCGATATCCACTCACACGGAGCTGATGGTGCCGATACCTGCGATGCTTCGTCCGAGAGTCTCGAACACATTGCCAGAACAAAACTCAAGGAAGGAGTGACCACCTGGCTCCCCACCACCCTGACCCAGCCACAGGAACGACTCGTCGAAATCGTCCAAACCGTGGCCGACTGGGCAGACTCGGCTCCCCTTGCCGTGCCGGGCATCCACCTTGAAGGCCCGTTCATCAACCGCGAACAAGCCGGAGCACAAAACCCGGAATTTGTTCGCCCGCCCGACCTCAACGAACTCCGCGAGCTCCACCAGATTTTTCCCTTGCTCATTCTCTCCCTGGCTCCCGAAATGCCGGGTGCCCTCAACCTTATCCGTGAGGCTTCCGCAATGGGCATCACCCCTTCCGCAGCCCATACCAAAGCCGACTACGCCACCGTCATGGCCGCCTCCGGATACGGACTCAAACATCTCACTCATTTTGGGAATGCCATGACCGGCCTTCACCACCGGGAAATCGGAGTGGTTGGTGCCGGACTCCTCGAGGACTGCCTCCGGCTCGAACTCATCGCCGATGGCATCCACCTTGCCCCGGAAATGCTCGAGCTGATCTTCGCCCGGGTTCTACGTGAGAATATCATGCTCATCACCGATTCAGTCTCCTCATCCTGGCAACCGGACGGAGACAGCACCCTCGGCGGGCTCGATGTCGAAATCAAAGACGGTGTCGCCCGTCTGAAAGACAATGGAGCCCTCGCCGGCTCCACGCTGCGCTACCAACACGGTCTCCGCCTCGTTCAGGAAATCACCGGCGAGCCATTGAGCGAGCTCGTTGCCACGACCTCATGGAATCAGGCCCGCTCGTTGGGACTGCCGGACGTAGGCCGCATCGAGCCCGGTTACCGCGCCGATCTCGTCGTCCTCTCAGCCGACTTTGAAGTCGAGCGCACCTTCGTTCGCGGAGAATAACTATTTCACTTCCGCCCGATCGGCGAAGTAATCAATCAAGGCCTCCCGCGTGTTCACCGGGATCAGCGTCGTCTTGCTTTCCGCCTCTTGCAATATTTCACGAAGCCTCAAAAGCCTCCGCCCGCCCGACTGACTGTCGTAACTATTGAAAAGAATCCGATAACGCCTCGTCGGTTCCAAAGTCGCGGGATCGAGTCCATAAAGAGCACGGTCGGAATACCGCACCTGTCCGGCCTCTGCAATGATCATGCGGATTTGTTCACCCGTGATCGAGGCATGAACCAGCCAATTCTCATAGGGAATCCATTGCCAGGCATCGTCAATCGTCTTCACCCCCGGCTGCACATCCGGCGTCTCAAACGTCCCGTGAAAAACACCCTCCGCCGGTAATTTTTGCTTCTCGGCGGTGGCCAAAAACGAACGGCAAATCATTTGCCAAAAGGGACTGTTCTTTCCTCGTGCAGAAATCACCGACTCCACCTTGCCAATCACGGTTTTCCGTCGTTCCGCGGCATTTCCTACCACGTCTTTCGTACTTTCCACGATGACCGGATCCAGCTCAAAACGATCATCCATTAAAACCGTCCACGCGTTGCGCTTCACGAGCTTGCGGGACTCCTGATCAAAACTCAGGTCCACCCTGCCGCAGTTGATGCCGTAATAGTTCGCCTGGGTGCAAAGAACATTCGACCAATACCAGCTCGGTCGGTCCTGATGGGTATGTCCTCCGATGTAGATATCGACACCCTCGACTTTTTCCAAAAGTTCCTGGACCGGATTGGCATAATCATCTTCCCGACGCCATCCCATGTGTCCGAGAACCACCACCGCATCGACCTTCTCGGCATTCACCTCGGCAACACTCTGCTTGAGACTTTCCAAAGGATCAAAAACCCCGAAACCCTTCAGTAATTCCGGTCTCGACCAGGAAGGAATCCCCGGCGTGATGAGGCCAATCATGCCAATTCGAAATCCTCCCACCTCCTTGATGACCCAGGGAGCCAGCTTCGAGAAGGCATTCCCTTCGATCGCTCCCGCCTTCTTCCCTTCGACAGTGACGTTTCCCGTAATCACCGGCATCCGGGAGGTCTTGATCGCTGACTCCACGACATCGAGCCCCCAGTCAAATTCATGATTCCCGAGAACCCAACCATCGTAGCCCATCTTATTGAAGCTCTCGATCATCACCTTCCCCTTGGTCTGATACCCCTCGATCGTGCCCTGGTAAACGTCTCCGATATCAAAGAGGAGATGGTCCGGACACGCCTTGCGCCACCTTCGAATCTGGGTGGCACAGCGAGCCAATCCACCCACATTTCCAATATCGTCGTAGGTCTCTGTCGGCAGAATGTGCCCGTGGAGATCAGTGGTATGGAAGAGCGAGACCGTCTTAATCGATCTTGTCTTATCGGCGATCGCAGGCGCAGCCACCCAAGCCGCTGCTCCTGTCAAAAATTGGCGGCGTGAATTCTTCATAAATTTGACGCCGCCGCTTTACGCAGTTTCTCGGCCAGCAGCTTCTTCTGATACCTTCCTTGCACCACATCCTGTCTCTTATACACATCTCCGAGCCCACGAGACCGAGGCTGATCT
>OJIS01000178.1_pt1 | contig 23258 bp, 17 predicted proteins | sample 1595671 | NCBI WGS metagenome assembly OJIS01 (sample SAMN05416814, study PRJEB24817) | seawater metagenome | isolation source: Sea water | place: Canada:Atlantic | collected 2013-07 | reverse complement strand
CGGCAGCAGATTCGTTGATGCCACTCATATCGAGTTGATCTTTCGCGACGCGTGCGCGGCCCGCGGCTTTGGTGCGCTCATCTTCGACCATTTCCTCAAGGCGGTTGAGGGTGTCGCCGGAGCCACCGATGTCAGTAACCATGCCGGAAGCCATCTCGTTGAGTTCAGCCATTGCTTTCGTGGACTTCATATCGTCGAGTTCGCGGGCAAGCTGCTCAATGCGGTCCTTGGCGGTCTTAACGGAAACGTCACGGGCTTTCACCAGCTCCTTATAACGAGCATCCGCTTCTTCCATCTGCTCGCGAACGGAATCGTGCTCACGATCGACAGTTTGGAGTTGGAGGGCGAGTTTTCCGGCTGCCTCGCGATTGCCGGCCTTGAGATTGGCTGCGGTTTTGGCGCGAAGCTCGTTTTCCTCGCGGTCGAGTTTCTTGGCCTTCGACATGAGCTTTTCAACGAGTCCCGCATGGCCGGCGAGGCCCTTGTTGAACTCGGCAATCTGCTTGCGGAGGTTTTCCTTTTCGTTCTCGAGGAGAGCTTCAGGATTACGCTTTTCAAGCCCACCGATAAAGAGGCCGAAAAAGCCTTTGATAATATTTTTGAGTCTTCGAAACATGAATTTGTCAAATGTTAGGCGTAGCTTGTCCCAGACCATTGCATCCTGCAAGAAGAGACGAGGAGAAAAGGGGGGCGATTTTGTAAGTGCCGAAACGAAGTAGATTTGGTGAATCAGCGGCAGATCCTTTGGAAGATGCCTAATCACCAAAACCATATGATTTCACAGCCCCAGACTTTGGTGAATTGGGCGAGAGATCGCTCCCTGCTATCGCCCTATTTCCTTTGCTTCTTCAAAGGTCATCATCTTCTGTTTTCCTGAGGAGGCCTCGATTTGTTTGACCATGGCATCCCATTGCTTCTGGAACTTGCCGGCATTGGTGTCCTTGATTTTTGGAAGGGCATACTTGGCGTTCGCTCCGTATTTCGGAAGGACGCTCATGAGGAGGCGGATTTTAAAACCGGCCTTGCCTCCGGGAGTTTCCAGAATCTTGTAGGCGGCTTCGATACCGCCCTCAATCTTGAGGCTGGCGAACATTTCAATGATATTCGTTTGTGGGCCAAGTCCATGGTAGGAATGGAAGGTGCGATCTTCGTCCTTCACGATCGCGAGGGCGGAGTCGGCCACCAAATGGAAGTCCTCGATGGGGAGGTTCTTGACCAACTGACCTCCTTGCGAACGCCCGGAGTGACGTTTGTGTTTCAAGAGCTTGTCCGCTGCCGCGTAGAAAAGTGTCTTATCGGTGACTAGTTTGTCAGCGAAGGCATCTTTGGTGAGATGGTTGAGGTTGATTCCGATTTGCTCGTCGAGGTAGCCGAGAGTGTCAGTGGGCTTGTCTTCGAGTAGGACGCGAAGGAGGTCGTTGAAGTATTTCTTTCCGGCAGGTCCGCAGTGTGCCACTACCGAAGCGGCAGTGGCCCGGATCTCGGGGTCTTCTTTTTGATTTTGCAAGACCTTCGCGAGATCTTCCAGTGAGGGTGCTGAGAGTTCGTGAGGGCAGCCGTAGCCGAAGTAGCCGCAGGCGCTCAATCGCTCAAGGCGAGTTCCGCTTTTGACCATCTTGCGAATGGTCTCGTTGAGTCCATGTTTCTTGGGTCGGAGAGCCCAGATGGCTTGCACTCGGATTTGGGGCATGGGGTGTGAGAAGAGGGCGAGGAGTTCCTTCTCGGACTTTTCGCTGATGCCGTAGTTTGGGAGTTTGATCGCTTCATTGACCCCAGCTTGGGGGAGCCAAAGTGATTGATCGGCGTTCTTGCCGGTGATGGTGAGTTTGTTACGTCCACGGCAGTAGTTGAGGAGGTGGGATCCTTCATCACTGAGTCCACGATAGCTGTAAATGCCTTGTTTGTAAGCCGAACAATCGTAGGTGAAGCCGCCATCCCAGGTGCGGTTCATTGTATGAAGCCAGCGTGTTTCTTTAAAGAATGCGGTCGTTGCCAATGGACCGGAAAGGTCGGCGGCGAGGCCGGTCCAGAGTTGGTTTAAGTAGTGACCGGTATGTCCTCGTTCCAATCCACCGTGAGCAGCCAGGGCAAGAATGGAGAAGAATTGAGCGCCATCGGAGTTGCCAGTCAAGGCAAAGGCATGGGCGAGGGCGGCACCTTTGCCATTGTCGTCGAAGTTCTTGATCATGGGGCCGTGGACTCCATAAGGGAGCGCGCCTCTGCCGACGAAGCCCTCGAAGAAGGTCTGGTTCTGGGCGAGGCAGGCCGTGATTTCGGGGTGGCGAATGCCGCACTTTACCGCAAGAGCGAGTGAGAGGAACATGGGCGCGCTGGTGCAGTTCATCTGGGCGTAGCCGGGGAGTCGACCATTGGTGGCGATGGGGTGACCCCACAAGCCACCGGCGTCGCGACCTTTGGCCGAGCGGATGGCATGTTTTTCGATCGCAGGAAGGACGTAGTCGTCCTTTGTCAGGAGGTAATATTCGCAAAGCAGAATGCTGGTGTAGGAGAGATACCATGCTTTGGTCTCAGTGACCTCATGATCGGGTTTTGCCCAGGCAGCTTGGTGAAGATAGTCCTTAACGACCTTGAGGTATTTTTCCTCTCCGGTCGCCAGCAAGCCCAGAAGTCCGATGCTCATCCCGTTGCGACCGAAATTGCGCGTCGCGACGATATGGTCGGCGGTTCTGGTGATGATGGCTTCGGTCTTGAGGCAATTATAAGGAGCGGTTTTGGAGTAGTCTCCCAAGACAGGCAGTTGTAGGACGACCTTTGGGCTGTCTTTAAGAATCAGAGTGAGCTTACCACCGCCGCCGATGCTTTCGGCTTGATCGATGGCGTCAGCAAGTTGTTTGCGGGTTTGATCTTTGAAGGGAGTGCTTCCCGCGCCAATCACAACGTCGCCGGGTTTCATTTTTCCTGCGGCGGGCGATCCTTCCGAGACCTTGGTAATCGTGATCGAGGTCGGAGAGGTGACTCCGAAAAGCCCGGTAGGTCCCAGACTGCGTTCCTTGTGCTCGTAGAAGCGAGCCTGAAGACTTCCGGCAGCGAGGACGACGAGGGCAAATGTGATCTTAAACATGAGACTGAATTATTTGGATAGACCGGGTGGGATTTTTTGCTCCTCGATCCAGACACTAAAGTGGCCTGTGGGTGGAATGGGTCCCCGGGGGTTGGTGAAGTTGAGGAAGCTGATGGCGGCGATGGTGACTTTGTTACCTTGAAACTCTTTGTGAAATTCACTGAAAATGTGGCTGCCGCGCGGTTGTCCGCCTTCGCGTCTTGCCACGCCACGATTGGATTCGGCGAGGAGCTTGCCGTTGATGTAAAGAGCGTAGCCTTCTCCAGCGAAGACGTGAGCGGCCCCACCGACCACGATGCGATAGCGGTGGCCTTTTTTGAACTTCGGAAGTTCGACCGTGGTTCGCGCAAGGAGGACTTCTTTCTCCCACAATGAGGCGGGCGCGTGACCACACCCGCAGAAGGGAGCGGTGCAATCGCGAAGGGGAGCCAGTTTGCCATCGAGCTGGCCAAAGGGTTGTTTTCCTTTTTTCCAAACAGCCTTGGCGGGGTCAAAGTCGGGGGCGAACCAATCGACCATCTTCCCGGGATAGGTCACCTTGCGGTAGCGGCTGCCCTTGTGATCTTTGGCGAGCTTTTCAACGGGATCGAAGCTGGTGTAGTCCCATTCGACGGTACGGAGATCGGTGGCGAAGGGGTGCCAATCATACTTGGTTATGCCTGCTGCGCGGTAGATATTGCCGAGGCCAAACATGGCCCCACGAAGGAACTGGTTTTGGCGGTCGGGACGCTCGCTGACGGCTTCGGCAACGAGGAGTTTTTCGTTACGAGGATTTGCAAGGTAGGCTTGCGCGATGGCATCAAGGAGGATCGGGCGGAGAGCCTTTTGATGAGCGGCTTTCTGCTCGCCGGTGGCTTCAGTTACCGCGGCGAGGGCGGCTGGTTCGGGACGCGGAGTTTGCGGAGTGGGTCCGCTTGTGCCGCCAAGGAGTCCAACCATGGCGCGGCCCAGGGCATCGCCGACGAGAAGGTAGGTCTCAGCATTGCGGTTATAGTGGTAGTCTTGATTCGCCGGTGATTCGTCGACCTCACGCCAGAAGTCACGGGTGTCGACCGAGGCCACGGAGCCTTTAAATTCAGGGTGTTTTTCTGGATCGCCGACAGCCAATTGAGCTTCGAGGATGGGAAGATACTTTGCGTCCATGCGGTGTCCGCCGAAACCCACGGTGGCGATGACGGCGGGCATTTGAGGAACATTGAGATCTTTGCGAACGTCGTTGATGAGGTTGACGAGGTTTTTTTCGTACTCGGCAGCAGCTTCGGGCGGGCTGTCCTTGTGACCCTGCCACCAGGCGAAGCCCGCCAATTCGTATCCTTGCCCCTGATATCCGGGAACAACTTTGTCGATGTTGGCGAGGGTCTTCCGGGCCCCTTCGATCATGAGCTTGTATTCAAGAGCTTCCCATTCGTTTTTGGGATCGGTGCGACCGCTTGACGGCGGGCGAAAATCGAAACCGAGGGCGCGGTTTCCCATCGCGGTTTTGATGATGAGGACTTGTTCGTCGTGGAAGGTTCCCATGACGTGGCCGAAGCCGAGTTCCGGTCCGATGGCCTTGCCGTTGGAGGAGGGGCTGAGGAAGGAGCCTTTGCCGTCCTTCGCGATACGAGCCTCTTGAAGATAGACATCGTGACGGACAGTCCAAGCTCCGTTATCGTCGATCAGATTGGGGAATTTCTTCTCGCGTTTGACGACGTTTTCGAGGTCGCCGTTTCCGAGGAGGTCGGTTTTTTCAATGTAGAAATAAGAACCAATACCGTTGAGGTTTGTGATTTGGAATGAGTAGCGTTCGCCGGGCTTTAGGGTGATGTCGTCGGAAGCGACCACTCCATTGATCAACATCTTGCCATCGCAATGGATACGAAAGGTTCCGGACAAGGGGACTTCAAAACTACCTTTGGTTAGTTTTCCTCGCGCGGGTTTTCCGTCTTGGTCGTAAACCTTCAGACGGGATACTTTGAATTTTCCTACTTTGTAAATATCGAATGGACCTTCGGGCGCGTTCGGGTCGGAGGTGAGAAATACCCCGGTGTAGATATTTTTGGCTCCGCTGAGATTTCCCATTCCGACCATGTTGGATTGGCCGGCGAGGAGGTAGACTTTGACCGGTTTGGTAGCGGCGCCTGCCTTGCCGTCGGGATCGGGAAGAATCGTGGGGATTTCCTTTGCCGGGAGGGCGAGGGAAGTGAGAGCGAGAAAGGTGAGCAATTTCATGGGAATCATTGGCAATTGGGGACGATGAGAGTAGGCGACAGATAGCGGGCAAAAAGAAACCGCTCCCAGAGTGAGTGCGGTGATAGTGATCATGCGTCAGTGAAACATGTCAGCGTTTGGGAGCTTCCGTCTTATTCTGGGGACGCAACCTTAGGATGATTTTTGCTCCAACTTTGGGAAGGTGCTTTGAGTCGAGTTCCCACATCAGGGCATGGTTTTCATGTCCGTAAACTTCAGGAAGGCAGAGGAGTTCGTCTCCGAAGGTTGAGAGGCTGATGACACTTCCGCTGCGATCAGCAAGGTAGGTTTTGGGTCCCTCGCCCTTTGCGAAGAGGTGTGAGCCTGCGAAGAGAAAGGTTTTTAGGCGCTTTGCGGCTTCCTTGGGATCGGGTTCGCCTTCTTCGTTGATGCGAGTGACGAAGTCGGAGAGCGGACGTTCCGTTTGCTTGCCCTTGTCGTCGGTGGTGACAAAGGCAACCGTCATCGGGCTGCCCTTGGGAGGGAGATCGATCCAGTGCTGGTCATCTCCTTCTCCGACAATCTTCCGAATGGCCGGATGGCCTGCTTTGGCGCCGAGGAGAAGAAGGGCGGTATGGATGTGGCTCGGCTTGGCTTGCACCGTCACGATGGATTCGTGCTCTTTGGTGTCCTTGGTGCAGGCGATAAATTCAAGAGAGCCTTCGTCCAGATTAACGATCGAAGTGACATCGACCGCTCGTTCCTTGAGGTTGACTTTGACGCCTGGCAGTTTGAGGGCGGCAAGGGCATCGTCCGCCGGTTTCTCAGCAGGCAAGGGAATGCCGAGAGCAGCAATGATGACGAGGGGGCGGAGGAGGGAATTCATCTAGTAGATACTGCGAAGTTTGACGGTCTCCTTCGAGTTTTGAATTTTTTCGATGAGACGGCCCACGGCATCGATATTTTTTTGAAGATTGCGTCTCTCCCGATGGACGAGCAGCTCTCGTTCAAGTTCCTTGAGTTTTGGAAGCATGGGTTTGGCACCGGCTCCGTATTCTTCGAGAGCTTTGAGGCAACGAGGAATACGGGCAGCCTTTCCCCATTTTTGGATTTGCATCACTTCGAAACAAAGGGGCATGCCTTCCTTGATGCGGTGTTTGGCGAGGATGTCGAGACCGGCAAGGCGGATTCCGCTGGCGAACATGATGCCGCTCGGGGACGGTTGTGCGATGGCTTGATGGATGGCAGGGAGGATGGGTTTGATTTCCTCGTAGCTGAGCTTGCGGTAGATATTGCCGATGTCACTGCGGGCGCGACCGTCTTCATTTCCGAGTCCTGCGACAATGGCGTCACGCAGTAAATCGCGGTCGACGCCGTCAATTGAACTACGGAGCATTTTTCCGAAGACTGCGAAGCTGAGATATCGTTGTTCCATGCCACGTGGATCGTCTTTGGTCGGTCCCTTGGCCAGCATCGTGAGGAGATCGGGGAGTGCCGACATGGCGGGTTTTCCGATCTTGGCGAGTGCTTCAGCGGCCTCGATGCGGAGCCAAAGGTCATCGTGTTTGAGGTTCTTACGCAGGGCGGCGACTGCTTCAGGAGCTGGTTCTCTAATATGAGCGAGGGCCTGACAGGCTCCGTATCGGGTCTCGAGGTCGGAGGAGTCGAGCATCCTGATCAAGGTCTCGTTGGGGTTTGCTCCCTTGCGGCCGAGTGCCATGGCGGCGCGTTCGCGGACGATGGGAGACCAGCGGCTGAGAAGTTTGATCAGATCGGTCTCGCTCAGTTTGTCGTAGGTATCGTTGCGATGCTTATTAGACCAGCCGCGGCCATCGGCGACAACATCGGCGGCAGAAGTGGCGTTGAGTTGGGGGATGGTGGGAGCTTGTTTTCCGGTGATATAGAGTTTTTTAAGAGGCTGGGCGTAGCCGAGAAGATAGACTCCGCTACAGTCCCAGCGTGAGTAGCTGTCGTGGCGGGCATCGGGTGGTCCAAGGTGGACGAAGGAGCCATCGTGAGTACGGGCGAGGTCAAAATACCAGGCTCCGAACTCCTTCATCCAGGCTCCGGTGGCCTGGGGGCCGGAGAGTGCGATGGCAGGGATGGACCAGAGGATGTTGAAGAAGTTGCCGGTGTGGCCGGTGTCGCGTTCCGAGCCGTGGGAAGCAAGACTCATGCGGGAGAAAAATTCAGCGCTCCTGGGTTCGTCATTCAGATGGAAGAGCATCGCGGCCATTCCGCATTTTCCGTTGTCTTCGTGAGTTTGATACCAAGGTTGGTGGTCTCCATAGGGAACGGCACCTTTGCCCGTGTAAAATCGGAGGAGTTTCGTACTTCTCTCGATGGCCTTGAGAACAGCAGGATCATCGGCGCCCGCTTTGGTGGCAAGGATGAGAGAAGTCGTAAGGGTAAGGCCGGGGGCGTTCATCATGCCGTATCCGACAAGGCGGCCATCATCACCGGCGAACTTGTGACCCCAGGAGCCAACCGTGCTCTGTCCTTCCGAGGCTTCGAGAGCGAGGCGTTTGAGGCCGGGGAGGAATGACTTGTCCCCGGTGGCCATGGTGTATTCGGCGAGTAGAGTGATGGCGTAGCCGTAATACCAGGTGGCCATGGAATCCGCATGATAGTCAGAAGCCCATTCGGCCTCTTCCTTGACAAGGGGGAGATATTTCGGATTTCCGCTGGCAAGAAGAGCGAGAGCATTCAGGGAACGGACAATGGGGTTCGAGGGGCGGTGGCCGGGAGCGGACATCCGCTTTGCGAGAGTCTCACAACCTTGTTCGAGGATGGCCTTCGATTTGGAGCAATCGTAGGGGGCGGTGGCATGGTAGGAACCGAGGACCGGGAGCTGAATGACGATGTTTTGCTTCTGTCCGGCACGCCACCGAATGAGAGCGAGCTTCCCTCTGCCGGTTGGGGATTCGGCTTGAGTCAGTGCTATCCCAAATTCGGTCCGAGGATCGTAGGCGAATGGCTTGCCACCCACACCGAGGATGACGTCGCCTGGTTTGAGGGTGCCAGCAGCCGGAGAACCCTCAGCGACCTTGGTAATGGCAATTTGACGAGCCGTGGAGGTTTCCATCTTTTCGCTAAAGATCCAGCCACGAGCGCCAGTTGCTCCGAGATTCCAATCGTGTTTGGCTCCTTCCGGGATGGTATCACCCTTGGTGAAGTCAGGGAGGGTCATCTTTATCTTGGGACCGGCGGCAGGGAGGAGAAGGGTCGAGGCGAGGAAGCTGGCCACGAGGTGAGGAAATTTGATCATGAAAGAGAGGTGGGAGGGAATACGGCGGAATGTGGTGAAAAATTCCGCTAAACCATCAGACTGTCGGACAAGCATTACGTCGAATCGAATACGGGCTGGACGCCTGCCCTACCATGGGTAGGTTGTCGCTGTGAATCCGTTGCGCATACTATCTCCCTCAGAGCAGGTCGCCGAATATTTGAAGGGGGAGCTTCTGCGGGGACGCTGGACGACTTCGATCCCCGGTGTTCCAAGCTTGGCCGCAGAAATGGGAGTAAATCGCAAGACTGTCGATGCGGCCCTTCGTCAGTTGGATTCCGATGGTATTTTGATTCCGAGGGGTGCGGGGAGAAAGCGACTGATTGGTGTCCTTCCTGAAGACCAATGTCCGGCACCGTTGCGGCTGGGGCTTCTTCCCTATGAGTCCACTGACAAGAGGATTGATTATGTGGTGGAGATTCAGCACATGCTGATGGAGGCTGGGCATGCTCCCTTCTTCGCTTCCAAGTCGCTTCTTGATTTGTCGCTGGATGTCGACCGGGTGGAGCAACTTGTTCGTTCGACCGAGGCAGATGCCTGGATTGTCATGGCCGCTTCGACACAGATCCTGGATTGGTTTGCGGAGCAAGATTTGCCGACTTTCAGTCTCTTTGGAGGATCCCGTGATCCTCGTTTTGCGGGAGCGGGTCCGAATAAGTCGCCCGCCTATCGAGATGCAATCCGTTCATTGGTTGGTCTCGGTCATCGGCGGATTGTCCTATTGGCAAGAACCCAGCGACGTAAACCGGCTCCGGGAGATTCTGAGCAGACCTTTCTCGACAGCCTCGAGGAGGAGGGGATTTCAGTGGGAGAATATCACCTGCCGGATTGGAGTGACAGCAAGGAGAGCTTTTTGTTGTGCTTGAATTCATTATTCCATGTCACGCCACCCACTGCTTTGATCATTCAGGAGGCAATTTTATTTTCGGCTGCCCAGCAATTCCTGGCACGTCGAGGACTACGGGTTCCGGAGGATGTGTCGCTGGTTTGCACCGATCCTGATCCGACCTTTAGTTGGTGTGAACCCACGATCGCGCATATCACGTGGCGGTCCCGGCCCTTTGTAAGACGGATTATCCGGTGGGCCGATAAGGTGAGCCGTGGGAAAGAGGACCTCGTGAAGAGCTATGCGAAAGCGGAGTTCGTCAATGGTGGAACCGTAGGACCGGCAAAATGATGGGCGCTAGGAGTTGGCGGTCAGGAAGCCACGAACCGCAGCGCTGAAGGCTATCGGTTGTTCCCAGGGCACGCGATGTCCGGCTCTGCTCACGACATGATGTTGTGAATTTGGAATCAGAGCGGTGGCCTCTTTTGCAAGAGGGGTGAACTTTTTGTCCTCGGCGCCAGTAATCCAGAGTAGTGGGCAGGTGATTTCGGGGAGTCGCGAGGCGAGGTGATCCTGTGCGCCCAGTGACCAGTGGCGGAAACTGGCAGCCACTGCGGATTGATTTCTGGAGTCAGCCTGGCGGAGGCCGCGACAGGAGGTCGAGAGAATGGATTGTTGGTTCCATTTTTCGATAAATTGGGCCCAGTCTTGTTCCGCGAGGGTGGCCCATTGTTCATCGTGAATGAGGCGATCGGCCTGGCCTTCGATTAATCCGGGGTGTGCGCTCACGATGATGGCAGCCCGCCATTTCCGAGGATCGGCAAGAAGGGAATGAAGGGCCAGACGCCCTCCCATGGAGTAGCCCATCAGAATGTCATTTTTTTTGGCTTGAAGCGTGATGACTTGACCTGCTTCGGGCAGACTGAGCGTGCTTTTTCCGAGGAGGTTCCACAGATTGACGGGGTGGATTTTTTCGCCGAAAGAGTCAGCGAAAAGATCCCAATCATGGCCGCTTCCGACCGCACCGTGAAGGCAGTGAATCATGGCTTCCAGAATCCAAAGAGTTGGCGGGCGCAACCGAGACCGAAAGCAAAACGATCCTTCCACGGCCGCTTGGGTTCCAGGATCCGCCAGCCATTTTCTTCACCGATCTTACGAATACCGGGGAGAGGATTCACGAGGGTCTTTTCGCGACAAAGTTCGAGGAGAGGGAGATCGGCGCGGGAGTCACTAAATCCGGCAAGGCCCGAGGTGATCCCGTCTGCGGCGAGGCGGCGGACCTTTTCCTCGCCCTTATGGTTTTCGCCGATCAGATCCGGGAAGATCTCAACGGATTCCCCCCATTCGAATAGCGTGCCGTAGCTTTTATGGAAGCCGAGAGCCTTTCCGATGCCCTCGACCCAGAGTTCGGGGCTCGCTGAGGAGAGAATGAGTTGATGACCTCTCTGTTTGTAAAAGGCGATTTCTTCGAGGATTTCCGGGTAGGGAAGCTGCGGGAGCCAGTCCTTGAGGAAACCATCAACATGCCCTTGCAGGGTTTCCTCAGACATGCGCCAGAGATAGGAATGGAAGACACGTTTCATTCCGCCCGCACCGAGGACCTTGTTCAGGGGGAGAAAGGCGAGAAAAATCAAGGTGAGAAGTCTGCGGGCCGGTTCCTTTCGAAGCACGTAGCAGCGGAAGACCAGCTGGGTGTCCCATGGGATGATGGTTTGGTCGAGGTCGAAGAGGATGGGGTCCGCGGATGGCTTCACTGGCCAAAGGCTATGGGAACTCGCAGAAAAGGGAATTTCAATTTCCCCCGCCTTGGTTTATGCCTCGCCCGACATGAGGATTCTTTCTGCACTGTTTCTTTCCGCGATTCCGGTTTCGGCGCAAATTTATGCTGATGTATCGACGACTTTGGGCGACTTTTCCATCGAGCTTTATCATGAAGATTCGCCAAAGGCTGTCGCTAATCTCATGACCCTTGCTGAAGGAACAAGGCCTTGGATTGATTCCACCACGAGGACGGTTCGTCTCAATACGCCCTACTACGATGGAATCATCTTCCATCGCGTGATCAAGGATTTCATGAATCAGGCGGGCTCACCGAATGGCTCGGGGAGTGACGGTCCTGGTTACAACTATCCCGATGAAGTCGACAATGGGCTTGTGCATGACGAGCCCTACCTTCTCTCGGCCGCCAACTCGGGTCCGCACACGAATGGCTCGCAATTTTTCACCACGGTGAAACCGACACCCTGGCTGGACGGGATCCATACGGTCTATGGAAAAATCGTGACTGGTACGGAGACGATTGATTTGATTAATAACACCGAGGTCATTGGCTCGACCCCGACGACCCCCGTGGTAATTCACTCGGTGAGGATTCGACGGGTCGGAGCTGAGGCGATGGCATTCGACGAATTTGCGCAAGGCCTGCCCACGGTGACGGCGCCAGAGGTGGAAGTGATTGCAGCCACCGCGATCGATCCTGCAAAGCTAGTCTTCACCCAGCCTGCGGGCACGACTCTGCGGGTGGCCTCCTCGATCGACCTCGAGTCCTGGAGCAACGTGGATCGATACCTGAGCGCAACAAGCACTCCGCTGGAAGAATTTACCAGCGAGATGATTCGAGAAAAGGAGTTCTTCCTTCCGTCCCTCGTGAAGTGGTCAGCCGAGGCTATTTTCCCTGATAACCTGCTTGGGAAAACAATTAATATGCCGACCAATATCGGGACCTTTACGCTAACGCTCACTGATCCAGGGATGTTAATACTTACCCAACTTAGTGGGGAGGATATTGCAGGAGAGATCGACTACGCTGCGAGTAATTTCGATCATGACGGCTATGGTGCCTCCTTGCTTATTTACTCTGAAGGGTTGGTGCCTATTCGTTTCCGCCTCGGCGCTGACCTTCCGATGACCGCTCCTCTCGCCGGTCGAGTCACGGGGACGGCGCTCAACGCGAACCGAACCGCTTTCTCGGGAACCTTCACTGTCGCTCCGTAGCAACTCGTGGCCATGAGACTCCTCCTACCAAAATCCAGGATCTCCGTTGAATCAACGGGGACACAGAGCTTTTCTTCCTCCTTGTTGTCGAGGTCCGCGATCATGACGGAGCTGCAAAGTAGATAACCATCGATTTATGAAGTTTTTTTTAAGAATTGTTGTTTTCAGTCTGAGTTTGTTGGGGGTTTGCCTCGGCCAGATTTATGCAGATTTCAGCACCACCAAGGGCGACTTCACGATGTTGCTGGATTACCAAAATGCTCCCCTTGCGGTGGCTAATTTTATTCAACTGGCGGGAAAGCCGGATGATATTCTGGAAACCCCTGCGAATGCCCCTTTTCTGGAGACTGCGGCCCATTACGGGCGACCATTCTACCTGCCAACGGCTGAGTCGGATGTGGGGAGGCAGGCCTTGAGTGTTAGGCGGATTGAGCGAACTCCAACAATGCGTGGCTTTTACGGAATCTATCAAGGAGACCTTCGCATTGGGGGTGTCGAGGGAATTGCCTTTTCGAATTACCACGCCGATATTACCGGTGAGGATCGTATCCGGCTTCAGCAGATAAGCTCGAATCCAACCAAGTATCGGATCACGCTCAGATATCCCCGCAATTGGGTTGATGCACGCGATGGACGGCTCAAGGAAACCCCGATGTATCGATTGTTGAGAATTAATCGCGTTGAAAATGGCCTAAGATTTTTTGCCGGAGGAATGACCTCCGATGTCAGATTTCAATCTTTGGAAAATCCGGGCTATCATTTTCAAGACGAGGTCGTTCGAAATCATAATAACACCAGCAATCCTTATGGCAGCCCCTTCAATGTCGGTGGGATTTTGGCGATGGAGACCCAAGGGCCAAATCGAAACGGAAGCCGCTTTTTCATCACTTCTGTGGCCTCGCCGGGTTTCAATGGTCTCTACACGGCCTTTGGGCAAGTGATCAACAACCCTGGATTTAACGTCATCAGGAGTATCTCAAATGCGGCGACCAACGATCAGCAGGAGCCGCAAGAGGAAATGTATATCATAGATATTAAAATTCGTCGATTTGGACTTGGGGCAATTGCTTTCATGGAGGGGTATCAACAGAATTTCCTTCCCGGGCTCATCGAGGAATTGCCTCTCACGATTGATCGGACGAACGGGGCATTCGATTTGGTCACTCCTTCTCGTCCACAAACTCAAAACACGCTCTATTGGGGATCAAATCTTTTGAATTACCCAAGTTCGTTTTCTACCGTCCAGCCCCCGTTGAGCACTGAACCTAAACGGGAAGATCTTACTTTCTTTTTGAATAGTCAGCCGAGGTTGTTTTTCAAGACGTATTCGACTCCAATGCCCAGTTGGCCTTCAGCTGAAGTCGATTTTAGGAATGCCATTCTGAATTTGATTGCGTTTCCAGAAGTAGACCGGGGATTGCAGAATGGAGGAACGCTTAATCTTGTCTTTGCTCCTGACTTTGCTGAAAATACTCTCTCCGGTTCCTACACGATCAATATGAGCGTGGAACAGAGGATTCAAGGGGAAGATCCGGTCCAGCTCCTATTCCAAGGTCCGGGAACCTTCACCGCAACCTATGATTTTAGTTCCGGACCGTATCTGGGCATTCTCAAATTCACTAGTTCGACAGGCCCCTTGAATACGGAACAACTTACGCTGCATTTTGACTCCAGTCGTCTTGCTAATAACCCGCAAGTTAATCCTGCGACTTTAATTAAGCGTTTTGACTCGCGGACCAATCCCGGGATTCCTTTTTTAGGGTATCAGGGCATCTTCCAAAAGCTCCGCTAATTTACGATCTCCATGGTTCCCAAAGGAAAATTTGTTCGTCCGGCTGAGCCCAATGAGTTGGTGCCAGAAAATTACTTTGCTCAAATTAGGGTTGAAGACTTCTTTACCAGCGAGGCTCCGCTGGAGATTGATCTCGGTTGTGGCGACGGGAAGTTCACTCTGGAAATGGCCGAGCATCATCCCGACCGAAATTTTCTGGCAGTCGAACGTCTTTTGGGAAGGGTCAGAAAGGTGTGTCGTGGGGCTGACAAACGTGGATTGGAGAACCTCCGCGTGCTTCGTCTGGAGACTCTTTACACTTTGGAATGGCTTCTCCCCGAGAACAGTGTGGATCGCTTGCATTTGCTGTGTCCCGATCCATGGCCCAAGGCCAAACATCACCGAAGGAGGTTGTTTCAAAAGCCGTTTCTGGATGCGGTGGTGAGGGTGCTAAAACCGGGGGGCGAGTTGCTTTTCAAAACGGATCACGACGAGTATTTCGAGTGGAGTGAGGAGCATTTGACCGATTATCAGGGTCTTGAGCGCTTGGACTGGCCTGACGATGCTTTTTTCTATCCGAAGACGGATTTTCAAATTCAGTGGGAAGCTGAAGGCAAAAAACTTCAGGGGCTGCGGGCCCGGAAGCCTCTCTAATCCTCTGACTTAACGTGCTCGCTTGGCGGAAATGTCGCTGGGGCAACGAGTCCGGCGGATAGGATCATCTTGCCCGCTTCTTCCAGGGTCATGTTACTCTCGAAGATTTTGTCATCATCCATGAGAACGACAAATCCGGTCATGGGATTGGGAGAGGTGGGAATGAAAATCGAGGTGGTGGCCTTACCGGTTTGCGGGTCGACAAAGCTTCCGGTGATGAAGCCGATCAGACGGGAACCGGGGCTGGGATACTCAACGTATGCGACTCCTTTGAATTTCTGTGCGCCACCAAGATTGCGGGCGGCATCGACAAATTGCTTAATTGTCGAATAGACGAACCCGAAGAGAGGAACGCGGCTGAGGAATCCATCGATCCAAGCGCTCACTTTTTTGCCGGGACGATTTGTGACTGCCAGACCAACGATAAAGAGGAGGGCGAGAGGAATCAGTAGCCAGAGGAAATCATCCCCGGGGAACCCGTCGAGCGTCCAAAGTTCATTTTCTCCTTTGGCCGGATCAGCATGTTCTTTTGCATTCCGCAGAGCATTGAAGGATGCGAGGACACCGTTGATGATGGCGAGACCGATTTTGTGGAGGAGTTGGAAGACGAGAACGACGATCCATCCGGTTGCAAGGATGGGGATGACCGTTGCCATTCCGGCGAGGAAGGGTTTCAGGACTTTTCGAACGCCAGGGTGCTTGGATTCCTTGGGCTGTCCGATAGGATCGATGGGATCGATGGGAGATTCGCTCATTGCTCGCAGGAAGATGAGCACGGAGTGCCACTTCTGACAACCTTGAGATTTGTGAACTGACGATTGCTCGAACAAGTGGTATCGTCTCGCAGGGCCATTTGGTGCTCATATTTTTATGTCTCGGTTGATCGTCCTCACATTCCCTCTTCTTGTTTTGTGGTGGGCGGGGCGGACTGTCGGTGGGAATGGGGAGAGGGCTAGATTGCCAGTTCAAAAAGTTTCACCTGATCCAAGGATGGGTTTTGAGGAGGAATTACCTGACCAGAGATCCCATGAGGGGAATTCTCATAAGAGGGGTTTTGAGAAGCTCTTCACGTTACTCGCTGCGAGTGAGGAAGAGCAAAGCCGGATTGACGAGCGAAGGGTGAAAGGGGTGGAGACGCCGCCTCCGGCTCTCACTGAAATGATTTGGGATAGGATTGATCCGGCGTTGAGAGAAGAGCTCGACGAGAACGAGCAAAGCCAGCTCTTGTCCTATATCGGTGGTCTGATCTCTCCGGCTGCGAAGAAACAGCCTTGGTTATGCTGGGCGCCGGGGGTTTCAGAGGCGAAGGTGGCTGCTTATCATGAGGCAGAGAAGCTGACGGGGTTATCGCCAAGTGGTTATGAACTCTTGGCGAACCAATTTCTCAATGGTGGTCGCTGGAGTCGAACCGCGACAGATGGCTTTTCGTTCGATGCCCAAGGTGACTCTTCCATCGTGACCTGGAGTATTGTTCCGGATGGCACGACCACACCGGGGGGGCTGGATCAGTCGGATACCGGGTCCAATTTTAGAGCCTGGATGGCTTCGATTTACGGTGGTTCGACGACTGGTCCGGCGGAGAATCAACCATGGTTCGGGATTTTTGAAGACGCCTTCGCCTCGATGGCGGAGACGTGTGGGATCACTCTGGTTTACGAAGCGAATGATGATGGCGAGGAGTTGAGTTCTTCCAAGATTGGTTTGCTCGGAGAAAGAGGTGATATCCGGCTCAGCGCCAGGTCGTTGGATGGGAATAGTGGGAATCTTGCTTTGGCGTTTGGTCCCGACCACGGGGATATTGTTTTTGATTCAAGCGATGGGGTTTTTGAAATCATCTCTGGTTCATCTATTCGGTTGTCCAATACGATCGCGCATGAACTTGGGCACAGTCTTGGGTTGGCGCACGTTTGTCCGGTCAATCGAACAAAACTTCTCGAGCCAATTTTAACGACCACCTTTCGGGGGCCGCAATTTGATGAATATCAATCGCTCCAACGTCTCTATGGCGACGCGATGGAAAGGCATGGGAGTTTTCGTGAGAACGATACCTTTGCCGCAGCGACTCCGATAGGCTTGTCGCTTCTTGAAGTGGCTTCTTTCCCAAGGCTCAGTATTGATGGCCGTGGCGATACGGATTTCTTTCGATTTGAAGTGCTTAGCGGGCAGAGGTTGGATGTGGCGCTTTTTCCAGGTGAGTCCGAATATCTTGAGGGGGAGCAAATGACGAACGGGTGTAGTCAGGGAACGAGTTTTGATTCGGCAGGAGCGAAAGATCTGACGATTGAAATTTTGGATCAAGACGGTGTCACGATTTTGGCAAAGGCGGACCGGGGGGGAGCCGGGCAGATTGAGGAAATTGACCTTTTTGAATTCCCCCGTGATGGCACGTATTTCCTCAAAGTTCGAGGTGGGACGGCGAATGCGGCTCAACTTTATGAACTCCGGCTTGATCTTGAGGAACGTCTTCCCGGACCACGTTTGGTTTTCGGTGAATGGAAGATCGTGGGCGAGTCGGGCTCGGTGAAGAATGGTCGGCTCGATCCCAATGAAACGCTCCGGCTTCAGATTGAATTGGAGAACGAGGGGGAGTTGCCGACAGGGGACTTAACGGTCAGCGCCACGGGCTCTGGAAATGTCACGATCTTTTCGCAATCACTTTCCGGGACTCTGGCGTCAGGTGAATCGCGAGTGATAGAGCTTGTTTTTGGAGCAGAGGGAGAATGCGGAGACTTTGCCGACCTAAGTCTTGTGGTCGAAGATGACTCAGGGATGCTTCTTGATAGCGCCCGGAGATACGAACTTGGAAGTTTGGTGACGACGATCGTCTTTGATGAGGAGCTTGAGGACTCGAACGATTTACCGTTGAATTGGGGTTCCGTTGAGTCGGGCTCGGGAGTTGCATGGGAAAGAGTTAAGACTCGAGCTGCTTCCGGGGTCGGATCCGTCTTTACGGCCGGGCAAGAGAGTGTCGGTGAGAGTTCACTTCTTTCTCCGGCGTTTGTCCTTGCTTCCGATGGTGGGACTCTCAGCTTCCAGCATTCATATGATTTGGAAGCGGGATATGATGGAGCGGTGCTTGAGGTGTCCCGGGATGGGGGGGCTTGGCTTGATTTGATTGAAGATCCAGCGGTGATTGTTGCTGGTGGGTATGACCGCACGATTGGGAGTAATCATGAATCTGCGATTGCGGGGCGGCGGGCGTGGTCAGGAAAGTCTAGTGTATTCGTCGCGACGACAGTTGAGCTTCCTTCGACTTGGGCTGGCGAGGCCATTCGGTTTCGATGGCGTGTCGTGCATGATAATTCGACTCTCAAGGCAGGCTGGTGGTTGGATAATATCGAGATGGAAATGGTGGAGAATGATTGTGAACCACATCTCCCCGAGATTTCGCTGGCTCTTATCAAAGGGTCGCTCGATGAAAATTTCCCGAATCGTCCAGCAGTCCTGATGGTGCAGAGTGAGCTTCCCTTGGTGATTCCGGTTTTGATTCCACTGGAGACAGGAGGCTCGGCAGGAGCGGACGATTTTCAGGGAGGATTGTCAGTAACTCTGCCTGCAGGAGCGACGGCATTGGAGGTGCCTTTGCTTGTGAATCAAGATGAAGAGGAGGAGGCGACTGAAATTTTGACGGTAAGTGTTCCCGAGGGCTTGGAGGGATTTGTGGCAGGAAATCAGTCTTTGGTCAGTCTGGAGATTGCAGATCGAGTGGATCTTGAAGGTTGGACCGGGCTTTTCTTTGGCGAACCGGTGGACCTTTTCGCTGATTCGGATGGCGATGGGTTTAGTGAACTCGCGGAGTACCTTCTGGGCACCGATCCTACGATGGCGGCATCGAGGGCGCAGGTGACTTTAAGGGTCTTGGAAGATGATCTGCTGATTCCACTGGAGTTTTTGCCCGATCGAGATGACGCGGCCCTCGGAGTCGAGGTTTCGGGAAACCTTCAAGACTGGGATTCCGTGGGAATTGAGCGTTCAAGCGCAGGCATATTGGTGTCTCCCATAGAGGGAGGAGCTTTTCTGCGGCTGACATTCTCGATCAACCAATAGAGTTCCGGCTTTCCTTCTCTGGAGATTTTGGCAAGACAGCGGCCACATGACTGCCGCTGAACTTTCTCAATCCGCCCAATCAGACTCTGAGCTGCCTGCAGGTCTCTCTTTGGCACAGCAAGCTCTTTGGTTGACCAAGGCTGATCGTTGGCATGATTCCCATGATCTATGCGAGGATGTCCCTGAGCCGGGGGGGTCGTGGATCCATGCCTATTTGCATCGGGTCGAGGGAGATCTCGCAAATGCCTCATACTGGTACCATCGTGCTGGTAAGGAGATGCCTCCAGCTGGTGTCACCCTCGATCAAGAGTGGGGGCAGATCGCAGCGGCCTTATCCTAAAACAATCACCGAATGCCAAAATCAGATAAGAACGTTCGTCGCGCGGCGGTTTCAGCCTTGAGGGCTTGGGCCAAAGGTCACGCCTATGCCGACTCCCTCATTGAACGGCATGCCGTTCGAAATCATCTCTCGTCATCAGATCGTGCCTTTTTCAAGACGATCCTGCTGGGAGTTCTGAAGAATCGTAGTTTGCTCGATCATTGGATCGGTCTGTTCAGGAAAGGGAAGTTGGACCCCGAGACGCGCGATGTTTTACGGGTGGGTTTTTTCCAACTCCTGATCCTACGGACTCCTGATCACGCCGCGATCTATGAAACGGTGGAGTGTGCCCGCAAGCCGGTGCAGGGCTTGATTAATGCGGTGCTTCGCAAGGCGGCGCATTGTCGGATGAGGTTGCTGAAGGAGATGGGTGATATCGAATTGCCGATTCTGTTTTCGCATCCCCATTGGCTCTGGAAGCAGTGGAAGAAGCTCTACGGCAAGGATAACGCGGTGGCTTTGATGGATTGGAATAATCTCCCCGCTGAGACTTTTTATTGGCCAAACCTTTTAAATCCTCCGCCGGAGGGGGCTCCGGAGCCAAAGCATGCTCACGAGGCTGCCGAGACCGGCCACTATTATATCACCGACCCATCAACCTCCCACGCTCCCAAATTGCTCGACCCCAAGCCCGGCGAATGCGTGCTGGATGCTTGTGCTGCTCCCGGAGGCAAAACAATTCACATGGCAGGGTTGATGGAGAACACCGGGAGCTTGATTTGCACCGACTCAAACGAAAAGCGCCTTCCGAGACTCCATGAAAACCTGGAGCGATGTGGGGTGAAGATCGCCGAGATTTCCGTGCATGATTGGACCCAACCCGCTCCCGAAGAGTGGCTCGGCTTCTTTGATGCAATCTTGCTCGACGTGCCCTGCTCGAACACCGGAGTGCTACGTCGGAGAGTGGATGCCCGTTGGAGACTTCAAAAGACAGACGTCGCAGATCTGGTGAAGATTCAGACGAGTATCCTGCTCGAGGCTGTTAAGTGCCTGAAGCCCGGTGGCCGTTTGGTTTATTCGACGTGTTCGATCGATCCAACGGAGAATATCGAGTTGGTGACAAAATTTTGCGAAGACGCTTCCGAATTTACTCTCGGCGAGAGTAAGCAATTACTTCCTTTTAAGGACAAGACCGACGGGGCCTTTGCCGCCGTGTTACATCGAAATCCCACCCCTTGACCCACGAGTCAATTCGGTGATACTTTCCTTTACCCAATTAATTCCTATGAAGGCCCTACTTCTCATTTTCCCCCTCGGCTTCCTCCTTCCTTCCTGCGCCCCCCCGCTCGCTGGCGGAGCCGGGCACGGCTATCTGACCGGATTCCGTTCGGCAACGCCAACCAATGAACGTCAACCCATGGCTCACGAGCGGGGCTACTGGGATGGTGACGCGGTGGAAGGTCCGCCCTCAATCACGCTGAACCGCAACGAGCAAAAGGCCTACTTTTACAAAGGCGGCCAATTGGTGGGAATGTCACCGATTTCCACGGGCAAGTCGACCCACAGCACGCCGGCTGGCACATACAAGGTCACTGAAAAGGACCAAGATCATGAATCGTCTCTCTACGGGGTCATCCGAGATAGCACGACGGGACAGATTTTGAATAACGATGCCGATACACGAAAACATCGAGCGGAGGCCGGGCAGGTTTTCGAGCACGCTCCCATGCCTTACTTCATGCGCTTCAATGGGGGGATAGGGATGCACGTGGGCCACCTTCCGGGTTATGCGGCCTCACATGGATGTGTGCGAATGCCCAAGGAGATGGCAGTGAGGTTTTTCGAGGCTGCGAGTGTTGGAACTCCTGTCATTGTTCAGTAAAATACGATGAACACTTCACTGGTTTTGACAATTCTTGGACCGGACCGAACAGGCTTGGTCGGTGCGGTGGCTGACGCCGTGGCCGGGCACGGTGGAAGTTGGCAGGAAAGCCGCATGGCCCGGCTTGCTGGACAGTTTGCGGGAATTTTGAGGGTAGAATGCCCGGCTGAAAATCGCGAGGCTTTGGAACGGGATCTCAATGCACTCGGAGGGCGAGGTCTGACGGTGATGATTGCTCATGATGCTTCCCCGGAGGAAACGCCAGGGATCAGCCTGACCATCGATATCACCGGACATGATGAACCTGGGATCGTGAAGAGAATCGCGCAGATTTTTGCAAGCCTTGGGGTGAATGTGGAGGAATTGCAGACTTCTCTGGAATCCGCTCCGATGGCGGGACACCTCTTGTTTTGTACCCGAGGAAAGATTCGTTTGCCTGACAATCTCAGTCCTGCCGAGTTGATCGAGTCCCTCGAGAAAGTCGGGGTGGACCTAACGGTAGACGTTCAGTAGCAGTGCGAGTTGATATTCTGACTCTCTTTCCGGAGATTGCCCTGGCTCCATTGGGCGAGAGCATGATGAAGAGGGCTCAGGAGGCTGGTTTAGTGACGATTGCAGCCCACGATCTTCGGGATTGGGCGACCGGCAAGCATCGTAAAACGGACGACTATTTGTGCGGCGGTGGACAAGGAATGCTTCTCAAGCCCGAGCCGATTTTTGCGGCCATCGAGGAACTCCGGAAGGAAAACACCACAGTCATTTTGCTCACTCCTCAAGGTGAGGTTTTTAAGCAGGCAAAAGCGCGTGAGCTTTCGGAGGAAGAACACATTATTTTTCTTTGTGGTCATTACGAAGGGGTTGATCAACGGGTGATCGATAAATTGGTCGATCTTGAGTTATCGATTGGTGACTATGTTTTGACAAATGGAGCGATCGCGGCAGCGGTGGTCACCGATGCCCTCGTCAGGCTTCTTCCCGGAGTACTTGGGGATGCACGCTCGGCGGTCGATGAATCGTTCTCCGATCCTAATTTGCTGGAGGCCGCTGCTTACACGAAGCCCATCGAGTTTCGCGGTCTGAAAGTTCCTGAGATTTTACTCTCGGGCCATCATGCCAAAATTGAAGAGTGGAAGGACGAACAAGCGCTTCTTAAGACCAAGATAAACCGACCGGATCTATTGGAAGGGTAGTCTCCTTCCAGAAGACCAAGACTGGAATGACCTATCGGGGAATGGCGGCGGTCTTTTGGACCCGAATCCGGAAGAAGAGTTTCTGTTCGGGTGATTCGAGAGTGGTGGTGTAGGTCAAGGAGTTCGCTGAGCGAGCGGTGATGTTCTCCAGGAGAGACCAAGCTTCCAGATCATTGCCATATTCGACAAAATGCCTGATATCATCGGCCAGCGGGTTAATCGGGAAAGTCAAGTTGGCTTGATCTCCGGAGACGGTGACGATCATTGGATTACGGTTGGGGACAGTATCCGATGTTCCGAAGAAATGTTCGAGTAGCGCACTGAGACCATCGGAATCGTTATCTGGATCGTGGTCTCCGGTGAAGGTGTCGGTAGGTTCAGATACTCCGGGGGAGCCGTCGATGGCGTGACTCGCACGCCAGTTTAAAGCAGTGCCATGGCCGAGTGGATCGAGAACATTGACCGTTGAGTAATCGTCGGTATGGGAGAGGATCAGCGAGAAGCCCTCGCCATTGGGTGAGGTTGGCCAAGGGAGGTCATCATCAAATTCGAATTCGTGGATGGCGAGAGTGCCGAGTGAGAGCTTTAGAAGCTCACCGCCATTGTTCAGGCTGTCGTCATCGTATTGACCGGGGGCAAGAGGAAAGTCGGGTCCGTATTTGGCTTCAAAAGCGGCGGTATTTTTTACGACAAGGAGGTAGGCTCCGGGGCTGATGATGGTTCCCTCAGGGAAATCGTAATCGATCCCCTTGGTAAATCGCACATTGGTGAGATCGAGCGCCACCGATCCGGTGTTGAAGAGTTCAATAAACTCTGCCGCGTCATCGCCAGCCGGATTATACATGATCTCACTGATGACGAGGTTCTTCTGAAGAAGCTCGATGTTTGGAGCACTGCTTTGAAACTGAACCGGGGCGGACCAATGACTCCAGCGACCGCTTGTATCCTGGTGCCTCACGCGCGCGCGGTAAGTTCGACCCGGTCTCACTGAGGAGGCTGGCGGCTGTCTCTTATACACATCTCCGAGCCCACGAGACC
>OJIS01000175.1_pt1 | contig 23511 bp, 14 predicted proteins | sample 1595671 | NCBI WGS metagenome assembly OJIS01 (sample SAMN05416814, study PRJEB24817) | seawater metagenome | isolation source: Sea water | place: Canada:Atlantic | collected 2013-07 | reverse complement strand
GAGATCAGCCTCGGTCTCGTGGGCTCGGAGATGTGTATAAGAGACAGTCCTGATAGCTCGTTTCACCTTTGTAGATCTTCCGCTGGAATTCCCGTCGTTCTTCTGCGGTCATCGTTTCCTCAGCACGAGGGCGGACGCCTTGTTCGAAGGTGACCGACTCGACCGGGGTCACGGTCTCGAGGCGATAGACGATTTTGCTGCCGCGCAAGGTCGCGAAGTTGGGATCCTCGAAGGTCGTTTCAAAGCGGGCGGCGTAGGATGGGGGAGTGGTCTTGATTTTGAACGACTCGATTTTGGGAAGCAGATACGGTTCGATGCGCAAGGGCCCGGACTCGGCGTCGCCACCCCGGATGACAAAATCAGCCGGGCCCGGGAGTCCTTCGATTTTGAATTCAATGAGGCCCTCTTTTGGGGTGCCGGTGGCGATGGGAGTTTCCGAGCCGATTTGGAAGAGTGAGACCTCCTTGAGAGCTTTTCCGCGGATGCTGGCGGTGAGCGTGAACGGTCTGCCTTCAGCTACGTCTTCTTTGGGTCCGCTCAGAGTGAGGGTGGAATAGGGGGAGTCAACCCAGGGCATGACCACGCGGGCGAGGGCTTGCGATCCTTGTAGGAAAACGAGGACGGCGATCGCGGAAACCGCGGCGAAGGTCACGAAAATGGAGGGAGTTTTGAGGCTTCCTTTGAAGTCGAGAGGCGCGCGTGCGAGCGCTTCTTCGGCGCGCTGGTCGAGCCGTGCCAGCATTGCTTGCGAGACTTCAGTGGCACTTGCTCCGGCGCGGACGGTCGGGTCGATGGCGGTGGCGACGACAGGGGAGGACTCGCCAGCTTGTTCTTCGACATGATGAGCGAGTGAGGCTTCATCGGGTTTCTTTCCGGAAATACTGACAAGGGCTGCGATGGCTGCTGCGAGCAGTCCGCCGAGGAGTCCGGCCCAGCGGCTCCACCCTTCCAGTGGCGAGCTGTGATCGATGATGGCAACGATGACGATGGCGAGAATGATCGTTCCCAAGGCGAAGAGAAGGGCGCGCTTTTTTCGGATGGCGAGGGAGCGGGCCAGACCATCCTGGATAAGTTCTTGAATCTTCTTCATGAGACGGAATCTGGGGTGGGGGTTTTGAGGCGGCTTTTCAGGGCCAGCCAAGGTTCGATTAACCAGACGAGTATAACGAGGGCGAGAATCCAGCGCCACCAGCCTGAGTCGCCGATGAGATTGATCCGGGCGGCTCCGGCTTCCGAGGTGCGGCGGCGGGCTTCCAGTTGGCGTTGGAGAATGACGGGCGGAATGAATTCACGGAGGCTTTCCTGCGGGGGGAAATTGATGCCGATGGGGCGGGCGACTTTCCCACCTTCGGTGGTGAGGTCGTAGAGGCCGGGTTGATCGAGACGGAGGTTGCGAACCCAGCCATCTTGATCGGCCTGCATGGTTTGGTCGGCGATGCGAAGGCTGGCGTTGGCATAATCCAGCGGCACTCTGACATCAAAGGATTCTCCCACCACGCCTGCGCCCTGGCTGTTACGGAGGTCCTGGGCCTCCGACTTCATCGCAGTGGCCATGAGCATGTGCATGGTCGGAACGAAGAGGGGGCCATCAGCCGGCCAGTCGCCCCAGGACCGGTCCATGCTGCTGTTGAAGAAGAGAGCTCTTCCTTCGCCTGTGGTGGTCGCGGTGACGAGTGGAATGTCATCGATGTAGCGGGCGAGGATCTTGGAGTTTACTGAATCGTCTGGCGAGAGAGCGAGACGGTATTTGAGCGGGACGCGACGGAGACTACGACGTTGGCCTTCGCCCAACTCACCCCAGATGAGATGGCTGACTTTGATGATGGGAAGAGACAAGCGCTTGTCCAGTGGGGACACATCGGGAGAGAGCTTGGGGAGTAAATCGGGCCACGCCGATTGGTAGTTTTCTGAATCAAAATCAGGGCCGGCAAAGAAGACGGCACCACCACCACGGCGGACAATGTCCCTGACGATGCCAGGCAATTCGGCAGGCCATTCGGCAAGAGCCGGGATGGCAATGATGACTTCCCGTGCCTCGATTCCTTGCAGCGTAGTGACCGCTTCGGACAGCGGGACAATGCGGGGATCGTAGCGGGAATCCTGGCCTCCTTCTCCTTCGGTGGGGCGCAGGGCCTGCTTCAGAAAAAAGGTGGTTTGGAGAAAGGTCTCGAGTTCTGGCTCGGGCTCGAGGAGATAGACCGGGACGGTCGGGGCGACGTAGAAGGTGTCGAAGAGTTGGTCGTCGGATTCCAAGCCATCGTTGGCATCGGCGAGATCAACTTCGCGCTTCACCCAGCCGAGAGTTGGAGAGCGGTAGGGAAGTTCCATCACTTCCTCGGGCAAGAGAATTTCCTGCGTGGTGACGTTATCATCGGCGAGTGATTGATCATCGATGGCCAAGGGGCCGGTGCCTCCGAGAGCGACGATGGCACCCCGCCGAGTTTGATCGCGGCCACGAATGAGGAGCGAGAGGCCTTGGTTGCCTTTGGTGGTGTCGCCGGTGCCGCGGACCTTGATGCGGAGTTCTTCGGGCAGGGTAAGGGTATCAAGCTCCTCCCAGCCGGACTTCTGAAGATCGCCGATGATTTCGAGCGTTTCCGGCATGTCACTGCGGAATCGGGCGAGGGCTTCGGAGGCTTCCTTGACAGCGGTGAGGGGGCGGCCTTCGGCGAGAGTGGGTTCCAGTTCATCGACGATATCGAGGAGATCTCCCGGTGACATCCACTCACCGGCGATGGTCACTTCCGGGAAGCAAAAAAGGCGCACCCGGCTTTGGGGATTCATTTCATCGAGACGTTCCTCAAGTTGCGCGACGGCGAGTTGCCAGGCGGTTTCACCTTCGCCGTTTCCCATGGTCATGCTGCCCGAGCGATCGAGGATAAAGGTGACGGTCTCCCGGCCCAAACCGCCGCCACCCTCTGATTGGGGAAGGCCGGGTCTGGCGAAAGCCAAGCCGAGCAAGATGACGCCCAAGGCCCGCAGGAGAAAGAGAGGCCAGTGCTGGATCTTCTTGCGGCTGCGAGCGACCCGGGGAGTTTCCGGGACGAGGCGGAGCGAGCTGATTTTGACCTTTTTACCGGCGGTGCGTTGGTAAAGGTGCATCCACACCGCGATGCCTACGGCTGCCAATCCGGCGACTGCAAACCAGGGCTGCATCATGACAATGAGGGGAATCATCCGTTTCGAAGTGAGAGGAAATGCCGAAGGGCTTCGTCAAGTGGTTGGTCGGTGGGGAGAAGGCAATACTCCGTTTCGGTATCGTGACAGACTTTCTCGATCTCATCGCAGACCCCTTTGAGGTGGGCCTCGTGGAGGTCGCGGTAAGCGGAGCCATCGATGACGCGCTCGCTTCCCGTTTCGTGGTCGACGAGGATAACTTCCTTGCCAAATTTCGGAGCGATTTCTTCGCGGGCGAGGAGGTGGAAGAAGAGGACTTTACTCCCGCGCATGGCGAGGCTGCTCAAGACATCCTTGAGTTCGGCGGGGTCCATGAGACCGTCGGTGACAAAGACGGCCATGGAGCGGCGGCGGCATTCTCCCACCACTTCATCGAGTCCCCGGATGTGATCGTGCGGGCCATCGGCTTTATTTTTTTCAAGATAGCCGACCATGTTTTCAAGGTGGTCACGCCGCGTGCTGGGTGGCCACCAATCTTCGGCCGGAACGGTTTCGCCGCGTCCAAAAAGAACGAGTCCGGGGGCATCCTGCTGCTGGTTCATCAGGACCGAGAGGACAGCACAGAGGAGGCGGCCGTAGTTAAACTTATGTCCCGCGCCTTCGCCGAAATCCATGCTGAGGCTGGCATCAAGAAAGAGGTAGCCGGGGAGATTGGTTTCCTGTTCGTATTCCCGGATGACGAATTCATCGGTGCGACCGTAAACCTTCCAGTCGATACGGTGAGGCGAATCGCCGGGCAAAAATGCGCGGTAAGAGGCAAATTCCTGGCTGCTTCCCGAGAAGGGGCTGCGGTGAATCCCGTGGGAATATCCTTCCACAAGACACTCCGCAAGGAGCAGCAAGTCGGTCGCATTGGCCAACAGCTGGGCGTCGATCTGAAGAGAAGCGCCGGAGGATTGCATCGGGGTCTAGGAGGAGGATTTTTGGATGATCTCGTCGAGGAGGTTCGCGGTGTCCACTCCTTCAGCCCGGGCCTTGAAGTTGGTGAGGACGCGGTGCCCGAGGACCAATTTGGCGACTGAGCGGACATCGTCCTCATCGGCGCAAGGCTTGCCCGCCATGGCGGCGCGGCCTTTTGCTCCCAAGATCATGTATTGGGAGGCGCGTGGTCCGGCACCCCAGCGGATGAAGCGCTTCACGCGCTCGGAAGCTCCCCCGGCAGCAGGGCGGGTGGCTCCGACGAGATCGACGGCAAAGCGGATCACCTCGGATGAGACCGGCATGGCGCGAACCATCTGCTGGATGGCCATTAAGTCATCACCATTCATGACTCGCTGAAGATCAGGTTTCTCGGTGCCGGTGGTTCGCTGCACCATCTCGGCTTCCTCCTCGGGAGTTCCGTAGTCGATGCTGACCGAGAGCATGAAGCGGTCGGTGGCGGCTTCCGGGAGTTGGTAGGTGCCTTCCATCTCGATGGGGTTTTGGGTCGCAAAAACGTGGAAGGGCTTGGGGAGGGGCATCGTTTCGACACCGGCGGTGACTTCTCTTTCCTGCATGACCTGGAGCATCGCGGCCTGTGTTTTTGGCGGGGTCCGGTTGATCTCATCGGCAAGGAGCAGGTTGGTGAAAACGGGGCCTTCCATGAACTTCAGTTCCCGGGTTCCTTTGATGGGGTCGTCCTGGATGATCTCGGTGCCGGTGATGTCGGCGGGCATGAGATCCGGGGTGAATTGGATGCGATTGAAATCGAGATGGAGGACTTCCGAAAGCGAGCGAATGAGGAAGGTTTTGGCAAGACCGGGAACGCCGGTGAGGAGGACATGTTCACCGCAGTAGAGCCCGAGGAGGACGTCTTCGATGACGCGCTTCTGTCCCACAATGGCTTTGGCGATTTCTCGTCGCAACGCTTCGGTGCGTTCCGGAAGGTTGGTGATCACTTGAGATGTTTCTGACATGGATAATTGGGATGGTGGAGGGGGACCTGAGAGCAAGCGGCTGCTCGGATTCAACTTGTCTTTTTAACGCTCCAAACAAGGAGATGTTACAACGATTCAACTTGGTCACAGAGTGGATGGTTCTGCGACAGTGCGTCACGATTCATCGCCCCACCGGGCACTCGTGAGCGCGATCGCCGGGAGGATCCGCAATGAATGAAGGTCACCCAATCAGATCCCGGACTCGATCCGGCCGGAGACCGGAGACGTCCGGGGTGGCTCAGCCGGTCCGGTGGGTTGAGAGCTGTTTTTGGCGTGATGCGTGCGCCTTATTTCACCGCAGCCGGTCCCCAGACATCCTTCATGACGGCGAAAGCCTTGGGGTCGAAATCCTTCAGCTCGGCAGCGACGAAGGGGTAGAAGTCATTGTGGTAAAGGTAAGCCTCGGTGGCTTCGGCGAAGTATTCCTTGTGATTGGTGGCGCCGTAGTGGCGCACGGTGCGGCCGGTGTAGAGTTTCACTTTTTCAAGGATCCCTTTTTCCATGGCGGCGTCGTAGGCGGCGATCACTTTTTTATCATCAAAGCTCAGGATCTGGTCGTGATAGGCGTGGGCCAGTTCGTGAAGGATGACCGCAGGATGCTTGAGCATTTGGTCACGTGAGAAAAGGGCGGCGGCGTGAGTGATATGGACCTTTTTAGCCAGGCGCGGATCGTATCCCCGCCCCGTCAGCCAGTCTGCTCCGGGATGGTATTGCATGCCCGTGAGTTCGGGATGTTGATGTTCGAGCCAGATCTCCATGTTCTTCATTTTGGCCAGTGGTTCTTCCGGGAGGAGGATGGAAATTCGTTGAAGATGGTTCGCCAACATCTTGATCGCCTTCTCTCCTTCTTCCTCATTCTTGCCGCCCTTGAGAAGAGTGGGATCGACATGGACGGTCCAGCCTTCGATGTTTTTCTGCACGGGTTCAATCCAGCCGATTTTCTCAGGCGGGGTTTCGTTTTTCTTATCGCCAAAGGCAACCCAGGCAGAGGAAGCGAGGACGACGAGCGGGGCGGTCAGACGAAGGAGGCGTCGCGAAAATGAACGAGGACGTGAAAGAGAGCTGGATTTGGAAAACATAGGTTCAGGGGAGTTTACGGATTCCCGACCCGCAGTATTGCATCCGGTTCTGCGAATCTATTGACTGAATCGTATGAAACGTCTTCAGATTGCTTTTGCGATGATCATGAGTCTGTCCCCCGGGGCAGCCGAAAAGAAACCGAACATTCTCCTGCTCTTTGCCGATGACCTTGGGCGCTATGCTTCAGCCTATTCGAGCGATTCACAGCCTTCGGTCAACGATATCATCTCAACGCCAACCTTTGATCGTCTCGCGGCGGAGGGTGTCCTCGCGACCAATGCTTTTGTTTCCGCGCCCTCGTGCTCGCCTTGTCGTGCCTCTTTGATTTCCGGGCGTCATTTCTTCACGAATGGTTCTTGTTCGCAGTTGCATCACCGATGGCACGGGCCTGATGAGACCGATCCTTGGAACGAAATCACCGGATACGCCGAGATTCTCCAGAAGAATGGTTACCATATCGGGTTGACTCATAAGGATCATGTTCGCGGTAAGCGTTTCGGGCCGCAGTTCAACAAGGCTGGCCGCAAGGTGAATTCGTTCTCGCAGAATGTCAGCAAGTCCAAGGATGTGCCGAAGGGCAAGGAGGCGCTTTATGAAGAGTGCCGCGCGAACTTTCGTGACTTCCTCGCCAAACGAAAGGAGGGGCAACCTTTTCTATACCACTTTCATCCCACCAATCCCCACCGTTCCTGGACGAGGGGATCGGGGAAGAATCTCTGGAATCTCGATCCGGAAAAGTTGAAGGGCAAGATGCCTCCCTTCCTTCCCGACGTTCCGGTGGTGCGTGAGGACCTGGCCGACTATCTTGGTGAGGCAATGGCCTTTGATGAATGCTGCCGCGTTCTCCTCGAGGAACTCAAGGCGACGGGCGAGTATGATGATACTCTCATTGTGATCTCAGGTGATCACGGAGCCCCGGGGTTTCCGCGTGGTAAAACCAATTGCTACGACTTCGGCGCGAGGGTTCTCTTCGCGGCCCGCTGGCCGGAGAAGATCCAGTCTGCCCAGACCTTGGATAGGCCGATTTCGCTCATCGATCTTGCTCCGACTTTCCTCGCAGCGGCCGGGGTTGAGAAGGCTGATACCATGCATGGGGAAAATCTCCTGCCTGCTCTGGGTTCCGGCGATCATTCCGGCCTTCGCTCGTGGGCGCTCATTGGTCGGGAAGTCCATGTCGAGACCGCGCGCGCCCGCCAGCTGCCCTATTCCATGCGGTCGATCCGGACTGCTGATCACCTCTACATTATCAATTTCACCCCGGATCGCGAGCCCATGGGTGACCTACTGGCGCTGGCGAAAGGTCCCCTCGATTTTGAAGCTCTCGCAAAGAGTACCCGTCTCACCTACGCCGATGTTGACGCCGGTCCGACCAAGGCTTTCATGGTGCTCAATCGCGATAAGCCCGAGTTTAAAGCCCAATGGGATCTTGGTTTCGGAGCGCGTCCTGCCGAAGAACTCTATGAACTCAAGAGTGATCCCCACCAAATTAAGAACCTCGCAGGCGATGCGAAGCATGACGAAATGAGAGCAGTTCTCCGTGCGAAGCTGATGGCTGAACTGACAAAGCACAATGACCCACGTCTGAATGGCAATCAGTTTGATTACCCCCCTTACTGCAAGCAGGGGTTGGAGAAGAAATGAAGGCAAGACGTCCTATGAATTGTCCCTCATGCGGAAAGACACTCCGTGCCCTTCAGGTGAAGAAGATGCTTGGAAATCCGGCATACAATGAATGGTGCCGGAGTGGTTATTGTTCGAGTGATTGTTTTGAGAGATCTGATCAAGATGAGGTCAGGCCGGAGGTTGTGTCCATGCTGGTCACTCCTGCTGAAGAGAAAATTGAGCGGATTGAATCAAACGAGAGCGAACCGTTTCGAGCTACCAAGGCCTATGATTTGGCCACGATTTGTCTCGTCTCGGTTCCCTTTGCGATGCTGATCTCTTTTCTTGCCAGAGGGGCGTATTTGATTCCGATCGTTGGAGATTTCGTTTCGTTCATGATCTACGCGATCATTGCGATCGGATTCGTTTCGGGGATTTGCGCGATTTGCGCAATTCCCAAACTTGGCCCGCAGAGACTGCTTTGGAAATCGATCATTGGTCTTTTGATGATTGGGTCCTTGGTTTGGGCTCTTATATACGCAATCGCGACGGCGAACGTTTAGAGCCTTCCGTCGTTGTCCGCTCGCTCTATATTATTGCAAACTCACTTGGCAGAGAGATCCAATATAAAATTAAGCCGAAGTTTACAGAGTGTTGATCGTGAAAGGGAAAGCGGATTTTTCCATGCACGGCGCCCGCTCCTCCGTCTTCTTTTTGTGGACGGAGTTCTCGCGATATCCCGCGACAAATCGACCTTCTGCCGACGTTCCTGGATGACGGATCTTGATGCGCGGCAGTATCTCCGAACCTTAGCTTCTGGACCCGCCACCAACTCTCATATAAACAATCCGAACACAAACCATGACCCAGAGTAACTCCAGTGTTCCGAAGAGCCAGAAGAACCGCCAGCCATCGATCTTATTTCACGCGGATGCGGGTGACTCGGATATGCTCTATTTCAGCAGCTTCAATGCAGTCGATCCCTATCTTGCCTTCTCGGTGGGCCGAAAGAAGTTCGGAATCGCTCATTCATCGGAATACGGGCGAATGGTCGCCGAGTCAGGCTTCGACGAGATCCTGCTCCTGCAAGAGATTAGCGAAGGCGCGGCACGGCGCTTCAAGCTGCCGCAGGGACAGCAGCCCGACACTTGCCAATTGGTGAGGCATTTGGCGAAGCTCTACCGGATTCCCTCATTCCGGATCGGAGCCCGCTTTCCGGCTGGCCTTGCCGCCGACCTTCAACAGGCCGGGCTAAAACTCGAGATCGACAAGAACGTCAGCTTGTTCCCCAAACGTGAGATAAAGACCGCGACCGAGATCGAAGCCTTGCGCAAGGGCAATCGCGCCAGCGCGGCGGGCTTCCGTGTGGTAAAGAAGACCCTGACCGAATCTAAAATTCACCGGGGTCAGCTTGTCCACCAGGGCAAGGTTCTCACCTCCGAGCGACTGCGAGAGCTGATCAGCCACGCCGCGCTGGAGGAAGGTGCGATGGCACTTCACACCATCGCCTCCTGCGGCGACCAGGTCTGCGACAACCATTCGCCCGGCCACGGACCGATCATGGCGAACGAGCTCATCGTAGTGGACATCTTTCCACGGCGGCCGGAAGACGGCTATTGGGGTGACATGACACGAACCTTCCTTAAAGGTAAGGCCAGCGACGCGCAAAGACGACTGGTGCGAACCGTGAAGCGGGGTCACGAGTTGGCAATCCGCATGATCAAGCCCGGCCAGGTGGGAGGCAAGGTGCACGAAGCGGTTCAGGCTTTCTTCGAAAAGGAGGGCTACGAGACGGACAAAGACAGTAAGACCCCGGAGGGTTTCTTCCACGCACTCGGTCACGGGATCGGACTGGAGGTCCACGAGAGTCCGATCATCCGAGCCGCGGCTCCTTCGAAATTCAAGAAAGGGCAGGTCGTCACCGTAGAGCCGGGACTCTACTACCTGGGACTCGGCGGCGTCCGGATCGAGGACGTCATTCACCTCGTCCCCGGTGGCAACGAAAAGATTTCCCATGCACCCTACAAGTGGGAGATCGCGTGAATCGCCATTTTATGAAATTCCTGCGCCTTCTTTGCCTTGTTCTGCCTCTCGTTCTCATCACTTTGGTCTGGTTGAGCCAGAAGGAATCTCCCCCTGATCCTGGCAAGGAAGGACGCACTGATCGGAACCTGGAACCCGGGGCAAGGATGCGAAGTGATGTGGCAGTTCTTTCATCCAACGCCCCCGGGAAATTTACGGGTTGGCTTGAGAGCTATCGTGATGACCCGGGCTCCATCGATCTTGCGAAAGGCGTGCAGCTCGCCAAGGAGCGGCGGGAGGTTCTTAAACGCACGATCGAGTTGGATCCCGAGCGGACTCTCGAACTCGCTATTCCGGCGGAAGCGCGCGTAGGTTTGCCCCGGGAGATTGTTGATTTGTTGGAGGTGCCAATATCTGCGGCGGGGGAATTTGAGCGGGTGGTGAGTTGTTACACCGATGGGCTGAAGCGTCCTCCGGGAGCGCCGGGTGAGGAGAGCTTCGCGACCTTTGATGGGAAGCGCTATCGGGCCTTTACTTATGGCCGGCGCGCAGGATTGCAGACGAAGGATCGGATTTCGTTGTTTGGAATCACGATTGATGATGCGCTGGCCTTCTCGTCCGGGCCAGTACGAAGGATCTCGGATAATGATGGATTCGTGGTGGAGGCTTTTGGGGAAGAGAAAATTTTTACGACCGAGGATGAGCTCGAGCACTACGTGGCGATGTTGGTGGAAGACGAGAATGCTCCGGGCCCTGGCGGACAGGCGGATTTTGCCGAGAGTGCTTGGACGGAGGGAAACAAGAGGATCCTCTATTTGCGCGTTCGTTTTGCCGATGATGATCCAACTTATGAGCCGGTGACTTTGGCGACAGCGCAGAGTCATCAGGATGATGTCGCCGGGCACTACCGGATTGCATCATACGGAAAGCTAAATGTGACCACGGTATTTCCCGACATGATCACGCTGACCCTGAACAAGGCGGAGTATGTCGGGAGGGGATTGAGCGATATGATGAACGAGGCCCGGGCTGCGGCCATCGTGATGGGAGATGCCCAGGGCGTGGATTGGAACTACAATAACTTCGATCTCTACACCATCATCTCGGACCGCGGCATTGGTTCCTATGCGGGAATTGCCCAGGTGGGCGGGCGGAAGAGCCACCACCAACGTGGCTACACATCTCTGCGAACCTCGGGTCATGAGTTTGGTCATAACCTCGGGCTTTCCCATGCCCATTTCAACTACAGCAGTGATCTCAATCCGCGTGGAGTGACGCCGACCAATGGTCTTGGCCGGGTGGAGTATGGCCATCGCTTTAGTGTGATGAGTGCCCAGAGCGGAAGCGATCTTAACAACCCCTTGCTGCCTCACTTTACCGTCCACGAGAAATGGCGGCTGGATTGGCTGACCAATGCCGACATGGTTGACGTTACCCGGGGGGGACAAACCGGAACCTACCGGCTGTATCAAAATGACGATGAAAATGCCACCGGCTTGCGGGCACTTCGGGTGCCTTCCGGCGGTGCGCTCTCAAAGTATTGGCTGAGCTATCGCACGGCCTGGAAACAGCCGAGCCGGAGTTCGGATAATGATTTCCTGTTGAATGGAGTGGTATTCAATTGGACCGGTAGCGGCGGTGGGTCGAGCACCTTGCTGGATATGACACCTTATTCCAATGAGGGCTCGAGTGGTGGTGCTTCCTTTACCCGCGACAACTCGGACAAATGGGATGCCGCACTGTTGATCGGGCGGACCTATACTGATTCGGAAAGCAAGGTGAGCATTACCCCGATGGCGCGTGGAGGTGCCGCTCCGGATGAATACATCGACGTTCACGTGCATGTCGACACGGGGGCGGAGGTGAATTTGTTAGAGCAGAATTCATTCATACGGGCAATTGTTCCGGTCGCGGGGACTGCTTCCGGCATCAGTTGGACCGGGCTTGGTTTTGATGACTCGGGGTGGACGTTCTCGGGTGCCTCGGGAGTGGGCTACGATACGCGTTCGGATTACCTCCCTTACATCGGGGTAAACGTGGGTGCGATGCGTTCGACCAACGCGTCTTGCTACATTCGGATTCCTTTCACCATTGGAGGGGGGATTGATCTGGGAGAGATCGAGGCACTCAAGCTGCGCATGCGATATGATGACGGCTTTGTGGCCTATTTAAACGGGGTGAAAATTGCCGAGCAAAACGCGCCGGTTTCGCCGACGTGGAACTCGGGAGCGACGCGGAGTCATGATGATGATGATGCCGTGGTCTTTCAGGAGTTCTCTGGCAATGCCGCGATTGGCGCTTTGGTGAGCGGAGTCAATGTCCTTTCGATCCATGGTCTCAACAGGGGCACGGGAAGCTCCGATTTCTTAATGCAGCCCATTTTGGTCGCAACGACGTCCGGTGCCTCCAATAATCCGCCCTTGGTCTCACTCGCCGCGAATACCTTGGTCGCGGCGGTCAATCAGGATGTCACCTTGACTGCAACCGCCAGTGATCCCGAGGGTGATACGCTGGCTTATGCGTGGGACTTTGATATCGGCGACACCTACGCGCCGGAGGGCCTCAATAATCCTGTTGCGGTTCGAAGGTGGAGCAGTGCCGGACTCTATGTGGTGACGATCACCTGTTCGGATCGTAAGGGTGGCATCGCCCGTGATCGCGTTTTGGTGAAGGTTGGGAATCCCTCCAATGCCGGAGTGGTGAGCGGGCGGGTCCTGCAGGGCGGCCAGCCGGTGGTGGGTGCGAGGGTGTTTGTTCAGGGGAACGACAAGCAATGTCTCACCTTGGATGATGGCAGCTATCTGATGGCGGGCCTGTCGACGTCCTCCGGAACCATGCTTGGCGCGATGTTTGATGGTGATGTTTTTCAATCTTCGGTAGTCATGCCGGTGACTCCGGCCCCGGAGCTTGGTGGCGTCGATTTCTTTGGCCATGCCGCTGCTCCTGTGGGTTCGCCCGAGCGGACGATGACGATCTCGCCGGATGTCGCCAGCACCGATACGGCCTCATCTTTGGCGCTCACCGCCCGGATTTGGGATAACACGATTGCGGAAGATCTGCTCATTCCCTTGGGTGATACCTGGAACTATCTCGACACCGGAGTTGATCCCGGCGCGAGTTGGACAACGGCCGGGTTTGATGACGGCGGATGGCTTACGGGTCGGGCCGGGTTGGGCTATGGTGACAGCCAAACGACCGTGGTTGGATTTGGAGGGGATACCGCCAACAAGCATATCACGACTTGGTTTCGCAGGACGTTTAGCGCGACCAACGTTGCGCAGGTTTCCCGTCTCAAGCTTTCACTCAAGCGGGACGACGGTGTCCGGGTCTTTCTGAATGGCGCCGAAATTGCCCGCGATAATCTCACGACCGGAACGGTGAGCGCGGGCACGGAAGCCAGCAATGATGTCTCATCTTCAAACGAGGAAATCCTCATTTATTTTAATGTCGATCCATCGCTTTTGATCGAAGGGCAGAACATCCTTGCAGCCGAGATTCATCAGGAAGATAGCGATAGTAGTGATCTGAGCTTTGATCTCGAACTCAGTGCCGCACGCAACCTTGCCGGAGCGACTCCCAGCTGGTCCGTCACACCGCCGGGAGCAAGTGTCTCGCCTGAAGGTTTGTTCAACGCCACTGATCCCGGGAGCTATACCGTCACGGCAACTTCGGGTGCCCTGACTGTTGATGCCACCATTTCAGTCGGTTCGGATAATGTCGTCACTTTGGCCGCTCGCGATGAGTTCCTTTGGGAGAATGGGAGCACGACCTCGACCATTCGAATCACCCGGTCGGGGAATCTCTTGAGCCCGCTCATCGTGCCTCTTGTGGTGGGAGGTGAGGCGATCAGCGGAGAGGATTTTTCGGTTCTGCCAACGAGTGTCACGATTCCACCTGGTCAGTCTATGGTGGAGTTTTTGGTCTCTACTTTGGATGATTTCGGGCGGGAAGGAAATGAGCTTGTCTCGATCGCTCCGGTTTCAGCTGGCTTGTTCTCGGTCGGATCGCCGGCGCTTGCGAGTGTCACGATTCTTGACGATGAAAGTGCGCTGACGGCGCAGCCTGAAGCCGGGACAAATTTCACCGTCACGGTGAATCAAAGTGGAGTCCTTGCGGGGAGTCTTTTGGCGGCCGAGGAGTTTGTGGTCGCGGGAGATTACTGGAAATATAGCGACAGTGGTGCGGAGCCTGCAGCCGGTTGGCGTGGGTTGCTATTCGACGATAGTGCATGGCAGGAAGGCCTTGCGGAATTTGGATATGGCAATGGCAGTGAGGCCACTACGGTAAGTTTCGGGGGTGTCTCGGGGAGCAAGCACATCACGACTTATTTTAGACGGAGATTCTTTCTCGACGATCCCAGCGATTATGTCGCGCTCACGGCGAGTGTTTTGGTGGACGACGGAGCGGTAATTTATCTCAATGGCGTGGAGGTTCAGCGGATCAATCTCCCTGGCGGAACGATCGGGTTTTCAACCCGGGCGAACGCGACGATTGGTGGTGGTGATGAAGAGGTCTTCTTTGATCAGGTCCTCGATCCGGCCGGGTTGGTCGCAGGTGAAAATATCCTGGTTGTTGAAGTTCATCAGAGTTCCGGGAGCAGTTCGGACCTGGGCTTCGATCTGTCTCTGACCGGAATCCGGAGCACACCCGGGACGAATAGCGGGGTCCGTTGGAGTCAGCAATTAGGCCCTGGCGTTGCGACCTTCACTGATAGCGGAAGCCTTGCTTCTGCGGTGAACTTCAATCAGGTTGGAACCTATCTTCTCGGCTTGGAAGATCTCGCTTCCGGCCGCATTGATGAGGTCACGGTTACGGTAGGGGACGACCGAAATTATGAGCTTTGGATCGGAGGTTATCCGGTTGCTGATGCGGGACCACTTGCTGACGTGGACGGTGATGGTCTTCAGAATCTCCTCGAATATGCCTTTGGCGGAGATCCCACCGATGGTGAGAACGTACCCCGGCCACGGGTGACGCAAGATCCTGATCATGACGGAAACCTGGTCTTCACTTACCGGCGACTTCGGGAACAAAATTCCGGTGATGGAAGCGGGACGACCGGAGACGGCTATGCGATTTATGGCATCAGCTATACCGTGCAGGCATCGGATGGTTTAAGCGGATGGTCATCAGCCGCGAGGGTGCTGACGATGCAGCCTGAGGGTGTTCCGACTGATAATGGTGATGGGACGGAAACGATTGTGCTCCGTTTTATCCCTCCCCCGGAAGCGGACACGCAATGGTTCATGCGCTTGCGGATTGAGCAGGAGTAGACAGGCTCTCTCCATGAGAAAATATCGGGCGGATATTATGATTCTCTTCTTATTTGAGTTGCTGAAGGAGGCGCTCCCGGTCTTCCTCACTGATGTTGGCGCTGGCGGCGGCTTGTCGGGCACCCTCGGGATCGCTTTGTTTCCATTGGTTCAAGACGTTCCGAACGGAGTTGTAGCGGGAGGAATCATCGCTGATGGTGTCAGCCCAGTCGAAGGCGGCGGCGGGGTCAATTTGTTGGATGTTTTGAACCAGATAATCGGTGGCGCTGTCACGAGGTTTGCCCACAGGGAGGGCGTCGATCCATTCTGCCGCTGCGGGGAGGTCGTGCTGTGCCCAGTTGGAGGCAATCGAGCCATAGGCGGCGGCTTGTTCGTTGTCGGATAAGATTCCTGCGGCCCATTGTGCTGCTTCCCCGGGGGCGTGTGCACTCCAGCTTCCGGCGATCCTACCGGCTTGCTGGTTGATTTTGCGAAGTTGATCTTCGTTGCTTCCTGCATCGGTGATGAGGCGATCGAAGAGGTTGGCCGCGAGTTGGGGCTGACTGCTACTCAGGGATGAGATGGCAGAACCGGCGGCCTCGAAACGGTCTGCGGCGGGAAGGGTGCCAAGCCAGTTCTGGGCGGCCTCGGGATCTCGATTGGCCCAACTTCCGGCGAGGGCATTGAGGAGGGGTTGGCGATCTTCTTTTTGGGTCAGAGTGGCGAGGTGACTGGCGGCCTCGGCTGGAGCTGAATTGGCCCAACTCTGATAGATACCACCTTGAGCGGTGCGGCGAAGTTTCTCGTTTTCGAGTCGGCTACTCCAGTTGAGAGCGGCGGCTTGATCTTTGATGGCCCACTGGCGGGCGACGGTGCCGATATGGCTTTGGAGTGTGGAGGAGGGAGTCTCTGAAATGGACTCCTCGAGAAAGGCGGCTACTGCTGCGGGGTCTTTCCGGGCCCATGGATTGATCAGTTGTGAGATCGCGGTTTGTCGTGTGAAGGGATCGGTCTGTGAGGTGGCCCAGTTGTGGGCAGCATCGAAGTCCTTGTTGATCCATTGGCCGAGAATTTGAGAGAGTGTATTCGTCCGACTCGTGCCAGGGATTTTCTCAGCGAGATCAAGAGCTGCCCGAGGGTCCGTTTGAGAGATTTGATAAGCCACGCTGGAGTAGGCATTTGATCTGGCCCCGGAGCCGGGAAGGGCATCAAGCCATGCGATGGCGGCGTTGGGGTCTATTTTTGCCCAGTTGGCTGCAATGGTTGAGATTGCTCCGTTCCGCTGCTGGAGATTGTTGATTTCATTGAGAAGAGAGGAGGCCTTGACGGGATCGCTGGTCGACAGGGTCGCGAGGACGGTGGCGATGCTTTGATCACGACCTTGACCAGCTTCGGCGTTGCGAGCCCATTCGAGGGCGAGGGCGGGATCCTCCTGCGCGAGACTGCTGGCAATCTGGATCAAGGCGTTGTTTCGTTCGCCTTGGGTTTTGAGTCCGAGAGCATAACTTTCGGCAGCAGCGAGATCCTTTTTGGCCAGGCTACCAAGGGCTCCAATGGCATTCACTTGATAGTTGATGAAGTTGCCTCCAAAGCTGGGGTATTCCATCCATGGGTTGAATCCGAGATTGTATTGATGATAGACGGGGGATGGTTCTTCGTTGAGGAGAGCAAGCAAGTCTTCGCTGGAGGAGTCAGGGGAACCCATGGTTGCATTGCTGATGGCATGTCGGGCCAGCTGCTTCAGGTACTTGTCCTGGATGATACCGAGGGTTTCCTTCGCGGCATCGAGGTCGAATCGTGCCGCTCCTTTCATGATGATGGCGATACTTGAGCTCCGAAATGCGGCGTCTTCGTGGGCCAAAATCATATCGAGAGCATGGAAGGGATCCTTGGAAACAAGATGATTGAGCAGGCTATACCGGAGGGTGCTGAAGCCGGGATGACTTTGGTAATCTTCATTGAGTTGGTGGATGAGATTTTCCAGTGCTCCAGGTTCAAGGTCTCCGAGAGCAGCCCGCAGGCGGGTGGAGGTTTCGAATGGAGCCTGTGGATCGACGAGATCGAGAAGGCCCTGGAGATCGGTGGGTGAGACGATGGAGTCGTCTTTTACAGGCCGCTGAACCCGGATGACTTTTCGCTCGCCCCGGGTGGAAAGCGAGGATGGCCCGGGAGGGGAGATGGGTTGGTCTTTGGCGAAAATTTCCCGGCCTGAAATGGCTCCGAGAATGAGGAGAAACGGTGCCGCCACGAGGGCGTGCTTGGTTTTCATAGGCTGTCGGGATAAGAGGTGATCGGAATCCTCTCACAAAGACGACACGCCGACTGTAAAGACTTTGAAAAAAGATCCAATTATCCGGTCTCGGGCATGAAGGTAGGCATGACAATCCCGGCGGGTTCCATGGCTTCTCCGAGAACCTGGCTGAGGTGGATTTCGAGATTGCGGGCTCCGAGTTGGTAGAGTCGGCTGACGAGCTTGGTTTCTTGGGCCGGGACGAGGAAGACAGGGGTGTGCCCGGCGAAGTGAGAGAGCTGGGCCGTGATGAGATTGAAGGCGGCCTCGTCATCGCGCATGACGCCGGGTCCGAGCATTCGGCTCCCGGGGTGATCGATTGAAAAGAGAAAGCCGGTGATGTCGCCTTCATCTTCGTAAACCACTCCCTTCCAGACTCCAGTGGTGTCATTGAGGAAATATCGCCAGTCTTTTTCGCGTCTGATGCCGCTGATTTTTTCTTCCAGTCGGATGAGGTCGTTGAGATCACTTATTCGGACGGGGCGGACCTTTTTAGAGATGGGCGGGAGTGGTGTGCCCTCCGGTAATATCATGTCCTGAAAGACGGCGAGCGGCCGAAAGCCTGCCCGGGTGTAAAGCGAGTATGAATCGAGATTGAGCGCGCTGGAAACGAGGCGGACCGGTTTGTCTCCGGCTCGGCGAATGACTTCCTCCAGAAGACTTCGGGCGACTCCCTGGCCGGTGAATTCGGCGCTGGCATTCATGATGCCGAGAGCGAAGTGCGTTTCGCGGGGGTGGTAAAAGCAGGAGCCGGCGAGCTGACCGTCGATTTCGGCAACGAGGCAGCAACCGGGATCGAGTGCTTCATAGACCTCGGGAAAGATCCGGCAGGTCAGGGGATCGTCACCTGGAAAGCAACCTCGATTGAGGTTTTTTTCATACCAATCGTTGGTGGAGTGGAAAATGAGCCGGGCAAGTCCGTCCCATTCATCCGTTCGGAGTTCCCTGAGAATCATGGCTCCTCATAGCGGGTTTTTAGTCATGCCGGCAGGATTTTTGGAGAAAAGTCACGTGTTTGTGATCGCTTCTCCAATGGCATCGGTGTTGCGCCGATTGTCCGGGGATGACAATCGGGCTTCCCTGGTTAGACTTCGCGAACCCCCACCATCAATGAACGATACCATCAAACGAATCCTGGTCCTTTGTCTCGTCTTTGTGACCGCTTTTTCAAGTGTGCATGTCTACCGGGCCTGGCGTGACGATCAGCCCATTTTCGGGTTTGGTAAGCAGGAAACCGACCAACAGTTTGCGCCGGAGCATGCCACACTCCAGATGAAGCCCGCAATTGATCCCAGTATGGTTCCCGGTTTGATTCGTGCGAATGATGAAATGGTGGCGCTGGTGGATCGGGTCACACCGGCCGTGGTTAGCATCGATACCGAGATCCTCAAACGTGAGCGTTTTTTCGATCCTTATCGTGGGAGAATTACTGAGCGGGACCGTATCACGCCGGGCTTGGGTTCGGGGGTGATCGTTTCCGAAGAGGGTCACATTATCACGAATCACCATGTCATCGAGGGTCACAAGCGGATCCGTGTTACCTTGCACGATGGGCGCTCTCTGCCGGCCACTTTGATCAGTTCGGACAAGCTCTTTGATATCGCCGTCCTCCGGATCCAGGGGAGTGACCCAAATGAAAAGTTCGATGCCCTGAAATTTGGTGACTCGGATGCGGTGAAAGTGGGGCAGTTGGCGATCGCGGTGGGCAATCCGTTTGGCCTTGGAGAGTCGGTTACGGTTGGGCGCATCTCGGCACGGGATCGGTCGCTCTCGGACGGACAGCGGGACCTTTTTCAAACCGATGCCGCCATTAATCCCGGGAACTCAGGCGGTCCGCTCCTGAACCATCTTGGAGAGATCATTGCCATCAATGCCTCCATCTATACCGAGGATCGCGAGAACCCCGGGTTTCAAGGGATTGGTTTTTCCATCCCTTCAAATGATGTGAAGCGGACGATGGAATATATTCTCAAAATGGGGCGTCCGATTCATGGCTATCTCGGCCTGACCGCCCGCGATTTGAACAATTACCTCAAGGATGTCTTCAAGTACAATGGCGAGGGGGTCCTTGTCTGGGGAGTGACCCCTGGCTCTCCGGCAGATGAAGCGGGTCTGGAGCCCTATGACATCATCCTGGCTTTTCAGGATGAGGGTGTCAAAACCACGCGAGGATTTTTGAATCGGGTCCAGCGTTCCGAAGTCGGAATCGAAACGGGAATTAGCATCTGGCGCGGGAACGAGATCATAAATCTAACCGCTGAAGTGGGCGAGGCCAACCCCTTCGACCAGCAAGAGCAGTTGGCCGACAATGGTCGCCTCGCCTCAGACGAAGCCATTCTGAAAGCAATCGGAATTTCCGTTCGTAATCCTCCACGCCACTTTCGAGGTAGTGGTGTTCTGGTTCGACAAGTCCTGCCTGGCAGCCTTGGTGAGATGCAAGGTATCCAACCAAATGATATTCTCATTGGAATCAACGGAGCCCCAATCAGCAGCGATCAGGACTTCTACCTTCGATTAGTTGCGACTGCGGCTGTCAAAGAAACCCAACTTGAAGTGCACCGAGGAAAGAGAATTTGGAAGAATGTAACCTTCCCTCCGATTCCACGCACTAAAAGTCCCACCGATTAATTCCGAAGTTTTTTCACGATGAGCACCTACGATTCATACGAACCCCAATCAAAGTTTGGTCTTTATGTCATCCTCTCTTTCGTCGCCGCGGCTCTCCTCGGGGCCGGGGTCTATTTTTTAAATTCAGGGGGCGGAGATGAACCCGTGGCGCGGAAAGCTCCGGTGCAGACAGAAGCCGAGCCTGAGCCGGTGGTCGGGAAGCCTGAGCCTATTGACCCTTTTGATGCCGAACCCAAGCCCATGATCCAACCGCTCGATACGGTTATGCCTCCCACTCCGGATCAGATGTTGATCGATGCCGGGATGGGAGCTGCCGAGCTGGATCCCAAGGTTCTGTTGGGGAAGATTGGCCGTTCTTTAGAAATGTCTGACCTTGAAAATGCGACGATGTTGATCGGTCAGAAAGCTCTCGATGAGTCCCACTTGAAAGGGCTTCAAGCTCTCGCTGACAAGGGGGATTTTCGCCTAAGTGCAATGGACCCGGTGGTTGAGATCGGCGAGCTCGAGGCGAATCGCCGTTCGCGTTGGGCCTTGAATTTTCAGGGTGAACAGGGAGCGCGGATTTACTTCGACCTTCTGCGTGGCGAGACTGGAAAATGGGGCGTTGATAAGATTAAGCTCCCCACTGAGGAACCTGCCGGCCGGGCCGTCTTTATTGATTCCCTGGGGATTGCCGATGCCTTTCTAAAGGCTGTTCTCGATCAGGATTTTGACGATGCCAAGTCATTCGTAGATTCGACGATGGTCTCGGATGCCAAGATCGCGGGGCTCTGTATCATCTTCGAAGAAGCAAAGTACCAATTCCGCCCGCAAAAGCCTCTTCGCGCCATGTTTAACCGGGATTTGACCGCCGGGTTTATTGCCCATGTGGAGGATGAGAGCGGAGAAAAAGCGGCCGACTTTGGTCTCAACGTCCAGCGTGCGGCAGCCGACAAACCCTGGCGGGTGACCGAAGTCAACCTGGACTCCCTTCTGGCAGATTATGCCGACCGGGTCGCCGGAGGAGATGTTCACTTTACGCCTCTTGTGAAGAACCCGGCAGGTGGCGACACCTTGATCCTCTACTTTGGTTTTGATGAAGACGGACTCACCCCACGAACCCAGCGCCAGCTTGATATCGTGGCCGGACTTCTTAAAACCGATGCCGGAAAAAAACTCACACTCTCGGGTCACACCGATTCTCTCGGGACCGATCAATACAACGAGAGCCTCTCGGGTCGCCGTGCCGGGGCGGTTCAAAAGTATCTCCTTGGGGTGGGCGTCCCGCCCACCCAGATCATCGCGATGGCCGAGGGTGAAACAAAGCCGCGAGTCCCCAACGCCACCGCCGAAGGAGAGGATAATCCCACTGGTCGCCGCGCCAATCGTCGTACCGAGATCTACTTGGATTTTTAGGGCCTATTTTACCGAAATCAAGTGGCAGCCCCGGAGCCCGGGCTCAATCTCGAACCGAACCGGGAGAAAATTTTCAATCACTTCAATGTTGGTTTTCACGTGATTGGAGGGAGTTGAAGTGTGGATTTTTCCACTTCCCGCAAGAGCCATCGGGAGGAGAAGTTGATCGGCGAGATTTCGGCCCACCACGGCTTCGCTGTGAAGGTAGTTGGTCATCATTTTGGCGACTTCCTGCGCGACTCGATTTGACCCTTTTCCATGAGTGCCAAAAGCGGTGACCCGCTCGGAAACGTTCGCGAAGGTGACTTCGGCAGCCAGGACGTTGCCGGGACAGTCTGAGTTCTCTGGAGCTTCGATGAAGATGGTGTTCTCGGGCCAATCGAGGTGTTTGAGAACAGCTCGTGTTTCACGTTGTGCGACCTCGGGCGGGATATGGGCATTGAGGCAATGAATGCGGCGCTCGATTTCCTCACCGCGTTCCAGAATCTCGATGGGAATGGGTTTCTGATTGCCGGGGATTTCGAAGCGAACGAGGCCTCCTCCGGCTGGCACAAATCCGTAGCGATCGAGAGAGGCCTCGACTGAGATTCCCATTTGCTTAAGGAGGGGGAGATAAACGCGAGTGAGGTAATCCATGGGTGGAGCCATGGGGTTATGAGTTCCGCCTTCGAGAGTGAGGGTGCTGGTTCCGTCCGCCTGCCAAAGAGCGGGGAGAAGGGTTTGAGCGAGAAGAGTCGTACTTCCGGCGGTGCCGATCGCAAAATGATAGTGGCCTGCTTTGATCGTGCCCGGATGAAAGATGATCTCCGTGGAACCCATTTCCGCGCCATCGACGGCGGCGTCGCAGATTTCGGCGGCGGCCTTCACACAAGTGAGATGCTGGCGGGCCAGCCCGGGCTTCGGGCGGGCCCCGCGAATCCGGGCCAGCCGAAACGGCTGTCCGGTGAGCATGGAGAGGGTGAGCGAAGAACGGAGGATTTGGCCTCCGCCATTTTGTCCTGAGAGAGTGAGCATGATATGATGGTAGCCGATAGCTCTCGCTTTCGGTTCTTGGTTTGAGGGGTTCCGAAAGCAGGAGCTTTCGGCTACGGTCGTTATTTTTTTGCTAATCATCCGGAGCCGAGGAATCCTTGATCACGAATCGGGCCGCGAGGTGGGCGACTTGATGGGCGAGTTCGGCTTCTTCGACGCTGGCGAGGACCTGACCGAAATCCTTGTAGGCGTCGGGGGCTTCGTCGATGGGATATTTTCGTCCGTTGAAGAGGATGTCGTGTTGGTCGAATTCCTTGTCGATCGCTGCTTGGTCGAGAGCGCGGGAGGCGGCCTTTCGTCCGAGACGACGGCCGGCCCCGTGGTTGACGGAGTAGCAGCTTTTTTCGGCGCCGGGGAGAGCGGCCATGACGACGGAGCCATCGCGCGGGTTTCCGGGGAGGAGGATGGGGTGTCCGGTCTTGTGGAACGGAGTTTCCTTGAGGGCAAAGTGCCCGGCCGGGAAAGCGCGGGTTGCTCCCTTTCGGTGGACCCATTGAGGCTGATTGTTGACGATTTCTTCCCGGGCGATGTTATGGCTGATGAAGTAGACGAATTCACCTTGGCATCCGGGAAGGACTTCCTGGAAGGCTTCGAGAATGAGTTGATTGATGAGGAGATGGTTCACGGTCGCGAAGTTTGCGCCGAGGGCCATGTCATCGAGATAGGCGTCTCCTTCGGGAGCTCCGAGGGGCGCGTAGACGAGTTTTTTGTCACCGGCAGGATAGGGGATGCCCCACTTTTCAAAGTGGGCTTCGAGGGTTTTGAACTGGTTTTGGGCGAGGTCATGGCCGAAGCCACGCGATCCGCAGTGGGAGAGGAAGGCGATCTTGCCATTCTTGAGGCCGAAGACATCGGCGGCACGTTGGGCGGCGGGGTTCTTCTTGATGGCGACTTTTTCAGCCTCGCCAAAGTGGTTTCCACCACCATAGGAGCCGAGCTGTTGAGCCTTGCCAAGAAAGCGGTCGTGGTAACCGTTGTGGAGCATTTTTGCGAGGCGTTCTTCGAGAGAAGAGACGGTTCCATCGTGTGCGAAGTGAGCAGAGTCCTCGCAGCGGTCCGCCCAGTGAGCGGGGATGCCGAGGGCTTCGCAGACTTCTTTGGATGCGCCCTGGGTCAC
>OJIS01000174.1_pt1 | contig 23526 bp, 30 predicted proteins | sample 1595671 | NCBI WGS metagenome assembly OJIS01 (sample SAMN05416814, study PRJEB24817) | seawater metagenome | isolation source: Sea water | place: Canada:Atlantic | collected 2013-07 | reverse complement strand
AAGAAGTGCTTGATCTGGGCCAGCAGCAGCTCGGGCAGATCGTTGATGTCTTTCACGTTGTCGTAGATCTTGGTCAGCTTGGTGTGCGGTACCGCCACCAACTTGGCATCTTTACCGGCTTCGTCGGTCATGTTCAGGATGCCGACCGGGCGACAGCGGATCACGGAGCCGGGAACCACCGGGTAGGGGGTTACAACCAGCACGTCCAGCGGGTCGCCGTCTTCGGACAGGGTGTTGGGGATGTAGCCATAGTTGGCAGGATAGAACATGGGGGTTGCCATGAAGCGGTCGACGAATACGGCGTTGCTGTCTTTGTCGATCTCGTACTTGATCGGGTCAGCGTTGGCCGGGATCTCGATGACCACGTAGATGTCTTCCGGAATCTCTTTCCCGGCGGGAACCTTAGCAAAATCCATGATCTATCCTTCTCAAACAGGGTTGGTGGTGGGCGCGGATTATAGCAATGCAGGGCGGTTCCGGCTAATGGCGGACGGTCGTAGCTTAAGGGGGAAGGATAATGGCTTTATGGTCAAGGAGTTAGGGAGCCCATGCGGGGCTCCCTGGACGGCTCGGGCGGCTTATTGGGCCTCGCTCCAGCCGGGGAAGTTGCCTTCAAGCAGCCGCACCTTCTTGAAACCGGCGTCCTCCAGCATGGTGGCGGCGGCGCTGGCGCGACGGCCGGATACGCAGTACAGCACGATTTCCTGCTTGCGATATTGCTTGAGCATATCCAGGTGCTGTTCCATCTGTTTGGCTGGCACCATGATGGCGCCGGGAATATGCCCGGCCAGGTATTCGTCCTCATCACGGACATCAATGATGATGGGGGCCTTGTCGGCCTGCATGGCCTGTTTGAGCTCGTTGATGCTGATGCTGTCGGCGGCCCACAATGGCGTGGCGAGAATGCTCAGCAGCATTAGTAGGCCCAGGCTGATACGTTTCATGACTCTGACTCCTGTCGGGTTTGCCATTCCTGCAACTCGTCCCACAGCTTTTCCGCATCCCGCACCATGCTGGCAACAGAAGGCTTGGCTGCGGGGTTGGAAAAACTTGGGTGTCTCTGACCCATTTCTTGCGTACTCAGCGTGGCCTGAAGCGTGTAGCTGTTGTGTCTTGTCTTGACGGACAGGGTGGGTCCCTTTCCTAGAGACAAGGCGCAGCAGATGCGCGCTTCAGGCCACGCCCTCCGGGGCTTCCAGGCTGGCCCACACTCGTTGTTGCACTTTCTCGACAGGCAACCAGCATGCCTTCAAAAGTGCGCCTAGATTGTGAGCCAGCCTGAAAGCCTGAGCACGCAAGAAATGGGTCAGAGACACCCCTTGCCAGGGCGCGGCTGGCACATTCATACACGAACGCCTGTTTTGACAACTCGTCGAGTGTTTTGCTCACGGGTTCTCCTTTTTACTTTCTGACGCTACCACCGCTGCGGTTCCGAGAACAGTGACAGGTGCACGGCAGTGACTTTTGCCGTGTAAACGGCACAATATCCGCCATCTGTATTCCGCCACCCGGTCCCAAGGAGTGTGTTCCATGTCCGTCCATGAAATCAGCCACCCTCTGGTCAAACACAAGCTGGGCCTGCTTCGTCAGCAGAGCCTGAGCACCCGCAGCTTCCGGCAACTCACCGCGGAAGTCGGTAGCCTGCTGACCTATGAAGCCACCAGCGATCTGGAGTTGGAGGACTATCAGGTGGACACCTGGATGGGCCCGGCGCCGGCCCAGCGCATCAAGGGCAAGAAAGTCACGGTGGTGCCGATCCTGCGCGCCGGCATCGGTATGCTCGATGGGGTGCTGGAGCTGATCCCCAGTGCCAAGGTCAGCGTGGTGGGGGTGTATCGCAACGAGGAAACCCTGGAGCCGGTGGCCTACTTTGAAAAGCTGGCCCACGATATTGATGAACGCCTGGCGTTGGTGGTGGATCCCATGCTTGCCACAGGCGGCTCCCTGGTAGCCTGTATCGACATGCTGAAAAAGGCAGGGTGCCAGCAGATCCGTGCCCTGGTGCTGGTGGCGGCGCCGGAAGGTATTGAGAAGGTAAAGGCGGCGCACCCGGACGTGGAGATCTATACCGCCTCAGTGGATCAGGGGCTCAACAAGGATGGCTATATCGTGCCAGGCCTGGGCGACGCCGGAGACAAGATTTTCGGTACCCGCTAACGCCGCGGTAGCCATTTTCACAAGGCTCCAACGGCCACTCGTGGGTGCCATATTCAATACACGGTCCAAAGCAGGAGTCACCGGCATGCAACAGCCCGGATTCTGGAACTGGAAAATTATCCTGATCGGCGCGCAGATGCTGTTCGTGGCCTTTGGTGCCATGGTGCTGATGCCGTTGCTCACCGGGCTGGATCCCAGCGTAGCCCTGTTCACCGCCGGCCTGGGCACGCTGCTGTTCCAGTGGATTACCCGCCGCTCCGTGCCGGTGTTCCTGGCGTCGTCCTTCGTGTTTGTGGCGCCCATTGCCCACGGCGTCGAGCAGTGGGGTGTATCGGCCACCATGGGGGCGCTGTTGTGTACTGCCGTGGTCTATGTGGTGCTGGGGGGGCTGGTGAAATGGCGCGGCCCCGGCTTCCTGCACCGGCTGATGCCACCGGTGGTCACCGGCCCCATCATTATGGTGATCGGCTTAAGCCTGGCGCCCACGGCGGTGAACTTCGCCATGGGCATGACCGGCAATGGCACCGAGCGACTGTTTCCCTACGGCGAGGCGCTGCTGGTGTCCATGGTGGCCCTGCTTGCCACTATGCTGGTGGCGACCCTGGGGCATGGCCTGTTCCGCTTGTTGCCGATTCTTTGTGGTGTGGTCAGTGGTTACCTGGCGGCCTTGCTGATGGGAATGGTGGATTTCACTCAGGTAGAACAGGCCGGCTGGCTGGCCATGCCAGACTTCGTGGCGCCCAGCTTCCAGTGGCAGGCGATCCTGTTCATGGTGCCGGTAGCACTGGCTCCGGCCATCGAACACGTGGGTGACGTACTGGCGATCAGCAGCGTCACCGGCAAGGATTACATCCGCAAACCCGGCCTGCATCGCACGCTCACTGGCGACGGTATTGCCAGTATGGCTGCTGCCCTGTTCGGTGGCCCGCCCAATACCACTTACTCGGAAGTCACCGGAGCGGTGATGCTGACGAAAGTGTTCAACCCGGTGGTAATGACCTGGACCGCGTTATTTGCCATCAGTCTGGCGTTTGTCGGCAAATTCGGTTTGCTGCTGCAAAGTATTCCTACACCGGTCATGGGCGGCATCCTGATTCTCATGTTTGGTTCCATAGCCAGTGTCGGCATGAGCACTCTGATCAAGGCGCGGGTGGATCTCAATGCCCAGCGCAATCTGGTGATCGTCGCGGTGACGCTGATTTTTGGTATCGGCGGCATGGTGATGGGCAATGGCGATTTCACTTTGCAGGGCATCAGCCTGTGTGGATTAGTAGCCGTGGCTCTGAATCAGGTTCTGCCGGCTGCGCCGATGATCAGCGATGATCTGAATGAAGAGCGCGCCTACGTGGAAGACGTGCTGGAACACGGTAAAGATAGAAAATAACTGGAACAATAGTGCTTATTTGTTGTGTTGTTTTCTTACGGTAAGCAAAAAGTTTTTTAGAAATAAAAAGTTTTTTGCTTACTATTTTACAAATTCAATCCTCGAAAATAATTTCCATAAAGGTTTTTTGTAAAATTACATCTTTGTAACTGTTTCTGTCATTTTAATTGCCCATTGTTTGTCCCTGATGAAATCAAGGAAGCCTGTCAAAAGGGAACAGACTATGAAATTTAATCGTCTCGTGTTGCCGGCCATTGTTGCCGCTCTTGCCTCCGGTTGTGCCAGCAACCAGACCGTTCAGGAAAGTGCCGAATATCAGTCGCTGCAAAGTCAGCAACAGCAACTGGAACAGGAAAACCAGCAGCTGCGTGCTGCGCTGAGTTCCAGTGAGCAGCAGCCTGCGCCCGCCCCGGCGCCCGCGAGCTCCGGGAATCAGCTCCTTCCGCCTAACGCCAAGCCTGGCCATTGTTATGCGCGGGTTGTCATTCCGGAAACCTACAAGACCGAGATGCAGCGGGTCATGGTGTCCCAGGAAGACAGCAAGATCACAACGACTCCTGCCCGCTATGAAACCGTCCAGGAGCAGGTGCTGGTCAACGAAGCCTACGACAAGCTGAAAGTGATCCCGGCCACCTACAAGACGGTGACCGAGAAAGTGTTGGTGAAAGAAGCCACCACCAAACTGATCACCAAGCCGGCGGAGTATAAAACCGTTACCGAGCAGGTGCTGGTCAAGCCTGCTTACACCACCTGGAAAAAAGGTCGTGGCCCCATCGAGAAAATCGACGACTCCACCGGCGAGATCATGTGTCTGGTGGAAGTGCCTGCGGAATACAGAACGGTTAGCCGCAAGGAACTGGTACAACCCGAGCGTACCGAAGAAGTAAAAATTCCCGCGGTCTACAAGACCGTAACCAAGAAAGTGGTTGATCAGCCCGCGCGAACCGAAAAAGTCACAGTGCCGGCAGTCTACAGCACGGTCGACGTGGTCAAGCAGGTAGAGCCGCCGAAAGAGCAGAAAACGGTTATCCCCGCCGTGTACAAGGACGTGCCCAAGCAGGTCAAGGTGACCGATGCGGATATGGAGTGGCGCGAAATTCTCTGTGAAACCAACACCACCCAGGACGTGGTTCGCCGCCTCCAGAAGGCTCTGGAAGACAAAGGCTATGATCCGGTGTGGATTGATGGTGTCTACGGCTCGAAGACCCGCGCAGCGGTGGTCGCTTACCAGAAGGACAACGATTTGGCCTCCGGTCAGCTGACCATGCAGACGCTGGACCACCTGGGCGTGAAACTCTAACGTCCTGCTCCTTTCCTAGTATTTAAGGCCGGCTTTCGCCGGCCTTTTTTTTATCTGCGGAAAGTGTTTTCTGTCAGAGTTGGTGATCTGACTATGCAGCTCATCGCCGGTATATCAGATGAATAATATTGGATGGACTGGAAATTCAGAATGCCTGAAAAACCTCGGGCAAATCTTCACTCTCTGGTGTGCTATTTCAGAACCGACCAGCATTACACTGACTTCACTGCGATCTGCCAGGACACGCCGAAACAATCCTGTAGCCAGCCAAAGCACGGGTTGAATCCATAGTCATTCAGCGGCATTAGCTTCTTGCCGTTTTCTGCCAGGGCGGCGAAAACATGCTCGACGTCTGTTCTGTCATCCAGGGTTAAACACAGTGACATGGATGGCGTAAAACCAAATTCATGATCCACCGGGCTGTCGATGCAGTGCACAGTGGTATCACCAATGACAAACACGGCTTCATGAACGCTGCCTTCCTTGCCGGGTCCCCGGGGCCCGTAGAGGTCTTTGCGTATCAGGGTAAAACCGGGAATCACATTGGCGTACAAGGCGAGTGCCTCGTTAGCCTGGCCCTGGAACATCAGTTGCAGGGTGAGTTGTGTGCTCATATCGTCGCCTCCTTGCCCTTGCCGGAGCGCCCCGCAGGGCGTTCCGGCAAGGCACTATCCTGCGAGTCGTTTGCGGTAGTGGGCTTCCAGCGTCGTATGACGTGGCCAGAAGGCACTTCGCGCCAAGCCGTTCAGGTCTTCGACCAGGATACCCAGATGGGTATGCCAGCCACTGGCCACGCTGGTGCGGGTTCCCATGTCCTCGGGTAGCTGGCGGTGAGTGAGGAGCAGGTGTACCTGGTCTCCTCTTTCCGTCAGCTCAAAAGTCACTTCGCCCTCATTGTCGCCCCAGGTATGGGCCAGCACATGGGGCGGCTCGAAGCGGGTGATGGTGCCCGATAATGTGGCCTGATTTTCGATGTGTTTGTATTGCTGCGGAGCAGGTTGTTTGTCCTCGGACAGATCCCGGTTATGGAAATGAATTTCCACCGCGCCGCCCACAAACTGCCCGAGCGTGCCATCGCCCAGCCAGCGGGCGCGCTTGTCCGGTTCGGTAAGGTAGGCCCAGACACGCTCGATGGGACCGGGCAGGGTGCGTTCCACCGTCAGAGTGGTGGCGTTGGTAAACTGCACATCGGACTCCATGGCAGATTTCCTTGTCGTGTGAATGTCAGTCGCCGTCTTTCAGTGCCTGCTCCAGCGCATCCAGCCTGTCGTTCCAGAACACCCGGTAACGTTGCAGCCAGGCGTCTGCCTCAGCCATCGGGGTGGCGTTAAGGCGGCAGTGATGGATGCGCCCCTGCACCTCACGGGTTATCAGTCCGGCCTTCTCCAGCACCTTCACATGCTTGGAGGCACCGGCGAAGGACATGTCGAAAGGCCCCGCCAGCTCTCCCACACTGCAGGGGCCATGCTCCAGGTGTTGCAACATGGCCCGGCGAGTCGGGTCGGCCAGGGCGGCAAAGACGGCATCAAGATGTTGACTATTAAGTTTAACCATGTGGTTTAACTTATAGGCAGGCAATCCGACATTCAACCATTTTGTTTAATTTAATCGATGGGCGGACAGGCGCCGGTGAAATCACTGTCTCGCAACTGACTCAGCACCTGGTCGGCAGTAACAGTGAAAAGGGGTCGTAGCAGTAGCCCTGCATCCTGTAATTGTTTGGCCGTCCAGGTATTGCAGGTGTTGCCGAGCCAGAAGGTGCCTTCGGCAGGGAAGAAACGGCTGTCCCCGTACAGCCCGGGGTCACCGGCAGGCAGCTGACCCTGTGCATCCAGCCGGAAATAATCGGCCAGGCTTTCCTGTAGCTGGCGGAGCTGGTCCCCGCGCAGGCACAGCGCCTGCAAGTCCGTATGCGGCAATTCCGCCGGATGCCGCTCCAGCCCCACTACATGCAGTGCTGACCGGGTTGGCCACAGCATGGCCCGAATCCGTAGCCACCAGCTGTCATCCTGCCGATAAAAGGCATCATCCCCCCAGCCGAACTCGTAGAACGATGGCTCGCTAAAGTGCGGTTCAAGAAATGCTAAGGCAGGGGAGAGCCTATCCGCTGGAAAGGCAATACCGGTATGCCACCGGTGGCGCACCACCAGCACAGTTATATTGTCGCCTTCGCCTTCGCCCATAACCGGCAGCGACAGCAACATCGCAAGCAAACTCGCCAAGAAACGCATCATGCTGTCAGTGTAGCAAGGCTATGGCACGAAATACTGAGGAGCCTCTGAACAATGTTGGGAGATGTAGGTAATTGAGGCTTCTGGTTAATTTACGGATATAAAAATTCAAGCCGCGAGTCCTGGTTGCTGCGCGAGATCATCTTCAATAACGACGTGTGGGTAACCATCAGAAAGGCGGAATTGTGTACCTGGTCAAATAACAAGGTTATTAATAATGCATGCCGAATCGTTCGGCATCTATATTAACCGCCTACCGGAAATTTGAATAACATCAGGCATGGCGATCGTTGATAGTTCAGGGAGCAGGAGTAACCCAATGACCTCTATGATTCTCACCACATTCGATTGGGTGCCCGACGTCCCTCGCGGCTATGTCCGTGATCTGCGCATTCGCTGGGCGCTGGAAGAAGCGGGTTTGCCTTACCGTGTAGAGAGCGTGTCGTTCCGAGACCGGAATGCCGAGCATTTCTCCCATCAACCCTTCGGGCAGGTTCCCTGGCTGGCTGACGGGAGTCTCTCTATTTTCGAAAGCGGTGCCATTCTGCTGCATCTGGCCGAGCGTAGTGAGGCGTTGATGCCTGCCGACCCGCAAGGCAGAAGTGAAGTGACCCAGTGGCTATTTGCGGGGCTCAACTCGGTAGAAGCAGCGAGTTTGCCCTGGTCGCTTTTTCAGTTCTCCGCTGACACTGCAGAGACACCTGGGCGGCAGCATATTGAGGCGTTCCTCCAGGCCCGCCTACAGCGTATGGAAGCGGTGCTGGCGGAGCGCCAGTGGTTGGTCAGTACCTTTTCGGTCGCCGATATTCTGATGGCGGATGTGCTGCGGCTGGTGGACCGGTTTGATGGCCTGGCGGACTATCCCGTCTGTCGAGACTATGTGGCCCGCGCCACGGCACGGCCGGCCTTTGTGAAGGCCCATGGTGACCAGATGGCGCATTTCTCGGCTGCCGACTGAACGTTTCTCATCATATAAACCGCGGTCGCCTGGAGTGTTGCTTGCGGTAGAGAACCCATATCTTTCCCGGTTCCCGCCCCGGTCGAGTACACTATCCAGCCAAGATCAACCTGACCTCCAGATTCTGCCATGCCCCATTCCCGTCCCATCGGTATCTTCGACTCCGGCATCGGTGGCCTTTCCGTGGCCGCGAAAGTCCGTGAGCTGCTGCCTGCCGACGATATCCTGTATGTGGCCGATTCCCGTCATGCGCCCTATGGCGACAAATCTGATGACTTTATTCTGGAGCGAATGAACACGGTGACGGATTTCCTGCTGGGGCAGGGTGCCAAAGCCGTGGTGGTGGCGTGCAATACCGCGACCACCTCCGCCATTGCGCAGCTACGGGCCACCTATTCGGTGCCGATTATCGGCGTGGAGCCGGGGGTGAAGCCGGCCGTGCTGGCGACGCGTAGCGGTGTGGTGGGCGTGCTGGCCACGCCCAGAACCCTGCAGACCCATTCCTTCAGCGCTTTGGCGGCGCGGTTTTCCAGTAAGGTGAGTATTGTGGTACAGCCCTGTCCGGATCTGGTGGGACAGATCGAGGCGTTGCGCTTTGATGACGAGGAGACCGCGGTGTTGTTGAACCGCTATATTGCGCCGTTGCTGGATAAGGGCACGGACACCATTGTGCTGGGCTGCACCCACTATAACTATCTGGCCGAGCGGATTGCCCAGGTGGCTGGGCCCGGGGTGCAGATTGTCAGTACCGAGTCAGCGGTGGCCCGGGAAGTGGTGCGCCGGTTAACGGGCGAGGGGTTGCTGGCAGAGTCCGGTAAAAGTGGGGGTGAAACGTTTTACACCAGTGGCGAATTGACGGTATTTGGCCGGCAGATTGACCGCTTGTGGGGTCCGGGGAAGGCCGTTTATGCGTTATAGGGGCTGAGCGTCTCACTAAAAAATGTGATGGCTGTGTCGAAAGCGCCAAGGGCAGTTCGATAAGGTGATGACAGCCCGCAAGGTTGTTGTCAATCAACCCTTAGGAGACAGCATCATGACCAGGATGATCTTTGTAAACCTGCCCGTAACAGACCTGCAAGCGTCCATGGCGTTTTATACCGCCCTGGGTTTTGAGAACAACCCGCAATTCACCGACGAGACTGCCGCCTGCATGGTATGGAGTGAGGCGATCCATGTAATGCTGCTGACCCACGACAAATGGCGGACCTTTACGGACCGACCAATTCCGCCTTCCTCTGCCAGTGAAGTGATGCTGGCCCTGTCCTTTGACAGTCGTGATGCAGTGGATGCCGTGAGCAGGGCTGCGTCGGACAATGGTGGCACGGCAGATATCAACCCGGTTCAGGATCTGGGATTCATGTATAACCGTAACCTGGCGGATCCGGATGGGCATGTGTGGGAAATGATGTGGATGGACATGGCGGCGATGGAGGTCTAGTGCTGGCTCCCCGATTCCAGCCCGAGCTACAAGGCCCCCTGTAGGAGTTCCCTTCCAGGGGACGAATCGTGCGAAGCACGGAATCGATCGAAGATCGGTCAGAGATTTCAGGCCTCGACAAACTGAATGAAGGCATGAGGTGAACGTCGCCCGTTTCCCTCGCCTAGGCTCTGGTTCGTCCCCTGGAAGGGAATTTATTCGCTTCGCTCACCCTCCAGGCCGCACTTCGTGCGTTACTCCGTTCCTACAGAGTGGCTTCATAGTATGGTTGAAGGCTAAAACAAAAACGCCCCGCAATGCGGGGCGTTTTTCGTATCGGGGTGCGCTTACACCTCGAACGCGTCGTTCAGCTTCTTGGCCACCGGGGCCAGTTTCAGCTTGGCGAATTGCGGCAGGCCGTCCTTGTATGGCGGATAGGATTCGCCGCCGATCAGCGGAGCCAGATACTCGCGGGCGCTGGGGGTGATGCCGAAGCCATCCTTGGTGATGAACTTGCGCGGCATTTTCTTTTCCACGTTGGCCACTTTCTTCAGCGGCGCTTCACCGATGGTCCAGCTGTATTTCTTGGTTTTCTTGCGCTCGATGGTGGGCATCACCGCGTTTTTGCCGGCTACGGCAAATTCCACGGCAGCGCGGCCCACGGCGTAGGCCTGCTCCACGTCGGTGGCGGAGGCAATGTGGCGGGCGGCCCGTTGCAGGTAGTCGCTCACCGCCCAGTGGTATTTGTAGCCGAACTCGTCTTTGACCATCTGCGCAATCACCGGGGCCACGCCGCCAAGCTGCTTGTGGCCGAAGGCATCGGTGTTGCCGGCGTCAGCCAGGAAGGTGCCGTCTTCGTAGCGGGCGCCTTCGGACACCACGATCACGCAGTAGCCGACCTTCTCCACGGTGGCCTGCACCTTCTTCATGAAGGCGGCCTTGTCGAAGGCAATTTCCGGGAACAGGATCAGGTGAGGCGCATCGTCGCTCTCTTCCTTTGCCAGCCCGGCAGCGGCGGCAATCCAGCCGGCGTGGCGGCCCATTACTTCCATGACGAACACCTTGGTGGAGGTGGCGCACATGCTGGCCACGTCCAGGGCCGCCTCGCGGCAGCTCACCGCGGTGTACTTGGCCACGGAGCCAAAGCCCGGGCTCACGTCGGTGAAGGGCAGGTCGTTATCCACGGTCTTGGGCACGTGGATGGCCTGGATCGGGTAGCCCATCTTTTCTGAGAGCTGGGACACTTTCAGGCAGGTGTCGGCGGAGTCACCACCGCCGTTGTAGAAGAAGTAGCCGATGTTGTGGGCCTTGAACACCTCGATCAGACGCTCGTACTCGCGCTGGGAGGTCTTCAGGTCTTTCAGCTTGTAGCGGCAGGAGCCGAAGGCGCCGCCGGGGGTATGCTTGAGCGCGTCGATGGCGCTTTTGCTTTCTTTGCTGGTGTCGATCAGCTCCTCGGTGAGGGCGCCGATGATGCCGTTACGGCCGGCGTAGACCTTGCCGATCACATCCTTGTTCTCGCGGGCGGCTTCGATCACGCCGGCGGCGGAAGCATTGATGACAGCGGTGACACCGCCGGACTGAGCATAGAAAGCGTTTTTACGCGCCATGAGAGACCCCTTGATTCAATTTGCGTGCATTCTAGCGAAGGAGCCCATGAAACACACCCGGTGTTGTCGGACGATGACAGGGAAAAGGCAGCTACAAGCTTCAAGCTGCAAGCTACAAGGCGCGGGCTGGATTCGGTGGCACCGGCAATGCCGTGCCCGCGATGCGATGCTGTGTGATGCTCGCGGGGAAGGAGTGCGTCGTATGGCTTCACCGGTTTTCGTGTTGCAGCTTGAGGCTTGTAGCTTGCCCCTGCTTACTATTTCTCCCCGGCTCTGGAACAATAGCCGGCCGGAGGATCCATGACTGCATTGATGACATTGTTCTGGCGGCTGGCCATATTTCGTGCCGGCCCCGAAAACGCTCCCTACTCGCCCAGCCTGCTGGGCCTGGTGTTGCTGGGCTGGTGTGCCCTGCAACTGCTGGTTGGCAGCTTGCAGACGGCGCTGCCGGTACTGGTGCTGCTAAGCAGCCAGCTCACCTCAATGACGGTGATTCTGTCCGGCATCTTTGTGCTGTTGGGGTTCAAGGGGCTGCAGAGCCGTTGGCTGCAGACAGCCCTGTCGCTGGTGGGCATCGATGTGGTGCTGACCCTTGTGACTCTGCCACTGCTGGCGATCAATGCGGGTGCGGAGCAGTCCCTGGGCTGGATCGAGGGGCTGTATCTGGTGCTGGTGAGCTGGCAGCTGGCAGCGCAGAGTTTTGTCTACCACCGGGCCATGAATGTGGGGCCGTTTCTGGGCCTGGGTATCGCCCTGACCCTGCTGGTGGCCGGCTATGCGGCGGTGGTGATGCTGGTGCCGGAAGTGGTGACGGTGACTCGCTGAACTGCCTCGATCACATGAATACACACCGAGGTCAGGCTGTTTGTCGTGACCTTAGACATTGCCAACATCGCCACCTTCCGTGTCTCCTGCCTGGTTATTCGCCGGTCGGTTCTTCAAGCCGGTCCAAGGCTGCGACCCGTCGCTGTTCGGTTTCAGCGAACAATCTGGCACGCAATTGCTCGAGCTGTTGCTGCTGGTCGTTGCCAGCCAGGCCGGATGTCAGAATTTGATCCCGCTGTGTCGCATAATCCTGATAACGCTGTTGCCATTGCTGCCGTTCTCTGGCCAGAGACTGTAAGCGCAGCGCGGCCTCATCACCGAAAGCCTGCTGATGGTAGGCGAACCGGTCTGCGCTGCTTCCCCCTGTTTCCTCGATAGATTGCTCTGTGTCTTGCAGACGCTGAAGGGCTTGCTGTTGCCGGTACTGATCTGCCAGGTGGGCCGGCAGTGATGCATGCAGAGTCTGCATGGCCCGCTCCTTTTCCGCATCGCTCATATCGCCGGTGAGGATGGCATGTCGCTGCAGGCTGAAATTGTCATAGCGATCTTCGTCGGCGAACAGGGCTGCGGCATCGGCGCCGAATACCTTTTCACGTAATTGTCGGCGCTGGTTCAGCTTGTCGGTGATGTCGCTTGCGCTGCTGGCGGCAAAGTCACCGCTGGCAAATCGCAGGCGGTAATCGTTGTAGCGATCGAGTAACGCGAGCAGATCACTGGCGGCACGGGGGCTGGCATTCTTTTCAGCCCATTGCCGGATCAGATGGCGTATTTGCTCATCCGGCAGCTCCCCGCTCAGCGACAGGAAGTATTCGAGAATGGCCCGGGTACCGCTGTTCACGACCAGTTGCTCCTCGCCGTCCATGACCAGATCGGCAGGCACTGTGGTGCCGGCCAGAGAGGTGTTGGCCAGAGCCAGGGCAACCGGGTGCGAAGGCTGGGAGGTAGTGGGGCTGTCAGCGCGTGCAGTCTGCGGGAGGGGGGCAGCCGCCTGGCGGGTTTCCCCATGCGCGGAGGCAGGCATCTGTCGCAGTCCCCAGAAGCCTGCAGCGGCCAATAATCCGACAGTGGCCAGCAGGGTGAGATGGCGTTTCATAACGACTCTCCTGTTCCGGTTGGCCCGCAGGGCACCAGGCCCTGCGGGTCGGTTTTACAGGCCCGCGTTTCTGAGCCGGTTGGCGTGGTTGCGGTAGAGCGTCTTGGGGTCGGTTTCCCAGCCCATCAGACCAAACAGGTGGCGAATGGCATCCGCATGGTTGTGGCGGTAGTCGTGGCGGATGGGTTTGCCCAGGTACATGCCACACAGGGGCAGGATGCCGTCATGTTTGACACCTGAGGGGAAGGCAAACCGGGTGACGGTGACCATAATGCTATCGAACGGGTCGAGCAGGTTGGTGTGGACACCGGTGCCACCCCAGGACCAGTAGCGCACGCCGTTGACGCTATGTTGCCCGCTGGTGCCACAGGCATCGGTGGGCAGCGCCTGGGGGTAACGCTGGTTGAATTCGGCTATGCCTGCGGTGGTGGAGGCGGCCAGCACGGTACTGGCGGACTGGTTGTCCGGGTTGGGCCCGCCGGAGGCAAATTCCCATAGCGCCCCGAAAGCGCCGGCGATGCCGTCAGCCAGGTCTTCACCAATACCGCCTTCCGGTGTCAGGCCGCGAACCACATCGGCCAGGGCGGTGCCGCGGTTCTCACCGTGCACGGAGGTGACCGATGCCACCAGATCCGGCCGTACCGCCGCCACGTAGCGGGAGGTGGGCGCGCCCTGGGAGTGGGCAATCAGGTTCACCTTGTCGGCACCAGTGACCGCCAGGTAGTTCTCTATCTGGACGATCAGTTCCTCGCCGCGGTATTCATTGCTTTGCAGGGCGCTGACGTTGCTTTCGTACACCTGGGCGCCATAGTCGCGCAGGTTGTCGGCAATGCCGTAGAAGTAGTCCACGCCGGCGATATCATCGAAGGCGATGATGCCGCCGACCAGCACGATCGGGTAACGGGTGTCGGCGTAGCTGGTGTCCTTGCCGAATGACCACCAGGCGTGGGCCTGGGAGGTGGTAGCGAGCAGAGTCAGGGCTGCCAGCAGCCCGCGTAGTCGGATCGACATGGTTGTTCTCCTGTCTTGTTATTTGTAGGCCTTTCTCGGCCTTCATGGACAGCCGGCGCCAAGGCTGTGTGTTTTGTCGACGATTGGACTATAAGCAGGTTGGGTGGTAGTAACTTGTAGGAATTGGTGCCTCGTTTTGTCATAAACAGAAAAACTGTGATCCCGCTCGCGATTCTGTCGCGTGCTTGACGACTCGGAAAAAAACAACAATGACCTTGTCAGCGAAAACCGGTTTGCCTGCGTCTACGCTGTATCTGTGGCGGCAGCGAACGCTTTATCTGGGCCGGATTGAACGCCTGTCATCACACTCTCAGGGAGCGCATACGCTGCTGTTCGGGCTGGATGATGTGATTCCGCTGACGGTAGAGGGGCAGACCTTGTCCGCGCGCTCCTACCTGATTCCGGCAGGAGCACTGTTCTCGGCGGAGTCGCTGGGTAAGCGTATCGCCTGCTGTTTTCTGGACCCGTTGGGCAAGGACCTGCTGTTTCATGCGCCGACGATGACCGCAGAGAAATGTGGCGTTTATCGGGGTTCCGGCCGGGAAGCCGATCAATTGGCAATGTTGCGGACTCTCCACGACGGTGCCACTGAGGCCGCCGAGGCCTATGCCCGGCTGCGGGGATTGATCTTCCCCGGTGATAGCGAGCCGGTGGCCGGTTTTGAACCGGATGCCAGGATTGCTCAAGTGATTGAATTGATCCGCGCCGACCCGGCGGACAACCTGTCCAACGAGGCGCTGGCGGAACAGGTGGGGCTGTCCGGGGATCGCCTGCAGCGGTTGTTCAAGCAAACCACCGGGATTCCCATCCGCCGCTACCGGCTCTGGCATCGGCTGTTCGTCACCTCATCAATGATGGCCATGGGCAGCACGCTGACGGATGCGGCTTTGGCGGCAGGGTTTTCCGACTCCTCTCATCTGACCCATGTATTCAAGAGCATGCTCGGCATGAGCCCCTCGGCGGTGCTGCGCCGCTCCCGACAGGTGCGGATTCTGGTGGGAGGGGATCACTGATCCCTTCACCTGAAGGTCCCTTGCCGTTAAGGTGCAGGGATTCTTTTCATCGGTTTATTCCCATGCATATCCATATCCTCGGCATCTGCGGCACCTTCATGGGGTCATTGGCACAACTGGCCAAGGCTCAGGGCCATCGTGTTACCGGTAGTGACCAGAATGTCTATCCGCCCATGAGCGACCAGCTGGAAGCGGCGGGCATCGAACTGACCCAGGGTTATGATCCTGCGCAGCTGGAACCGGCCCCGGACCTGGTGGTGGTCGGCAATGCCCTGAGCCGGGGCAATCCAGCCGTGGAAGCCGTGCTGGATCGGGGCTTGCCCTATACCTCCGGCGCCCAGCTGCTGGAGGATGTGATTTTGCCCGGTCGTTGGGTGCTGGCGGTGGCCGGCACCCACGGCAAGACCACCACCAGCTCCATGCTGGCGTGGATTCTGGAGCACGCCGGGCTCAACCCCGGCTACCTGATTGGTGGTGTGCCCGGCAATTTTGGGGTGTCTGCCCGCCTCGGTGAGACACCGTTTTTTGTGGTGGAAGCGGACGAATACGACACCGCCTTCTTCGACAAGCGCAGCAAGTTTGTTCATTACCGCCCGCGCACCGTCATTCTCAATAACCTGGAATTCGATCACGCGGATATCTTTGCCGACCTGGCCGCTATCCAGACCCAGTTCCATCACTTGATTCGTACCGTGCCCGCCACCGGGCGGCTGATTCTTCCGCACGGTGAAACGGCCCTGGAAGAGACGCTGGAGAAAGGCTGCTGGAGCGAGATTGAACGCTTCGGCGAAAACGAGACCCTGGGTTATCGCCTGGATAACGCGGACGGGTCCGTCTTTACCGTTCTGGAAAATGGTGAATCGGTGGCTCAGGTACGTTGGGACCAGACCGGCCAGCACAGTGTGAACAATGGCATGGCTGCATTGCTGGCGGCCCGCCATGTGGGAGTCACCCTGGCGGATGGTGCTGCCGCCCTGTGCGAATTCCTGGGCGTGAAACGGCGTATGGAATTGCGTGGGGAAGTGGATGGTGTGCGAGTGTACGACGACTTTGCCCATCACCCCACGGCGATTGCCACCACCCTGGATGGCCTGCGCCGCAAGGTGGGAGACGGGAAGATTCTCGCGGTGATCGAGCCCCGTTCCAACACCATGCGCATGGGCAGCCACAAGGAAGCGCTGGCGGCCAGCACCGGGGCGGCGGATGAGGTAATCTGGTATCAGCCGCCGGGGCTGGACTGGTCTCTCGACCCGGTGGTTAGCGAATCGCCGGTACCGGCATCGGTGAGCAATGACATTGACGACATCATTGCCCGGGTGGTGGCACGCAAAGGCAAACCACTGAGCGTGGTGGTGATGAGTAACGGTGGCTTTGGCGGCATTCATCAGAAATTGCTGGATGCGCTGCAAGCATAAGCCCCTTACCGCATGTTATTCCTGAGGGTTCGTTGGAGCCTTGCTCGCAAGGCGAATTCTCTCAGGGGCCGGGCCTTTCGCTTTGCAAGCAAAGCTCCAACGGTGGCCGGCTTTACTGTTAGCTTGGTGTTCGGCGTGAATCAACACGGGAGGTTGTCATGTTCTGGTCCGTATTTTGGGCATCGGTGCATTACCTCGGCATTCTGATGCTGTTTGGTTTTCTATACGGGGAACTCCTGTTGTGGCGAACCGGCATCAACGAACGCAATATTCGTACTCTTCTGTGGCTGGATATCGGCTATGGTCTCTCGGCGCTGGCTGTGCTGGTGAGTGGTATTGCGCGGGCCGGGTGGACGGAAAAGGGCTGGGATTTTTACCTCTCCAGCCCCTGGTTTCATGGCAAGGTAACCCTGTTTATTCTGATCGCGCTGTTGAGTCTGTATCCCACCAAGGTCCTGTTGGGCTGGCGGAAAACCGTTAAGGCCGGACATGTCCCCGAGATTGATGCCACGCTGCAACGCAATCTGCGCGGTGTGTTGGTCGCTGAACTCCACCTGGTGGTACTGATGCCAATTCTCGCGGCGTTGATGGCCCGCGGTGTAGGAATGGGTGTATGAGCAAACGAATAACCCTGGCTTTTACCGGCGCCTCCGGGGCGCCCTATGGATTGCGCCTGTTGCAGTGCCTGCTGCAAGCGGATTGCGAAGTGTTCGTGATTCTGTCCAAGGCGGCGCGGGTGGTGATCGGCATGGAAACCGAACTGAAGCTGCCGGCCGGCACTGGCGCGGCAGAACAGGCCCTGCGCGACTGGGTGCAGACCGATCGCGGCACCCTGGTGGTGTGCGGGCTGGAGCAGTGGACCTCTCCGGTGGCCTCCGGCAGTGGTGCGCCTGCCGCCATGGTGGTGTGCCCGTGCTCCACCGGCACCCTGTCCGCCATCGCCTGTGGCGCCAGTGACAATCTGATCGAACGGGCGGCGGACGTGGCCATCAAGGAAGGCCGCAAGCTGATTCTGGTGCCCCGGGAAGCGCCGTTCTCTCCCCTCCATCTGGAAAACATGCTCAAGCTGTCTCGCCTGGGCGTCACCATCATGCCGGCGGCGCCGGGCTTCTATCACCAGCCGCAGACGGTAGGGGATCTGGTGGACTTCATTGTCGCCCGGTTACTGGATCATCTGGGGGTAGAACAGACGCTGGTGAAGCGCTGGGGGGAATGAGTTCCTCACTCTACAAAGCCACACAAGCAGCTACTCGCTTTCATTTCTACGAAGCCCCGTAGGAGCGCCTCTCGAGGCGCGAACCTTGCGAAGCAAGGAAATCGCCCGCCGGGCGATCAGGTTTATCAGGGTCTGACAGGCTTCTGACCGAATAGCGGATAGGGCTTGTTTCTGCTGCCTCGCTGTCGCTCGGTTCGCGCCTCAAGCGGCGCTCCTACGGGGCTTCGTTTCAATGCACCAGAAGGTGCCCCACCAACCCCAACGCAAAACCAGCTACCGCTCCCTGGGCGGGAGCCCAGTGTTTTTTCAGGGGCACCTGTGGGGCGATGTCCTGGAACACCAGGTAGAGAATCCCGCCGCTGGCAAACAGCATGATACCGCCCAGAATCAGGGGATTGTTCACTAGTACCAGAAAGCCGAGGGCGGCGCTGGCCGGGCCGAGCAGGGCCAGGGCGGCGAACGCCAGGATGATTTTGGTGGAGGACAGGGTGCTGCCTTTGCTGTTGCGGATTTCCCGGTAGGCGTTAAAGCCTTCTGGCAGGTTCTGCATGCCGATCAGGAATGCCAGCAGGTAGGCCTGGCCGCCACCCACCGCCAGTGCTGCCCCCAGGGCGATGGCTTCAGGAACAAAGTCCAGCAGCATGGCCAGCAGCTGGGACATGGCGCCGCCATGGGCGGCCAGGGCCCGATCCACCACCATGAAGGCAATGCCGCCGCCCACAAACAGCAGGGTGGCGGACAAGGGGGTATGGTGCTGGGCGCCTTCCGGCACCAGCACCAGCGCTACCGCAGCCAGCAGGGCACCGCCGCCGAAGGCAATAACCGTATGGCGGACTTCCTGCTCCAGCCAGCCCCGTGCGATGTGTTGTTTGACGCCGATAAGGGCGCCGGCGGCCATGCTCAGGCCAGCGGCCAGACTCAGCAATAAGGCGAGGGTCAGAGCGCTCATGGGGAGGACGTCCTTGTTGCAGGGGTGGGGCAGGCAAGTGCCCGCCATACATTCAACCTGAGCCCGTGTGGAAATCAGTGGGTCAGGTCGAACATAAAGACTGGCAGAGCAGGGATCAACTGTTGCTGAGGTCGTAATCCACCGGGGCGAGGATTTCCACCGGGATGCTGTCCAGATCCTTGGGTGGGGCATCAAAGCGCAAACGGGAGACAAGCTCCTGGGTCGCCCGATCCAGGATACGGCTGCCGGAGCTTTCTACCACGGCCACTTTTTCCGCCCGCCCGGCAGCGTTGATCCAGAAAGACACTTTTACCGTGCCCTCCTGGCGACGCATGCGGGCGCGGTGCGGATACTGCTTGTTGTAGTCGATGGTGTCGCGCACCTTGGCCAGGTACTTGTTCAGGGCGTTTTCCGTGTCTCCGGATTGATGCACCCCTTCGCCCGGGGCTCCGGCCATGCCCTTGGCGCCCACTTGCTGCGTCTGGCTGGCAGCGGCCTGCTCACTCTCGGCGTCTTCCTGGGTGTCCTGTTCCTCTACGACGTCACTCTTGGCCACTACAGGCTCAGGCTCCGGTTTGGGTTTCGCCACCGGTTTCGGTTTTGGCTTCACCTTGGGTTTGGGTTTCGGCTCGGGTTTCGGGGCCGGTTCCGGTTTCGCCGGTGCGGGCGGCGCAGCAGGCTTTTCCGCTGGCGGCGCAGACAGGTTCACCACCATTTCGGTGACGCCGGGTTTGCTCGGGCGTCCGCCGGCCAGGGTCAGTGCACCTACGGTGACCAGTACGCTGGCATGAATCAGGGCAGAGGCGACCCAGGCAAACAGGGTACGGGATGTCATTGGTCACCCCCGTCGTTGCGGGTCACCAGGCGTACCTGTTCCACGCCCAGGCCTTGCAGGATTTCCAGACGCTCGCGCAGGGTGGTCATGGTGACACCGGCGTCCGCCAACAGGCGCACTTCCGCACCTTCCGGGCGTTCGCTCAGATAGTCTTGCAGTGTCGCTTCAGTGAGCGCGGTATCGCTGTCCTCGACAAACCACTGACCATCCTGCTGCAACACCAGCAGTAGCTTGTCACGGGCTTCGGGGCCATTGGCGCTCTGGCTCAGTGGGGTATCCACGGACACGGTGGGGCTCTTGGCCAGCTGGCCGGCCAGCATGAAGAAGATCAACAGCAGGAACACCACATTGATCAGCGGCAACACTGGTTCCAGCGGCGGGCGACGGGAAGAGGTTTCCATGATCATCACGGCAACAGCTCCAGTTGTACGTCCTTGACGCCGGCGGCCTTGATGGCGTCCACGGCGGCCAGTGCCTGCTGCAGGGTGGCATCGGCGCTGACCGTGACCCACACCTTGGTCTTCTGGGTGTCGAGTCGATCGGCTACCGCATCAGGTGTAAAGCTGACGCCGTTCAGGTTCAGGTCACCGTCGGCTTCCACTTCGATCACCAGCCACTTGTCATCGGGTTTGTTGATGCTGTCTGCGGGCTGCACGTTGACGGGCAGGTCGTAGAACTGCCCGAAGCGGGTGGCCAGCATAAAGAACACCAACAGAATAAATACTACATCAATCAGTGGCGTCAGGCTTATGAAGGGCGTGCGATGACGCTCCGGTTCAATATGCATGCGCCACCGATGGGTCGCGGTCCTCTTCCAGGGGTTCGGATTCCGCGTGATTGTTGCGCAGGACTTTCAGTCGGGACAGACGGTCCTGCATCTTTTCCCGGCACAGTTCCAGACTGCGATCCGCCCAGTGGAAGGCGGCCAGGGTGGGAATGGCCACGGTCAGGCCGGCAGCGGTGGTCAGCAGGGCTTCCCAGATACCGCCAGAGAGAATGGACGGGTCCACCTGGGAGCCGGCGGTTTCCAGGGCCTGGAAGGCACCGATCATGCCGAATACGGTGCCCAGAAGGCCGAGCAGGGGCGCTACGGCGCTGATCACTTCCAGGATGCGCAGGCCGCCGCGCAGGTTATCCAGTGAGCTGCGTGCCAGGCGGAGGCTTTCTTCCTGCCAGGCGGCTTCTTCCAGCTTGCTGTTCTGCCAGCATTGCCATACCACCTGGTCGATGGGGCTGGTCAGTTTGCCGGGTTTGCCGGGCTGCTGACCCTTGGCCAGGGCGTCCAGCAGACGGTCTGCCTGGCGAGCGCTGCCCGGGCGAACGCGGGCGAACTGCAGAATCTTGGAGATCAGGGTGGCCAGGGCAATCACGGACATGAAGGCGAGGACCCACATGGTGGCGCCGCCGCTGACGAACCAGTCGGGCAGGTGCAGGGAAATCGGGGGCATGGAAACACTCCTGCTGCGGGCGAATCAATTGAAGGCCCGGTCATTAATACAAAAAGCGTGCATAGAGTCTGGCACGCGGTTGTGGCATCTCGGTGACTGAGAAAGGAACCGGGAAACACAGACTTGTGGCCCTCAGCGCGAAGGCCCGAATTCGGTTCGCAATGATAGGTTCACAGGTGCCTTAATGCAAGTCATTCCTATTTGCGGTCTATTCACGGTAATGGTCTGACGTACCAGGGAACAGTGGGTTTTCGTTACTGGGGGGTAAGGGTAATTAGCTGCTGGCAAGGACATAGAGGGAGGGTTTGGGGCGGCAGAGTGGTAGTGGCCGTCTTGGCAGGATCATAAAATGCAGAGGGCGCCGAAGCGCCCTCACAGGCTTACTTGAGCAGCAAGCGATAGTTCATGTTGGATTCGATGCGGTTACCGCTCTGATCCAGTTGCTCAATAGCGTTGACGGCATCCTTGATGTACTGGCGATCGGCATTCGGGTCGTCAGGATTGATCGTGTAGACGTCGTATTCCATGTTGCCTTGCAAACGCTTTTCGGACTCCCAGCTGCCCCGTTCGGAAGCGCTCAGCTCCACCTTGGATCCGCTCAGGTATTCTTCGCGCAGCTCAAAGCGGGAGGGATTGTCGTACTGATCCCGGTACAGCGTCAGAGTGGTACGGATACCTGAGCAGTCTGCGCAGGGCAGCATGCCGCTGTAGGTGATTTTCTGGGCAGTAGGATTAATGGGTTCTTCCGGTTGCTGGCTCTGGCAGCCGGTAACGAGGATGGCACTGCCCAATACGGCGGCGGCGAGATAGGTTTTCATGTCGTTTACTCCCTGACAGCTCCTGTAAAGATACTGCTTAGAATAAAGATTTTGTGTTTGGTTCGCCGTTTTAACAGTTTTTGATGATTCTATCGTGTGTTTGCGCGTTGTTCTGTAGACAGGAAGCTTTCCGCAGTAGCCACTGTGGAGAGACTGTGTCGGGCGTCGATGCGACGAAAAACCCACTGCATGATGGAAAGAAAGAAAACAAACACGATCAGGAAATAAAGAAGAATCATGTCTCATCCACCCTGTTTTTGTTGTGCGGACAGGCTAGGGCTGGATAGGGGTTTCAACCAGCAACACTTTGTTATCAGTTGTTGGTTTACTGTTATCGGTGGCCGGCGACAGCGTGAAAGATCACCGATACCGGCAGCTTTTGTTGCGGGTCCAGGGGCTCTTCCAGGCTGACCTGGTAGCCCAGACGTTGAAACAGGGCGAGCCAGTTTTCCAGGGTACGAAAATACCAGGGTGGGGCTGCACCGAAATCGCTGCCGGAACCCGGCCAGCGGGTTTCCCGCCAGCCACTCCGGTAATCCCCGTCACAGGCCATCAACGGATGCAGGGTTTGCACCAGCAGCATCCCGCTGGGGGGCAGTCGTGTCTGCAGGGTGGCGAGCAACTGCTCCACGGATTGCTCGCCAAACAGGGAAAAATTGCAGACGGCCAGATCGAAGGACTCGGCGAGGTCGGTGTCCAGTTCGCTGAATGACAGGCAGCGGTAATCCCCGTCCGGATGCTGCTGGCGGGCGCTGTCCACCAGGGAGGGGATGGCATCGATGCCGGTGGTGTGAATGCCTCGGGCAGCCAGGCGGCGGCAAAGCCAGCCTTCGCCGCAACCCACATCCAGAACCCGGCCTGCCTGCCGGGCGATGATGGCCCGTTCAATGGCCGGGTCGCTGGTGCGGCGGCTGGCAATGCCCTGTTCCTGTATCAGGCGTATCCAGGGCATGGCATTGTCATGCCAGCTGGCAAGGATGCGTTTTTCCGGTGTCATGGTGCCTGTTAACGCATGGGCGTCAGCGGGCCCGCCCGTTCCACGGCCCGCTGGTAGGCCGGGCGCGCCTCCATCTGTTGCAGAAAACGCTGGATGGCGGGTAGTTGACTCAGGTCTGCGCGGGCGGAGGCCGCCTGCAGCGGGAAGCTCATGATGATATCCGCTGCGCTGGGGGTGTCGCCGGTAAACCAGCTGTGGGTGCCCAGGTGTGCCTCGATAACGGCAAGCTGGTTTTCCAGTTGCGGGTCGATAAAGGTGCCAATGACCTTGCCGCTGATGCCTTTGGCAACCGGGCGGACGATAAAGGGCATGGGCGATTTGGGAATGCGGCTGAATACCAGCTTCATCACCAGCAGGGGCATCAGTGAGCCTTCTGCGTAGTGAAGCCAGTAGCGTTCCTGCACCCAGCGTGGCTCGTCGGCGCTGATTTTCCAGCTGTCGTCGCCGTATCGCTGTATCAGATATTCGATGATGGCGCCGGACTCAGGCACGGTGATGTCACCGTCGGTGATTACCGGGGATTTTCCCAGTGGATGCACTTGTTTGAGTTCCGGCGGAGCCAGCATGGTTTTGCTGTCGCGGGCGTAGTGGCGAATCTCGTAGTCCAGCCCCAGTTCTTCGAGTAGCCAGACGATACGCAGGGAGCGGGAATTTTCCAGGTGGTGAAGGGTAATCATGGGCTGCCTCGCAAATACGATGTTGCCGGGCAGCATAGCAGACTTGGTGTGACAGGAATGCCTGGCGCCAGAGGTTCGGCGCAGGGTAAAGAAAACAGGAAGAAAGCTTGACGGCAAACGACGCCTTGACACTGATTTGCGTCAGGCGTCAGGCGTCAGGCGTCAGGCGTCA
>OJIS01000171.1_pt1 | contig 23910 bp, 15 predicted proteins | sample 1595671 | NCBI WGS metagenome assembly OJIS01 (sample SAMN05416814, study PRJEB24817) | seawater metagenome | isolation source: Sea water | place: Canada:Atlantic | collected 2013-07 | reverse complement strand
ACGAGATCAGCCTCGGTCTCGTGGGCTCGGAGATGTGTATAAGAGACAGGCGGAGCATAATCTCAGCCGAGGAGATCCCCATCCTCACCTACAACGTCCTCTACCGCTTCAACCATGGCAAGGCCACGAAGATCGGCGCGAAGTGGATCGCCGAACAGAAGCCAGACATCGTCGCGTTGCAGGAACTCAACAATTTTAAGCAGGGAACTTTCGGAAACATCGCAAAGCGATGCGTTGAAAGAGGCGCCGGTTTTCGGAAGGGAAAGTCACGGGTCTCACCGGGCGGCTGCCAGCTCATCGCAATCGCCTTGTCTGCCTCGGCCTTCGTCCAGAAGTATCCAATCGTGTCAAACTGATGCGCGGCAGTATGATTACTCGGCGATGAGCACAAATTACAGGCTGATTTGAAGGGTGTCTTCCAGCTTTTCCAGATCGTCGAGAATCGCGGAGATGAGATGGGAGCCCGTCAGCTTCCGGGAAGCGCTCATGGTTTCCGCAAGACCGGCCCGGGATAAGGCGGGCATGGCTGAATCGAGCACCTGGCGGAGCTGGATGGATAAGACTTTCTCCGGGAGGGTATTGAGGTCGGGCTCACCGAGGGCAGTGACGAAGGTGGTGATGGCAGAGAAGATGGGCAGCCAATCGATCCAGCGCGGGAATCCGCTTGGCTGGGACCAAGTGATGAGGAAGTCCCAGTCGCCCGGCTTGATCCAGAAGATCTTCTCGCGCCCCTCTCTCCGGGAACGGATGTGGCCGGAGTCCTCCATTTCATTGAGCGTGTGCTGAACGGATTTCGAGAAGTAGCCGTTGTCCCGTGCGATGGCTGCGGGGTGGCCGGACTCGTGACTAAGTAACCAGGCAACGATTTCCGCGCGAGCATTCACCCCGAAAAGGGCACGTAGGCAGCACAAGAGATTGGCTGCTCGACTGGGATCAGCGAGACGGCTCATGCCTCGTCGTTCCAAGGGATCGCGCAGAAGCCCGCAGCGCAGGAAGTCGGGATCAGGCTTGTCGAGGACAGGCAGAGCGCTTCCATCAAGATTAACGAAGAGCGGCTCAGGTGCGCCATCCGCAGGCGGAAGATTGGAAAGCGCTTTCCTATTTCTCATCGTAGCCTGCTTGGCAAGTACGCCGCTGATCGCAGCAAGCACGCGTTGATCTGCCCTCTGTAGGATGGCATCTGGTGAGGGCTGATCAGTCATGGTGATTAAAGGGGTGGGACGGCAACCGACTACCCATTATCCAGACTATGCGAAAATCCCTTGGGAAAAAGATCACTCAATCTCTGCGGCCCTTCACGGGCGAGGCACTTTTCGTTCTTCTGGAATTTTCATGATCCGATTTCCCCGACTTTCCCGCATGACTGGGTAACCCCCTTACATCATGTCCATACCAGAATTCGAAGCCCCGGGAATCAAGGAAATCCAGAGACTGCTTCCAGCCTATGAAATCCTGGAACTCATCAACAAAAGTGGCATGAGTGCCGTTTACAGGGGGCGCCAGATTGCCCTCGACCGGGAGGTTGCGATCAAGATCCTCTCTCGTGAATTTGGCGAAGATGCAGAGGTCCGCAGAAGTTTCGACACCGAGGCCAAAGTGATGGCGAAGCTGAGCCACCCGAATTTGGTCAAGGCCTATGATTTCGGGGAAGTGGACGACATGCCCTACATCGTGATGGAGTATGTGAACGGCAATGCGCTCCATTGCTCCACCCAAGGACGCGCCATCGAGCAAATCGAAGCAACCAAGCTGACCCTCGCAATTTGCGAAGGGCTGGCCCATGCACACGAGGCGGATGTCATCCATCGGGATATCAAGCCGGGAAACATGCTGCTGGACACCGGCAAGCACCCCAAGATTGGCGGCTTCGGCCTGTCCGGTGTAGTCCGATCCGACACCCCGGGTTATTCCGCGCCGGAGACTCTCAACCGAACTGACGAAATCGATAAGCGCTCGAACGTTTATTCCATCGGACTCATGCTCTACGAACTTCTCACCGGAGAACTTCCCGGCAGTCCCTTGGTCCCGGCATCCCAAAAATCTGCAGTCGATCGACGCTTCGATTCGATCGTCGACCGTGCCATTCATCCCTCGCCCGATGAGCGCTTTACCGACGCGGGTGCAATGGCAGGTGAAGTCCGCGATCTTCTCGGAAAACTGTCAGAGCCCCAGCGCCCCGTGTTGATGATGGGAAACGCTACGGCAAAACCCCGGCTCGTGGCCCGCAAAAATCCACCAGTTCAGAATCAACTCGTATCCGCGCCCTGCTCTCACGGAGCCTTAGTTCGAAACCTTGTCATCATCGTGGTTCTACTCTGCGCGATCTTCGGCGCCAACAAGACCCTCCAGCGAAAGATCGTCGCGCGCGATAGCCAGAAACCCGAGCAAGTTATCTTCGAGACCCCCAACCTCAACCCCCTCGAGGACCCGACTCTGGATCGTTCGAGGATTGGAGCCACGGATGCGCCAGAGTCCGTGGAAAATAACGAATTCGGATACACGAACAGGGATAACAACCCAAAGATTACTGGTCGTGAGGGATCATCAAAGGTGCTTCATGCTTCATCCGGAAACGAGTGAGGCCAGGCCCGTGATCCATCCCCATTGACACTCAATCATCATGAGAAACAGACGCCAAGACACGCTCCGGGCCATTGTCTTGAGAGCGACATGGCAGCCCTCCTTGTGCCCGGAGAATCCGGTGCGGAGGAACCTGGTCCGGATGATCTGAAGACCTTCGAGATAATCATCGGCGATGCGTTGAAATTCGATAGAGTATTCGCATCCCGTTAAAACTACCCTCGTTCCAAAATGTCCAAGTCTAAATCTTAACGAGATCCCTCACTCCTGATTTAAAGCACTCCTAATTCCCGCCCTTTAACGCGATCCTCTTCTGCAGACGTTCGAGGTAGTCTTTCTCCCATTGCTTGCGACGTTGCCTTTTGAACGCGTTTTCTGCCGCTTTCTTCACCCCGGGGTCATTGAAATTGTCTGCCTTTCCGGGGGTGGCGGCAGTCACCTTCGCGAGGAACAGATGGTCGTTGAAATTGATAATTTCGCTGACCTCGCCAACTGGTGTTTCAAAAACCATATCATGTAATTCGAGGGCGAAAGCCGCCCGATTCTCATTTTTGTCGCCGAAACGCGCTTTCGTCCCGAATTCCTTCGCCACGATGTCATGCGCGACTCCTTCGCGTAGTTTGTTCCGGATCCCTTCCGCGATCTTCTGCGCTCCGATTCCTTTCGGCACGCTCACCATGGTCAAGGTCCGCTGATCCAACTCCCGGAGCACCAGCTCGGGATGATCCTCCCAGAACTTCCGTACGAGGTCATGCGGTGCACCCGGGAACGAGATCTTCCCGGAGAGCTGTTGAACGAGCTCTGACACTGACGGGTGGTTCACTCCTTCTTTTCGCAAAATGCCAAGGAGCTTCCTGTCCAATGTCAGCATGAACTTCAGGAAGGCTTGAAGTTGGGGATTGGGATTTAGTCTCAGAGTTTCCCGAAGGGGCTCCTCCGCCTCGATAAGCTTACCCTGCACCAAGAGGGCCATGCCGAGATTGCTGTGCGCCATCGCAAAGTCCGGAGCCAACTTGATCGCTTTGCGAATGAGTATGGTCGCTTCATCGAGCTTGCTTCGCATGAATAGTACGGAGCCGAGTTTGACATACGCTTCCGCAAAGTCCGGATCCACCTCGATCGCTTTACGATAGGAGTTGATCGCTTTGTCGAGCTTGCCCTGGGCCTCGAGGACAATACCGAGGTTGCTGTGCGCCATCGCGTTGTCCGGATCCAACTCGATTACCTTGCGAAAGGAGGCGATCGCTTGTTCAAATTTTTCCTGCGCACGGAGGGCCGCGCCGAGATTGTTGTGTGCCATCACCAGGCGCGGATCCAATTTGATCGCTTTGCGATGGAGCATGATCGCGTCATCGAGATTGCCTTGCATCTGCAGGGCCGAGCCGAGATTGAAATACGCTAACGCATAGTTCGGATCCACCTCGATCGCTTTACGATGGGAGGCGATCGCATCGACGAGCTTGCCCTGACCGTGGAGGGCATTCCCGAGATTGCTGTGCGCCATCGCAAAGTCCGGATCCAATTCGATTGCTTTGCGATAGGAGGCGATCGCTTCGGCGAGCTTGCCCTGATCGCTGAGGGGATTACCGAGATTGCAGTGCGCCATCGCAAGGTCTGGCTCCAACTCGATCGCTTTGCGATGGGAGGCAATCGCGTCGTCGAGCTTGCCCTGATCGTAGAGGGTATTCCCGAGATTGCTGTGGGCCATCGCCATGTCTGGAGTCAACTCGATCGCTTTGCGATAGGAGGCGATCGCTTCGTCGAGCTTCCCCTGATCCGCGAGGGCCAGGCCGAGATTGTTGTGCACCATCGCGTTGTCCGGATTCAACTTGATCGCTTTACGAAGGTGCCAGATCGCTTCGTCAAGCTTGTCGGGCTTGCCCTGATCGCGGAGGGTATTACCGAGATTGTTGTGCGCTAATGGGAAATCCGGATCCAATTGTACCGCTTTGTGAAGGACCCTGATCGCTTCGACGAACTTGCCCTGATCGTTGAGGATAGCGCCGAGATTGCTGTGCGCCAGCGCGTAATCCGGAGCCAACGTGATCGCTTTGCGAAAGAGCCTGATCGCTTCGACGAACTTGCCCTGGTCGCGGAGGGCAACGCCGAGGCTGTTGTGCGCCACCGCCGAGGCCGGAGCCAACTCGATTATTTCCTGGTAAGTTGCAACCGCCTCGTCGAAGCGGGCACCCTCGCTATAGGCGATGCCCAACTTGCTCAAGGCCTTGATGAGTTCTGCGTGCTGCGCCTCGTCGGACTCTTCGAAGGCGTCGACCTTCTTCCGGGCCTCTTCGATCGCTTTTGCCGCCTCCGGTCGCAAGGGAGGGCGCCCGGGATCCTGGGCGGGAACGAGAAGGGTGGAGAACATCGTCGCGGCGGCGACGAGGATGGGAATGAGGTTCGTTTTCATGAAAATTCCGGGGCAGGCTTGTTGGTTCGATTCGGGGAGTTGGGAGTCTGATTGCAATTTCAATCCTTCCCGTCCCTGGCTTCGGTGATCCGCTTCTTCCTGACTTGGAAATCTGCGGCCTTCTCCTTGTCTCCGAGCCCGGCGTGGATCCTGCCCAGCACGTCGTAGGTCTCCTCCAGATCCGGATGTTCAGCCCGGAGGGCCTTCTCCTGGATCGCGAGGCCGCGCTCCGCGAGCCGTTTGGCCTTATCAAATTTCTTCTGTTGTCCGAGCGACTCCGCATAGGGAACCAGAACACTTGCAATATCCGGATGATCCTTGGGGCGCATCTTTTCCACCCCCGCAAGGGCGCGCACGAAGAGCGGGTCGGCCTCTGCGAAATTTCGTTGATCCCGCAGCACCTTGGCCAAGTTGTTCAGGATGGACGGGTATTCGAATCCCATATGCTTCTTCGAAATCCGGCCCGCTTCGCGAAACAACTTCTCCGCTTCCAGGAGCTCGCACTGCTTCCGCAACACCCGGGCCAGTTTTTCGAGAATCGTGCCCGCACCCATGCTGTCTCTGCCGCTCAGCTCAACTTCGATTTCGAGCGCCTGGAGGCATTCCCGTTCTGCCGCGTCCAACCTGTCCTGCTCCCTGAGGGCACTGGCGAGATAGCTCCGAATCATTGCAACCTCGGAACTCTTTTCGCCCGTCGCAGCGATCATCATGGCGAGCACCTCTCGATACTGCCTTTCGGAATCGCCATACCTACCCTGTCCAGACAATGCGTGGCCAAGGTGAATCTGAGAGGTCGCGGCCTCGGTGCTATTCTCGCCCTTCGCTTTCTTAGAGATTGCCAAGGCCCGTCGAAGCATCTTCTCGGCCTCCTGAAAATTGGCTAACTCAGTGAGGACCACGCCCAGATTATTTAGGGAAGTAGCAATCATCTCATGGTCTGCAGCAAGCTGCTCCTCACGGATCTCAAGCGCTTCCCGGAGGAACGTTTCAGCATCCGTAAATTTTCTTTGTTCCTTGAGAGCGAGAGATAGCCAGTTGAGAGCGGTCGCAACCTTGATGTCTTTTTCACCATGAAGAGTTCTGAGTAAATCCACCAGGGCGCGCAACTCCACCTCCGCTTTATCATGCTTGGCCTGCTTGGTGAGAAGAACTGACAAGTGGTGCCTGACCTGCGCCAGCAAGGAAACCCCCTGTCCCTTCGCTGCGATCAGAATTGCGATGACCTTCCGCAGTTCGATCTCAGCCTCGGAGAATTTTTCCTGATCGTTCAAGGTCGCGGCGAGCACCCGTAAGGCGTTAACCACCATAGGTGGATTGGGCCTGGGTCTATCATTCAGAACCACGAGTGCTTCTCGTATCCACCGCTCCGCCTCCACAAACTCGCCCGCAATCCTCAACATCACACCCAGCTCCATCAGAGTTGTCGGCAGAACGCTTTCGAACTCCGGACGCTTCTTGAAAATGTCGATGGCCTCTTCATAGTATCGCTTCGCCTCTGGAACCATCTTCTGACCTCTCAGCGCACGCGCCAGCCAGAGCTTGGTCGCGCCTTGGGTGGGATGCCCGGCCCCCAATTGGTTTTCCTGGACGACCAGCGCTTCCTTCAGGAATTCCCCGGCATTCGCAAATCTTGCCAGCTGAATGCTCGTTTGTCCCAATTTCATGAGATCGTTCACGAGTGCAGGATAATCGGGACCAATCAGTTTTTTACGTAGTTCAATCAACTGACGCAGGATTGGTTCCGAATCAACAAACTTCCCTTGCATGGTCAGGACCGTGGCCAGAAGGTCCATAACCTCCACCATCTTTGGGCTTACCTGGCCTCCTGCCTTCTCCAGATTCCCGATCGCTGTTTGCAGATTGGTTTCCGCTTCAGGATACTCCTTCTGCTCGGCCAAGACCACCCCGAGGCGATGGAGAAGATTGAATTTCAGGGACGGGATGGGATTCAACTTCAGGCCCTCGCGAAACAAGGCCTCGGCCTCCTTCGGATTCCCCTCACGCGAGGCAAGCGTCCCCCGCGCAATGAGAGCCCCCACCAATTCGTTTTCACTTCCGGGGAGTTTCCTAAGAATATCGACGGCCTCCTGGAAATGCCCTCTCGCCTCCGCAAGTTGGCCCTGCTCTCTCATTGCCGAGCCTAGCGAGGACAGAACGTTAGCGATCATGACCTTGTTTTCAGGCTGATCTCTTCGACACAGTTTCAGGGCTTCCCGGGAGAGATTCTCCGACTCCTTGAGCTTGCCCAAAGTTCCGGTGATCTTGGTAAGGCCGAACAGGTCAGCAACCAACCCTGGGTAGTCGGGACCCAGCAACGCTTTGCGAACCTGAATGAGTTCACGTAAGATGGGTTCCACTCTGGCAGAAATTTCCTGTGGATAAAGGATTGCCACATTGATCAGGAGAGACGCCTCCAGGACGGGGTGGGCTTCCTTGTGAAGCCGGCGGGCCATCCCGAGACTCTCGGTGGCCAGCTTCTCCGCTTCGTCAAGGTTGCCGGCCTTCATCGCCACGGTGGCGAGGTTGGTGAGGCAGAGAACAATCTTATCGTGGTCGGGGCCGAGCGACTGGCGTCCCAGAGCCAGAGCTCTCTCTAAAAACGGCTCAGCCTCGGCATTCCCCTCCGGCCCGGCGAGAGCCATCCCGAGATTGAGGAGGGGGTCCAACAACTTGAGATCTTTGTGACCGTGGAGTTTTTCAGCAAGGGTAAGCACCTCGCGAAACGAATCGAGGGTTTCTTCTTCCTCCGACCGGTAGATCTCTTCCAATTGGAGCACGCGGTCGGACATCTCTTGAGCCTCGTTCACGTTTCCTTGATCGAGAATAATCCGTCTCAATAGATCGACGGATTGAATCGAATCACAGCTATGGGGAAAGATCTCCCGGAGGAGTTTTTCAGCGTCACCGAAACGCCCCTGCGACGCGCGGAGCTTCGCCAGACTCAGCTGTGGCACTGGATAGTCATCCGGGCTCAACTTAATTGCAGCTTCCAATTCTCCGACTGCCTCCTTGATCTGTTTTCTGTTTTGGAGAATGAGCGCCCGCTTCTCATGGGTGGCCACTTGAAAAGCCACCGGATCCTTGGGGTCAGGTTTGGGCAACTCCGGAATCGGACGTCCAGGGTTGCCCATGGGAATTTTAGCAAGGCGCCTGCGTTTGAGCAGGAAACTTTTTGGATGCCGTTGCTCCAGATTGCTCAACAACCGCAGCGCCTCGGGCAGGTCTCCCCGACTCCTGGCCAAGTTCATGGGGTGAAAATCAGGATCAATCGAAGCCTGATCGATGGGATTGTCTTTCAGGGCCATAGGGTGCCCCAGGTCCACTCCTCCCTCCGCAAGGGCCTCGATCTCCCTCGCCAGGGCAACAACTGGAGCGAGGTGAATCTTGGTCTGGCTTCCTGTCGCCGATATCCCACCTGTGAAGGCTACGAGTCGCCCCTCCCGGTCGATCGCAAAACATCCCGGTCCGAGGGCCATCCTCTGCGCCCTTGAGAGACCCGCCCCGAGACTCAGGACTCTGACGAACCGGGGCTCGCTCAGATTCGCGGTCATGTCGCTGCGCTTTGCCAATATCGGCCCGATGACGGGAGGAACCTTCGTTCGCCACTGGTCGCGCGGCACCAGGGCGACAGTCTCGCCGATTTCCGGTTCATCGGGTGCCAGCCGCAACCAGGTCTTGGGACGGTGCTCGATTTTCACAAGTGCCAACTCCTGCTCCGGAAACACCCCAAGGATCTTCCCGAACTTCGGATTTTTCCCTCCCGACACCAAGACTTCGGGCCTGTTCTTACCCATGAGCCCCTGAAGGTGCACCAGAGCCAGTCCATCCTCCGAGATGAAAGCCCCTATCCCTCCCCAAGTCCCGTCATCCACGGAGACAACCGCCTCGCGTGTTCCGGCAGCCAGGACTGCCAGATCGTTATTGGTTACCCCGGCGTCCTTCTCATCAGCAGCGGAAAGACCGAGGAACAGCGCCATCATGGCGAAAAAGGTAAGAACGAGGGTTTTGGGTTTCATTGGTTTGCTTTGGGTGGAGTTCAGGGAAAAATCTTTATTCATGGCTGCTACGGGGTCGGAGGCAAGCCGGCACGTCACCAGCCATCTCTCAGTATATGCGAAAAATCATCCGCAAAGGGATCAGAAAATATCAAAGGTTTGCCCACAGGTTGTCTGGGAAAGAGTGGGGAGCGGACCTCTACTCCTTGACCTTTACTCCGTCCTTGTAGAGGGCTTGCTTCGTCACCTCGCCTTCCTCGTTCCACTCGACCAACAAACCATCTGGTTTCCCGTCTTTAAAAGTGCATTCCAGCTTCATCTGCCCGTTATCGTACCAGAAGTTACCAAGCCCCTCCATCTCCCCGTCCTTGAAATTGTTTTGCGCCTCTTTTTTCCCGTTCTTGTGCCATCCAGCCTCAAGGCCTTCCAGCTTCCCGTCCTTGTAGGTCGTTCTCAATGACATCTGCCCGTTGTCGTGCCAACGGGTTTCCAGCCCCTCCTTTTTCCCGTCCTTGTATGTGGTTCTCAACGACATCTGCCTGTTGTTGTGCCACTGGGTTTCCAGTCCCTCCTTCTTCCCGCCCATGAAGTGGTGTTGCGTCGCCTTCTCCCCGTTATTATGCCAGTGGCTACATGGTCCCTCCTTCTTTCCATTTTCATATAAACTCTCAGCCTGCTTCGTCCCGCTCTCGTACCAACGGGTAAGCAGCCCATCCAATATCCCGCCCCTGTAGGTGCCTTCCGCTGACTTCTTCCCATTTTCGTACCATTGGGTCATCACCCCCTCCAACTTGTCTCCCTTAAAGGTAGCTTCCTGCTGCTGCTTCCCATTGTCGTACCACTGATAATGTAGTCCTTCCCGCTTCCCTCCCACATGTGTGCCTTCAGCTGACTTCGTCCCGTTCTTGTGCCTTAAGGTCGTCAGTCCCTCCAGCTTCCCGTCCTTGTAGGTCCCTTTCAGCATCTCATTCCCACTGTCGTACCACTGAGTAAATGGCCCCTCCATTATCCCGTTTTTATATGAACCCACCTTCTTCCTCGTCCCGTTCTCGTACCACTGGGTAAACAATCCCTCCGGGTTCCCGTCCTTGAAAGTCTGCTGCTCCTTCTTCTGCCCGATCTCATCCCAGACGATCGTGGGCCCATCCTGCTTCCCGCCCCTATAGTGGAAAAGCAGAGCCACATTGCCGTTAACGTGAAATTTCTTTATCCAGCCTGTGTATGGCTTTGCTTCGCCTTTTTGGTAGCTCAACACCCCACCCTCCGAACCGCGCTCCTCAAGATCTCTCACTGCCTCCTTGAGGATCTTTTCAAGAACCTCGGGATTGTCCAAATTGGGGACCTCGTCTGCGAAAAGCGAGTTGGTGGCAGCGAGGACTATTACGGTGATGAGAGCAAGGGCGTGTTTCATGTGAGAAGTGAGGGAGCTGATTGTTTTCATAATGGACAGAAGCAGGAGACCGGAACTTCACCAGTCAGACAGGATATGCGGAAAATCACCGCAAAAAGGATCATAAAATATCTATCGAATGCGGGTGACGGGACTGATGGCAAGGAGCAACCCGCGAAGGTTGGATCAAGACAACGAGGAGAGATGTCAAAGTTTTCAAATTTATGAGTTTTAGAGGCATTGGAATTGGCCCTACTCGGCATTCGGAGCTTCGGCAGGTTCAACCAGGGCACCTTCCTTGATCCGCTCCAGCAGACGTTCCAAATAGCTCTTCTTCCAGTTCTCCCGGCTCTGCTTCGTGAACGCTTTCTCGGCAGCCTCCTTCACCCCGGGACTGTCGAAATCATCCGCCTTCCTGGGGGTGGAGGCATCCACTTTCGCAAAGTAGAGATAGCCGGAGGCATTGATAATTTCGCTGATCTCACCAACCGGAGTTTCAAAAGCCATGTCCCGTAATTCGGGACCGTAGTCTTCCCGCTTCCGATCATTATGTTTCGGAAATTTTGCCATTTCGCCGAATTCCCTCGCCACGATGTCCATAGCGACTCCTTCGCTCAATTTATTCCGGATCCCCTCCGCGATCTCCTGAGCTCCGTCTCCCTCGGGCACCATCACCACTGTCAAACTCCGCTGCTCCAACTCCCGGAGCACTGTCTCGCGGTGATCCTTCCAGATCTTTCGCAAGAGGTCTTGCCGGATAGGCAGGAACGGGACCTTCAACAAAATTTGTTGAAGGAGCTCTGATACTAACGGGTGGCCCACTCCGTGTTTTTGCAGAACGACAAGAAGCTTCCGGTCCAATGTCAGCGTGAGTTCCAAGTCAGCTTTCAAGGGAGGATCGGGGTTTAATCTCAGACATTCCCGAAGAGGCTTCTCAGCCTCGATGAGTTTCCTCTGGGCCATCAGGGCAACGCCGAGACTGCGGTGGGCTATCAACAAGTCGGGATCCAATTCGATCGCTTCGCGATAGGAGGCGATCGCTTCGTCGAGATCGCCTCGCTGGTGCAGGCTCCAGCCAAGATTTGAATGCCCTAACGCGAAGTCCGGATTCAATTCAATCGATTTGCGAAAAGAGATGATCGCTTCGTCGAGATTGCCTTGCATATCCAGGGCCCTACCGAGATCGAAATACGCTCTTGCGAAAGAGAGATCCAACTCGATCGCTTTACGATAGGAGGTGATTGCCTCTTCGAGGTTATCCTGTTCAACGAGCGCCAGACCGAGGTAGAGGTGGACTTCCGCCAAGCCCGGATCCAACTCGATCGCTATGCGAAAGGAGGTGATCGCTTTGTCGAGTTCGCCCTGATTGGCGAAGGCCAAGCCGAGGTTGTAATGGGCTAACATCAAATCTGGATCCAACTTGATCGCGGTGCGAAAGGAGGCGATCGCGCCCTCGAGATCACATTGTTTGACGAGCATCAGGCCAAGGGCGAGGTGGACTTCCTCCAAGTCCGGATCCAACTTAATCGCACTGCGATAGGAGTTGATCGCTTCCTCAAAATCGCCCTGGTTGGCGAAGACCAAGCCGAGGTTACAATGGGCAAAAACAGAATCTGGATCCAACTTGATCGCGGTGCGAAAGGAGGCGATCGCTTCGTCGACCTCCCCTTGATCATCGAGGGCAATGCCGAGACTGTTGTGTGCACTGGCGAATTCCGGATCGAACTTGATAGCCTCGCGATGGGAAGCAATCGCATCGGCAGTCTTCCCCTGCCACCCGAGGACAATGCCGAGTCTGTTGTGCGCCATGGCATAGTCCGGATCCAACTCAATCGCCTTACGAAAAGAGGCGATCGCTTTTTCGATTTCACCCAGATCATGGAGGACCATGCCGAGATCACAGTGCAACGTCGCCATATCCGGCTTGAGTTCGATGGCTCTTTGAAGGCACGCAACGGCCTCTTCCAGACGTCCACCACTCCGAAGGGCATGCCCAAGACTGCTCGACGCCCCAGCCGCATCGGGGCGAATCGCCATCGCTGTCCTCAGAAACCCTATTCTCTCATCGAATTCAAATCTATGTTTGATGCCTCTGTTGGAGTCTCCAAACCGAATCGGCAGGCTGTCTTCTCGGGAGGCGGAGCCTGATGAAGCAGCGGAAGTTTCGAGGAAATTCCCAAGAGTATTCCCAAGAGTAAAGTTGGCCCAGAAGCTCTCGGGGTGCTCCCGTTGCGCCCAGCGAAACAACTGCTCGGCCTTCTCTAGAGCATCTGCAGCGAGCAGAGCCTGGGCGAGGGAGAGAATCGTCATGATCTCTTGTCGACTGACTTCCTCCTCCGACGCCAGTTGCTCGAGTGTTGATCGGTCTTTCTCATCGATCGCTCTGAACAATCTTTGACGCCACGGATCCGAATCGATGGAAATGACAATCGAGGTCAGCTTCCCGGCCTCAAATATGGTCTTAGAATCAACCAGGGTCTTGGCCTTCAGCCAGCCCGCCCATTCGCGCATCCCGTTCAGGATTCTGCCACGCACCGCGTCCCGCCGTGGCTCGAGCCACGCAACCGTCTCGGCATGCGGTCGGTTGATCGGGTCGCTGCCATGCTTCTCGAATGCTTCGGCGATTCCCTTTTCCACCTCTGCGGGTAACTGAAAAACTCCCGACCCCATCCAAGTCATCCGGGCCTCCTCAATGCCAAGAATCAATGCCCGATCACGCACTTCGGAGTTTACCATTTCCATGATCCGATCACGTCTTTCCAACACCTCCTCGCCGGACTCCTCAAAGCCTACCAGATTCTCGAGCTGCGTCACGAGGTTGAGAACTTGGCGGAAGTGTGAGTCGTCATCGTAGTCCGCGGCCGCGTTCTGCTCCATAAGTTGCTCGATTTGGGAGATCAAAGTGGAGGCCTTGCCTTCGACCAAGGCCAGGCGTTCGCTTTGCTTCACGGTCGCGTTCAGCCAGACACCTCCCGCCACCGCCAATCCAATGAACAAGGCCACTGCCGCGGCCGCACTACTCAGCAAGCTACGCCGGTTCCGCCGCACAAATTTCTTCAGCCGGTATCCCGCCGAGGGAGGACCGGCCGAGACCGGTTCGTCGCGGAGGTGCCGCTCGAGATCCTGGGCCAGCGCGTTCGCGGTTTCGTAGCGACGCTCTCTTTCTTTCTCCAAGGCCTTCATCACGATCCAGTCGAGATCGCCTTGTAAGGCGCTGCGATTGGCGGAGAGGCTCACGGGTTCTCCCTGGGAAATTGTGCTGACGCGGGTGCTTGGCTTCGGAGGCGTCTCCTCGCGGATCAGGCGCTGCATTTCGCCGTAGGCAGCGCTGCGGAGTTGCTCCCCGTCCAGTGGAGTTGTCCCCGTGAGTAATTCGTAGAGAACCACCCCGAGCGAGTAGATGTCACTGCGGGTGTCGATATCGAGCGCATTGAGCTCGGCCTGCTCCGGACTCATGTATTGCGGAGTGCCAATCATGCGACCAAGCTGGGTGAAGACCGTCTTCTCAGTGAGCTCCATGCTGATGGCCTTGGCGATTCCAAAGTCGATCACCTTCACCACCGGCTTTCCGTCATGTGGCGAGACCATGATGTTGGCCGGTTTGAGGTCGCGGTGGATGATGCCTTTCTGGTGCGCGTGCTGAACCGCCGCGCACACGTCGGCGAAAAGGGCGAGGCGTGCCTTGGTATCGAGATCCTTATTCTTGCAGTATTCGGTGAGCGGCACGCCTTTCACCAGTTCCATCACAAAGTAGGGCCGACCGCCTTCAGTAGTTCCGGCGTCGTACACCTTCGCAATATTGGGATGATCCATTAGAGCCAGCGCCTGGCGCTCGGCTTCGAAGCGCGCGATGACTTCCTTGGAATCCATCCCCGCCTTGATCACCTTGAGCGCCACTCGCCGTTTCACCGGCTCGGTCTGCTCTGCCATGTAAACCGTGCCGAAGCCGCCCTCCCCGATCTGTTGCAGAAGCTTGTAGCGCCCAATCAAGTCACCCTCTTTCTCGCCCGGAACCACGTTCCAGACCGGATCAACCAGCGTGTCCATGAATCCGGCATCCGCCGCCCCGTGGGCGGAGAGCAACGATTCGATCTCACCCCGCAAGGCCTCATTGTCTCCGCAGGCCTCGTCAAGATAAGCCGCGCGGGCCTGCGGATCGTCGATCTCCAAGGCTCGTTCTAGGATGGCTTCCGGAGAGTGATCTTCTTTCATCGTTGGTGGGTGGTCGAAGGCAGACTGGAACTTCACCAGCTGTCTGTCAGTCTATGCGCAAAATCATCCGCAAAGAGATCAGAAATGATCTGCGACTTTTACAAAGACGATGGAAAGCCCACTCGCTCTTCGCTTGGAAGACACCTTAATTGTTAGCAGAAACCGCGAAACAAGACGAGCGCATGGAGTTGAATCGCCATCGCCCTTCACAGCTTCAATAGAAAGAACCCGACAGAAGAGAGATCGGCACCGGGACAAAATTGCGCTATGAGTGCAGACATGCTCAAGGCCATCTGCCATTTCCTTCCAGCCCTGTTTATTTCGACAAGCTTGCTCAAGGCTGAATCAGAAATCAAAAACGTCCTTCTCATCGTCTCCGATGATCTGAAAGCAAGCGCCCTTGGCTGCTACGGCAATGAAATTTGCAAAACACCCAATCTGGATCGCCTTGCTGCCCGGGGAATGGTTTTCCAACGAGCCTACTGCCAGGGAACCTGGTGTGCTCCATCGCGACTTTCATTCATGCATAGCCGATATGAAGGCCGCGCAGGCAAAAATATGGGCGCTCACTTTCGAGATCACGGATTGCATAGCGCAAGAGTCGGCAAAATTTACCACATGCGGGTTCCCGGTGATATCATCGCCGGGACCGATGGGCAGGATATCCCCTCCAGCTGGGACGAAAAATTCAACACCCGGGGTCTCGAAGCCCACACCCCGGGAGACTACGCCTGCCTCAACCTCAATATCTTCACCAAGGAACTGGACAACCGCCAGTCAACCAAGATGCCTCACCGCATGTTCGTTTCAGTCGAGTATCAAGGTGATGGCTCGGATCAGCCAGATTGGAAAGCGGCCGACAAAACCGTCGCGCTTCTTCAAGAACATCAGAGCAAGCCTTTCTTTATCGCAACCGGATTTGTGAGACCTCACTACCCCAGCGTGGCTCCGAAACAGTATTTTGCGAAATACCCCTTCGCAGACATGCCACTTCCCAAGGTTCCGGCCAACGACCTCGACGACATCCCGAAACCCGGACTGGGACAGACTCTGAGCCAGAATAGCGGCATCTCCAAATGGCCCGCCAATCAGAAACGGATGTGGTCCGCATACTATGCCACGGTGACTTACATGGATGAACAACTCGGCAAGGTTCTCGATCAATTGGACCGACTCAAACTCACCGACTCTACGGCCATCGTATTCATCAGCGATCACGGCTACCATCTCGGAGAACATCACTTCTGGCAGAAAAGCAATCTGCACGTAGAAGTCACCCGCGTCCCCATGATCATCGCCGCCCCCGGAATGACACCGGGTTTCAGTCAATCAGCAACTGAACTCATGGACATCTACCCCACCCTCTGCTCACTCCTGAAACTCCCCACACCAAAGAGCGTGCAGGGGAGAAATCTTGTTCCAGTCCTTCAAAATCCGAAGACCAAGGTTCGGTCCGCGGCCCTATCTCTGGTTCGAGGAAGCCACTGCCTTCGCGGAGATCGGTGGGCCTATATGCGTTACCGAAGTGGAGAGGAAGAACTCTACGACATGCAAAACGATCCCCATCAATTTGCCAATCTTGCATCCAGCGAAGAACACGAAGACGTTCGGCTTAAAATGCACGAACAGCTAAAAACGCGACTCAAGGAGATCAAGTGAGCCCGTCCAGCGGGGTCGTCCCCGTGAGCAGTTCGCAGAGGACCACGCCGAGTGAATCGATATCGCTGCGGGTGTCCAGATCCAGCGCGTTGGGTTCGGCCTGCCCGGGGCTCATGTATTGCGGAGTTCCCATCATGTGGCCGGGTTGGGTGAAGACCGTCTTATCGGTGAGTTCCATGCTGATGGCCTTCGCGATTCCAAAGTCGATCACCTTGATGACCGGCTTCCCGTCATGCGGTGGACGATTCCTTCTGGTGCACATGCTGCACCGCCGCGCATACGTCGGAGAAAAGAGCCAGTCGGGCCTTGGTATCGAAATGTGCGATGACCTCCTTGGAATCCATCCCTGCCTTAATCACCTTCAGCACGACCCGGCACTTCACCGGCTCGGCCTGATCGCGGAGCTTGTAGCGGCCGATCGAATCGCCTTCTTGCTCACTCGGAATTTCGCTCAATACCGGATCAGCGAGCGTGTCCATGAAGTCAGCATCCGCCGCCCCGTGGGCGCCGAGCAGCGATTCTATCTCACCCCGCAAGACCTCATTGTCTCCGCAGGCCTCGTCAAGATAAGCCCCGCGGGCCCGTGGGACGGGCAGGAGGCCGCGATGATCGGTTCTGGGTTTCTGGGTTGCCGTGTGGCGGTGGATCTGGGACAGTCGGAGCCCTATGAAAGTGAAATTAATCACACGAATCCTCGTCATTTTCGGATCCCTGATGATCCTGGCGGACCTCGCGAATTTCTTCCCGGAAAAAGCGGGAACCTACGCGGTGGCAGGGGCAATCCTCGTCGCCGCGGGGATTTTGGTGCGTGCCGATAATTAGCTCTCTTCACGCAGTCCCCCTTCTTACCCCTCTCCGGGAGTTTCAGCGACGCACCAAGCTCCCCACCTCAAAAAAATCTCTGAAGCACCATTCACCTCGGTTCCCCTGGTCCTACCTCTCCCGCTGTGATTCGCTGATCGGATGCACGACCAACGGATGCTATCATGATGGTCAGATGAAGAACGATCCAAAAACCTCCGGGCAAGACACCTCAAGTTTCTGGACATTCCCCAACGTACTCTGCCTTGCCCGGTTCATGGGATCATTTGTCCTGCTGCCAATCGCCCTGGCGGACATGCCGTATTGGTTTGTGAGTGTCTATTTATTGCTCGTCACTTCCGACCTCGTAGATGGCCCCATCGCACGCAAGTTCCATCAGCGTAGCAATACCGGGGCCCGCTTGGACACCGTTGCCGATGTCACCTTGAATGCCTGCTTGCTGGCAGGAGTCGCGATCCTCTGTTCGAAGACTTTGCAACATGAACTCCTCTTCGTGGGTTTGGTGATCGGAAGCTATGGCCTCTCGCAGGCATTCGGGTTCTGGAAGTTTCGCAAGCTCCTTTCATACCACACCTACGCTGCCAAGCTCTCCCAGTGGCTTGCCATGCTGGCAGCAATCAGTCTCATCCTCGACTGGTCCGTCTGGCCGCTTCGAGTCGCGTGCATCGTAGCCATCCTCGGCAATCTCGAAGCCATCGCCATCACCGCAGCCCTACAAAAGTGGCAAACCGACGTGCTCTCATTCTTTCGCATCTCATCGAGACCTTAAAATATCACTTCATCGAAGATCAGAAATCGATCATCAATCGGTCACGTGAACTTGGACAAGGCGAACGGCGGTCGCTCGTGACAGGCGGTTTCAAAAAACCGCGGCATTCTACCGGAGCTCTATTCCAGCTTCGATCAGATTATTAAATCGATCAACCGGCTCCCGGGCACTCCAGGCAATCCCGCGTAGTAAGAGCACGCGGAAGAGCGGATCATCAAAGGTCCAGGAATAGTGTCCCGGGATGGAGACGAAGATCCGCCCTTGCTTCTTGCCCTCAGGAGAGAGCGTCCAGAAGAGAGGATGCGTGCCGCCGTCCTCTTCACCGGTTGCCAGCGTGTGCAAACGAGAGGTATCGCCAACGAGACTCCAATAGCTTTCATCATGAAATCGCGTCTTCTCAAATCCCCGGGTAACAGGATGCGTCGAATCAACCGTGAAGGTAAGATCGATGATACCGTGTCGATACTTCGTTTGCTTGGAGTTGCTGGCGAGCCCAACAATATCCGCCAAGGCAGGAGCATGATCTCCCGCTTCACAAGCCCAGTGAATGAAGACAGCGCCGCCACCGCGGCTCACGAATTTCTTAAGCTCTGCTGATCGCTCAGGGGACCAGTTTCCTCGTTTAAAAAAGACAAGCACGTCCGCCTCCGCCCACTGAAGCCGTGACGGCCATTCCCACGCCGTAGCCACCCCGGTGTCAGCAGCCATGGCGAAAAGTTGGCTCCACACATGCTGCCAACGCGGATAGTCATGTTCACCAACCCCGTGATCCTTCTTGCCAGCGACCAGCACAAGCTTGATTGGACGAGTCGCCTTGGGAGGATTCGGTGCTCCCGCCAGCACCGCGTCCAACTCCGCCCGCGAACGAGGCGGTAGTGCTTGTCCGACACCATCCCGCGGAAGCAAAGGATAGTCACGCATGACCGGTGGCTCATGGAGCAGGTAGGTCATGAGATCTCGAACCTCGTCAGCTGTCAGGGCATCGAGAAGGCCCACAGGCATGAGGGATTGGGCCTGAGGACGAGCCGCCTTGATCTCATCCCTGGTCACCACTTTGACAACATTCGGCCCCAGTCCAAGTCGGACCGAACCATCTGCTTGGTCCACCGGAACTCCGATCATTGTCTCACCGGATACCAGTTCGATCGCCTGTGTTGGGTAGTCAGGATTGATCATGGCAGAAGGCTCGCGGACATCCTTCATGACAGAATGATAATCCTTGAACGCCAGCTGGGAAAGATCGGGCCCAATGTGCGTCCCCTCACCTCCGCGCTGATGACACGATGAACAAAGCGCCTTCCGGCCAAAGAAGATCTCTTTGCCACGCGCCCAGTTGCCTCCCTGGATTTCCGGGCGAGAAGGAATCAATTCAATGGCCGCCTCGCCGGGTGTTGCCCAGGGTTGAATCAATCGGCGCAAGGGAAGGGTTCGGGGTCGTCGATCTTCCGAGGTCGACCAAGTTACGGTGAAATCAGGAACAACTTTGCCGTCCACCTTCAGTATGAGCTTCATCGGCACCCAGGCTTTCTGCGATGCTAAGACAACATTCACATCGTGCGTTACGTGACCACGCGAAGAGACGTGCTGCTTTCCTCCTACCTCCACGGCGAACGGATGAGAAGTCGACGCGAAGGACAAGGTCATCGTCTCAGTCGGATATTGATAGTCCAGCTGCGCCCCTTTCTGAACTTTCGGGTGAAGCATCTGCCAAACATCCAACTGGGCCTCCAGGGTGAGAGTTCCTCGACCTCCCAACTTCCCATAGAAGTCCTCATGAGAACTGCTCGCCCGAGTCAACTCTCGTGACACCGCGAGGTCGACATGAGGCAACCACTGCACAAGCGCCGGCCCTTCCGCTTCTTGCCAGGTCGCCACCACACCATCCGCATTGGCCTGCAACGCATAGGGAGAAGCCGCAATCCCGAACCAAGTCTGTTCAGGAACCGGCTCGGTGCCTAGAGTGTATTCGTTGGACAAAGGAGTCACCTGCTGACTCATCACACGAACGGGCTTCCTGCCTTCGGCCACTTGCCGCTTCACCACCTCGTAGGGAGGCCGCATCGTTTCAAACTGATCACCGGCCCGCGCATTCGGACTCGCCTCAATCCTTGGTTCATCAAGGTGAAAGCCCGCTGGCAAATCTCGATCAAAAGCCACGCGCACCCGACCCGGCCCATCCCGCCAAGTCATCACCGGCTGAGGCGTGTCCGCAGCATCATACACGACCCGCCATATCTGCCCTTTCCCCTTGGGCCCCGTTCCCCAATCAGGATCTCCCGAGTGCGAACAGATCCGCAATTCGCCATGAGGACTGACACAGACATCAATCGCGAGCATTCCCATGCACGCGAGGAGTTCATTCCGGGCAACATACCCGGCCTCCGTCTTCACCAGTTTTGTCCGATAGAGCTTCCCTCGGGATTCTCCAATCACCAAGGCATCCCCACGCCACCAATCAGGCCCAAAAACCGGCCCGCCATTCACTGGTTCGTTGAAATTCATGCCACAAGTGGACTGATGTTGCGGGCCGTAGTCGAAGACACTCGGCTCATCGATGACATTCGGCAGGTGCTTGGGGTGCCGGGGCGGAAAACCGTAATGACGTCCTTTCTGAATATGCAGCAGCTCGTCAAAGGGATTTCCGTTAGGCAGCCAGGTGGCGCCCTCTTGATCCGTGCAGAAGAGGTCGCCCAACTGATTGAAACGAAGCGCAATCGGCCAGCGGATTCCCGTGCAAATTTTCTCGCGGGACTGAAAGTCAGGCGCAATACGTAGAATACTCCCCCGTTCACTGCTAAGATCATTCTGCGCCGTCCCCGTCTCTTCGATCTCGTAAGCGTCATTGTATAGCCGAACTCCAAGACCAAACCAAATCGAACCATCAAGTGGATTCATCGTCAGGCCAGTGACATCCACCCCGGCACGGGCAGGCGGCCACCCCTCTGCCAAGGTCTTCACAACCTCGGCACGATCATCGCCATCTTGGTCGGCGATCATGAGAATTTTGCCCTTTGCCGCAAGGAAGACCGCGTTTCCGTGAGGACTCCCTTTCGGAGCCAGGTCCATTCCGATCTGTCCCGTGATCTTGCCCTGACTCTCCCAGAACAACTCCACATGATCCTCCGCACCATCGCCGTCGGTATCACTCAGAAGAAAGAGATCTCCTGCGTAGCCAAGCGCCACCAATTTCCCGTCGTGCCGATACAGGACATTGTTGCAGTTGGGAAGATCTACCGGTAATGGAACCGCGCTGATACCAGGAAGCAAGGGGTGAAAGAGACCATCCGCTTCAGCACAAAGGGGGGCTTTCATCAGAAAGAAAGCAATGAGTAGTCCAAGAGCCGCACGCATCCGCACATTCAATCAGGAGAAGAGTTGATCGTCCAACAAGGAACGTTCGCGATCCAGCATGTGAATTGCCTGACTCTTCATGCTTTCCTATCGCTAACGTCCCGGGCAGAGCAGCTTCACATTGTCCTCGTCAGGACAGACCATCAAGGTTGGGGTGCCCTCCTCTACCCCCCGCCCCCGTCAACGACGCCCTCTAGCACCCCATTCAAAAAGCAAATTCGCAGTCGGACCGTAGCCTGCGGGGACAGATACATCGCCTTGAGCATAGTCTTCTGGGATACCTACTCGAAAAGGATACTCCAGCCCTGAAATAGTTCGGAACGAGAGTGGCGTAAAGAGCGTGCTGAAGAAGATCGACCGCAGACAGAGGAAGGAGGGGTCTTGCGCTGACCGCGCGCGACACGAGGTTCGGACGAAAGACTTGGCGACCTGACAGGGTAGCCTTCACTCCACCCACTCACTCCGATCCCTTTGATCGCTGGAGAAGTGGGGCTACCGATTGTCATGAATCCCTCTCCCGCTGTCCTCCTCCTCATCGTCCCACTCGCGGTCGCCGCACCCGAGCCCTTTGACCGCCTGACCTTCCACGCACCACCGAAGCCCCTGTCCGGAAAAGCCGTGACCGAAGACTGGCCCCGCTTCCTGGGTCCGCGCCATGACCTTCATTCCAAGGAGACCCGGCTCCTAAAGTCCCTACCAACTGCGGGCCCAAAGATGGTGTGGGAGGTGTCCCGGGGAGGCGGCCATGCTCCACCTGTCGTCTCAGGCGATCGCCTCGTGATGATCCATACCCTGGAGGGGCGCGAGGTGATCGAATGCCTTCACCCCGAAACCGGCCGTCGTCACTGGAAGTTCGACTACCCGGTCACCTTGAGAACGAGCTACGGCACCAAGGATGCTCCGCGCTCTGGACCCGTAATCGACGGCGATCTGGTCTTCTCAGTCGGAGTGCGTGGTGACCTACACTGTCTCTCCCTGACCACCGGCCAGCTCGTTTGGAAGAAGAATCTCGACGAGGAATACGGCCCAGCCCCCTTCTTCTTTGGGCGGGGTGGTAGCCCTCTCGTCCACGGCGATCAACTCATCGTCAATGTCGGCGGCCAATTTTGCGTGGGTGGCTTCGACAAGCGAACCGGCAAGCTGATCTGGACCACGAAGCACGACTGGCACGCCAGCTACGCCTCACCCGTGCCGGCCACGATCCACGGCAAGGACCGCGTCCTCGTCTTCGCCGGTGGCATGACCGATCCCCCCGCCGGTGGCCTGCTCAGTATCGACGCGAAAACCGGCAAGGCGGAGAGCACCTTTCCCTGGCGGGCACAGATGTATACCTCGGTCAATGCCGCCTCGCCGGTCGTCATTGGCAATGCCGCCTTTGTCACCGAAGGCTATACCGATGGCGGTGCCATGATCGACTTCGCTCCCGATGGCAGCGCCAAGCTACGATGGCAAGCGCGGCAATTCAGCAGCCAATTCACGACCCCGGTCGCCCATGAAGGCTACCTTTATGGGGTGTCGGGCACCGGCGGAACCGAGATGGTCTGCTACGAGATCGCGACCGGCCGCGAAATGTGGCGGGATGGCATTGCTCTTGAAGGCGCGCGCCTCGGACGGGCCAGCCTGCTCCACATCGACGGAGCCTTCCTGTGCCTCGGAGCCCAGGGGACCCTGCTCTGGCTCGACCTGAGCCCGAAAGGCGCCAAGATTCTTTCGCAGGCCCAGCTCTTCCTGGCGCCGGAAACCTGGGGCGTTCCCGTGGTGTCACGCGGACTCCTCTACATCAACCAGAACGCGATGGGCACCCGCCTAGTGTGCTACGATCTGCGACAATAGACTCAGACGGAACGGCACAATCGATCTGCCAGCGGACTACGAAGAAAAGCCCCCGAGCGCATTCCAGATTTTCCATTCCAGATTTTCAACACCCCGCCTCACTCCCTCATTTCATCTGGCAATCGTGATCCAAGAGTGACGAACCCTAACCGAATCCCCCTATCAAACCCATGATCCGCATCCTCCTCATCTGCACTACCCTACTCAGTATCTATCCCGCCCAGGCTGAGCCTCTCTGTTTCCTCACCTACAACGTCCTCTACGGATTCAACCATGGCAAGGCTTCTGAGATTGGAGCGAAGTGGATCGCCGAACAGAAGCCCGACATTGTCGCGTTGCAGGAACTCAACGGATTCAAGCAGGGAACTCTCGAGAAAATCGCCCAGAAGTGGAACCATGACCACGCTATCATCCTCAAGGAAAAAGGCTTCCCGGTGGGACTGACGGCCAACTCTGAGATCACCGTCATCGAGAAACGCCTCGACGGAATGTGGCACGGCTACCTGCACTGCAAGGTCAAGGGAATGCATATTTTCGTGGTGCACCTTTCCCCTTCTCAGCACGCCTTTCGAATGAAAGAGGCCAGCCTCTTGTGCGCGAAGGTCAAACCGCTCCTCGATGCCGGAGAATCAGTCCTCCTCGTCGGAGACTTTAATTGCAATTCCCCTCTCGACCAAAAGTGGCTCGACGCACGGCCCAAGGATGAAGAGGTCATCGACGAAAAAACCGCCAAACGCCGCGCCGGGAACACCGATCCGGACTCCGCCGTCATGTCCCAATTCCTTGCCCTCGGACTGATCGACCTCGTCCACGCCAAGCAACCCACCGCCGAACTCCAGCGTCTGTCTCTTATACACATCTGACGCTGCCGACGATCTACTCTGTGTAG
>OJIS01000170.1_pt1 | contig 23949 bp, 13 predicted proteins | sample 1595671 | NCBI WGS metagenome assembly OJIS01 (sample SAMN05416814, study PRJEB24817) | seawater metagenome | isolation source: Sea water | place: Canada:Atlantic | collected 2013-07 | reverse complement strand
ATGTGTATAAGAGACAGGGACATCAGCGCGGACGGCCGCTCGGTCACGATGCAACAGGTGGCCGCCGGGTCGCGGTCCTACAGCTTCGGATGGGTGGACAAGGAACACGGCTTCACTTTCTCCAGCCCCCGTCACTACCTGCAGGTGGCACCCGACCGGGCGCCGAGCATCGATCTCACTTCGCCCGCCGGAAACTTGTTCGCGACGCTCCAGCGCAATCTCGACTTCGCCTTCCGCGGCCGGGACGATCACGGGATCGGCGAGACGGTTTTCGCTTATCGCGTCAACAAAACCTCGGAAGTGAAGGTTCCAATTTTACAAGCGACGCCGAGCGACGGAAGCGAACAACAGATCGACTGGGACTACCACGAAGCTCTGCCCAACCTCGCGGTTGGCGACACCCTTTCTTTCGCGGTTGAGCTGGCCGACCGCTACCCGGGCGCGGATGGGCCGCACCGTGCAAGATCCGATTCGCGGCGCGTGCAGTTCCTGTCCAGGGAGGACTATCTCGCGCAGATCGAAAAACAGAAGCGCCGCCTGCTCACCCGGATCCGGACGATCTATCGCGAGGAGCGCGGGGTGCATGATCTCGTCCGCCGTCTCGACCCGTCCGACGAGGTGTTTGTCCAGACCTGCCAACTGGAAGCGGTGCGGCAGGGTCTGATCCGCGAACGCCTCGGAGCTATTCGGAACCGCATCAACGCCCTGGTCGATGACCTCGCCGCCAACAAGGTCGCGGAGGAAGCCGAAAGCGCGGCAATGGTCAAGCTGGGCACCGATCTACAGACCATTGCGGACGCACACGTGGGTCGAGCCGCCTCTCTCCTGCGGGAGCTGGCCACAGTCACCGATGGGGGTGGGAACACCCGGAACCCGGCGGCCGCGATCGACATGGTCGATCGCTCGGCACGCGAACTCGGTCTCGTCGTCCTGCAGCTCGGTTTTGCGGAAGCCGCGGACGTCATGGCGCGGGAGTTGCACGCCACCACCCAGACCCAGGCTATCCTGCGCCAGCAGACCCTCATCAGGGGTGAAGCGAACGCGGCAGGCGATGAGGACTTGGCCAAGGCGCAAAGCCGCCTTGCCAAGGAAACGGCCCGCCTGCTTGCCGCCACACCACGCAACAAGGAGAGCACCAGCAAGGACGCCCTTGTAGCCTTCAGCCTGTCCCGCATGGTCAATGGACTACTCCGCTCTGGTGCCGATGCCAAGATGCAGGAAGCCGCGGCGCTCATCCCCAAGGCCGATTCGGAAAAGGCGGCCCGACTTCAGGCCGGGGTGATCGCGAGCCTGCTCCGCGCGGAGTTCCGACTGCGGCGCGGCGCGGAATACGAGGCGCTGACCAATGCCCGCGACCTCTTTGCCGCGCAGGCCGCCGGGCAGAGAACGTTGCGTGAAGAAGGCGCCGACATGAGCGCGGAAAAGCTCGCCCAATCCCAGGCCGATCTCCAGCGGCAACTCCATCTGCGACTCATGCCTGAAGTGCCCGCCCCGAGGCCGAAGCTCTACGACGTGGTCGCCCCCCCTGCCCCGCCGGTCGATGATTTGCTCGCCGCGGCCGAACACGCCATGCAGGCGGCCACAACCCAGATCGAAGCTGGCGACCGCGAGGCTGCAGCCGGTCATCACCAACAAGCACAGACCGCATTTGAGAAGCTGGCGGAGATTGCCGGTTGGCGGATGGAGGCCATGACCAAGAGAGCGCGCATGAAGGCCGCCGTCATCATTTCCGGGAAGCAGGCGACGCAGTTGCTGACGTTTGAGGAACGCCTGCTCGTGCTCCTCGAGAAGACCGAAGATGCCGCCGACGACGACGAAGCGAAAACCGCGTTTCTCGCGGCGCTGAACCAGGCACTGGCCGATGATGCGGCGAGTTTTCTGCGCAACATCGTCCGCTGGAAGGGAGCCCAGACGAGTCCCAGCGAAGATGATCTGTCACTGATCGACTGTCTCAGCCGCGTGGCGCGGGCCGTGGGCAAAGCCACCCCGTTGCTCAAGGAAAACAAGCCTGATGAGGCCATCGAGTTTCAGGAGCAGGCGCTCGATGCGCTCGAGGAGGCCGCCGGCCTGAACGAGGAATTGACGGCGACGCGCACCGCCTTCGCCGACGTGCTTTCCATGGCCGAGAGCGCCCTTGCGCCGAGCCCGCTTCTTGTGGAGATCGAAGCCGAGCAGGGCCACCTCAGCGCGCTGACTAAAAAGGTCAAGCCGGAAGACCGGCCGAGCCTGGTGATTCCCCAGAAGAATTTAATCCATGCCGTGGACGCCGTCGTGGCATCGCTCGACCCCTTGGCGCACAAGATCGAATCCGGCACGGTGATGATCTTCGCCAAAGAAGACATGGACGCCGCCGCGATTGGCCTCGAGACCGATGATATCGAAGATGCGCTCGACGCTCAGTCTTATGTCGTGGAATCGCTGCAGGAACTGCGGGCCAAGATTGATGATGTGACGCCGCAATACCGTTACGTGCTCGAGGTGACCGAGAACTTGTATGAGATCGTGCCCCGGAGCGCCAGAATCCGAACCGGCATACGGCAATTGCGGGAGAAGGCGGAGGGCGCGCCGGATGCGGCGGCAGTGAAAACGCATGTAAAGAAGTTCGGCGAACAATTACAGAAGCTCACTGGCGAGGAAGGCTATGTTGCGACCGCGCGCCAATTGGACAATGCGATCGGCAGCGGGGCCGCTGGAGCAGGAGCCGAGGACGCGTTGGACGCCCTCGATGCAGACACTGAGGCGCTGCAACTCCTGATGGATAATCTTGCCTACCTCATTGCTCCGCCACTCGATCTTGCAAACATCCCGACGCCCACGCGCGAGATCAAACTACTCGAGGAGGTGCTGGGCCTGGCGGCGCATCACAAGGATCTCTCGCGGAAGACACAAACCGCCGGGCAAGGGCAATTGGCGGCGATCGCCGCGCGGCAGCTCGCACTCGCAAGCCAATGCAAGGCACTCTTCCCGCCACCACCGGCGCCTCCCGCCGAGCCCGTCGCAGCAGCTCCTGCGGAAGACACCGACATCCCTGCCACTCCTGAAACGGAGCCTGAAGCAGAACCCGAGGGCAATGCCGCCGAGGCTGCCGATCCCGAACCTGTCATCGAACCCGAGCCGGTTCCCGCGCCACCCGCCCCTAAGCCACACCCCAACTTGGCAGCGGCGCATCGCCACTTGTCAGAGGCTGCCGCCAGATTGCAATCGGGCGATCGCGATGCGGCGATCACCAGCCAGACCGAAGCAGGAGATGCCCTGCGCTACTTCATTCTCGAGTATGTGCTGAAACATGTGATGATCCCCCCTCCGGGTCCACCGCAGGATCCCGCACCACCGATCGATTCTGAGGAGCTCGTGGAGCAGGAAATCTTGCCCTTGTTCGAGCCCGGAGCCTTGACCGGCGACAAACCGAATGATGGCCGCCTCGAATGGCAAGTGCTTGGCCGCCGCGATCGCGCCGCCCTGAACGAGAACTTTGCGAGAGAATTGCCGCTGGAATACCGGGCCATTCTCAAGGACTATTACGAAAGACTCACAGAATAAATTGAGGAACCACGAATGAACACGAATTCTTTCAAAGTAGGTAGCAGGATCCGGTCGCGAAGCGACAGGAGGTCTATTCGTGTGAATTCGTGTTCATTCGTGGTTCTCCTCATCTGTTCTCTGTTTGCCACCCCCGCAATGGCCCAGCAGGACGGCGCACCGGAACTGACCCCGGAAACGTCGCAGGCCATCGACAAGGGACTTAAATTCCTGCTCTCGAACCAGCAGAAAGACGGGTCCTGGCGCGGCGATGACCAGGGAAACCACGCGGTGGCCTGCACTTCGCTGGCCTTGATGGCGTTCATGGCCAAGGCCGAGTTTCCAGGCTTCGGTCCCCATGGCGAGCAGCTGGACCGTGGCATGAAGTGGTTGCTGAAAGAAGCGAAGAAACGGCCCGATGGATACATGGGGGCGGTGATGTACGAGCACGGCTATGCCACCCTCGCCTTGTCCGAAATGTGGGGGATGAGCCGGGATACGGACGATGATGACGCGATCCAGAAGGCGCTTGAGAAAGCCGTGGAGGTGATCCTCCGTTCGCAGAACCCCGGCGGCGGATGGCGTTACCAACCACAGGCCAACGGCGGCCAAGACCTCTCGTGCACCATGACCGTCTTTCACGCCCTGGCCTCCGCCCGTCAGGCGGGCATCGCGGTTCCGAACGAGACTATCTCAAAAATGGTCGAGTATCTCAAGGGAGTTCGAGAAACCCAAACCGGCGGCTTCACCTACGACGGCCGCCCCAAAAAACTGTCCGCTGCCTGTACTGCCGGTGGCATCTACGTCGCGCAGCTCGCGGGGCATCGAGACACGGAATTGGTCAATACCCCACTTCGCTATCTCAAAGGCCTGTCCCCCGGCATCTTCGGTGAGGCCACACCATACTATTACTACTCCCACTACTACGCGATCCAGGCAATGGTGCAGGCGGGCGACGCGGAATACTCCAAGTGGTACCCCCAGGTCCGGGACGCGCTGATCAGCAAGCAGACCGCCGAGGGGTCCTGGGGCAGAGCCAAGCCTGGCAGCTCCTCCTACGAGACGCCCATGGCGATTATTATTTTAGCCACCCCTCATCGCTACATCCCAATTTATCAGAGGTGATTCAGATGATCGGAACTCCATTTTTTTCAGAGCTGGCGGACGCGCAGGATGAGCCATTGCTTTCATGGCCCCGTCGAAGGCTTAGGGCCTTTCTTATCCTGGCCCGGCGCACCACTCCGGGGACGACCGGATCACCTGCGAGCAGACCTAAGGCTTGTATCGTACTCCCGCTCGCCTGCTTCATCATCGCTTCTCTCCTGACCACCCCCGCAATGGCACAGCAGGACGGCGCACCGGAGCTGACTCCGGAAGCCTCGCAAGCCATCGACAAGGGACTCAAATACCTGCTCTCAAACCAGCAGAAGGACGGGTCCTGGAGCAGCGATGGCCAAAAAGGCCACGCGGTGGCCTGCACTTCGCTGGCCTTGATGGCGTTCATGTCCAAGGCCGAGTTTCCAGGCTTCGGCCCCCATGGCGAGCAGCTGGACCGTGGCATGAAGTGGTTGCTGAAAGAAGCGAAGAAACGGCCCGATGGATACATGGGGGCGGTGATGTACGAGCACGGCTATGCCACCCTCGCCTTGTCCGAAATGTGGGGGATGACCCGGGATACGGACGATGACGACGCGATCCAGAAGGCGCTTGAGAAAGCCGTGGAGGTGATCCTCCGTTCACAGAACCCCGGCGGCGGATGGCGCTACCAACCGCATGCCGACGGCGGCGAAGACCTCTCGTGCACCATGACCGTGTTCCACGCCCTGGCTTCGGCCCGCCAGGCGGGCATCGTGGTTCCGAACGAGACGATCGCGAAAGTGGTGAAGTATCTCAAGAATGCCCACGACGCCGAAACCGGCGGCTTTGCCTACAATGAAAAAGCAGCAGCGAGTTTTCCCTGTACCGCCGGTGGCGCTTACATTGCGCAGCTCGCGGGCCAACGGGACACCGAAATGGTCAATGCCGCGCTCCGCCATCTCAAAAGCCAGGCTCCCGGCGTCTTCGCCGGGGCACGCTACTACAGCTATGGCCACTACTACGCAATCCAGACGATGGTGCAGGCGGGCGACGAGGAATACTCCAATTGGTATCCCCAAATCCGAGATGCGCTGATCAGTAAACAGAATACAATGGGCGCCTGGGGCAGCGCTTCCAAGCAAGGCATTCCTTATGAGACGCCCATGGCGATTATTATTTTGGCCACCCCCCATCGCTACATCCCAATTTACCAAAGATGATGAATCACTTCCACTGCGCATGCCTGGTCTTGTTCCTCCTATTGCCTCACCCATCTCCGGCTCAGGAACTAGCGGCACCGTCACCCGGTATTCCCGAAAGCGCGATTGCCGCCCTGCAGAATGACTTAGCCGAGGCGGGCGAGGCCACCTCAGCGGTCAGGAAGCGGCGGGCCTACAAGAGCGTCGCTCGAAATGGGGAGGACCTGCTTGAGACCTCCCTTGCAGCTCCCAACCGATGGCGCGTCCTGGGGATCGTGTTTCAGTCCCGCACGCGCCTGTTCGGTCTCGATAACTCCGACCGCAACCGTGAGGCCCTTCTTGAGACCTGCGCCAAACTGGCCGAGGCGCCCGACGAACATGCCGAGCTTCGGCTTGAGGCCGACCTGCTTCTTTCAGAAAAATCCCTCTCGCTCAAAGGTGCGGACGTGCAAGAGAGAACACGTGCACTGGAGGAGTTGATCAAGCGTTACCAGGGCACGCCGGCTGAAGCCAAAAGCCTCATCATGGCCTCGCGGATCGCGATCAAACTGGGCGCCCTCGACCTGAAGAAAACTCTCTTCACGACCATGAGGGAACGTTTTCCCGCTCATCACGCTGTCATTCAGTGGCGTCGGGAACATGTCGGGTCGGCCATGCTGGAAGTCATGTTCGCGGGATCTTTCGAACGGGTGGACGGTGTGTCCTTGAATTTTCCGCTCGATCTGATGGGGCACCTCAGCATCATGGTGTTCTGGTCTCAGGACACGCCGGGGGTCGATCTCTACCTCAAGCAGGTCAAGGAGCTGGAGGTCCGGTATCCGGGCCGATTCGATGTCTTCAGTTTCAACCTGGACGAATTGCCGGACGGCGGAATGGCGACACTGCGCAAGCTGGAGCTGGACTGGACGGTCATGAGGCTGCCAGGCGGAAGAAAGCATCCGGCATTCCGTAGCTATGCACAGAATGATCCGGCCGGCATCTTCGTCAATGCATACGGACGCGCTGCGCTGTCGCCGAAGGAGGCGCAGGGAGAAAAGTTCGAGCTCGATGCCCGACGGATCTCCGATGAGCGTTACCTCGCTCAACTGCAGTCACTGTTCATTGGGGATTTTTTGCTGACGGCGGAGCCGGATGAACGTCGAACACCGAAGTTGGCAGCCATTCAAGAGTGTTTCATTGCCGCCCCCTTCCGCTATCGGCTGAAGCCTGGGCAGGCCCTCGCGAACTACACGAAGGCCGCAAAATTGTGCGCTGACGCCATCAAGACAGAGCCAAAGGCAGACATCGCAGCGCTTCGTAACAGAAGGATCATTGCCTTGATGGGCATGTGGAACCTGGCCGGTGAGCCGGCGCATCTGGCCGAAGCGGTTGAAGAGGCTAAGGCGGCGCTCGCGATGACGTTGCCGCCCGGCGCGGACCTTGTCGCGCGGTTTTGTCTGGCGAAGGACACGCTTCGCACGAGTGAGGCAGTGAAAATGGAAGCTGTTGTGTCCGCTTTCCTCGCCGACTGCGGCGGAGCCGAAGCATCTGCGTCGGCCGTTGCCGCGGCGGCCATTTTGGCGCTGGACGCCAACGCACGCGGTCTTCACGAGCGCACCCGCGCCACATTGCTGGCCACTGCGGAGGGCGATCATCCTGTGCTGTGGCCGGTTGTCGCCTTTCTGCGGGATCGGGTGCATACATACAGCCTGTTAAGAGCCAATTTAATCTCGATCGGTAGACAACACGAACGCCAGACGCAGATCCGCGGGTACATCAGCAATCCCGGAGGGAAGCCAAGAACAGACCGCCTGCCGGAGATCGAACTCAAGACCCTCGACGGCGGCACCCTGAGCCTCCCGCAGGACACCCACGGCAAACTGACGCTACTGGTCTTTGTCGAGCCGTCTGCGGAACCCGATGCGGAGTTTCCCATCGACGTCGGGGAAGAAGTCAAGGTTCACTCCCATAATTATCTCCAATTCGCGTGCGACCTGGCAGACCGACACGTCAACAAAGACGTCACTACGATCGCGGCCTTTTTGTCCGAAGATGCGCAACGGATCGATGCCCTGATGAAAACAAGGGAATTGACCTGCCAGGCCGCCATCGTGCCGGGCGGTCTTGCCAACCCGATGGTGCGCCGACTGGGCGTTCTTTCAGCGGATCGTATCCCGAACGTCTTCCTGCTCCGCCGGGACGGCTCCATCGCCTGGCACGCATCGGGGCTGCCATACGGAGATAGCGAAAAATTTGTAAACATGCTCGCCTCGAAAGTCCAGATCGAGACCTGTGAAATGGAGACGGCCTACGAGGCTCTGAAGAAGGGCGATTTCAAGGAGGCGGCGCGCGTTTTCGGCGGCCCCTATCTTCCCTGGAATCCCGATCGTTTTGGCTGGCGAGGCCCGAGATACCACGGGCAGGCCCTGGCCTACATGGGCCTGAAGGACTGGGATGCCGCGCTCGAGTCGATCGAGAAGGCGATCGACGCCCAGAAATTGCGCTACTTCCGGGGCCGAAGAGACAAGAATCCAGAGCAGTGGCGAAAGGAAGCCGCCACGGTGACGGTCAAACACCCGGATGACACCCTGGTGGAACTGTGGGACATTAAGTCCGAGATTCTCGATAAGCTTGGCCGCAAGGACGAGGCGGCCCAAATGCGACGGCGTTCTGAAGAACCGGCCAGCACAAGGCCCGCGAGCATCTACAAGGCGTTCCACGATAAATTAAAAGACTGGTTAAAGCAGCACAGAATGGAGACACAAAAATGAAGAAACACGACATCATCAAGAGAGTATGGATCATGACGATCCTGGCCCTATCGACATCCGTCTTTGCCGCGGGGAAACCAGCACCGGTCAGCCTGACCCCCGAAGGGAAGAAAATCGAGGCACATTACAGCAAGATGCTGGCTGATCTCAAGGAAGCGATCACGCGCCTGGAACCCAAGGTGGACGAAATGAAGAAGGCCGAATTCACCAAGCAGTTCGGCGCGCTTGAGAATGTCCCACCGGTGACCCAGATCGTCATGGGCGTTGAACGCTCCGTGAAATACGGCCCGGGCAACCCTGCCTTTGCCGAGAAACAGAAAGAGGTCGTTACGGCGGCCAGAGCTGTCATGAAGGACATTGACGCATTTTTAGTTGGCGAGAAAGACCTGGCCACCATGGCCAAATTCGCATTGCTGACGCATGCCACCCCGAGTCGCCTGGCACTGTTTGCGCAAAAGGGCGAAGAGGAAAAAGCGCTGATCGATCAGCTCCTCAATGACGACAAGCTCGTCGTGCAGGCCATGACGCTGGGAGGAGCCAGCGGCGGAAATTACGGCCAGGCGATGCGAAACTACACGGCCATCCAGAAAGCCAGTGAACGTTCTCACGAGGGTTTCTTCCAGGTTTGGGCCCTCGCTGCATCCCTTCAGATTACGAACGAAACCTATGTCTATCCCGACGTTCCCGCAGCCGAGTCCCTGGTCAAGTATTACCTGAATTACCTGAAGGCATACGACGACGGCATCCTGGATCCCGCCTTTTCTGAATTGGGCGGGACAGGATGGAACTATCGCTTTGTATTTCCAGACTCCTACACGCTTGAAGATATCGACTGGATACGAAAGGTGCTGCGCAACTACCGTCCCGATCACACGCGCCTGGAATACAGATGGCGCTACTGCCGTATCGTTAGATCCGACATTCCCTATACCGGCAGCGTCGACAGAAGCGGCATGCCGGCCGAGCTGAGTAATATTCAGAAGTTCTTTCTCAAAGGCGGTATTTGTGGCCCGCGTGCTTTTGTCGGGCAAATCTCGGGATATGCTTTCGGCATACCTTCTCGTCGTGCCCCCTCCCCCGGTCATGGTGCCATGGCGCACTGGACTCCGGACGGATGGACCACCGTCCTGGGACCACACTTCTATTTCTGCAAACACATCAATGGCATGCCCCCCATGGAGTTCCTGTTGCACTCACAGGCGCAAGAAGATCCCAAGGGGTTCAAACAGGTGCTGATGTGTGAGTGGTTAGGGAAAGCGCTGGCCGAAGATGCCCCGCGTAACTTCGGATCAAGCGGTGGGTTCTGGCGATTGCTTGGTTTCTACAAACGACAGGCCATCGTCGAAGATCAGAAAATAGAAGACATCGGGGCCACAGGAGCAGAACTCGCAGAGTCTAATGTGAGTAGCGAGAAGGAAGAGATCTCGCAGATAGAGATCCCTGAGAAGTTTCGCAAGATCACCGTGGCCGGGGATGGCACCATCACCATTCCCGTAGCGGCATGCAAATCACCGAAGAACGGTGAGAAGATACTCTTCATGGAAAGCATCGATGGCGGAATGCAAGTGCACTACGGTTTGATCGGCCAACGCCCGGAGCTGCTCAGTTACACCGTAGATATTCCCAAGGCCGGCAAGTACGAGTTCACTGCACATGTTTGTACCGTAACCATGGACAGACAATTCCTGCTTCGCGTCAACAGGAGAACTCTCGTGGATGTCGACATTCCCTACACCAAAGCCGACTGGATGGATACCGAACCCGTTGATCTCGAATTGAAGGAGGGACGAAACCGGATCTCATTTACCCAGTATGCCCCGAATAAAGGAGTGAGTATCAAATACTTTAAGTTGAAGCCGATGGAGTAGGAGGAGGCCAATGCGGCAGTGGAGAGATGAGCTGACGATCCAGATTTCCGACCGAGCCGTTCACTTTTTTGAAAACAACCGAAAAAAAACACCGCAAATACTAGCATGATGACACGAAACCGAACCCAACTCCTTTTACAACTCGCCGTCGCGTTCCTGCTAGTCCTGGGCGTCCAGGCCCGCACCTGGACCAGCGCCGACGGAAGCAAGACCTTCGAGGGCGAACTGCAAGCCTACGACGCCGCAAGCGGAAAAGTCAGCGTGACCCTGGCCAGCGGCAAGCGGATGAAATTCACGCGGGACAAGCTCTCGGCGGAGGACATCGCGTGGCTGAAGAAGAACGGTGGCCGATCGGGGGGAAGCACCTCCGAGATCAAGGAACTGCCTGATGAGCTGCCGGATCCCGATGGCGAGGAGGCGGATATGAGCAAGACGGTCCAAGTCTACATCCTGATGGGGCAATCCAACATGCTGGGCGCTGGCCGCGTATCTGGAAGCAATGAAGGCGCTCTGGAAAATGCCTGCAAGAATAAGAAGCTCTACCCTTATCTCATTGATGACACAGGCAATTGGACGGCGCGTAAAGATGTTCGCAATGTCCGTGTCAATGGGAGGACCATGAAGGTGTTTACGAATGACTGGTTGACTCTCCAAGGCGGAAACATCGGCCCTGAAATTGGGATTGGTCATTATTTGGGCCACGCCGTCACGGCACCTGTGCTGGTTCTTAAAAGTTGCACTGGCAACCGCAGCCTCGGTTGGGATCTCTTACCACCGGGCAGCAAGCAGTATGAGTTTGAAGGCAGGATCTACCCTGGCTATGGAGAATCACCCGAGTCGTGGGCCAAAGGCACTGCACCCAAACCCATCGGGTGGCATGCCGGTCTTCAATACGACGTCGACATTCGTAATGCCAAAAGTGTTTTGTCCGATCTGGGAACCTACTATCCTGGTGCCACCAAATATGAGGTGGCCGGTTTCTTCTGGTGGCAGGGTGACAAGGATTTCCGCAACAAAGCACATGCCAGCAAGTATGAAGAGAACCTCATCGCTTTGCTCGCATCATTACGTAAGGAATTTGATGCCCCTAAAGCAAAAATGGTCATCGCGACTCTCGGTCAAACCAAGAAGGATGCCAAAGGCACACATGGCCAAATCATCAATGCCATGTTCGACGTTGCCGGAGAATCGGGCAAGTACCCTGAAAACAAAAACAAGGTCGCCACCGTCTACTCCCACCCCTTGAGCAAGGGAGGGAGTTCAAGTGGTCACTACAGTGGCCACGCCGAAACCTATCAAAACATTGGTGAAGCGATGGGGAAAGCCATGGTCAAAATGCTACAAAGCAAATAGATCTCTCCTTTCTCCCCCTCTCCGATCCCATCCATCCCAAACAAGGCGTGCCGATCAAAGTGACATGGCAAGACGCACGAGGCCGACAGATTATGAAGAGACGGACATTATGAGAACGGAATACGCCACTGCTCTGGCTACCTGCTGCGTTGTCAGTTTGCTGTCCCTCACCGCTACGGTCTCTGCCCGAGAGACAGGAACAGCACCGAAAACGTATCCGCCGAATTCGAAAAGCAATCCGCTTGTCCCCACGTTTACCGATGTTCCATACGGCGAACACGAACGGAACACGCTCGACTTCTGGCAGGCCAAGTCGGAGACGCCAACCCCGGTCGTCATGTTCCTTCACGGCGGGGGTTGGATCGCCGGCAGCAAAGCGAATGTTTCAAGAAGCCCTCGCTTCCCCAATCTCCGGGCCATTTTGGGGCAAGGGATCTCGGTGGTGGCGATCGACTATCGCTTGATCGGCAAGCATACCGAGGGCGTTATGCCGCCGGTCAAAGCGACACTTGAAGACGCCGCTCGGGCAGTGCAGTTCGTCCGCAGCAAGGCCCGCGAATGGAACATCAACAAAGAGCGGCTTAGCTCCTACGGTCCTTCGGCCGGCGGCTGTTCAAGCCTGTGGCTGGCTTTCCACGATGATCTGGCCGATCCGAAGAGCGAGGATCCGGTTGCCCGTGAATCAACCCGGCTCTGGTGCGCCGCTGGCTCGGGCGCGCAGACCACGCTTGATCCCCAGCAGTTGAAAGAATGGTTTACCAACCCCGGCTATGGCGGCCATGCCTTCGGGGATTATGCCTACGGCAAGGATTTTGAGAAATTCCTGTCCGACAGGGAGAAGCTGCTTCCGTGGATTACCGAGTACTCGCCATTCGCACTTGTCAACGCCGGGGACCCGCCGGTCTACCTGGCCTATGGCAATGAGCCGCCCGCTCTAGGCCTCGGTCCAGACTCGATCCATGGCGTCACCTTTGGCATTGGCCTGCAAAAGCGCTGCCTCGAGTTGGGAGTCGGGTGCCATGTCGTATACCCAGGCGCTCCGGACGCGAAATACAAGAGTCCCATCGAGTACCTTGTCGCGACACTCAAGGCACCGGCCGCGCCGGAAGCAGACAACGTCCCTGAAGATGAGTAGAGAACCAGAAGATGAACACGAATACTCGACACCCCTTTTCATTTCCGGATGGGTCGTCTTGACGCTCCTGTTACCGACCCACCTTGCCTCAACGCGCGAGCAGGAATTTGCTTTTAGGTGGCGTGCGAGTGATTCATAAATCTTAAATTTCCGGCTAAATGGAGTGGAGCTTGATCCGGGCGTCGTGGTGGCTGAATTGCCATTTGATGGGCACCGGATTTGTGTTTTTCTGTTTGAGGTAGGCCTTTACCTCCCGGCGCATTTTCCGGGGTGATTCGATCCGCCTGTCCAAACAATCCGCCCGCGACATGCGCCCCCTCTGGCGCGACTTCATTCTAAAAGTCTGGGGCGGTGATCCCCTCCAATGCCCCTCCAGCAAGAGCACCATGAAACCGGTTCGCACTTTCCTCCGAAACGAAGAGATCGAAAAACGCCGAAGGCGTGTAGGCGTTTTGGACAGGAACCCGCGCAGCGGGTGACGTGCCCCGCAGGGGTGAAGCGCCGTGGGGCGGCCCTGAATCAATTCTTCCTCCGTCTCCACGGTCTTTGGGAAGGAGTCATCACCCTTCCACGACCACCCCCGCCACCCTTCGATATTCAAACGATGGAGCCCATCGAACCACCCTGGCAGGCCATCAAGGAATGGATTCCGGATGACGACCCTGACCTCAACTGGTTCAACCAGGAAAGGCACTCTCCCGGCACCGAACCCAAGAGCTACGCCCAACCTGTGCTCCGAAGCCTTGGCGAAGAAGTAAGTTCCACCTGGCAGCCCGAGGAGATCCTGCTCGACGACGGCCGCATCCTGGTCCCTCCGCTCCGGTCAAAAGGCGACTTCAAGGCCCTCCCGCCAAAAGCAATTTCCTGCTACGTTCATGATAAATCTTTCCTGGTGAATGGTCGGGCTGAACACGAATAGCCGTGGTCCCGACCCGATCAGTCATTTGGAACGTCCAGTCGGCACCGCCATGCAAGCCCAAATTGGGCCCCTTCCCTCCAGGACGGTCAAGATGACCTGAGGCTCTTTAATTGGCTTTCATTCAACCCCAACATTAGCAGCTCGGCTTCCGTGCTGCCAACAGCCTCAAGTCATCTTGATCGCCTTGCTAGCACCCCATCTTTGTCTTGTTGTATGTCTGGTCGAAAAATAGTAGTCCCGCGGGCGACTTGTGAACGAATCCGAATCCAGGAACGAAACCGACCGCCTCGCCGCGCTCGAGCGTTACGGCATCCTCGACACGCCGCCGGAGCCGGAGTTCGACGACTTCACGCAGCTTGCTTCACTGATTTGCCAGACACCCATCGCCCTCATCTCGCTGGTGGATGGAACACGGCTTTGGTTCAAGAGCCGGGTAGGCCTCGAGGTTTGTGAGACTCCCCGGAACTTCTCGTTCTGCCAGCACGTCATTCAGGGAGCGGAGCTGATGGAAATTCCCGATGCGCAGCTTGACGAACGCGTGCTCGCCAGCCCGCTGGTCGCGGGAGAACCGCACATCCGCTTCTATGCAGGGGCTCCGCTCACCACTCCGGATGGCCATCGTCTCGGAACGCTCTGCGTCATCGACCGCGCGCCCCGCCGGCTCACGAGTGAGCAGCGCGACGGGCTGGCGCGGCTGGCCCACCAGATCATGCGGCGGTTGGAGTCCCGTTTTGATCATGCCAGGTTCACTCAGAGCGCCGCGGCTTTGAGCGAAAGCAACGAGCGCACCGAGCAAATCATCGCCTCGGCACTGGATGCCGTGGTCACCATGGATCTGGACGGGCTTATCACCAGTTGGAATCCCCAGGCGGAAGTGATTTTTGGTTGGAGCGCCGGCGAGGTCATCGGCCGGAAAATGTCGGAAGTGATCATTCCTCCGTCTTACCGTGAGGCGCACGAACGCGGCCATCGGCATTTGATCCAGACGGGCGAGGCGAGGGTGCTGAACCGCCGGATCGAATTAAGCGCCCTGCGCCACGATGGGGTGGAGTTTCCGGTTGAGTTGACGATCGCCAAGGTGATGGTTGGGGGAAAGGCGCACTTCAGCGCTTTCATCCGCGATCTTACCCAGATCAAGGAAGCTGAAGCGCTTTTGGCGGCCGCTTTGGAGAAGAACAGCCGCATGGAGCGCGAGCGTCTGGAGGCCCTTCAAGAGCACTCCGCCACCCTGGAGCAGCGGGTCGCCGAGCGCACCGCGGAGCTTGAGCATTCCAGGCTTCAGTTTCAGGACTTGTTTGAGTTTGCGCCGGACGCGTTGGTGATGACGGATCAGGCGGGAATCATTCAAATGGCCAACCGTCAGGCCGAGCGGATGTTTGGCTGGACCCCTGCGGAGCTGCCGGGCCAATCGGTCGGGCTCCTGCTGCCGTCGGCGCTTCAGGCGGGATGCCCCGCGGAGCTCGCCCGCTTTCTCGAGGCGGGTGAGAAATCCAGCCTTCCGGGCCGCCGTAAGGATGGCACGGAGTTCCCGTTGGAAATGAGCCTCAGCCCGCTGCAAACGGAGGTCGGCACGCTGCTCGCTGTCGCCATGCGGGACGGCTCCGAGCGTATTCAACTGGAACAAGAGGTGGCGCGCATCAGTTCCCATGAGCAGGAACGCATCGCCCATGAGTTGCACGACCATCTGGGAGCGTATCTGGCCGGCATTGCTTTCCGGTGCAAGTCGCTGGCGGAGACATTGGAACGCCGCGCCATCCCCGAGGCGGACACCGCACAGCAACTGGTCGGGCTGGTCAATGACGGTATTGATCTGGTCCGGAATTTCGCCCGCCTGCTCGCCCCGGTGGACCTGGAAGCCGGCGGACTCGCGGCCGGATTGTCCCAGCTGGGCAAGGAAATGGAAAACGCCTTCCGCATTGAGTGCCGGGTCGAGGTGGAACCGGAGCTTCCCCCGCTCACTCCGGAGCAGAGCCTGCAACTTTACCGCATCGCGCAGGAAGCCACGCGCAACGCCGTCCAACACGGCAAGGCCCGGCTCATCATCATTTCCGTCCGCGGCGAGCCGAAGAGCTTGATCCTGACAATTTCCAACGATGGCAAACCCTGGAGTCAGGCTCTTGAGCGCGCCGGTGGCATGGGCCTGCGCATCATGCGCCATCGTGCCGTCAATATCGGCGGAACTTTCACCATGCAATCCGACTCCGCCGACTGCACCTCCGTCATCTGCCGCCTGCCTCTTCCTTCTGCCGGCGCGGATCGCCGGGACACAACTTCAGACTCATGAAAAAAATCCGCGTCCTCATTGTCGAAGACCACCCCTTCTTTCGCAGCGGCCTCGTCCAGTGGCTCAACCAACAGGAACAGGTGACTTGCTGCGGCGAGGCTGATTCAGTGGAGGCCGCCCGGAAGGCGGTGGTGGAAACGCAGCCCGACGTGATCTTAATGGACCTGCGCCTGGGGGACGGTGAGGGGCTTGATCTGATCGCGGAAATCACCCAAGCGCATCCGGAAATCCGGAGCGTGGCCTTGTCGCAGTTTGACGAAGACATCTATGCCCACCGCGCCCTGCAAGCCGGGGCCCGCGGTTATCTGATGAAATCCGAGGCCACCGAATCTGTCCTGGCCGCCATCCAGACTGTGATGGAAGGGGGGATTCATCTCAGCCCGGGCATGGCCGCCAAGCTTCTCCGGAATATCTTTCCCGATCCGGCTTCGAGCTCCCTCGATCTGGCCAGGTTGTCCAACCGGGAACTGCAGGTATTCCAGTTGCTGGGTGGTGGCCTGAGCACCATCGAGATCGGCAAGCACCTGAAGCTCAGCCCCAAGACCATCGAGACCTATCGCGAGCATTTGAAGGTCAAACTCAATCTCGCGGATGCACCGGCGCTGTTGCGTGCCGCGACGCTTTGGGTGGAATCCGGCTGCTTGGAAACGGAGGATCCGGCCGCCCCCCGACAGGAGAGTTGAGCACGCGCCGCGGGCCCATAAGGGTGACCCTTATTCATTTTCAGGGTGAACCCCCGATGGTGCGATACTCCGAAGTGGTGTAAACCATCAGTGTGAGTCGCAACAACGCTTTAAAACTGTCATCCTCCAATGGCGTTTCCGGTAGCGGCGAAATTTTTTCCGCAGTTGTGTGGACGAAGAACGAGAATTTTTTAGAGGATTGAAGCCGCCAAGCGGAGATGGGATCTCTGGGGGGGGGTCTGTATTTGACCCGCTTGGCGGCTTCAGCCCTTTCGAGGCAATAGCGGTCCATGGCAGCATGCGCGCGCCCACAAGGGTGAACGTTGATCTAAAAACGTGGGTGACTTTGCCTCCGTTCGAGAGGGACGGAGTATGATACGCTGTCTATAACGGGCGACTTGCCTGGTCACTCGCATACCCCCTGCATCTTGCGGATTTTGTACCGGCTTCAGTAGAACAAGAAATTGTGCCGTTGGACACCGAGTCAGATACTGCCCGATTTTACAGAGTTTTCCCGGTTGCCCGCTGAAGAACTGGAGACGCCACCAAGGAGCCTTTTCACGGACAACGAAGCCCGCAGTGTCCAAAAACTCGAATCGTTGGTTTTACGGTAAGGGTCACGCGGAGAACCGTCGGATGCTCATGGAGTAGCAGATACGATCAGTCGTAGACTGCGGCGCATTAGGGTTTGTGATTTTGGAAGCCAATGTTTGCCTGGCAGGAAAATCGTGACCTCCCGGATGGAGAGGTCAGGTCGGTGAGACTGCTGTGGATTTAGCGAACAGCCCCTCGCTGTGATGGCACCGGGCGAGGACGAAGCTAAAACTGACAGGAGCATTCATGCTGGCATGTTTTTCGCCCCTCCCCGCACCAGGACTTCGGTTTGCGTTAAGGTCCTTGGACGCTGGACAGCTCCGCGCGGATGAACCACGATCCGAGGGGAAGCATGTCGGGCTTCAAGGGAATCGTCAGGGTTTCCCTGCCGCCGTCAAGCGGCTGGCGTTGGGCATTTGCCAGTTCCAGCAACTCAGTCGAAGGGTTCCAATCGGCCATATTAGAGGTGATCTTGAGCGAAATCCGCGCGCCGTTGATCACGAAGTTGCCTCCGGGCACTCCGGTGCCACCGGTACCCACGGTGAAACTCACAGAGGGATCGCCGCCCGCTGTCGCAGTCAATTGGGGTTGGGCGACGGGATCCTTCCAGGCGGGGTTGGTGCCGCATGCAATTTCGATCCAGTTGGCCGTCGCGTCGCCGTCCGGGTCGGCATTTGGGGCGGCGTCGGCCCCCTCGAGACCGTTGTTGGCGGCCCAGAGGGCGAGAACCTGCGCGTCGTCGAACGGCGAAGCTTGGCCTTTGACGATGCTCATACCCCGGTTGCCGGAAGTAGAGTTGTGGGACCAAGTGGCAGTATCTGAATCGATCACCGTGTAGGTCCCCGGCTTGAGAACTTCCATCGGCCACACTTCCCAATAGGCGTTCTGCACTCCGCCCTGGCCAACCCGCCCTTCAGCGGGCCACGGACCGTAGGTGGTGCCGTCGGAGTGCCGCAAGGCGATGGTGCCCGGCGAGATTCCGCCATTGAAATAGTGGTAGTCCATCACATAGGTGATGCGTGTGGGGTCCGCCAAGGTGAAGATGGTTGGGTTGGAAGGCCCGCTCGAAACGCCGCCAATGTTGTTATTGTCGAACACTGTGACTTCGGGCGAGTGAGTGGCGATCGTCAATTTTTGCCGGATGATCTGATCCGGTCCGACGGCAGTAACCTCCACGGTGAAGAGTCCGGATGCCAAGGGCGTGCCCGAAATAATGCCGGTGGCCGGATCCAGAATCAGCCCGTCGGGGAGACCTGTCGCGGTGAATTCGGTGGGTTGGTTGTCGGCCTGGATCTGGTGTTCGTATGCCTCGCCCGCAGTGCTGTTCAGGATGCTGGAACTGGTGAGCTGCCCGCCCGACGGCGCGGGCTCAGTGTTCACGAGCAAATCGACGAAGCCCGGGTTGCTCGTATCCAGGGTGAAGTTGAACCCGGCGGGCACCGTGCCCATGACTGGGGTGCCGGTGCGTGTGCCGTCATATTGGATGATCCGGTATGTGCCGGGTGTGATGCCGAGATCGACGATGTCGATGACCGAGCCGGCGAGGTTGATATCGGTAACATGCAGCATGGTGGCATTCCATCCGTCGGCCGCACCGCTGGTCAGGCCGAATTCAAGGTGTCCGTTGACATCGAGATTTCCATTGGTCGCAAATACCCGTTTGTTCCGCAGAGAAAGGACGCCCTCCAGGGTGACGAGCGCTTCGGTTCCCGGAAACATGGACTGGCTGCCGGAGAGGACCACCGTGGTGCCGGGGCCGATCCTTTCGATGTCCGGGTCTCCTGCGAAGCTCATCGTGGTATCCGTGCCGTTGGCGATGATCTCCCAGCGACCGCCGGTCAAGGTGTGGCTCAGCGGGTCGAAGTTAGTCAGGATCGTGTCCGGGGCGAGAATCTGGAGCGTGCCTCCGTCCACCGCGCGGAAAATGCCGTTGTTGGTTTTCGGGTTGGTGTTGAGGGTCAACCCTCCGACGCGAGCTTCGACCACGCCCTGGTTGTTTAGAGCTGTAATTATTCTGCTTTGTCCGGTGAGCGCGACATCGGCGGTGGTCAGCGTCTGGTCGGCGCCGACGGTCAGGGTGTCGGCGGGATCGAGCGATTCGATGACATTGTCATCGTTGCTCTCGAATCTCATCTGGCCGCTGCCGTCCAAGGTGACATCACCGTCGATCAACAATTGGGAGGCCCAACCGTGGTCATCGAGGTGGATGGTGCCCTCGTTGTGGATGGTGCCTTTCAGGGTCAGGGTGTTGTTGCCGTCCAAGGTGATTGAGCTGTCAAAAGTCGGAGGCATTGCACTGCCATCAAAAACCGTGGCACGGCCTTCCAGGGTGTAGGCACCGGAACCATTCAGGGTGCCACCGACGACGGTCGCAGCATTGAAACGCACCGTACTGCCGGCATCTGCCGTGATGGTGCCGACGGCCGGGTCACCGCCGCCTTCGTCGTTGGTGACGGTGACATTACTGAAGCGAATGAGGCCCCCGTTGACGGCATGGATGAGACTGTTGTTGGTCTTCGGATGGGTGTCGAGTTGCAGGCCGCCTTGGTCGGCGGTGATGGTGCCGTTGTTGGCGATGGCGGTGATGATCCGGCTCGCGCTGTCGCCCGCAAGAGCGTCGGCGCTGGTGATCAATTCCTGATCTGCGCCGATGGTCAAAACGTCCGTTGGGTTCGCGGAGGTGATCCAGTTGTCGTCGTTGCTTTCGAATCGCAGCTTGCCGTTCCCATCGAGGATGGCATTGCCGTCAGCTTCAAAGGCGGCGACGTCGCCGCTCGCGTCATTGAGGACGATGATCCCCTCGTTGGTGAAGGTTCCCTTGACGGTCAGCTTGTCGTAGCCATCAATGTTTACGGTGCCGTCGTTGGTGACAGACGAGACCGTGCCGTCGAAGACGGCATCGCTGGTCTCGAGTTCAAAGGCACCCGCGCCGTCGAGCGTGCCGCCGACGACGGTGGATCCACCAAATCGGACCGTGCTTCCGATATCGGCCGTGATCGTGCCCGCCGGATTTTCGAGCGTGGTGTTCAGAAGCCTAAGAGTCCCGCCATTGACGGCTCGCAACACGTTGTTGTTAGTCGTTGGATGATTCTTGATCTGCAACCATCCTCCGTCGGCGGTGATGGTCCCGTTGTTGACAAAACTGGTGTTGATGTGGCTCTGATCGATCAGGGTGTCGGAATCGGCGCGCAAGGTCTGATTGGCACCGATCGTCAGCACGTAGGAAGGGTCCGCCGAATCGATGGTATTGTCGTCGAGGCTGTCGAAGAGGATCTGCCCGCTGCCAGTGAGGCCGACGTTGCCGTTGATCCGGAGAATCGTATCCCCGCCAACCAAATCATTGAGTCGGATCAGGCCATCATTGACGATGGCATTGTGCACATTGAGCACTGAACCGGTGAACATCTGTAATTCATTGCCCGCCGTGAGTTGCAAGTCACCGATGTCCACCGCTATGCCGAGTTCAACCGGTGGCGCGCTGCTGATCAGCACCGAGGCGGTGGGGCTGTTGGGATAGCTCGTCACGTTCCAGTTGCTCGGCTCCCACTCGAATCCAGGAGCTCCGCCGCAGGCAATGGGTTGATTACCGATCAGTTGATCCTGATTCCATTTGTTGTTGTTCGGAGCATAGTAGAGGTTCGCGCCGCACGTTAAGATGAGCTGACCGTTGGCCTTGTCTTCCCAGACGTGAGTCTGGGCGGAGGCTTGACCGATCATGGCGAGGGCGGAAAGCGTGAAACCAGCTAGCAATTTACTTTTGGGGGGGCACCCCTGAGAGCGTCGTTGAGGAGATCGGAGAGAGGGGGGGATGAATCGAGTCTGCATAAGTATCGGGGCTTGTTTTCTGACGGCCATCTAACGCACACCTGCTGGTGGCCTATTTGACAAGATCAGGTTTGCACGGGGCTGCTAAACTGACCACGCATCTGCTTTCGATTTCTGTGCAAATTCCGCTCTCGGCAGGCCCCGCCAAGCTCGCGCTTACGAAGCTCCTCGCGAGTGCTCTATGCGCTGACGCGCGCGTCATCGAGGGCCGGGCTACGAGTGCGTCGTATGAGGACATCTTCCACGCAGTGCGCCCTGCCGGGCGCACCAGTAAAAAAGGCGACCCCCTCACGGGGGCCGCCTTCGATTTGAGATTGGAAAATCGCCCCAGTCGATTAGCGACGGCGGCGGGCTCCGAAGAGGAGGCAGGAAAGAGCGAAAAGGCCTAGCGAAGCCGGCTCCGGGACGACATCGATCTTGACGTTGTCGTAGAAGACATTGGCAACGCTACCCTCGGCCGCTCCGGTTACTGCGCCAAGCTGTAGGGTAATGCCTCCGCTGACATCCGGGCCGGCGGTGGTATTGAACGAGAAACTCGTCCAAATGTTTGGATCCGCGTCCGCGAACAGAGGTCCACCCAGGATTTCGCTTTTCGAAATACCCCCACCGTCTATTTCTGAGAAGAACTCGGCGAACACGATGCCTCCAACAGCTGTGGTGCCGCGCATATCAAAGCTCACTGAGATAGCATCGCCGGGGTTGATGCTCCCGGCCAAGAGGTTGGATTGTTTGATGATGCTATTAGCTGCACCATTTCCAGAGTTGTCTATGTTGACCGCAAAATTACCCTCGGTGGGGGAAAAAGCTCCAACGATTTGGATGCCGGACGGGAATTGGGTCCAGCCGGTAAAATCGCCGGTTTCAAAGCCACCATTGACGGCGACATTGACGGCCTGCAGTTGAGTGGCCGAAGCGGCGGTGAGTAGGATAGTGATCAGGCAGTTATTTTTCATGGAATCGGGTATGGTTGGTTGATTTAAAAGACCTCCTGACTCTGCCCGATGCACAACTGAGTGCCCCGTATTGACAGGTGGAGAGATTCGCTCGGCGATGAGGTATGGCATTGTGCTTCCTCCAGCAAGCCGGAATTTGCATTAATTTGCACTTCCTGATCAGGTGCCCGGGGACTCCCATGCTCGTCACCCAAAGAACCGATACCACTCTGGGCTACCAGCCGGTCTGCTGCTAGCTGGAGGAGCGGCCTCCAAAAAACATGCCCGGCATGAATGGCACGGACTTAAGGGAGATTTCAGAGGAATTTCCTTCATAAAATAAGACGAAAATCCGGCTCGGCGGCGGACAGCAGCTTGAATTCCGGCATCGAAAAAATCTATATCGATTTCGTATTGATGAAAAATTGCAGAAAAAGCTCGTGAGAGAGCCCCCAAACTGCTTGCTTCCAGTCTGTAAAAAATGAAATTGAAAAAACTTTCTCTCACCCTTTCGCTGTTCGCCTTCGCGGCGACTCCCGCTTCCGCCCTCGTGATCATGATCTCTGATCTCAGCCCTGCCGGTGCCCCGATCGAGGCCTGGTTCACCGATAACTTCTCCAATGTCACGGAAGTCCGCCATGGTGACTTCGCGAATTTCAGCAACGCTGCGAGCCAGGAGGCGCTGAACGGAACCGGTGCCTATGCGGGCATGGGTGCTGCTGACATCTTCGTGATTGGCCGCTCGCTTTCCAGCGGTGGTTATGGTTCCGGAAATGCGGATGGTTACAACTCGATCGCCATTCCTTTCATCAACATGACCAGCTACACGGCACGTGGGGCTGGAAACCGGCTCGGCTGGCACGATGGTAGTGCCGGCAACACCGGTTCCCGCAATGGGGAGGAAACCACCGTGACCGCGATTGGCGGTGCCCTTCTTGGAGTACCAGCAGGAACCTATGATCTCTGGACCGATGACCTGAACTTCAATGGTGTGGGCACCAGCACGAATGTCGGCACCGGCGACATCCTCGCGACGCTCGACGGCAACCTCATCGCAGCCCATTGGGATGCCGGTGACGCCCCGGGCGATACCGTCTCTGCAGGTGTGGCTACCTTCCCAGGCACACGCCTCTTGCTGAATATCGACAACGAGCCGAACGCTGGTAACAGCGGAGCCAATGACTTCACCGGACTCACTGCGTTGGGCACCCAGGCCTATGCTGGAGTGATCGCCGCTACCACGCCCTTGGAACAGGTTCCCGAGCCTTCGACCGGTATCCTCGGTTTGCTCGGCCTCGGCTTGGTCCTGCGCCGCCGCCGTTAATTCAACGGTAGACAAAAGTTCTTTCGACACATGGCCGCTCTTCCTCTGGGAGAGCGGCCATTTTCTTATCCTGAACGCTCAAAAATGTGAGAGCGGCGGATCTGGCCCAAGGCACCCTAAATCGACGGGCCAATTGGTCATCGTGCCAGCCACCGGCAAGTTGCCGATTTCGAACAAAGATCACGTATGATATTTCGCTGCCGCTTCGTTCTATTCGCCCTTGTCAGCCTATGTGTGTCTGGAGCCTTTACTGCAGAATCACTGTAATGAGAGCGGGAAATAGAATGAATGTCGCGCGTCTGAAAAATTCCAAGGTAGATCTGAAAAGAACGTCCGGTTGCGTCTCAGGCCGCGTCCGGAAGGTAAATCAGTCCCAGGTTTTCCGCGGTGGTCTGCCCGGTGAAGAGCCGCCATAGATCCACCGCCAACTGCCGCGCCGCCGCACTTCCCTTGGCATCGCCCAGCACCGGCATCCACTTGCGAAGGG
>OJIS01000169.1_pt1 | contig 23958 bp, 19 predicted proteins | sample 1595671 | NCBI WGS metagenome assembly OJIS01 (sample SAMN05416814, study PRJEB24817) | seawater metagenome | isolation source: Sea water | place: Canada:Atlantic | collected 2013-07 | reverse complement strand
GAGATCAGCCTCGGTCTCGTGGGCTCGGAGATGTGTATAAGAGACAGGGGTAGAGGAAGGGCGTTTTCATCCAAGGATTAGTCGTTATGACCAGTTGCATAGTGATCTGGTGGATACCTTTGCCCGGCGGGGTGTGCTGGGGCTGTTGTCGCTGATGGCCTTGTATGGGGTGCCGCTGGGATTGTTTTGGCGTCATTGGCGCAGGTGTAGTGATGAGGATTCCCGAGCCCTGGCGTTGTGTGGCGTGTTGATTGTGGTGGGGTTTGTCAGCCAGTCCATGTTGCGGGATGTGCGGGGGTTGTCCGGGTATCTGGGGTTGGTCGTGGGTTGCTGGTGTCTGGTTAAGGGCGAGGCAGTTCTGTGTCGGGTGGGGGGGAATCACGGTGGCGGGTTTTTGTGGAAGGTTGTCGGGTTCGCTTGCAAGCAAGCTCCTACAGTTTTTAGGTTGTAGGGAGGCATTCCACTACCGTTAGCAGGGGGCATTCCTTGCGCACTCCGTGCTGGGGGTAATCGGCCACGGCGATGCGGACCTCTTCGTAGCCGAAGGCATCGGCCAGTTGGCGGGCATGGTCCCAGCTGTTGGCTGGGTAGGGTTTGGAGGTGAGCTCTACGGTGTCTCCGCTGCTGAAGGTGTGGCGGAAGCTGGCGCGGTACAGGGGCATGGTTGGGCCTTGGTGAATGTAGTGGGTGTGGTGTGTTGGCCATTTGGAAAGCGTGGTGCTTTCGCGGCCCAAGTTCCGCTCCTACAGGGAGGGGGCGATGTTTTTGCTTAGGGTAGTGGGTTTGGCGTGTGCTGGATGTCGGTGAACGGTGAGGAGTTCTGTGGGTTTTGGCTTACATGGCGGCCGGTGCCCGAATGGTCGCATTGTAATCAATCGCAAAATCCCGGGCTGTTGCTGATGTCTTCGCAGACTTGGCCGGACCGGGATGGTTATAGTGGTGATGAATCCTTCTCATGAATTGTATTCATTGTGCGAATGATCATTGGATAATGCCAAAAAACGCTTATAATGCTGGCCCGATTCTGGAGTGTGCGTTCTGTCACATTCGATCGCTTAGAATTATGTGCTGACGCTTGCCAGCCTGGTCACATGGATGGACCCGATGACTTCTAGATTGTTGTACCCTTCGGTTTTCCGACTGATTTCCCTTACTCGCCGCTCCAAGCGTGTGGTGATGCTGGCTGCCGACGTGGCGGCGGCCCCCTTGCTGGTCTGGCTGGCCTTTTCCCTGCGCTTCAACTCCTTTGCTCCGCCGGTTCATGACCTGTGGATTTTCCTGGCTGCACCGCTGGTGCTGGTTCCGGCTCTCTATCTGGCGGGGTTCTACAAGTCGATTGTGCGCTACCTGGGCGCGGAAGTGGCCTGGTCCATGCTGACGGGGGTGTTGTCCTCGGTGGTGGTGCTGGCTGCGGCGTCTTATATGATTCCGGATGCTGCTGTGCCCCGCTCGGTATTTCTGATCTGGGGCATGCTCAGCATGTTGTACCTGGGCGGTAGCCGCTTTGTGATGCGTCGTTTCCTGGTGCATGTGTTGGGTGGGGCGTTGAATCGTCAGCCGGTGGCCGTGTTTGGTGCCGGTGGTGCCGGTGCCCAGCTGGTGGCTGGTCTGCAGTCCAGTGCCGAGATGTTCCCCGCCATGGTGGTGGATGATGCCTATAACAAGCAGGGCACCTTGCTGGCCGGGGTGCCAGTGGTGGGTCGCAAGGCGCTGGAGAAAGTCTGCCGTCGCGGCAAGGTGACATCGGTATTGCTGGCGGTGCCGTCGTTGAGCCGCTCTCAGCGAATGGCCATTGTGCGTTGGCTGGAAACCCTGAATGTGAAGGTGCAGACGGTGCCGGCGTTCAGTGATATCGCCAGCGGCAAGGCGCGTATCGAAGAGATCAAGGATGTGGCTATTGAGGATCTGCTGGGTCGGGATTCGGTGCCGCCCAAGCAAGAGCTACTGCATCGTTGTATCAGCGGCAAGCATGTATTAGTCACCGGTGCCGGTGGTTCTATCGGCAGCGAATTGTGTCGCCAGATTCTCAAGTTGAAGCCATCTTGTCTGATTCTGTTTGAGCAGAGCGAGTTGAGTCTGTATGCCATTGAAAAAGAGCTTGCGGCGTTTATCGATGCTAAGGCCCTCCAGGTGGAGTTGTTTCCCGTGCTTGGCTCGGTAGTGAACCGGGGGCATATTGAGCGCATATGCCGGAATTATCGAGTGGATACGGTCTATCACGCCGCCGCCTATAAGCACGTGCCGATTGTGGAAGCGAACCCCTCAGCGGGAGTGCGCAATAACATTCTGGGTACGCTGGAGGCGGCCCAGGGCGCGGAAGCGGCCGGGGTGAAGCACTTTATTCTGGTTTCCACCGACAAGGCCGTGCGCCCCACCAACGTGATGGGGGCCACCAAGCGTTTTGCCGAGATAGTGCTGCAGGCGATGGCGCACCGTGGCTCCGATACCGTTTTTTCCATGGTGCGTTTTGGCAACGTGCTGGGCTCTTCCGGCTCAGTGGTGCCCTTGTTTCGGGATCAGATACAGCGCGGTGGGCCATTGACAGTGACACACCCGGATGTGATCCGTTATTTCATGACCATCCCCGAAGCGTCCCAGCTGGTGATTCAGGCTGGCGCCATGGCCAAAGGGGGCGAGGTGTTTGTGCTGGATATGGGCGAGCCTGTTCGGATCGTGGATCTGGCGCGTACCATGATTCACTTGATGGGCCTGTCCGTGAAAGACGACGAGACCCCCAACGGTGATGTCGAGCTCGCCTTTACCGGTTTGCGCCCAGGCGAAAAGCTTTACGAAGAGCTGCTGATCGGTGAATGCAGCGTGGGTACCGAGCATGAAATGATCATGCAGGCGACAGAAGAGCGGCTGGGCTGGGATGAAATCCAGTTTGCCCTGGAGTCGTTCCGCAAGGCCCTGGAAAAAGGCGACAAGGTGGCGCTGAAATCCCTGCTGCGCAGTTATGTGGTGGGGTACGAGCCGGGCACCAATGGAACCCGCTCTCTGGAAAGCATGCAGACCCGTGAGCTGCCCAGACTGGTGTCGGATAATCGAGCTCTGGCAGACTGAGCACCTGCTCAAGCTTAGGCCGTTGGAACCTTGCTTGTAAGCAGGGCTCCAAGGGGGGGCTGTCTTGGCTGCTCTTTGCTTATAGCTATTTCGAATTGAATTCCCCTTCTTATATATCTTTTTCCCTGTAAAATGCCCTTTTTCTGCGCAATCCATGGCCCATTGGCCTTCTGAGGGAATTCGCCCCGTGAATATGGATATCCTGATAACCCTGCTTATTGTGGCTTCGGTGCTGGGGGCGCTGGCCAGTAACCGGGTGCCGGCGGATATCACCATGATGGCCGCGCTGGTGCTGGTGTTGGTGACTGGTGTGGTGTCTCCTGGCGAGGCGCTTTCCGGATTCGCCAACCCGGGCCTGATGACCATTGCCGCCCTTTATGTGGTGGCGGCCGCCTTGCGGGATACCGGCGCCATTTACTGGGTGGCTCATCGGCTGCTTGGCCAGCCGAAATCCGTGTTTGCCAGCCAGTTGCGGTTGGTGGCACCGGCTTCGTTACTGAGTGCCTTTCTGAACAATACCACCGTGGTGGCGATGATGATTCCGGCGGTGCAGGAATGGGCCCAGCGCCTGCGCCTGTCTGCCTCGAAGCTGCTACTGCCGCTGAGTTATGCGGCCATTCTTGGTGGCACCTGTACCTTGATCGGCACCAGCACCAACCTGGTGGTAGATGGCTTGGTACAGGAAAGAGGCATGGACGCGTTCGGGATTTTTGATGTGGCCTGGGTCGGCATTCCAGTGTTGCTGGGCGGCTCTGCGTTTCTGTTGCTGGTTGGTCGTTTTCTGCTGCCTGAGCGTGAGGGCATGGTCGCGCAGTGGGAGCATGCTCGTGAATACCATGTGGAAATGCTGGTAGGAAAGGGCAGTCCGTTGGCGGGGCGCTCCATTCAGGATGCCGGCTTGCGTAATCTGACTTACGGGTATCTCACCGAGATTCAGCGTGGCGAGCGCCTGTTCCCTGCGGTGGGGCCGGAGATGACCCTGCAGGAAGGCGATCTGCTGGCGTTTGTCGGGGTGCCGGAGTGTGCCCGGGAATTGCAGCGAATCAATGGCCTGCAGTCGGCCCATGGCGGGGCGCACAAGCTGGCACTGAACAATCACCAACGTCACCTGGTGGAAGTGGTGTTGAGCCCGGAGTTTCCGGGTATCGGCAAGACGGTCAAGGAAACCGGCTTCCGCACCCGTTACCAGGCTGCCATTCTCAGTATCAGCCGCAGTGGTCAGCGTTTGCCTGGCAAGGTGGGCGAGCTGGTACTGAAGGTGGGCGATACCCTTTTGCTGGAAACCGGCGAGCAGTTTGTGGAGCAGTATCGTTACCGCCGGGATTTCATGCTGGTTAGCCCACTCAAGGATTCCACGCCACCGGATTTCCGTCGCGCGCCGGTTGCTGTCGGGGTGCTGGTGGCCATGGTGATGGCGAATGTATTGGGGTTGGCCTCTACCCTGGAAGCGGCCATGCTGGCCGCGGGTCTGCTGCTGGTAACCCGCTGTGTGACGGTAAACCGTTCACGCATGAACGTGAGTGTGAATCTGCCGGTGCTGGTGGTGATTGGTGCCTCTTTTGCGCTGGGCCGCGCCATGGAAAGCAGCGGCGCTGCCGCCTGGATTGTGGAGCAGGTGATACCTGAAAGCGGCCTCTCTCCCTGGATGGCGCTGGTGATTGTTTACCTGCTTACAGCAATGTTCACAGAGATGATCACCAATAACGCTGCCGCCGTGCTGGTCTTCCCCATCGCCCTGGGGGTAGCAGAGCAGTTGGGCGTGAGCCCCATGCCCTTCATCGTCGCGGTCATGTTCGCTGCGTCAGCAAGCTTCATGACCCCGCTGGGCTACCAGACCAATCTGATGGTAATGGGCCCCGGGGGGTATACCTTCCGCGATTACCTGAAGATCGGATTTCCGATGAGTGTGGTGGTGGCGGTGATTACGTTGACTGTGATTCCGATGGTTTGGGGTTTTTAACAGTATCGAGATTCGAGTTACGAGTTTCGAAAGGCGAAAAGCACTTAATCTGGGACAAGGATGTCCTGTTGAGGGGCAAGGATGCGATTTGAGCAAATGGAAGTATGGCGCCGCTCAACGGCGCTTTGTGTGGAAATGTATCGGCATTTTAGGGAGTGTCGGGATTTTGGTTTCAAGGACCAGATCACACGTTCCGCACTGTCGGTCCCCAGTAACATTGCTGAGGGCTTCGAACGGGTTTCCCTCAAAGACAGGGGGCGGTTCTGGAGTTACGCAAAAGGTTCGGTCGGCGAGCTCAGAACCCAGATACATATTGGAACCGAGATCGATTACATCGATGACGATCTGGCCGGTAAATGGCTTTCAGAGACCGACCAACTTTCCAGAATGCTGGGTGCTTTGATACATGGCATCAAGCGGGAATTGAATGAGAGTTGAAGTTGCTTTTCGCAACTCGCAACTCGCAACTTAAAACTGAAGGAATCTCGTATGTCTGAGAAATCGCCGTACCAGGAAAAAGCGAACGAATCCAAAGCCCACGTCGTGTGGCATGAGTCTAATGTGACCAAGGATGACCGTGCCAAGGTCAAGGCTCAGAAGCCGAAATGTATCTGGCTGACCGGTCTGTCTGGTTCCGGTAAGTCTACGCTGGCTAATGCGCTGGAAGTGGCGCTGACTGAGCAGGGCAAGCACACTTATCTGCTGGATGGCGATAATGTGCGTCATGGCTTGAACAAGAACCTGGGCATGAGCGATGAAGACCGCACCGAGAACATCCGTCGTGTGTCCGAAGTGGCCAAGCTGATGGTGGATGCGGGTCTAATCGTGGTGACGGCTTTCATCAGCCCGTTCCGTGCTGACCGTGATTCTGCTCGCGAGCTGTTTGAAGATGGCGAGTTTGTGGAGGTGTTCGTGGACGCGCCGCTGGAAGAGTGCGAGAAACGCGATCCCAAGGGCCTGTACCAGAAGGCACGCCAGGGCATCATCAAGGAATTCACCGGTATCGACAGCCCCTACGAGGCGCCGGAGAAGCCGGAACTGGTGGTCAACACCGCCGAAAACGATATCGAAGCCTGTGTTAAGCAACTGATCGCGGCGATTGTTTGATTGGTGGGAGCATGCCTGCAAGCGATGGATGCTGAATTTGGCACCTTTCGCTTGCAGGCAAGCTCCTACAGCAGCACAGGAAAGGCCGTGCCCGGATTTGGGTGCGGCCTTTTTGTATCTGGCTAGGCTGCTCCCTGCTACAGGCTGGTTTCGGGCTCCTCCTACCTGGAGTGTTCCCCGTGTGTGGGCCAATTGGCGAGGCGCGTGCCAGCAGTGTTGGATAAGCCCTGAGAAAGGTATACTGAGATGCTTTTTCTTGTCCGGCCTGGATGGCCGGGCTGTTGTCTGACGGTTGGGGTCGAGAATGAAGATTGCGGTAGCCGGAACCGGCTATGTGGGGCTTTCTAACGCTGTGTTGCTGGCCCAGCACAATACGGTGGTTGCGCTGGATATTGATGCTGCCAAGGTGGAGAAGATCCGGAACGGGATGTCGCCCATTGAGGACGCGCTGATCGAGGAGTATTTGGCGGGCAAGCCGCTGGATCTGCAGGCGACGACAGACAAACAGGAAGCCTTTGAGAGCGCCGACTTCGTGGTGGTGGCGACCCCGACCGATTACGACCCGCAAACCAACTATTTCAATACGCGTACTGTGGATGCGGTGATCGGTGATGTGCTCGCGATCAACCCTTCCGCGACCATTATCATCAAATCCACAGTGCCGGTGGGCTATACCGCCTCACTCAGGCAGCAGTTCGGGGTGGATAATATTCTGTTTTCCCCCGAATTTCTTCGAGAGGGAAAAGCCCTTTACGACAACCTCTACCCTTCGCGAATCATTGTCGGTGGGCATTGCGACCTGGCAAAAACCTTCGCCGGGCTGCTTTCGCAAGGGGCAATCATTGATGATGCGCCAACGCTTTTTGCTAATTCCACGGAAGCCGAAGCCATCAAGCTGTTCGCCAATACCTACCTGGCTATGCGCGTCGCCTACTTCAACGAACTGGACAGCTACGCGGGATCCCATGGTCTTGATACCCGGCAGATAATCGATGGGGTCTGTCTGGATCCGCGCATTGGTGATCATTACAACAATCCTTCCTTTGGTTACGGAGGGTATTGCCTGCCGAAGGACACCAAGCAGTTGCTGGCGAATTACGCGGATGTGCCGAATAACATGATTCAGGCCATCGTCGATGCCAACCGCACCCGCAAGGACTTTGTGGCGGAGGATATCTTGCGCCGTGGGCCGAAGCGCGTAGGGATTTACCGTCTGGTCATGAAGGCGGGTTCGGATAACTTCCGGGCTTCCTCCATTCAGGGGGTGATGAAGCGACTCAAGGCCAAGGGCGTTGAGGTGGTGGTCTATGAGCCGGCTTTGTCTGATGAGACCTTTTTCAACTCGCGGGTAATACGGGATTTCGAGGCGTTTGTGGAAGCCAGCGATGTCATTGTTTCCAACCGGATGGTCGAGGAACTGGTTCCCTATGCGGAGAAGGTGTATACCCGCGATTTGTTCGGCAGCGACTGAGTGCAGTCCATCATCCGCTTCTCCTGGCGCGTAGTGATGCTGGCTGTCATCACGCTGTTGTTTGTGTGTGGTGCCATGTTGCCAGGTGAGCTGAGGGAGACGGTCAGCAAGGCACTTTCACTGGGCGGAGTGGATGCTTACGCGCACCTTTTCTTTTGTGCCCTGATCGCGCTGTTGCTAGGGTGGAACGGGGTGCCTGCACTTTGGGCGTTTCTCCTGGTAATGGTGCTGGGTGGCTTCATTGAACTGGTTCAGTTGTGGATCCCATATCGCTCAACAAGCTGGAGTGACGTGGCCGGCAATGCGCTTGGCACGGTTATTGGATTGTTCGTGTTGTGGCTAGGTAGACAGCTGTTGAAAAGAGGGAGTGATGGTTAAAAAAGCGGTGTTACCGGTGGCGGGCTTTGGTTCGCGGATGTTACCGGCTTCCAAATCGATTCCCAAGGAAATGCTCCCGATCGTGGACCGACCGGTCATTGAGTATGTGGTGAAGGAAGCGGTGAGAGCGGGTATCACCGAGATCGTTCTGGTTTCCCATTCGGCCAAGACTGCCATTGAAGACTATTTCGATACCCAGTTCGAGCTAGAGAAGCAACTGGCCGACAAGGGCAAGGACAAGCTGCTGGCTGAGGTGCGCGACATTCTGCCGGAGGGCGTTAGTGTGATTTCGGTGCGCCAGCACCGGGCGCTGGGGCTTGGCCATGCGGTGGCCTGCGCAGCGCCGGTAGTAGGCGATGAGCCTTTTGCTGTGCTGCTACCGGATGTGCTGGTGGACTGCGAAGGGCTGGACGAAGATCTGGGGACGATGGTGGCGAAGTACCAGACCAGTGGTGCCGCACAGATCATGGTGGAAGAAGTGCCCTCCGAACGTGTGGACCAGTATGGCATTGTGGCGCTGAAAGCCGAGGTACCGGTATCGGGCGATTCTGCGCCGATGTCTGCAGTGGTGGAAAAGCCTGCGATTGATCAGGCGCCGTCCCGGTTGTCCGTGGTGGGGCGCTATGTTTTGCCCGGCGAAATCATGGGGATTCTCGCACAGACTCCGCCGGGAGCCGGCGGTGAAATCCAGTTGACCGATGCCATTGCAACACTGCTCGAGCGCGCCCCGGTGGAAGCCTATGCTATGCGCGGCCGCACCTTCGATTGCGGTAACAAGGCCGGGTATTTGCAGGCGATTTTCCATTACGCCGCGCGTCACCCTGAGCTTGGTGAGCAGGTAAGGGCGATAATGCGGCAGTTAACGTGATTTTATGGTTCCAGGCCGAAGGTCTGGTTGTTTTTCTGACAGCTCATGGCTCATAGCTTGTAGCTGAGGTTTTATGCAGATAACAGTTTATGGCGACACCTTGTGTGCTCAGGTGACGGCCACAGCCATGGCGCAGACGGGGCATCAGGTTAACTGGTGTGTGGTGGAGCCCGCATCTCGGGAGCGACTTGCCCAAGGGCTCCCGTTGTTTCGTGAGCAGGGGCTTGATCGTCTGTGTGCAGATCAGCTGGAGAGCGGTCGCTTGACCACCGGCTTCTGGGACGATGCGCCCTCTGGAATACCGGATGCAGTGTTCCTGGCCTTGCTTCCCGGTCAGGAAGTCGTGGCCGAGCAGCTGGTGGAAACGCTCGCAGGCTCAACCGGGTGTGGTGTGATCGTAAACCAGACGGTGGGGCCAGTAGGTACGGCGGAGCAGCTTCGCACAATCCTCAAGAGCGTGGATCCCTGCGCGGTGCTGGTCGCGCTGCCTGATCTGATTCAGGAAGGCAACGCTTTCCAGACCTTCACCCGCCCGGACAGCATTCTGCTTGGTTGCGAAGACGGCGAAGGCGAGGGCATGGTGCGTGAGCTATTGCGCCCCTTCAATCGCCGCAAGGATGTGATCCAGGTCATGAGCCTGCGTGAGGCAGAGTTTTCCAAGCTTGCCATCAGCGGCATTCTTGCTACTCGCATCAGCTATATGAACGACATGGCCAGCTTGTCTGAATCATTGGGTGTCGATATTGATGTGGTGCGGGTGGCCATGGGAGCGGATCCACGTATTGGTGAGTCCTACCTGTATCCGGGCTGTGGATTCGGTGGTCCCGGTCTGAGCCGCAACGTGCTTGCGCTGGTGGATGCGCTGAATGAGCGAGCCGCGGAGCCCGGCCTCCTTGAGCAGGTACTGCAAACCAATGAGCGACAAAAGGAAGTGCTGTTCCGCAAGTTCTGGCAGTTCCATCAGGGTAATGTTGCGGGCAAGAAGGTGGCGCTGTGGGGTGTGGCGTTCAAGCCCGGCACCCATCGGGTAGATAATGCCCCTGCGCTGAAAGTCATTGAAGCTCTGTGGGCTCAGGGTGTCGAGGTTGCTGTACATGATCCGAAAGCCCTGGCGGACCTGGAGAACTGGGCCCTGGGGCGCGGTGCATTGACCCTGTGTAACGACGCCTATGAGGCAACAGAAGGCGCCGATGCGCTGATGCTGGTTACCGAGTGGAAGCCCTACTGGAGCCCGGATTGGCAGCGTTTGAAGCGAGTCATGCGTGAGCCTTTGATTCTGGATGGCCGTAACATTTATGAGCCTGCCTTTGTCAGGGAGCAGGGGCTGGTGTATAGAGGGATAGGACGTTAATCATGGTTCCGGAACAGGACGTTCTTACTATCAGTACGATCTGGTCACAGTTGGCACAGCGTGCCGAACAGGAAAAAAACCTGCATCTGGCAGATCTTTTTGCGTTGGATAAGGACCGTTTTGGCCGCTTCAGTCTCGAAGATATCGGGCTGTTGGCGGATTTCAGCAAGCAGCGCCTGACCGACGAGAGTCGGGACCTGCTGGTGAAACTGGCAGACGAACGCCAATTAAGACACTGGATGGATGCTCTTTTTGGCGGTGCCGAGGTGAACTGTACCGAGGGCCGTGCCGCCAAACACTGGTGTCTGCGCGAGCCTGCGGACAAGGCGCCGGGGGTGCATGAACAGCTGGATGCCATGGAAGGGATGGCGGATCGTATCCTCAATGGCCATTGGCGGGGCGTACTGGGTGACGCCATCACGGACGTGGTGAATGTGGGAGTGGGGGGCTCGGATCTAGGCCCCTTAATGGCAGCCTTTGCTTTACAGTCCTGCCTGCCTTCCGAAGGACTGTCTCGTCCCCGTATTCACTTCGCTTCCTCGATGGATGGCAGTCAGGTTTCCCAGATACTGCAGGAGCTGAATCCGAGGACAACCCTTTTCCTGGTGTCCTCAAAATCCTTTACTACCGTCGATACGCTTCATAATGCCCGGACTGCAAGACAGTGGCTGGCTCGGGGTCTGGGGCTGGATTATGACGATGCAGCGTTACTGCGTTGCCATTTTATCGGCATTTCCGCCAATGCGGAGCGCATGGCCGAGTGGGGCATCACACCGGACAACCAGCTGCTTTTCTGGGACTGGGTAGGCGGTCGTTATTCGCTTTGGTCTGCCATCGGTTTGCCGATTGCGCTGACGGTAGGTATGGCCGGTTTCAGAGAGATGCTGGCTGGCGCCCATGAGATGGATGGGCATTGCCGTACCCGACCGTGGGAGGCCAATATCCCGGTGATGCTGGCCCTGGTGGATGTCTGGAATATCAATTTTCTGGGTATCTCTGCCCGTGCGGTGCTTCCCTATGACGGTCGGCTCAAGCATTTGCCGGCTTATCTCGAGCAGCTGGAGATGGAGTCCAATGGCAAGAGCGTATCGCGCTCTGGCGAGCCAGTGGAATATAACACCTGTCCGGTTATCTGGGGCGAGGTGGGTCCAAATGCCCAGCATGCGTTTTTCCAGTTGTTGCATCAGGGAACGCAACCGGTCGCCAGTGAGTTTTTGATGACGGCGAGGCGTTATACAGAGGCGGTGCATTCTCAATCCGTCTCCGAGCTTGAAGGGCAGCACGCATTGTCCAATGCCAACTGCCTGGCTCAGTCACGCCTCCTGGCCCTGGGTGAGAAGGCGCTCGATCCCACGCTGGCCTTGCCAGCTTACAAGCGTTACCACGGTAACCAGCCCAGCACTACACTGGTGCTGGATGAGCTCTCTCCCCGTGTGCTGGGGGCTCTGCTTGCCATGTACGAGCACAAGGTGTTCGTGCAGGCGGTGATCTGGGGAATCAACCCTTTCGATCAGTGGGGCGTGGAGATGGGCAAGGTGATTGCGACGGATATGCTGGAGGTCCTGGCGGATCCTGACTCAGCCAGTGGGCTCGATGCCTCTTCACTGGCTCTTGCCCGTTATATTGCGAGAGCCCAGAAATAGAATCCTTCCGGGGGCTGTTTGTGACAGATTGATGCCGGCTCCTCTGCCAGGCAGGCTCCTCGAGGGATCAGCCAACAATAAACTGAGAAGAGCCAGCCATGCAGATCACTGCTACCCGCATACCGGACGTTAAACTGATTCAGCCCAAGGTCTTCGAGGACTCTCGTGGCTATTTCTTAGAAAGCTGGAATGCTCTTGTATATGCTGAAGCCGGGATTGCGGTGGATTTTGTTCAGGACAACCATAGTCTTTCAATCCGACACACACTCCGTGGATTGCATTATCAGCTGAATAAGCCTCAGGGGAAGTTAGTACGTTGTACCCGCGGGGAAGTTTTTGATGTGGCGGTGGATTTGCGGCCTGGTTCATCAACCCGGTGCCAGTGGGTGGGCGCCTACCTTTCTGGCGACAACAATTGTCAACTCTGGATTCCGCCAGGCTTTGCTCATGGTTTTCTGGTGCTCAGTGATATTGCCGAGATTCAGTATAAGTGCACAGAGTTTTACTCCCCAGCGTCGGAACAGTGTATTCACTGGGCCGATCCGACCTTGGCTATCCTTTGGCCGCTGGGGGGGGAGGCGCTGCTGTCCGAGAAGGATGCGAAGGGCGTACCACTGGCCGATGCCAAGCCGTTGGGTTGAGGGAATCAGGTTATTTTGCACCCCAGCCACATTTGGCCTTGTTGAGCGTCACGTCATGTGGTCTTTGATCACAAGCGGCACGGCGTTGCTGGTGGCCTATTACGATGGCGTCATTACTGTCTTGGGCCTGTGTGCTTTAGACCTCGCCTCGTATTCACGTATAATTACGCTATTCAAAGTATCAGCTCCCGAACCCTTACAGGATGTTCTATGACCGTTTCCATTCCCGCCTCTATTTTCCGTGCTTATGACATTCGCGGTATCTATGGCGACACCCTTTCGGACGAGACGGCTTTTCAGATTGGTAGGGCGATAGGGTCCGAGGTTCTCACACAGGGGCAGGTTCGCGTTGCCATTGCTCGTGATGGCCGGCTTTCCGGGCCGGCACTCGTGAGGGCCTTGAGTGATGGTATCCGGGCCACCGGCTGTGATGTGGTGGATGTGGGCATGGTGCCGACCCCGGCTCTGTATTTCGCAACCTATCATCTCGACGGGCTGAATTCCGGTGTGATGCTGACCGGAAGCCATAACCCGGGTAACTACAACGGTTTCAAGATCGTGATTGATGGCACTACCTTGTCCGGTGATCGCATCCTGGCGTTGCGTCAGCGTATCGTCGGCGGCGATTTGGTGGAGACGGCGCCGGGTAGCTACCGGGAATGTGAAGTGCTTGAGGCCTATCAGGAGGCGTTTTTGAATGCGCACTCCCTGACTCGCCCCATGAAGGTGGTGGTTGATTGCGGTAATGGCATTACCGGTGTACAGGCGCCTCAGGCGCTGGCGGCACTGGGTTGTGAGGTGGTGCCACTGTTTGCTGAGGTGGATGGTACTTTCCCCAATCACCATCCTGATCCGGGTGATCTCAAGAATCTTGAGGATCTGATCGCCCAGGTTAAGGAGGAGAAGGCTGATTTGGGCCTGGCCTTTGACGGTGATGGTGACCGGGTAGGCGTCATTACGCCTGCTGGAGAGGTGGTCTATCCGGATATTTTGCTGATGGCGCTGGCTGAGGATATGGTGAGCCGTAACCCGGGCGCGAAAGTCATTTTCGATGTGAAGTGCACCGGCTCCTTGTTCGATGTGATTCGCCAGGCTGGCGGTGAGCCTGAGATGTGGCAGACCGGCCACTCTCTGATCAAGGCACGAATGAAAGAAACCGGCGCCCTGCTGGCGGGTGAAATGAGCGGTCATATCTTCTTTGCGGAAGACTGGTACGGCTTTGATGATGCGTTGGTGGCTGCTGCCCGGATTCTGGGTATTATCAGCCGCTCCGATGGGGATGCCGACGCCTTGTTCGCGCAATTTCCCTCTCTCTGCACTACGCCAGAGATCAATATCGAAGTGACGGAAGAGAACAAGTTCGCCATCGTGGGATTTCTGCAGACCCAAGCGGAGTTTGGTGAAGGTGAACGCCGGGTGATTGATGGTATTCGCATGGATTATGTGGATGGCTGGGGGTTGTGCCGGGCGTCGAATACTTCACCAAAACTTGTGCTGCGTTTCGAGGCGGATAACGAAGCCGCATTAAACCGTATTCGGACTCTGTTCGAAGCGAATGTGGCCAAGGCCATGTCGGCGGTGGGATAAGTCATTTGCAATTGCTGCTGTCCATAAGGATGGGAGCACCGAGGAAGAATGTCTGACATCAGGATGTCATCAATGAAGAAAGTGCTTGTGACCGGGGGGGCTGGTTATATCGGCTCTCACACCGTACTGCTGCTGCTTGAAGCCGGGTACGAAGTGATTGTTCTGGATAACCTTTCCAATAGCAGTGAAGAAAGTCTCCGTCGGGTGCAGACGTTGACTGGCCGTGTGCTGACTTTCATCGAGGGCGATATCCGCGATCAGGATTGCCTGGAGAAACTGTTCGATGAGCACGACGTTGCTGCGGTGATACATTTTGCCGGCCTGAAGGCGGTCGGCGAATCCGTCGCGCAGCCATTGCGTTACTATGACTGCAATGTGGTGGGCACTGTGCGATTACTGGAGTCCATGCAGAAGGCAGGAGTCAAAACGTTAGTGTTCAGCTCTTCCGCGACGGTTTACGGTGATCCTACATCTGTTCCTATCAAGGAGGATTTTCCTCTCAGTACCACCAACCCGTATGGCGCCACCAAGCTGCATATCGAAGATATGTTGCGTGATCTGTATCGATCTGACGATAACTGGCGGTTGGCGCTGTTGCGTTATTTCAATCCCGTCGGCGCTCATCCAAGCGGTGAGATTGGAGAGGATCCTGGTGGCATTCCGAACAACTTGATGCCATTTGTCGCTCAGGTAGCTGTGGGTAAGCGAGACTCCTTGAGTGTGTTCGGTGGCGATTACTCGACGCCGGACGGCACTGGCGTTAGGGATTATATCCATGTGATGGATCTGGCCGCAGGGCATCTTGCTGCGCTGGAGACTCTGGACGCGAATGCCGGCATGCTGACAACCAATCTGGGAACGGGCCGTGGGTATAGCGTACTGGAGATGGTTCAGGCGTTTGCCAAAGCCTCAGGCAAAGAAATTTCTTATAAGATTGTAGAGCGCCGACCTGGGGATGTGGCCAGTTGTTATGCGGATCCTGCCCATGCGGAGAAGGTGCTGGGCTGGAAGGCGGGACACGACATTGATGACATGTGCCGGGATCACTGGTCGTGGCAAAATAAGAATCCGGACGGATATGCCTGATCCGGGCCTGGGTTGAGTGTTATTTGTTTATCGGCTCGTGCAGCCAACCTAGCCATTTCGCAAGCGCAGGCAGTTTGCTGCGCAGCACCCCTCTGATCGCATAATGAGAGAAATAATAGCAACTCAAGATAAGGGACAGCCCTTCTTCGTGGCGATATAAATGCCAGTTGTAGGCGGCACTTTGTCCCTTTTTGGAAGAAAGCGATTTCTCCATCACCCGGTAAATGGTTAGCGGCTCGCCATTGATGCCATAGCCGTTGGGGGTGATTTTCAAAATTCTTAACCACAAGCCAAAATCCTGACGTCTGCGCATGTCTGGCATGTTGACTTTGCCAACTATCGCTGTGTCATACATTGCGGTAGAGCAACCAATGACATTGGTCTTCAACAGTTGTTTGTAGGTTACCGTTTCGGGCACGCCTACGTGGTTGATAATCGCGCCGCTTTCGGTGACGCGGGTGTAACTGGTAAAGGAAAGCGGCCACTTGTTGCGCTTCATGAGCGCTAATTGATGTTGAAGTTTTTCAGGGTGCCAGCTGTCGTCGGCATCAAGGAAGGCGATGTATCGGCCTTTGGCCAGGTCAATGCCGGCATTGCGCGCGCATGCTGCTCCGCCATTTTGGGGCTGCCTAATCAATTTGATGCGCGAGTCTTTTGCACTGAAGGCTTCCGCCTTTTTACAGGTGTCATCACTGGAGCAGTCATCAACGAGCAGTAGCTCCCAGTCCGAAAAGGTCTGCTCGATAATAGACACGACGGTTCTGCCAAGAGTCTCTGATGCATTGAAACAAGGGGTAATGATTGAAACCAGTGGCTCATTCATGGCTATCTGCGTTCCAGTTTGCCATTGGCAAGCAGCCTTGCTGTTTCAGCGAGCTCCATCAGCCATAACAAGGTTTGCACTCGCAGGGCTGTGATCTTTTGTCGAGCCGTGATCTTGTCGCTTCTCAGTGCATACCAGAAAAGCCAGACAGGTGGGATCATCGTCTTGATGATGAATTTCAAGCGGCGCTTCTTGGGGCCGGAGCGTACCTGGCCACCTTTCTGTCGTTTCAGCTTGGTGATCAGCTCTTCCCAGGAGTCTCGGGCAGGGTGAAGGACTTCGGCATCGGGCAGGTAGGTTAGCGTAAAACCACTTGCTGCTGCCCGTTGGCAGATTTCTGCATCGCCGCCAGAGAAGCGCTGATCATCAAAGTGGCCAATGGCATCGAACACACTACGGGGAATGGACAGGTTCGCAGTGACCGCATACCCGCGGCGTATGTAGCGTGATTGGGGCAGCCCCATTGCTATGTCATAGGTTTCTATGGCGTTGGGTGTGCCGGGTCCGAAGCGTTTGACCGTCACCCCACCAGCGATTAACTGCGGTTGAGACTGTTGCTGGTAACCTTTCCAGAGCCGTTCCAGCCAATCAGGTTGGGGCTTGCAGTCTGCATCGGTAAATACCAGCAATTCCCCCTTCGCGTTTTTCAGCCCCTTGTTACGTGCTGCATAAGAGCCGGGTATCGGGCACTCCAGCAGGGTCACAAAATCGGGTAGTTCGCTTTGGGCGGGTACCTGATCAGACCCGTTATCAACAATAAAGCACTCCCAGAGCTCTTTGCTCAGGGTTTGTTCATGCAGGGCGTCAAAAAGAACGACGGTCAGTTCCCAGTGTTGGTAGATGGGAATGATGATGCTGATTCTTGGTAAGGCGTTTGTCATCACATGGCACCAAAGCCGGTGGCAATGGTTTTCAGCGTGCGCATGATGACCAGGAAATCCAGCGTTGGTGACAGGTTCTTGATGTAGTAGAAGTCGTGTTCCACTTTTTCCCGGGTGGTTTCGGTATCGATGGCATAGCCGTGGTTAACCTGGGCCCAGCCGGTGATGCCGGGCCGAACGATATGGCGATAGCTGTAGTACGGCACTTCGGCTTCGAATTTTTCCACGAATCCCGGCTGTTCCGGCCGCGGGCCAATCAGGCTCATGTCACCTTTCAGGACGTTGAAAAATTGCGGTAGCTCATCGATACGAAATTTTCTGATGAAAGCGCCAAGGCGTGTGATTCGGTGCGCATCCTGATCGGCAAACTGTGGGGCAATGTTGTCTTCCTCATGGGGGCGCATGGAGCGGAATTTGTACATGCGGAATACGCTGTTGCCTTTACCGATACGGTGCTGGACAAACAGGGCTGGACCCGGGGAGTCAAGACGGATAAGGGTGGCCATGAACAGACAGAGAGGGAGCAGCAACGGGGCTATCGTCAAGGTGATGAGAATATCGAAGGCGCGCTTGGCAGCCAGGTATACCGGCTGCGGCTGGAGGCTGGCCAGGTCTGTGCTCTGCAGGGTGGCAAGGTTTACCTTGCCATCAAGAGTCTCGGTGACCTTTCGGGCATTGAAGACGGGAATGCCTGAGATATTGCAGTGACTGATAAATCGGATCCAGTGGTCATCCAGTTTCGCATCCATGTCGACAACGATGCCGTCAAAGCGGGTTTCGCCTAAATCTGGGGTCTTAAGTAACCGGTATTCCAAGTTTCTCGCCTTACGGGGCAGCAGTGAGTCAATATCTTCGCTGGGTACAAAGGCAACTTTAAGCTTACGGAAGCGGCGGTTAATGATTACCGCCAAAATTTGGGTGCTCAACAGGATTCCGACACCCACCACCAAGGATGTGCGGGCGTACTCCAGCCTTAGTAATAGCACAAGGGTGAAAACGATTGCCATGGCAACCAGACAGGTGCCCAGCATATGCGAGAGGGCCTTGCCGCCAGCGAATTTGGCAATGTTCTTGCCCAAGTAGACACTGACGAGATAGCACAGAGCAAGCAGGCCGAGTGTGATTGCCTGGTTGTCATTCTGGATCCAGGCCTGATAACTGACCAGCTGAGCACCGGGAATGATCATGACCATGGCCAGCAAATGCCCGATCAATGGGTTTAGCAAAATTCGCTCATACCACCGGTTATGGCGGGATGGAGAGATGGTGATCGGGTCCGGGTGCATGTTCAGCTCGTTTTCTGTGGGCAGCGTCAAAGCCTGTCTCCGTGTTATCGACAACTATCAGGCCAAGGGTGGAGATTCTACCACGCTGTAAGGTATCCACAATTCGGAGAGACTTGGAGGGAGATCTGTTCAGAGGGCGGCAGGCTACTTGGCAGGTAAGGCTGGTTATGCAGCCGAACAGAGGAAGGGCCAGTACTTTTTCGATAAAGTCCCTTCTCTGTTTGGCTCCGCATGGTTGGCTCGAACCAGGCAAAGCCGAAGAGTTTGCCAATCATTGGGCAAAGAAAAAGGGCTTACCCGATGGATAAGCCCTTTTCTTGTTTGGCTCCGCCTGCTGGGCTCGAACCAGCGACCCAATGATTAACAGTCATTTGCTCTACCAACTGAGCTAAGGCGGAATGTCTTGAGGCGCGTATATTAGTGACGCCTTCCGGGGTCGTCAACACCCCGGAGGCGCGTTTGTTGCTTATTTAGCCAATGCTTGCTCAATGCGACGCATGGCTTCTTTCAGCGTGTCCATACCAACGGCGAAGGACAGGCGCATGCAGCCGGGCGCGCCGAAGGCAGAACCCGGTACCAGCGCCACTTCCGCGGTTTCCAGCAGCAGGGCGGCCAGGTCGGTGTCGGATTCCACGCCGTCCAGGTTGGCAATTGCTTCGGAGAAGTCAGGGAAGGCATAGAAGGTGCCGTCACCCTGGGCGCATTTCACGCCGGGCAGGGCATCCAGTGCCGCGGTCAGGTAGTCGTGGCGTTCTTTGAACGCTTTGACCATCTCGTCCACGCAAGCCTGGTCGCCGGCCAGCGCGGCTTCTGCCGCGGCCTGGCTGATGGAGGCCGGGTTGGAAGTGGACTGGGACTGCACCTTCTTCATGGCGGCGATCAGTTTCTGAGGGCCACCGGCATAGCCGATGCGCCAGCCGGTCATGGAGTAGGCCTTGGAGACGCCGTTCATTACCACGGTGCGGTCGTACAACTCCGGGCAGGCGTTGACGATGTTTACGAACGGCTTGCCGGTCCACAGGATGTGCTCGTACATGTCATCGGTGGCGATGATGATGTCCGGGTGCTTTTTCAGCACTTCACCCAGGGCCGCCAGCTCTTCTACGGAATACGCCATGCCGGAGGGGTTGGACGGGCTGTTGATCACGAACAGGCGTGTTTTCGGCGTGATCGCCGCTTCCAGCTGTTCCGGGGTGATCTTGAAGCGGCTGTTCACGTCGGTTTCGAGGACCTTGGGAACGCCGCCGGCAACCAGCACCATATCCGGGTAACTTACCCAGTAGGGGGCGGGGATGATGGCTTCGTCGCCGTCGTTCAGCAGGGCCAGGGCCATGTTGAAGAAGGACTGCTTGCCGCCGCTGGACACCAGGATCTGGTTGGGCTCGTAGTCCAGGCTGTTGTCGCGCTTGAACTTGTCGATGATGGCCTTTTTAAGGCCGGGAGTGCCGTCTACCGGGGTATATTTGGTCTTGCCGGCGTTGATCGCTTCAATGGCGGCTTGTTTGATATGATCCGGGGTATCGAAATCCGGCTCACCGGCACCCAGCCCAATAATGTCTTTTCCCTGTGCGCGAAGCTCACCGGCTTTGGCGGTGATGGCAAGGGTAGGGGACGGCTTGATGCGTTGTACGCGGTCGGAAAGGCTGATATCGGACATGCACTCCTCATTCGTCTAAAGAGTCGTATTGGCTGCGCTTTTGGCGCAGAAAGGGGCATGTATTTTAGCGGGTCAGGGCTGAAATGTCCCGTATTTCCTTGTGGGGCCGGTGGAGGGGTGGTGCTTCAGCCACAGCGCGGCTTGTGGGGCAGGAGCTCTCTACAGAGTCGCTGTAGGAGTTCCCTTCCAGGGGACGAATCCGAGCTTTAGCGAGGAAAGGGCGTTTCAGGGCCAGGACACTCTGCCATCATCCACCACCTTCGGCCTATGGGCGTTTCGCGCTGCGCGCGGTTTGTCCCTCAAGAGGAATTATTCGCTACGTTCACCCTTCCGGCCGCACGGAATTACGTGCGTTACTCCGCTACGCTCCGTTTCTACAGCGGTCTTGGTACCGATTCGTTCAGCAAGCTGCATCTCCTACGGGGGAAATCCGGTGTTTCTGGCGTTGTTATTCCACCGCGCATTCACGCCGGCTCTGCTACACTATTTGCCGATTTTAAAACCATGATTTTGCTGCCTTCCTGGCTCGGGAGGGCGGCCACCAGGATATCTCCATGTCCGACAGCCTTTTCAAGCTTCACTCCGATTACCAGCCTGCCGGTGATCAGCCGAAAGCCATTGCCCAGTTGATCGAAGGGATCGACGACGGCCTGGGTCACCAGACCCTGCTGGGGGTAACCGGGTCCGGCAAGACTTTCACCATGGCCAACGTGATCGAGCAGACCGGGCGGCCCACCATCATCATGGCGCCCAACAAGACGCTGGCGGCCCAGTTGTACGGGGAGTTCAAGGAGTTCTTCCCGGAGAATGCGGTGGAGTACTTCGTTTCCTACTACGACTACTACCAGCCGGAAGCCTATGTGCCGAGCTCCGACACCTTCATCGAGAAGGATGCCTCGGTGAATGAGCAGATCGAGCAGATGCGCCTGTCTGCCACCAAGGCCATTTTGGAGCGGCCGGACACCATCATCGTGGCCACGGTGTCCGCCATTTACGGCCTGGGTGACCCGGCCAGCTACCACGCCATGGTGTTGCACCTGGTGCGTGGTGATCGTATCGACCAACGCGAGCTGCTGCGCCGACTGGCGGAGCTGCAGTACACCCGCAACGAGATGGATTTCCGCCGTGCCACCTACCGGGTGCGGGGTGATGTGATCGATATTTTTCCGGCGGAAGAGGAAAAAGAGGCGGTTCGCATCGAGCTGTTCGATGACGAGGTGGAAACCATCAGCATCTTCGATCCGCTCACCGGCGAGGTGCTCAAGCGGGTAGGGCGTATCACCGTTTACCCCAAGAGCCATTACGTGACGCCCCGGGCGACCGTGCTGAAGGCCATCGAGATGATCAAGGAAGAGCTCACCGAACGGCTGGCGGAGCTCAAGGAACAGAACAAGCTGGTGGAAGCCCAGCGGCTGGAGCAGCGCACTCGTTTCGACATCGAGATGCTGCAGGAGCTGGGTTACTGCAACGGGGTGGAAAACTATTCCCGGCTGTTCTCCGGCCGGGCGCCGGGGGATGCGCCGCCCACCCTGTTCGATTACCTGCCGGAAAATGCCCTGCTGATCGCGGATGAGTCCCACGTGACCATTCCCCAGCTGGGTGCCATGTACAAGGGCGACCGTTCGCGCAAGGAAACCCTGGTGAGCTTCGGGTTCCGGTTGCCTTCGGCCATGGATAACCGCCCCCTCAAGTTCGAGGAGTGGGAGCGGTTGGCGCCGCAGATGGTGTTCGTGTCGGCCACGCCGGGCCCCTATGAGGCGAAATACGCGGGCCAGGTGGTGGAGCAGGTGGTGCGGCCCACCGGGCTGGTGGACCCGCAGATCGAAATCCGCCCGGCGATTACCCAAGTGGACGATCTGCTGGGCGAGGCCAAGGAGGCCATCGCCAAGGAACAGCGGGTGCTGGTTACCACGCTCACCAAGCGTATGGCCGAGGATCTGACCGAGTACCTGAACGAGCACGGCATCAAGGTGCGTTATCTGCACTCGGACATCGATACTGTGGAGCGGGTAGAGATTATCCGCGATCTGCGGCTGGGCAAATTCGACGTGCTGGTTGGCATCAACCTGCTGCGCGAGGGCCTGGATATGCCCGAGGTGGCACTGGTGGCCATTCTCGATGCGGACAAGGAGGGCTTCCTGCGCTCGGATCGCTCGCTGATCCAGACCATTGGGCGGGCGGCACGGAACGTGGATGGCCGCGCCATTCTCTATGCCGACAAGATGACCGGTTCCATGGAACGGGCCATCGACGAGACCAATCGACGCCGCGAGAAACAGGAAGCCTTCAATAAGGAGCACGGCATCACGCCGCAGAAGCTCAACAAGAAGGTTCGCGACATCATGGACGACAGCGGCGGCAGCCGTTTCGACCGCAAATACAAGGGTGACAAGGGCAAGAAGGTGGCCGAGTCACCGTCCAAATACGAAGCCATGTCCCCGGCGGAAGTGGCCCGCGAGATCAAGGCCCTGGAAAACAAGATGATGGAGCACGCCAAGAACCTGGAGTTCGAAGACGCGGCGGCCACACGGGACCGGATTCACCAGCTCCGCGAGCTGGGCTTTATGCGCTAACGTTTCTACAAGGCCGCTGTAGGAGCGCCGCTTGAGGCGCGAACCTCGCGAAGCGAGGAAATCGCCCGGAGGGCGACCAGGGATATCGGCGCTCTGCAGATCCATCTCGAGAGATCAGGCCCTGTTGGTCGCGTCGTTTCCTCGCCAAGGCTCGGATTCGCGCCTCGAGCGGCGTTATTCGCTTCGCTCACCCCTTCGGGGCCGCCCTGCGTGCGTTACTCCGCTCCGCTACGTTCCTACAGTGGCTTCGTGGAGGTTTCCGAGGTCTGCGGTGCCAATTCCTCCACCCAGATCAGCGTCCCTGCGATGACCGCCACCGGCATGATGAACAGGTTCACCAGCGGCAGCATGGTCAGGCCCATGACCACGGCGCCGAAGGTGAGGACCAGCCAGCGTTTGGTTTTCAGGCGCTCCAGCATCACTTCGAAGGGTACCTGGCGGTTATCGGCGCCGAAGTCGATGTACTGCATGGCCAGCAGCCAGCCGGACCACAGAAACCAGATTGCCGAGGCGAACACGTTCACTACCGGGATGAAGTAGACCACCAGCACCACAAACAGAATCAACACTGCCCGCCACAGCCAGTACCAGGTCTTGCGCAGTTCGCGCTTGAAAGTACGCAGGATCATGGCCGGGATGGATTCGTCCGGCATGGGGTGGCCGGTGGTCTGGATGTCTACCTTTTCCGCCAGAAAGCCCATGAAGGGGGCGGCGATCAACTGCACGCCGATGGAGAAGACGCTGGCAAACAGCGCCAGCAGCAGGACCCAGACCAGCAGAATGGCAGCGTCGACCAGGAAATGCAGGGCCCCGTTGAGGAAGCTCAACGACCCGGTCAGTGCCCAGTCGGCCGTGGCCGCAGCGATCCAGCCGGCGATCCAGCTGCCGCTGAGCCAGTAGAGGCCGCCGAAGACCAGGATGTTGAAGATCAGAGGAATGATCACATAGGTCCGCAGCTCCCGGCTTTTCGCCAGGGTGACACTGCGTTTGAGGTAGCTGATGGCATCGGCAACTTGAGACACGGCAAATCCTTGGCTGTGAGAAAGCAGCTACAAGCTACAAGCAGACAGCGAAAAGGGAAAGCCCCCGCCGGCAAGTCGATCCCGCCCCTTGGCCGTTGGAACCTTGCTTGCTAGGCGAACGCCTTGATTCGGAACCCTTTGCCTTGCAAGCAAGGCTCCAAGGGTCGCCTGGTGGAAGGGGCTAGCAACCCGTGTGACTTGATCCCGGCTTTTGCAGTTGTTTTCAATTCGCGCTCGCCCCTGTAGGAGCCCATGCTTGCATGGCGAATCGCCCGCCGATGGCAATATTGCCGTGCACTCTGGCGCCCACAGAGGCCCGGTGCTTCTTGGCCTTATTGTAAACAGGACGTTGCGGCTGATGAATTCAGTCCGGGTTGCCGCTAGACTTACCCACTTTAATGCCCACGGTGCACCGAAATCGCTTCAGGGGGCGGCGAAAATCCTTGTTTTCGCCCAATTTTTGGCCTGTTGGCCCGAGTTAAGCAGACACTATGCGACTGAAATCCATAAAACTGGCCGGGTTCAAATCCTTTGTGGACCCTACCACCACCAATTTCCCGG
>OJIS01000166.1_pt1 | contig 24022 bp, 17 predicted proteins | sample 1595671 | NCBI WGS metagenome assembly OJIS01 (sample SAMN05416814, study PRJEB24817) | seawater metagenome | isolation source: Sea water | place: Canada:Atlantic | collected 2013-07 | reverse complement strand
CGAGATCAGCCTCGGTCTCGTGGGCTCGGAGATGTGTATAAGAGACAGCTCAATTTCCTCCCGAAATTCACGGTCAGCGTCGCGGGAGAATCCACCTCCGCATCCTCCGCCAACCCTTGGATCCTCCCCGCCATCTGGACCGCCGGCTTCCTCTTCTTTGGCCTGCGGGGACTCATCGATGTCCTCTCCATGCAACGCTGGAACCGCGAATCCCGCCTCGCCAACGATCTCCCTGCTTTTCAAGAAACCCTCTCTCAACTCGGCATCTCGCGCCGCGTTGATCTCCGCATTCATCCGCGCCTCGCCTCGCCCGTCGTCTCCGGCCTCATCCGCCCGCGGATCTACCTCCCGGAAAGCTCTACCGAGTGGTCCCCCCGGACCCTCCACATGGCTCTCCTTCACGAACTTGGCCACGTGCAGCGGCGCGATCTCTGGATGGCCACGCTTGCGCACATCGTCTGTGTGCTCCATTGGTTTAATCCCGCCGTCTGGTGGTTGCGCCGCACCTTCCTCAGCCAGTGCGAATACGCCTGCGACGCCCATCTTCTCCAAAAAGGAGCGAACCCGCGCGACTACGCCAACGCCCTCTGCGACGTCGCCCAATCCGCCTCGGCCCCACCTCTTTCGCTCGCCATGGCCGGCCATGTCCCCCTCCGCGAGCGCATCATTTTCCTGTCCAAGGGCGGCCGTCGCGGCTCCATCATTCTCTCAGGTTTGATTTTCCTGACCGCGACCAGTGCCATCGCCATGAGCGTCATCAGCCTCGTCCCTGAACGGCCTGCCGCCGAACCTGCGGCACCGATGGATGAGGTCGAACTCCGCTTCAATGCCGATCCCTTTCCCGCGGATTAGGGCCACTCCCCGAGACCACCCCAAGGACTCACCACACGAAAAACGAATTTGACCTTGGCGATAGTTTCATTATTATGGAATTATGAAAACGACCGAGGCGAGCATCGCTCTGACTGCACTCGCGCATGAGTCCCGACTCGAGGTGTTTCGTCTCTTGGTGAAAGAAAGCCCCGAAGGACTTTGTGCCGGTGATCTTTCAAGGATGCTTGGGATTCCCAAGCCTACCATGTCCTTTCACCTTAAGGAACTCAGTTTCGCAGGCTTGATTGATTCGGAGAGGCTTGGACGCTCCATCAAGTATCGGCTCCAAAACAAAAAAATGCAGCAGCTCATGCAATTCCTGATGGAAGACTGCTGCCAAGGTCGTCCCGAGCTCTGCCTCCCAAAGGGTTCAAAAAGCGCCTCCTGTTCCGATTGTTAAACCCTTCATTTCAGAAATCTAAAAACGAAAAACTCATGAGTATCAAAATTGGAATCAATGGATTTGGCCGGATTGGTCGCCTCGATCTACGCGCCGCCTTTGGCTCGGAAGAGCTGGAGTTCGTCCACATCAACGAGCCACACGCACCGGCTCAATCAGCAGCGCATCTGCTGGAGTTCGACACCGTGCATGGCCGCTGGGATCACGACATCACTGCCGACGATCAATCGATCACGATTGATGGTCACGCCATTGGCTATTCATCCGAGAGCACCCCGGGAGCGGTCAATTGGGTTGAAAAGGGAGTCGAGATCGTCCTCGAGTGTTCGGGCAAATTTAGAACCCCCGCTCTTCTCCAGCCATATTTTGACCAAGGTGTCAAAAAGGTCATCGTGGCCGCGCCCGTCAAGGAAGGCGCTCTTAATATCGTGATCGGCTGCAACGACGATCTTTACCTCCCCGATGAGCATCACCTCCTTACCGCGGCATCTTGCACCACCAACTGCATTGGCCCGGTCGTCAAGGTCATCAACGAAACCTTTGGCATTCGCCATGGCATGATCACAACGCTGCACGATCTGACCAACACCCAAACCATCGTTGATGCGCCCCATGCCGATCTGCGCCGCGCCCGTTCTGCGGTGAACTCCCTGATTCCCACAACGACCGGATCAGCCACCGCGATCACCATGATCTACCCGGAGCTGAAGGGCCGTCTCAACGGGGTTGCCGTTCGCATCCCCATGCTCAATGCCTCGCTCACCGACTGCGTCTTCGAACTCGAAAGAGAGAGTGACATTGAAGAAGTCAATGCCGCTCTGAAAGCCGCCGCCGATGGCCCATTGAAAGGAATCTTGGGCTACGAAGAACGCCCGCTCGTCTCCGCTGACTACGTCAATGATCCCCGCTCGGGAATCGTCGATGCTCTTTCTACAATGATGGTCAACGGCACCCAGCTGAAGCTACTCGTCTGGTATGATAATGAGTGGGGATATTCCAACCGGATGATGGATCTCACTAAAATCGTGGCGGCATCCTTGTGAGTTTCATCTCTCATTTGGCCAAACGATGAACACCAAGAACTACGCCCTTGTCACGGCCGCCTACTGGGGATTCACCCTGACCGACGGGGCGCTGAGAATGCTCGTACTTCTGCACTTCCACGAGCGTGGTCTGAACGCCATACAGTTGGCCTTCCTCTTCCTGCTCTACGAATTCTGCGGGATTGTGACCAATCTCTTTGGTGGCTGGCTGGCCTCGACCAAAGGCCTCAAGATCACCCTCACCTCCGGCCTCGCGCTCCAAATTCTCTCGCTGGTTTTGCTCTCAGTCATCAATCCCGGATGGGAGCTTTGGCTCGCGGTGAGTTACATCATGGGCACCCAGGCTCTCTCCGGTATTGCCAAAGACCTTACCAAGATGAGTTCAAAAAGCGCGGTCCGGGTTCTTGTTCCCGAAGGTGATGCCGCCTCTCAATCCGGCCTATTCCGCTGGGTCGCTATTCTCACAGGATCCAAGAACGCGCTCAAGGGAGTTGGCTTTCTCCTCGGCGGTGTCCTCCTCGCCGGCATTGGATTCCAATGGAGCCTCCGGGCCATGGCGATCTCTCTGGGAGTCGTTCTTGTGATTTCAATCCTGGGACTGGAAGGAGATTTGGGGAAATCAAAGCAGAAGACGAAATTCAAGGAACTCTTCTCAAAATCAAGAGAGATCAACGTCCTCTCCTTCGCCCGCTTTTTCCTCTTCGCATCCCGGGACGTTTGGTTCGTGGTCGCACTCCCCGTGTTCCTCAGCGACGTCCTTGGCTGGGGCTTCGCCGCGATCGGAACCTTCATGTCGATCTGGGTCATTGGATACGGGATCGTCCAGGCTTCCGCGCCCGCCCTGGTGAGAAAGAAAGGAAATGTGGCCAGCACCGCCGCTTCCACTTTGGCGTGGGGCCTCGCCCTCGTCGGAGTCACCCTTGCCATTGCTCTGGGAGTGCAATTGGAATTCAACCTGACTGAAACCATCCTCGGAGGCTTGATTCTATTCGGCATCATCTTTGCGATGAATTCAGCACTCCATTCCTACCTGATTCTCGCCTACTCGGATTCAGATAAGGCGGCCTTGAATGTCGGCTTCTACTACATGGCCAATGCCGGAGGACGGCTCTTCGGAACCTTGCTTTCGGGCCTGGTTTACCAATGGCAGGGCCTTTCCGGATGCATGTGGACGAGTTCCCTTTGCGTTCTCATTGCAGCACTCACCATCTTGGCCCTGCCTAGAAAGACGGTCTCACAGGGAACATCTTAAGGGAACCCGATCGATCCCGCGATTCAGACCCTCATCATGGCGCGACTTCAGGGCGATATCTGAACAAATCCGCCCTCGCGCCACGCTCCCTGTTTGTTAGTTCGCCGCCATGAAATTCAATATCATCCTCGCTACCATCTGCCTTGCCCTCGGAGCCACCATTGCCTGGGTCGCCAAACCCGACCCGACATCGACAGCTCCCCAGGTTGAAAACGAAACAGACAAGCCTTCAAAAGCACAAGCGGCACCCTCTTCATCGGACGACAAACGGGAGATCAGCGAGCGTAAGATCGTCGAGTCCGGCAATGCGCTTGAATCGACCATCATTCCTTTCGGCGAAGAAGGTGACAATCCGGAGGGCAACAGGATGCAGGATCGCATGAGCCAAATGTTCAAGAAACGCCAGATGGCCAAATTGGACGCTCGCATTGCCAAACTCGTCAACCAACTCAATCTCACTCCTGCGCAGGAAGCGGCTCTGCGAAAGGCCGCCGAAGAAAAAATGGAGGGCCTTGGAGATCTCTTCTCTGGGAATGGTGATCGTTCCAATCTCGCCAACATGATGAAAGGAGATGGCATCGATGAAGCCCTCGCTGACATCCTCACTCCCGGGCAACTGGAAGAACACGAAGAGGTCAAAAAGCGTGAACTTGCCAACAAAGTCGAAGCCAAAGCTCTCAAGAACCTCGCCAAATTGAGCAATCTTGATCTCTCTCAAGAGCAAAAGGATGCTGCTTACGATATTCTTTATAAACAGGCCGAAGGCTCGGTCACTGACGATTCCGGCGCGGGTGGTATGTTTTCCATGATCACTGATGGCTTGGGCATCGAAATCGATGGCGATGCCATCGGGCTTGCGGCCAACCTCATCCCAAATGCTGAAGACATGGAGAATGGAGACGTTGAGCGACCAGATCCCCAGGCAATGATGGCTAAGATGAAGGAAAACCAGGCCAAGCAGATCGACGATAAAGTCAAAGCTCTCAGCCCTGTTCTCAACGACAGCCAACTCGAACAATATCGCAAGGACCTCGAGCTCAAGTCAGGGGGAATCTTCGGCGGATTCATGGGAGACTTTAACAGAGACGGGGAGTAATTCTCACTCGCTCTCAAGCTTGCGCTCAGCTTTCAAGAGAGCTTTCTTCTCCCGGGCTTCCCGGAAGAAGCTTTTGAGAATCCCCACGCATTCATCCTCCATCACCCCCATCGTGATCTCACAGCGGTGGTTCAGGGGCGGGTTGCTTTGCAGAAGATTCATCCACCCGCCTGCGGCCCCTCCTTTGGGATCCATGGCACCGTAGACGACCCGGTCCGGGCGGCAATGGACAATCGCACCGGCACACATCGGGCAGGGCTCCTTGGTGACGTAAAGGGTCGCTCCTTCGAGTCGCCAATCTCCATAGGCGGCTTGAGCTGACGTCAGCGCGAGCATCTCGGCATGGGCGGTGGCATCCTTCAAAGTCTCCACCTGATTCCAGGCCCGTGCGATGATCTTGCTATCCCGCACGATGACCGCGCCGATCGGGACCTCTCCCACTTCATAAGCACGCCCGGCCTCCCGCAAAGCCTGGCTCATGAAGTAGAGGTCGCTTTGAAAATCAATCGACTGCTCACTCTCGAAATCGAAGTCCATGAGGGTGGTTAGCTGATCTCGCCTCGACTGGAAAGACTCTCTTGTGAAATGACGAGCACCCGGCCCGCTTCCACCCGCCACTTCACATTCCGACCCGCCAACCGACACCCGTAGATTCGGTCATCATCATGATAGGCCGGACGCGGATCAACCGAGAGCACTTGGGCAATCAAGACCATGTCGTTTTCATTCAAACCACGTCGGGCCTCTTCACTAAACTCAACCTGCAACGCCACCGGAGCTTCCTTTGCAAATCCTCCAACCGCTTCGGGCAAAGCCTCCACGTAGGGCAGATAGGGCTTGATATCGAGCACCACTGTTCCGTCCACCAAATCCAATCCGCTCACCTCGATGGCCTCGTCGCCCACTGACTCGAGTGCCACCAGCGAGAGCCCAATCCGGTTGGGCCGGAATGGCGAACGGGTCGCAAAGACCCCCTTCTTCTCATTTCCCCCGAGCCGGGGCGGCCGTACGAACCAACGGGTTTCCTCTTCCCGAACCTGGTCGAAAAGAAAAACGATCCAGACATGGCTGAATTCCTCCAGACCACGACACGCTCCCGGCGGAACATCTTTCGAGAAGACAACCCGGCCCCGTGCCCCGGGGACAAGGCCACTCTGACGCGGCGTCCCAAATTTCTCTCCAAAGCAGCTCTCAATCCGACCAATCGGTCTCATCGTCACGCCATCGTTCATCGATCCAGCAGAGCAGGAGCAAGATCGACACGCGAGTATTCCTTTCCGACCGCATCACAAAGCAGATTGGAAGAAATCCGGCCACTCTCGTAAATGGTCGGCAGCCCGCTTCCCGGGTGGGTTCCGCCACCAACGAGGTAGAGGTTATCATATCCCTTCATGCGATTATGCGGCCGGAAATAGAGCATTTGATCGAGCGTGTGGGAGAGATTGAAGGTCGCCCCCATGAAGATGCTGTAATCATCCCGCCAACCCGCCGGGGAGAGGATTTTTTCCTCCACGATGTGCTCGCGAAGATCCTTCATCCCGGTGCGTTCGACAATGCGATCAATCACCAGATCCCGATATTCCTGCTGGGTCGCTTCCCAGTCCTGATCATGGCGAACATTGATGGTAGGAACGAGAACGTAGAGCTGCGAATGCCCTTCCGGCGCGACCCTGGGATCGGTCACACTGCTATTGCGGACGTAGATCGACATGTCCTTTGAGACCTCTGTTTCGCTCTGAATGTCGTTCACATTCTGCGCGTAGTCGTCGGCAAAAAGAATGTGATGGTGCGGCTCGTCCTCGTAAATTTTATCGAGCCCGAGATAGAGCATGAACGCCGAGCACGAAAACTTCTTCCCCGCCATCTCGGCAGGCTCCTTGCTCTGACCATTCATGAGGTTGACCATCGCGTGAGCATAGTCGGCATTCATCACGACGTGATCGGCTTCCAAAACCTCCCCGTTTTCCAAAGTCACCCCAGTTGCTTTTTTACCGTCAAAATTCACCTCCTTGATGGGAGTCGAAAGCCGAATATCGGCGCCTTCTTCCCGGGCGACCCTGGCCATTGCCAGCGAGATTTGGCAAAGCCCACCCTGCACGTGATAGATTCCGAATTTGTATTCGGTGTATGAGAGGATGGTGAAAAGCCCGGGGCATTTCCAGGGACTCATTCCGAGGTATTTCGCCTGGAAGGTGAAGGCCAGTTTGAGGCGGTCGTCTTTGAAATACTCGTCGAGAACATCGACCACCGTTTTAGTCGTGGCGATGTAGGGTATCACTTTGATGAGTTCGGCTCGAAGATAGGACGAAAGTTTGTGATAGGGCTTTTGGAGAACGGGATAAATGGCCCGGAGCTTGGCCGCGTGATCGTCCATGAACCGCAGGTAGCCTTCCTCATTTCCTGGAAAATTTTCGGCGATATTCGACGCCATTTTTTCAACGTCCGAACTGGTCTCAATCGTCCGACCGTCGCTCCAGCTCAGACGCGCCATCGGGTCGAGCTTTACGAAGTCGAGATAGTCCGAGCTCTCGCGCCCCGCTTCCGCAAAGATTTCATCAAGAGTGAACTTCTGATGAAGGAAGGTCGGCCCGGCATCGAAGGAATAGTCTCCGACCTTGATCTCGGAATTCCGACCACCCACGCGGTCTGCCTTTTCCACCACCGTGACCTCAAATCCGCGATGGGCGAGGATCATCGCAGAGGAAAGCCCTCCGGGACCGGCGCCAACAATGATGACCTTTTTCTTCATTTTCGACCGATAGGTAGACGACACACTCCAATCGGGCTAATACTTTTTTAAGGACAGCATGACCACCACCCGCTTCGCCCCCAGCCCCACCGGGAAACTCCACCTCGGCCACGCCTACTCCGCCAGGGTCGCCCACGACCTCGCCCGGAAGCAGAACGGACGATTTTTGGTCCGCTTTGAAGACATCGACCACACCCGCGTGCGGCCGGAATACTATGAAGGAATTCTCACGGACCTTCGCTGGCTGGGACTCGCCTGGGACGAGGAACCCTGGAAGCAACTCGACCGACTTGAGCACTATCAGGCAGCCCTGGACCGGCTCAAAGCTCTCGGCGTCGTCTATCCCTGCTACTGCACCCGACGCGAAATCGAGACCGAATTGACAAATCTCACCCACGCTCCACATGGCCCGGAAGGCCCGCTCTACCCCGGGACCTGTCGCGGCTTGGCCACTCCACCGGCCGACCGCGAACCCGCCTGGCGACTCGATTTTCAAAAAGGGGCCGACTTGGTGGGCCTGCTGACCTTTCATGATCTACGCCACGGTAAGATCGACGTTGATCCCGGTTTATTGGGCGATGTCATCCTCGCCCGTAAGGACATCGGAACTTCGTATCACCTCGCCGTCGTCATCGATGACGCCGCCCAGAAAATCACGCACGTCACCCGGGGAGAGGACCTCCTCGGCTCGACCCATATCCACCGCCTGCTCCAAACTCTTTTGAATCTCCCCGAGCCTGCCTATCTCCACCATCAGCTCATTCTCGATGATTCCGGCCAGCGCCTCGCCAAGCGACATGATGCCCTCGCCATCTCCACTCTCCGTGAGCGGGGCGAAGACCCTTGGAATATGCTACCACCTGCCTAGTCTGTCTCCATGTTGGAAATGCCCCTGCGAATTGGAATCAGTGGATCAGGCTCCGTCTCCCGGGGAGTCGAGTTTCAGATCAACCAAACCGATGGGATGGAGTTGGGCTGGCGCTGCGAAGCCGACGATGTCGAGGAGCATCTCAAAAACGAACCCGTCGAGGTCTTTGTGGAAGCTTGCGGGCACGTTGGTGATGCGGGCGAATGTTCCCTGCTAGCCATCGAGAACAACGCCCACGTTGTCCTCACCGATGCCCGCGTCGATGTCACCTTCGGCCTCGCCCTGCAATCAGAGGCCCAGCAGCGAGGCATCATCGTCACCTCGGATGCCGGAACGCCGCATGGCGCTCTTGCCAGCATGATTCAAGAAGCCCACATCATGGGATTCAAAACCGTTCAGGCCGGTCAAATCTCGCCCTGCGGTGGAGACTCGCAATTTCTCTATGAAATGGCCGCTCTCGCCAATGGCTTTGGCTTTCTTCCCCCTCCCGGCGGTATGACCGGACCGGAAGTCACCAGCCTCAAGGATGCTCTCACCGCCTTCGATCTTGAGAGCTACGAAGACACTCCAAGAGTGGACTTCCTTCGCCTCCCGGAGCGAGAGGGCGGTCTCTACCTTATCGTCAAACCAAAGACCGATCTCCCTGCCGAACAACTCGCACACCTCCGCAACTGCCATCTCGGAGCCGGCCCCTACTATCTCCTCCGCCGCGACTACCATCTCGGGCATCTGGAGACCTCCAAAGCGATCCTCGGAGCGGCCGCAGGACAGCCTATTCTTTCGCCAGGGCAACCAAGCTGCCAGATCTACGCAAGCAGCAGGAAAGAACTCCCTGCCGGCACAAGCATCACGGGAGACCTGCTTGAAGCCCGGCTTGAACCGGTCTCCGAGGCATTGATTCCGCTCATTCTCCTCGAGCAAGGGGCCTGCCTCATCCGCTCTCTAGCAAGAGATACTCTTCTTAATTCCGAGGATGCCGAATTACAGGGGGCCGATTGGCTTCAGGGTTAGCGCCCCGAGCGCCTGATCGGAAGTCGAACGCTGTCAATTAAGATGATTTCGCCTCATCATTTTACAGTTTGCCATTCCCGACTTTGCTTGCTAGACCCACTGTGTCATGCAAATCACCCGCATTCTAACAGTCACCGGGCTCAGCAGCGCATTTTCGCTGGGAGCCACCTTTTATCCCATTGTCAGTGTCACCTCGGACACCTCGGCCACTGACTTCTTCACCGCCCAAAACCTGATCCAAGGACCAGGCGTCGGTTTCGACTCAGCCGAACCACACAATAGTATCGGTGGGGGAGGAGGCGCGACTTGGGTCACCAATGCTCCAAACGGAGGTACCGGCGACTACTTTTCTCCGCTCCCAGGAACCGCCCCGCGATTTGTCTTTGATCTTGGATCTCCCGTTCCCTTGAACGAAATCAGTGTTTGGGGATATGCGGACGGCAATGGCAACGGACTCATCTCGCTCGATCTGCGCTTCTCAGACTCGACCACTTTTACCGGAGCACCTGTTTCCATTAGTGGAATCACCCAACCGTCTTTGCCGCGTCAGAGCTTCTCGTTTGACGAAATCACGGCGCAATTTGTTGAGCTTGTCCCGACAGACAACCTCTTCGGCATCGCGCCTCCGGGAGGCGACCGGGCAGGACTCGGAGAAGTGGCATTTGCCGTCCCGATCCCCGAACCTTCCACCGGACTACTTGCCCTCATCGGTTTGGCTGGCCTCATCCGTCGCAGACGTTCGTAGACGCCTGTTTTTCAATGAATTTCAGTGGGATGCGGAGTGATCGGCATCCCACTTTTTTATTCTCCAACCCACACGAAGCTCCGATGAAAAAAATCACCATCCTCTCCATTCTAACCTGCTCCAGCCTCCTTGCTCCGGCTTTGACGTTCTTCCCTGTCACCGACATTGCCACCCCGAATATGCTTGAGGGCAACCAAGCCGGTAATCCTCTCTCAAATATCATCGAAGGTGCCGGATTCGGTTTTGACACCAACGAACCACACACCCGTCTCGGTGGAACCTGGTACACCGATGCCCCCGGAGGGTTTCCCTCCGACTATATCGTGTCCAATCCCGGCGATGAAATCATCATCCTCGATCTCGGGGCAGACACCACCCTCTATGAGCTCTCCTATTGGGGATACTCCGACACCAACGGCAACGGCTTACGGGATTTTGAAGTTCGCTTTGCGACCGCTGCTGAAGGCGGTGCACCCGGTCTCGGCGACGAAGAATTCGGGACATCCATCACCTCGACCTTTTTGTTCGCCGCTGAGAACGATCAAGCCAATCGTCAGAGTTTTGCCTTCGGCGAGGCCATCACCGCCCGCTATGTGGAAATCAAGGCTCTCACAAACTATTTTGACATCATCGTTGGAGGCGACCGTTTGGGGATCGGGGAACTTTCCTTTGCTGAGCCTTCCGCGATCGGATCGCCTGATATCGTGCCAACTGAAGCTCAAAATCTCGATCTCCAGTCCGGCAGCAACTTTTTCATCCCGGTTCTCAACACCGGAGATACCAACCTGTCCATCAGCGCCATCGAATTCACCGGACCAAATGGGGCCGTTTTCAGCACCGTGACGCCCCTCCCGGCAGAGGTCTTTCCATTCCTCGCCAGACCGATCGAAATTCAATTCGACCGCACCGGTCTGAGCGGTCCCATTTCTGCGACCATGGTGGTTACCTCGGACGATCCCGATCAACCCACCATTGAGATTCCTTTATCAGGCACTCTTCCAGCATTGGGACCTGACCTTGTCGTCACTTCTCCGACCGCAGTGGTGCTTGCGGAAACAGGACTCCAGAGCTTCCCGATTCCGATCGCAAACGGAGGAGGATCGGATCTCGCCATCTCCGGAGTCACTCTTTCGGGGGCCGACGCTTCGGCATTCTCAGTCACCTCTTTTCCCGCAACCGTGACACCCGGAATGGAAGCCGAAATCGTGATCGCCTTTGACCCGAACCTGGCCGGAAGCGGAGCGATCGACCTCACTCTGGCGGTTGCCTCAAACGATCTTGAGGAAGCGGTGACTGAAATCATCATCACCGGAGGCCTGGCCGAAGAATTCCTCCCCATCACGGAAGTCCTGACCAACACCGTCAATTTCTACGACCAGATCAATCTCATCGCCGGGATCGGAGTCGGCTTTGAAACGAGCGCCCCTCACAATTCCATCGGCGGCGGAGGCGCAGCCACCTGGGTTACCGATGCCCCCAATGGTGGCGCAGGCGACTATTACGAGAACGATCAGGCCAATCCCGTCATCATCATTGATCTTGGTGCAAATGTTGCTCTTGGCGAAATCAGCACCTGGGGCTACGCCGCCGGAAATACCAATGGAGCGAAAGACTATACCCTGCGCTTTGCCACGGAGGCAGAAGGTGGCAATCCGGAATTGGGCGATGAGAATTTCGGAAATTCGATCACGTATCAGCCGGCCTTCGAGGCCGCCTTCGACCCGCTTGCCCGTGATACTGAAATCTTTGAACAAGCGGTCGTCGCCCGTTATGTCGAAATGACTATTACCGACAACTGGCGTGACCTCCAGGGAGCTCTTCCTGGAGGAGACCGGGTGGGACTTGGAGAGATCGCCTTCCCCGTATTCACGGGTTCGGTCAACCCTCTCCTGGGGATCGTCTCGGCCACCAAACAAGAGAATGGAGATTTCGCGGTCACCTTCTATTCATCGCAGGGAGTTTCCTACGAACTCGATCGCTCAACCGATGGGCTGACCTGGGAGCGCCTCGCGATCAGCATCACAGGCTCAGACGACGACACCTCCATCATCACGGACACCAACACGCTGGCCGACGAACGTGCGGTCCTCTACCGCGTGGTCCAACCATAAGCACTGGTTTCACAATCCATCAAGCGCCCCGCCCGGAGCAACCTTCCGGTCGGGGCGCTTTTTCAATCTTCCGACCGTCTCAATCCATCGAGGAAGAGAATCATCGAAAATAAACTCTTTGCATTCCACCCGTTTGAACGGTCTTTTTGTTCAGGGCATTGATCGCCCCACAACTTTCACCTGCCCGAATGAAACATACCCTTTTTATCACCTTCAGCTCCGTTGCCACCCTCTTCCTATCGGCCGCCGAGTTTCACCCCATTTCAGCGATCTCCAGCTCGACCTCCGGAACCGACTTATACCAGGTGAACAACCTCATTCAGGGCGCAGGCTCGGGATTCGGAGCCACCGAACCTCACGATAGCCTCGGCGGAGGTTCCACCAGCACCTGGGTCACCAATGCGCCCAACGGAGGAAGCGGAGATTACTTTGCCAATGGAGTCGCTGACCCTGTCTTCATCATCGACCTGGGAGCAAACCGTGCACTCAGCGAAATCAGCACCTGGGGATATGCCAACTCCAATACCAATGGAGGCAAGAACTTCACCCTTCGCTTTGCCACCAGCATCGAGGGAACTGGAAATTTTGGAGACTCCATCTCCTACTCCCCTTCCTTCGAGGCCGCCTTCAGCGCGGACCTGCGCGACTCAAACTCTTTCAGCCAAACGGTCAACGCTCGCTACGTCGAGATGGTCTTCACCGACAATTGGAAGAACTTACAAGGCGGCACTCCCGGCGGGGATCGCGTCGGACTCGGTGAAGTTGCATTCGAGGACTCGGTGCCTCCCGTGGACCCTCTCTTGCAAGTTGACGACACCTTGAATCTCGACCTCGACGGCTCGGTCCAGACCTTCAACGTGGCCGTAGCCAATCTGGGAGCGACCCAGGCCCTCACCCTTTCAACTCCGACCTTCAGCGGAACCAACTCAGCGGCCTTTACCATCCTGACATCGCCCTCAAGTATCGCACCATCCGGCAATGGCACCATCCAGTTTTCCTTCAACCCCACGGGCATCACCGGCACCATTAGCGCCTCGCTGAACTTCAACACCAACGACACGACACAACCCTCGTCATCCATTTCATTGAATGGATTCATTCACGACCCCCGCATTTCTGCACCCGGATTTTTTGACCTCGGGAGCTTCCCAACCGGATCACCACCCCAAACCAGCCCACTCACCGTTACGAATCTTGGGGGAGGGCAAAGCCTGATCATCTCCGCCACGGAAATCACCGGAAGTAATGCCGGCAACTTCACCGTGGCGAACTCACCGGCCACCATCGCCCCCCTCGGCAATGATACCATCACCATTGAATTCGACCCCATGGGCGGCGAGGGCATCTTCTCGGCTCAACTTAAGATCACCAGTAATGACGCGCTCAATCCCGTCACCACGATCAATCTGAATGCGCTCATCGGCGACGCCATTCCTAACTCCGGCGTCCGTATCAATGAGTTCGTGGCGAGCAACAATTCCTCACTTCAGGATGGCGACGGAAATTCCTCCGACTGGATCGAACTCTACAACGCCGGCCCCGGCCCTGCCGATTTAAGTGGCTGGTCCTTGACCGATTCAGTCACAAATCTCAACAAATGGGAGTTTCCCGACGGAACCTCCCTTCCTCAAAGTAGCTACCTCATCGTCTTTGCCTCGGGACAGGACACCGACACCTATGTCGATGCCGGCGGCTTCCTCCACACCAACTTTAAGCTCACCACCGGAGGAGAGTATTTCGCCTTGGTGGAAGCAAACGGGACCACTATAAAGAGCGAGTTCACCCCGGAATATCCCTCACAGTTCAGCGACATTTCATACGGCATCTTTGCCGAAGGAAGTGGAACCATCGAACTCACCGAAAATTCCAATGCCGAGGTCCTCATTCCTGATGACAACTCGCTCGGTCTCACCTGGACATTCCCCGCCTTCGACTCCCAGACCTGGATCGCCCCGGAACTCGGCTCTGGCGTCGGCTTCGACACCGGATCGGACTATAATCCCTTTATCGATGTCGATATCCAAAGCCAACTCCACACCAACGGCACCTCGGCCTTCGTCCGACTCCCCTTTGAAGTGAGCGACACCACCCAAGTCTCAGGACTGACTTTCCAGATCCGCTACGACGATGGCTATGTCGCCTATTTGAATGGCACCCAGATCGCTTCACGAAATGCTCCGATCAACCCGGCCTACGACGACATCGCCACCGCTAATGCCAATGAGAATGACAACGTCGATGAAATCGATGTTTCCGCGTTTGTCTCAAATCTCCAGAACGGCACCAACGTGCTCGCCATTCATGGCCTCAATCGCAGCTCCGGCAGCAGTGACTTCCTTGTTGATGCCAGCCTCGGTGCCAGGACCCCGCCCACCGGCCCACTTCTGATCGGATACCTCGCCTCCCCGACTCCCGGTTCGGAAAACCTCGGAGGATCGGCCAACCCCGGACCCGAAATTGTCAACGTTAGCCACACCCCGCTGCAACCATCCGAGACGGAAGATATCATTGTCACCGCCACCATTCTCCCCCGACTCATCAGCGTCGATAAGGTCGAACTCACCTACCGCGTTCAATATGGTTCCTCGACAACACTCATGATGTTGGACAACGGGACCGGGAATGACGCCATCGCCGGAGACCTCGTCTACACTGCCACCATTCCATCTTCCGCCTACGGGCAGGAGGACATGGTCCGCTGGTTTGTCGCCGCAAGTGATTCCGCTGACAATCCCGGCCGCGCTCCCCTCTTCCTCGATCAAGCCGGCAACAATCAGTCTGCCGAATACTTTGGCACTGTGACCAAGGATCCCTCGGTCACCTCCGAACTCCCCCTCCTCCAGTGGTTTTCACAAAACAGCTCGGCCGGAAACACCCGTTCGGGAACCCGGGCCTCGGTCTATTTCCTCGGACGTTTTTACGACAACATTTTCATCCGGCAGCGAGGGCAGGCCACCAACGGACGGAACTCGCAAAAGTTCGATTTCAACCGAGGGGACTCCTTCTATGTGAACGAGGAATTGTCCTCGATTGGCGAAATCAACATCAACGGCAATGGCGCCGACAGCACCTACGTCCGACAACAAATGGGCTTTGACACCCACCGCCTCGCGGGCAACGAATCATCTCTCACCTACCTTTGGCAACTGCGGGTCAACGGAGGAAACGACCGCGTCGGTGTCGCCATCGAGCAAGTCGACGAAGACTATCTGGAACGCTACGGCTATGACGAAGATGGTGATCTCTACAAATTCGTGCAGCGAAACAATCTCAATCCCGTCTTCTTCGACACCATCACCGGCATCGAAAAGAAGACCGGTGATGAATCCAATATCGACTCCGCTGTCGACCTTGTCGCCGGCCTCAATCTCCCCACTTCCACTCAGCGCCGTCAGTGGGTCATCGACAATCTCGACCTTCCCCAGGTCGTCAACTACCTCGCCTCCCGATCCATCATTCAGGACGCCGATGACCTCCGCAAAAACTTCTACATGTATCAAGACAGCCGCGGTGATTGCCGCTGGCGTCTTCTTCCCTGGGATAAGGATTTCACCTTCGGAGTCAGAGGTGATGGAGGCACCTTCCTGCCCCATCCATTCTTCGGCGACGAGGAACACAAAAAACAAAACGCCAATCAATGGAACATCCTCTACGATGTCCTCTTTGAAGAACCCGTCACTCAACGGATCTACCTCAGGCGCCTGCGCACCCTCATGGATGACGTCCTGCAGCCTTCTTCGACTCCATTCAACGACCGCATTCTTGAGACCCTTGCCCGTGACATCATTGACCCTGCTTCGCCTCCGCTCAGCAGTAATATCAACTCGGTAAACAGCTACCTCACCAGCCGCCGCAGCGTCCTCTTCAACAACTACCCCTCGCTCATCCCGGACAGCCAGCCCGGCACCCCCTCCCTCACCATCGCGGAAATCGAAGCCAATCCCGCCAGCGGAAATCAAGAGGAAGAGTTCATCCGGATTCACAATAATGAGAACACTGAAATCGATATCTCCGGCTGGACTCTCACCGGCGGCGTGGACTTCACCTTCCGTGCCGGTACTGTCATCGAGCGCAACGGAGACCTCTACGTCTCACCCAGCGGCAAGGACTTCCTCAACCGAAGCGTCTCCCCGCAAGGTGGCGAGGAACTCCTCACCGTCGCACCTTACTCAGGGAAGCTCTCGAATTTCAGCGAAGTCCTCACCCTGACTCATCAAGATGGCCAAATAATCGACTCGTTCACCACTCCAAATGCGCCTTCGGATGCTCAACTCTATCTCGTGATCAGCGAGATCATGTATCACCCTGCGGACCCGAACGGGGACGCCGAGTATCTGGAACTCAAGAACATCAGCGACACCGTCACCTTGGATCTTGAAGGGATTTCGTTCACCGCGGGCGTCGACTTCACCTTCCCGCCAGGAGCCACCCTCGCCCCCGGAGCCTATACTCTTGTCGTCCTCGACCAAGCGGCCTTCGAGGCGGTTCACGGGAACGGACTCCCCATCGCCGGAGTCTTCCAAAATGGCTCGCGTTTGAACAACGGCAGCGACCGCATCAAACTCGAGGACGCCTCGAATAGCACGATTCAGGAATTCACCTATGATGATGAATCACCCTGGCCTTCCGGCCCGGATGGTAACGGTTTCAGCCTCGTTCTGATCAATCCGACTTCATCGCCCATCCACGATGAAGCAACGAGCTGGCGTGAAAGTGCACTCATTGGCGGGAATCCCGGAGGACCGGATGCCACCCAATTTTCCGGTAATCCCGATGCCGACTCCGACAATGACGGCCTGTCAGATCTGCTCGAATACGGACTCGGAACGTCACCCACCACTCCAAACCCCACCCCTTTCAAAGTCAATATCGTCGGCGGGGTGGTTGAAATCCAGACAACGATCAATCAGGCCGCTGATGATCTCGACATCCGCATTCAACAATCGAGCGGCCTGGAAACCTGGGATGACGCAGACGACGATCTCTCACTCTTCTCAAGAACCAACAACGGAGACGGCACCGCAAGTGTCGTTTACAGAAGTTCTCCAAATTTCCTCCAGACCAACGAGCTACAGTTCTTCCGAATCAAAGTCACCTTGATCCCCTAATTGATCGGACTCGTGATTCGATCTCGAATCACTCCTGTTCGACCCGGAAGAACAACTTCGAAGATATCGGGACGCCGGCATCGGCTAAATCAAAAGTCACGGTAATCTGATCGGCGTCATCAGGATTTTCATCATCGGCGGCACTCAAGCCATCAGCGATATCCGAGTCCCAATTCACCAGATCTGGCGAATATCTCGCGATGAAGGTTGCCTCCCCCGCTTTCGGCCAAGTCAAAGTCAGCAACTGGGTCTCCGGATCAAAGGTAATATCGGTAATCGCCAAAGGAACGCTCGGGCTACTGGAGGTCCCGTTTACCGCCGCAACCGCAAGACGATCTGCCAAGGTGAAATCGATCGACCGAATCACTTTGCCCTGATCTTCAGGCAGGAGTTCAAAGGGAATTTCCCGGGGAAAAACTCCCGGGCCGAAATAGCTGGCCCATCCGCCTGCACCTCTTCGGGCAATTGCGATTTTATCGGTCGCGTTGTAGTCTCGTGAACCCTGCCAGTCATTGATGCTGAAGGAGAAAAGAGCCATCGTCTCATCATCGAAATTCACGGTCACCTGAAAGTTATCGGCTCCATTTCCGCCGATCCCGAAAATCAAAAACTTCAAATCAGAGTAGCTCCCCGGGGTATCCAAAGTGAACGTCTCCCCATTCAAAATCAGGTTCGGTTGGTCATAAGGCTGAAGCAAAAACTCCGTCCCAAAATTCGTCGTAAACGTCCGGTCGGCACTGTCAGGAACAGTGACGGTCGCCGTCGTGGTATCAAGCGACGGTGAACCCTCCTCAACAAAGACCCATCGTGCCAAACCATTATAGTCGGTGACATCATCAGGGGTTGCTCCCTCTTTTTCTGCGATCGCATCGACCGAAAATCCGGTTCCGCTGATTGGAGTGGCACTGGCCGAGCCAATGGCAATAACGAAAATGGCTTTGGCACAAAGGGTAAAGGAGGGTGTCATCATAAATAGTGATTATAGATTTCGGAGGTCACGATCGCTTCTTGCATCCGCAAAGAGGCGATATCGTCCTCTTTCTTTTACCTTTACTACTCACTCACAACAAAATTCCCACAAATAAACCATGAATCAAGCGAGTGACACGAGTGAATCGAACGATCGTGAAGCAAGGGTGACATCCTCGGAATGCTGATCAAAGGTGATTTTCAGGATCACTCCCGGAGCATCGTTTGGCTCAATAACCGGCACCGCCGTGCCTCTCGCCTATTGTTTCAAGCTTGCTGCGTCAAAGAACCGTCTGAACCAGCCCCAGTTGATCCAGAACCTCCTTTGGCGGACCTGGGAATGCCCCGCCGACAGGAATATTCCCCGCATAACCGAGCGCCTTCCAGCAACGTGGATCGCTGTAGTATGCCCCCGCCGCCAGAGCCGTGAAGACATGAAAGAAATGGTTTCCCTTTGCCATCTCATCGCAGGCCGCTTTTTTCTGCGGCTCGTTGAGCTCGACGAAGTTTTTCTGAAAGCGCTTCCGGCAGTCCTCATCGAGAACTTTGAGCCCCGGGATGATCGCTTTCCGGTCACCTTGCTGACGCGGATAAGGCGCGCTGACCCATTCATCGATGAAGTCGGCCACCCGCACTTCGCTCGCCGCAGGGCCCATGTCATCCTTCGGGAAAATCATATCCGCCAGAGCTAACGCCGCGGTCTTCTCAACCTTGGTGAACGTCAAAGGCCAAACTTCTCCGCGCTCATAGCTCTTCGCCATGACCGGATCCTGGCCATAGCCCGTCGATCCGGGTTTGGTCGTTTGCGCAAGTGCAGCAGGGAGAGCGATCCCTTCAGCTGCCGCAACAGCAGCGAACCATTGTAGGACTCGACGACGTGGCAGGCGATTTTCTTGATCTTGAGCGTTCATATTAAAGGTTTCCTTTCCGTGATTCTTCGATGAGCCGATCAGCGGCACGCCACGCGAGGGCCATGATCGTTTCGGTGGGGTTCTTGTCGGAGTTCGAGGCGAAGGGTGAGGCATCGCAGAGGAGGAGATTTTTAATATCCCAAGTCTGGTTCCATTCATTACAAACCGACTTCTTGGCATCAGCGCCCATGAGGGCACCACCCACTTCATGGATGACTTCGCCACCCCTCAAGATCGCCTTGCGGGGATCCCGCTTGGGATCGTAGAGACCTTTTCCACCTGCGGCTTCGAAGATTCCAGCGAAGGTCTTCTGAGCATGGGCTGACATATTGAGTTCGTGATCGCTCCACTTCCAATGCCACTTCATCACCGGAATGCCCCACTTGTCCTTGACCTCGGAATCGAGCTCGGCAAAGGAGCCTTCATTGGGAATCATCTCGCCCCGACAGGCAAGGTGGACGAAGGATCCATAGTAGCGACGGGCCGCTTCCTTGAGCTTGGTGCCATAGAGTCCCTTGAAAAAATGAGAGGGCACCGGACTGTTCCCCTTTGGCATGGAACGAGTGCCGCTGATCTCAATGTGATAGCCACGTGCAAAGTCGAGCTTCCCCGCCTTCTGCTCCTTGTAGAGCCACCAAGGCGAGTAGAAATGACAACCGCCTGCGCCGTCGTCGTTGTGCGCAGGCAGGTTTTCCATCGCAGGGATCTGCCCCAACATGTCCGACCCGACGGTGTCCATGATGTATTTCCCAACCAACCCGCTGGAGTTCGCGATACTGTCTCCGCTCGCTGAATTGAGCAAGATACGGACGGTCTCACCACTGCTGGCAGCGAGCACCACGGCTTTGCCTTTCACCCGCTCTTCCTTACCAGTCGTCTTATCGATAAAGAGAACTCCTTTCGCTTTGCCATCTTTCCCCACGATGACCTCACGCACATGAGCGTTCGGAATGATATCGAGGTTTCCGGTCGCGAGTGCAGGCGGAAGGTGCACGGTCGTGCTTTGGTAGTTCGCGCGAATGCTGCATCCCCGTCCACAGTCCGTGGCCCAAAAACAAGCCGCGCGACTCGACATCGATTCCTCGACGATCTTCTGAGCTTCCGGATTATCAGGATGAAGTTCGGGCGCGAGCTTCTTACCATCCTGAGGCTGGGTCAAAACAGCGCGGTGAATCGGAATCACCGGAACGCCAAGCTTCTTGCCGTGCTTCTGGATCATGAGATCACCGACGCGACCTTTCGGAGGTGGTTGCAACACTCCCGCTGGCGAATCAGGGGTATTTTCCATCCCTTCATTCGAGCCGTAGACTCCGATCAATTTCTCAACCTTGGTGTAGTAGGGCTCAAGGTCGTCGTAGGAAATCGGCCAATCAAACCCGAGACCATCACGCGAATAGGGTTTGAAATCATACGGTCCGTTTCGAAGCGAGATCCGTCCCCAGTGGTTCGTGCGGCCACCCATCATGCGGGCGCGCCACCATTTGAATTGCTCCTCCGCCTTATCACTCGCCTGCGTGTAGGGTTCATCAGGAACCTGCCAGCCACCGTCGATGGTGGCATCGAAGAATCCGAAGTTCTTATCGGGCGTCGAGGACCCACCAAGCGGAGCATCTTTTCCGGTCTGAAACATCGGCGTTTCTTTTGCGACATCATAGGAACGCCCCGCTTCGAGCATGAGGCATTTGATTCCTGCGAGAGTCAGGGTGTAGGCCATCTGGCCACCGCCGGCCCCTGAGCCAACGATGATGACATCGTATTCGGACTGTGCTTTTGAGATCGAAATAGTGGGCATTTTTTACATCAACGGTTGGTCTTGTTTACGAGCGCCTTTGAGCTTCTCGTAGGATTGGGTAGGGAATCCTTCCAGATATTGAGCCTCTTTCCAAGTCGGGAAACAACTTCCGGATGATCACCGTCAATATTCCTGGTTTCACCGGGGGCGTTCGCGATCTCGAAGAGAGCCATGATTGTTGCGCGATCGTTGAAGCCATAGTCAGAGGTTTGCTTGGGAAAGCTTATCGGGTGAACTCACCGAAGGGTCGCTTGGGAAACTTCTTCAACTCAATGGAGAGCTTCCCCTGCATCTGCTTTACGATCTCAAGGTAGTTGTCGGCGACATTCAGCTTCTCCTCGGGATCGTTTGTGAGGCTGTAGAGTTGATCGGCGTCGAAGTAATGAGGATTCACTTCCGATGCGTAGTGGCCGAGATGCCCATTGCGGGTGAGGTAAGGCCGGTCGAGTTCCTCCCCCTTGAATCCTTGAAACTTCACCCCGGCATCGACCTTGCGTTGTAATTCCCGGGGATAGCGAACCGCGATGTATTTCCACTCCTTCGTCTTAATACAACGCGAGTGACCGAGTTCACCGAAGAGGACCTTCCGCTCCCTGAATTTCTCACCAAAGAGAGCAGGTTTAAAGCTTCGTCCGTCCATCTGGTGGTCGTCGGGCGGCGTGATTCCACAGAGGTCGAAGAGAGTCGGAGCAACGTCAATATTTGCGACAATACTATCATGCTTCGTCCCGGGCTTAATCTTACCTTTCCACTGCATGATCAGCGGCACGCGCATCCCAAAGTCATGCAAAGTCGCCTTCCCATGGCGATACGATCCGTGATCCGGAACAAACATGATGAGAGTGTCTTCCTCCAATCCCAGCGCCGTGATCTTATCAAGGATCGCCCCCACCCCGTCATCAAGCCACAAGGCATAGGCGTCACGATCCTTGAAGCCCGCCTCGCGGTTCCTCTTCAAGACATCAGCACGCTTGGGCAGGACATCGAAGCCTTCCTTCACGAAGCCCTCCCCGGTCATGCGGGGATCTGCGGTGAGTGAAAATTTGTTCGCCCAGGGTGCGGGACCATGATGAAGAGTCGTCGAGAAATACAGAAAGAAGGGTTTATCCGATGTCTTGTTTTCCAGAAATTGAAATGCCTTCGAAACCGACCAATCAAGGTTATGGACGTTGAGTTGCTCATTGTGCAATTCCAACAGGTTTGCCGCATAGACGCCGTCAGCGAAATCGAAGCCATACTTCTTAATCTCGTCACACCAAACTTGGTGATTTCCGCGCATCTTTTGATTCACGACGGGATCACGGGGATCGGCTTTCTGCGGATAGCTCTGCAAGGGCGAGCCCTTTTTGCTCTTCAACCAATCATGACGCACGACATGGGACTTACCGACGAAGCCGGTGCGATAGCCATTCTGTTGAAGAATTTTGGCAAGGTTCCAGCTGTCAGGCTCAAGTTCACCAATGTTCTCCACCTGGGTTTGATCTCCGGGAGGATGCTCCTTCATGAAATGCTCCCCTTTGCAACGTCCGGCAAAACGTCCGGTCAGGAAGCTGAATCTTGAAGGGGAACAGACCGTGGAGGTGACATTAAAATCCGAGAAAAACATCCCCTCTTTCGCCATCTGATCGATGCGGGGTGTGTGGACTTTCCCACCCATAAAAGCGAGCGAGTCCCAGCTCTGATCATCCGTAATGATGAGCACAATATTTGGTTTCCCAGCGGCAGACGCGAACCCTGCAACGAGAGCGAGAATGGTAAAAAGACGTTTCATTTGCGACGACTGACTGCTTGTGTTCGTCTGATTTTGAGAACACGTCGGAATTCACCCAGTCGGTGATCAAGATTTTCCCGGCTTGCCAGATTCACTTTTTCCTCGGGATCGTTCGTGAGGTTATAGAGTTCCTCGCCATCGTGCCACTTACCATAACGCCACTTTTGATTGCGCAGGGTGTAACCCATTTTCTCGCCACGCTTCACCACACTGTATGCGTAGTTCTTTCTCCCGAGTCGCTCCGGGTGGTCGAGCAATGGTCGCAGGGAAGACCCTTGCAGATGTGCGGGACGCTCAAGGCCAGTAAGCTGAACGAGAGTCGGATAGATGTCGATCAGCTCAACCATCGCTTGCGATTCCGTGCCTGGCTTGGTGAGTCCCGGAACCCGAATCATGAAAGGAACCTTCGCTCCGATATCGAAGAGGCTGACCTTCCCCCACAGGAAATGATCGCCCAAGTGATAGCCGTGATCCGAAGTTAAGATCACGACGGTGTTTTCCAACTGACCGCTTTCCTTGAGCGCGTCCATGACGAGCTTCAGCTGAGCGTCCACGAAGCTAATGCAAGCATGATAGGCCTGCATGTATTCACGACGCAGGGCATCGTCTTCCTTTCCGAGTTCGAAGCCAAACTCCTTAAAGCGACCGTTGAGAGCTCCCCGCGGGATACTGTCCCAAAGGTCGGGCTTGTCGGGAGAATAGACAATCTGATCAAGCGGATAGAGATCAAAGTATTTCGAGGGTGCTAAGAATGGCACGTGTGGCTTTTGAATCCCACAGGCGATAAAGAAGGGCTTTTTGCCATTGGGTTTCTCGCGGAGCCAGCCCGCAACCGTGCGCGCGTTCTTGCCGTCCTTGTGTTGCTCATCCGTAAGACCGCTTCGCCCGTAACCGGGAGGCGTTTGCGCATCGAGCTTGGCAGCCGTCTTCTTGGAAAGCTCACGCCAAGCCTTGCGATTCTTGGGCAACTCAACAGAACCGTTCTCCTCCTCAAATTTCTTACGGGCCGCCGCCACGACCGGGAGTTCATCGTTGGCAAAAAAGTGGGATTCGTTCCAGGCTACTTCGCCCGGATTATGTCGCGGAGTGTGGAAGACCTTTCCAACTCCACCCGTCCAGTAGCCGTTGTCTTTAAAATGCTGAGGCATTGAAACCGTGCCGGGACGAGTCTGACGAATGTCCGCCTTATTATCGAGAACGCCGGTGGATTCGGGATAGAGGCCATTAAGCATGGAAGCACGCGAAGGCCCACACACGGGATACTGGCAAAAGGCCCTGTCTCTTATACACATCTGACGCTGCCGACGATCTACTCTGTGTAGA